>Ga0209289_100050_pt1 | contig 76721 bp, 79 predicted proteins | sample GXS110809BmetaG_FD_184121 | JGI IMG/M metagenome (GOLD analysis project Ga0209289, IMG submission 184121) | Hot spring microbial communities from Gongxiaoshe hot spring, China to study Microbial Dark Matter (Phase II) - GXS 110809B (SPAdes)... ... | reverse complement strand
AGTCTGGAGGGGCTCAGAAACACCACCAACTCTTCACCCTGCTCCACGACAACACTTGATCCTGCGTGATTCACGACGAGGCATATTTGTCCACGCGTTCCGGCTAGCTCGCTTAGAGAGACGCGTGTATTATCAGCGTAGGTCTCGGTGGTAGGCCACCTATGCGAGAGGCGTAGAACGTCATCCACAAATGCAGAGAAACCTGTCTCGTGGCGTGAAAGGGCGGCGAGAATAATAGCCATCCCTGACTACTTACTCGAGGGCTTTATTATTTTTTGAGTTTTTTCTCAACCCTTCGGAGGAGCGTGCTGTCCAACTTGATCTCTGGGTCGCTCCTGACGGCGGGGTGGTATGGGTCCACCATTATAACCTCAAACCACTTATAGATGCTGTCATAGGTTAGGGGATATCCCCCAAGTGGGTGGAGGTTGGGATACTTCTTCCTCGCCCTGTTTATCGCCTCTTCAAGCATCGTCAAATTAACTTTATGGAGCACGGTTCCCAGCGCCTTCGGCCTCCTGCCAGAGTTGGGGCGCGGTTTACTGAAGCCTCCTCTCCTAACCCTGACCCGGAGCACAACAAAGCCCTGCTTTGCCTTGTATCCGATTCTCCGGGCACGGTCGATTCTCAGGGGCTTCTCCACCCTAACTACGGAGGGCTCCCTACGCCAGAGAATTCTCCTCTCCCTCAATAATTCCCTCAGCTCGTCTGGTCTTCTCCTCCAAAGTTCGTTCATCAAAGCATACAGACCCATGGTGCTGAACAGTCTACTCCAACCCTCGATAAAAACCCTAATACGCGGGGCTGGGTCAGGAGCGGATTTTATATAGCTGCCCATCCTCTTAACATGGATTGTTAAGGGTTAAGGTGGGTAAGTCCCTCGGAGTTTGGGATTGGTCAATAACAAACTGCGACGCCTGCTTACTGGAGATCGAGGACCCATCAGAGACCGTCAAGTGCAACTATTGCGGGGCCACATTTCACCCAGACTGCTACAAGAATCTCAAGAACACGAAGTCCTCATGCCCTAAGTGCAGGGTGAGCCTTTATGAGTGAAAAAAATGTCCAGAATCCCGATGAATCAGACGAGGAGGAAAGCATCGAAATAAACCAAATAGAGACACCTAGAGGCCGTGTCCCCGAGTTCGAAAGCACGTTCCGAGCCCTTGAAAAGATTTCTGCACGCCTACTGGAGCAGGACGAGAAGATCGAGAAAGTCGCGACACAGCTGACCAGCAGACATCTACCCACTGTTCAGGTGAAAGAGATTCAAGACGCAATACAGGCACTAAGGTCCGACATAGCTGAGCTGGAAAAAAGGCTAGAATACATGGAGGACATACTGGGCGAGATCCAGGAGAGACTAAACCTGCTTGACTATCTTGCCGATATAGTCGAGCGCTACTTAAAGACTCAGGAAAGCTAGGTCGTTCCGCGCAGTATCCCGCCCCTCAGCTCCTGCTTAATCCTCTCAAGCTCCTTCTTCTCAGCCTCGAGCCTAGATATATCCTGAAGAAGCTGATTCCTTCTCTTCTCCAGCCTCCTAATCTCGTCGGTCAACTGGGAGAACTGCCTGTTATACTCCTCGGTCATGGTCTTCGCGGCCTCAAGCTTCTCTATCTCCTCCCTCTTACGCTCCTCAAGCCTGACAAGCCTCTCCAGCCTAGCCTCCCTCACCTTAAACCTCCTATCCAACTCCTTCATAATCCTCTCAATGCCCTCTGTAGCAGACTGAAGAGCCGAGATATACGCGGCCTGCAACTCCTTCACCTTCTCCTCCAGAAAGGCCTTACGCTCCTCAAGCTCCGCCACCTCCCTCTCATAGTTCTTGAGCGACCTGTCCCTCTCATCGATCTCCTGCTTGAGCGTTATCAACTCCTGCTTCAGAGTCTCCAGATTGCTTCTCTCCTGCTCCAGCTTCTCCCTCTCATGGACTATCGCCATCCTCGCCTTCTCTAGGACATCAACCTGCTCCCTCTGAAACTCGAGAATCCTTGTAAGCTCCTCCTGTTGCTCTTGGAAGATCGCCAGATATGATGAGAGCGACTTTAACGTGTTTACACCGTCCAGAAACTCTCTTATCATGTATTCGGGCTGAGAGGTTGCTAAGGCGTCAAGCTTAGAGACTATCTCTTGAACGGCCGCTCTTAATTGACCCGCGACGTTGCCGGAGACCAGCGCCTCGAGGTTCTGGAGCTGAATGGTTATAGCCCTTAAATTCTGGGATATTGCCTCGAGCTCCTCTGAGCGACGGCCGATTATTGAGCCCATCCTTACTCACTCCCATTACTTAATCGGATATAAATCTGTATTCTCTATTGGCTCACGCATCTTTGGAGGAGGCGCGGGAGCTTATTTATATATAGGCGCACCCGTGGTAGAGCAGATGTATGATCGCTCATGTGGGCGAGGCCCTAGCTAGGTTTAGCAGAATTGGCGCCCTGATCTCTCTACTCGGAGCTACTCACGCCCTCAGCCTCATTCTGAACTGGTTTTCAATCAATTACGACAACGTGGGCAGGAGCCTAATTACAGGTTATACTTTCATGGAGCCTCTCATGCTGTCTCTCAGCGCGGGTGCTGCGGCAGGCGTTGTCGGAGTATTGTCCTCAAACCTCAGGGACATATCTAAGATCAGGGTTGTGACTCCCTTGGTCTCTTTCACGTCTGCAGGGCTTGCTCTCCTCTCACCGCTCTACACATATCTTGTAAAGCTGCCCAGCTTTCAGAACCTAAATTACGTGCCTGAGACAGGGCTATTCGCCGCCCTATTCACCGGCATAGCCATAGCAGGGGCTTCTGTCCTAGCCTTAATCGCGGGGCTGAGAACTAAAGTAACCCAATATATTGGCCCTCAGGCTCGATGGGGGCCGACGGGAGCTGAGGAATCATTCGTAGAGATTCAGGAGCCGATAGCAGAGCCGTCTCTCAGAACTGTGGAGGAGAGTTTTCAGAGACCCACAGAGGTGGTCGAGCCCGCCGCCCCCCGGAGAGAAGAGAGAGCGCCGCTTGGGGAGACTCAGTGCCTAATCTGCGGCGATATAGTTTCAGGGTCGGATTCTGTGGAGTGTAAGTCTTGTGGTGCGCTTTTCCATAAAGACTGTATGAGTGTCTGGATAGATTTAGGGAACAAGTGCCCGTCATGTGGCGCCGAGCTCCGCCTATGAGTCACCGAGTGGTTGAGAATAAGGTGAGGCCGTAGCGGCTAGGCTGGTTTCCTCAGCTATTTATTCGCGCAATACAAATAGTTTAAGGGTATGCCTGAGCAGCTCACCGACAAAATAGTCCAGCTGGCTCTCAGGAGAGGGTTCTTTAACCCTACCGCCGAGATTTACAGAGCGCCAGCCGGCTTCTATGACCTCGGGCCCCTAGGCGCCCTAGTGAAATCAAACCTCGTGAGCTTTTGGATTGATGAGTTCGTGAGGAGGGAGACATCATACGAGGTCTTCCTCATAGACGGTTCACTAATCCTGCCATACGACGTGTTGAAGGCGTCGGGACACGTGGATAAATTTAGCGACCCCAAGGCGTCATGCAAAAGCTGCGGCAGGATCTACAGGGTTGACCAGCTCATAGAGGAGGCCTTGGGGCTGAAAGTTGAGGGGAAGAGCCTGGAAGAGCTGGAACAGATTGTTAAAACGAGAGGCGTCAGGTGTCCTCACTGCAGAGGAGAGCTATCAGATTTTAGGGAGCACCACCTCATGTTCAAGCTCTCTGTCGGTGGAGCTGAAGAGTCGGCCTTCTTGAGGCCCGAGACAGCGCAGAACATATTCCTCAATTTTAAGAGAATTACATATGGCATGAGGGCTAAACTTCCCTTCGGCGTGGCTCAGGTGGGTAAATCTTTCCGGAACGAGATAGCGCCGAGGCAGTCTGTGATAAGGCTTAGAGAGTTCAGCCAGATGGAGATTGAGCTATTCTTCGCGCCAAACGATGAGAGGGGGCCGAGGGGGTTTGAGGAGGTTGCCGACACGGAGATACGTATTCTGACACGGGAGGAGCAGCTGCACGGTGGAGAGGAGCCCATAGAGTTGAAGGCCGGAGACGCTGTAGCCGAGGGAATCGTGCCGAACAGATTTTTGGCCTATTATCTCGCAAAAGAGGTTAGATTCTTCAAGCTCCTTGGAATTCCACCCGAGAACACTAGGTTTAGACACCTTCTACCCGAAGAGACCCCCCACTACTCAGGCGGAAACTTCGATCTCGAGGTGAAATTCTCTTTTGGCTGGAAGGAGATCGTTGGAAACGCTTATCGCAGAGACTATGACCTTACAGTTCACTCTAGGGGCTCAGGAGAGGACCTCTCAATCGACAACAACGGCGTCAAGATGATACCGCACGTGGTTGAGCCCTCATTCGGAGTAGAGAGAATAATCTACGCGATCCTTGAACACTCGTATCGTGAGGGAGAGAGGGACTGGCCGCTCCTGAAGTTGCCGAGAATTATCTCGCCGATAAAGGCAGCAATCTTCCCTCTTCTTGATAGAGAGAATCTCACATCTAAGGCCCTAGACGTCTACTACGCGTTAAAGAGGTCTAGAAAGGCGATCCCCGTGTATTACGATGACCGCGGCTCGATTGGCAGAAGATATGCAAGGGCCGACGAAGTGGGCGTAAACCTCTGCATCACGATCGACTACCAGACACTCCAAGACGACACCGTAACTGTCAGGGACAGAGACACTGCCGAGCAGGCCAGAGTAAAGATCAGCGATCTTGAGGACCTGATATACAACGACATGTTCAGGCTGGAAGGAGTGTAGAGTTGCTGCTCCTCCAGACATACATCGTTTTAGATGAGGGATGCGTCAGAGACTTTTGATTGGGGTTACTGGGCCGCCCGGATGCGGGAAGACAACGGCCGTTGAGCGAGCCTCTGAGCTCTTGAAGAAGAACGGTTTTCGGGTCTCCGGGATTTTGACGCGTGAGGTCAGGGTTGAGGGGAGGCGGATAGGTTTCGACATCATCGATGTTGAGACAGGGGCCAGCCGACCCCTTGCTAGGGTGTCTGACGAGGGAGGAGCGCGGCTGGGGAAATACAGGGTTTACAAGGAGAATCTCGACGGCTTCGCCACAGAGTTGTTGAGGGGGGCTTTGGCGCAGGATGTGTTAGTTGTTATCGACGAGGTGGGGCCTATGGAGCTTATGAGCCAGCGGTTTAGGCAGATGCTGAGGCAGCTCTTAAAAGAGGCGAAAGAATCTCTTCTCACACTTCACTACTATTCTAGAGACCCGATTGTGCTGGAGGCGCGGACAGCTGTATCAGAGCTTATCGAGTTGAGGAGGGGAGAGGCCGTTGCTGTTGCAGAGAGAATTGCCAAGATCTTCATCAATAACAGGTGAGGGTATTTTGGGGGCGGTTTCCTCACTCCCCTTCGCAACAAAGATAGTAAAAGAGGGGTGTGCAGAGCTAGTTGTCCCCGAGACAAGCGAGCAGCTCGCCACCACGAGGCTACCAGCCTTCTATAACCCCCTCTCAAAGGTTTCCAGAGACATCGCGGTCTTGGCGACAAACGCGTACTTCTCTGGGAGCGGCAGCGGTACAGTCGCGGAGCCCCTCGCAGGAACCGGCGCACGCGTCATCAGGCTCCTCCTCGAGTCGGGGGTTTTCTCCGAGGCTGTTGCGGGAGACATCTCTGAGTGGGCTGTTAAGCTCATGAAGATTAACGTGGAGCGTAACGGCTTGGGTGGACGCGTCAGCATAGAGCGCTCTGACGCCAACCTGTTGCTCTCGAGACTGGCTACCGAGGATAGGGCCAGCTACGTCGATATAGATCCTTTTGGCTCGCCTGTGAAGTTTCTTGAGAACGGTTTTAGGGCCACGGGGAGGCGGGGCCTGATAGGGGTCTCGGCAACGGATTTGGCTGCTCTCTCAGGTTCGTCGCGAAGAACGGCGCTTTGGAGATATGGGCTCACGCTTGTAAAGACCAGTTTCTTTAAGGAGGTTGCGATAAGGGCTCTAACGGCGGTCGCCGCCATGACTGCTGCGCGCCTAGGGCTTGGGGCCGAGCCTATTTTGTCTGTCGCATACAGGCACTTTGTAAGAGTATTCCTCTCCGTTGATAAGGGCAGGAGGAAAGCCTACGAAGCCGCCGCCAAGGTCGGATACCTCGTCTATTGTAGAGAGTGCCTGAATACTTTCGTCATGAAAAGCATCTCAAATTGGACAGAGAAATGCAGCTTATGCGGGGGCAGCAACGCGGCCCTCGGCCCCATCTGGACGGGTAAGCTCTATGAGCGGAGCGTATTGGAGAAGATACTGGCCTCCAAGCTTGCAGGCGACCCGACATATGAGGAGGCCATGAAACTATTCATGATGCTGGTGCAGGAGCCGGAAGATGTGCCGTGGTCATTTCAACTCGCGGAGGTGTCGAGGCGGGCAAGAACATCGCCTCCGAAGTCAAGAGCGGTGGTCGATAGGCTCAGGGAACTCGGATACAGGGCCTCGATTACTCACTACGACCGGGCCGCGATAAAGACGGACGCCCCAGCGAATATACTCCTTCAGCTTGTCAGAGAGTTGGCCGGCAAATAACGTGTAACAGGAGGGGCATGCATCTTTGATATATAGAGGGGCTAAGGCCTCCTACATACATGAGGGTATGGGTCACCGGTGATTGGGAGGAGCTCTTTCAGGGAGTATTCAGGAAGATAGTAGCTCATAACGCCCAGGTCATGCTTATGCTGGTCAAGATAATGCCGGGCGCTGTAGTCCCGATGCACAGCCACCTGAATCTTCAGGCAGGAGTAGTGCTCAGGGGCTCACTTCTCTTCAAGACAGGAACCGGAGAGAGAGTGCTTGTGGCAGGTAACTCCTACCTGTTAGACCCCTGGGAGAACCATGAGGTAAAAAACATAGGAGAAGAAGAAGCCTTAGCACTCGATGTCTTCCACCCCGCGAGAGAAGACTACGCTAAGTCTGCGAGGCCGCCAGACTACGAAGTGTAGCTTGAAAAGCTCATTAGCTCGGCCGAAGCTTAAGATTCTCCCTAACGTAGAGCCGGGCCACATAGAAAGCAACAAGAAATATGGCGACGACTGCCACATACCTGATGGGGTCGGGTATGAACCTGGAAGGTGTTATGATTAGAGAGATTGCTGCTAGCGTGGGTGGAATAAGAATGGCCAGTATTACAAGGAAGAAGGTCTCCACAAAGTTCTTGTCAGATAGCAGCCTAGCCAGCGAGTTTAGCCAGCTGTCCCTCACATCCACCTCAAGGTCCGGAGAGCCGCCTAACCCGTAAATTTTTACGGCCAAATCGTTAAAGAGCCCTGCATCACTGGCCGCAAACCCATCCTCCCTGACAAGCCCGTATAAGACGCCGTCCTTAACAATTCTGACCTCTGGAGGCACGAAAACCACGTCGAGGCCGCGAAGCTTCGCAACTCTGTGGACAGCCCTGACGACTCCATCGCTAACCTTCAAAGCCAGCTTATCGTCAAAGTAGCCCAGGAGAGGCGGATCTGCTGAAAGGACCCTGTTGATGGTTATGTTCCCCTCCCTAAAGAGTGGGAAGGATGACTGAATAACCGCCAGCCCCTTACCTTCGCTTAACCGCTGCTGCACCCAGCTACGGGCTTTCTGAAAAGCCTCCGACAACTCTCAATCCCACTCAGGCACCTGGCACAATTTGACTCTTATCCTCCCCCGCCGCCTTGGAGTCACTTCCACCAATCACCAAGTTGGAGGCAGGCAAAGTCACCGTAATCCTGACTTTGTCGCCGTCAGTCAACCCATACTTCCCCCTGAGGTAAACCGGAGAGACAACCTCTACCACGTTTTCTCCGTAGTGTGTCCTCTCGATATAGAGGATCGCGCACAGGTCAGAATTGTTAAAAGAGGCGAGTATAGCCTTCGCTCCGCCGTACGTCCTATTCCTATCCCTGTAACCCTCAATTACTATGTCCGCATACTTGTTGATGATTCTCCTGTTCTGTATCGCATCCCATGATAGGAGGTTAACGTTAAGAGTGCCAGGATAGGGGTCGAAGCCCAGCTTTTTCCGAATCTGGTCCCGATACCATGGAAGCGAGATATAGTAGGCGCCTTCACCCATCCCGCTGAATACTCTGCCCTCTAAAACAACCTCGACAGGCCTCTCAATAACACGCTTCAACTCAGTATAAAGCTCCGACAACTCGTTAACAGCCTTCTCTGTCAATCTCACGTAACACGACCTCCCAACCATCCGCCTCTCAATAAACCCCTCCTTCTCCAATTTTATCATAATCCTAGACGCGGACTGCTGAGAGGTATTGAGGTGTTTTGCGAGAACAGGTGTTGTGACTTGAACTCCGGTGCCGAATCCTTTCCTCTCGTACAGATATAGTATGAGGCGGAGCTGCATTTTGTTAAGATTCATCTAATATTACATTGTTATATCCACCTCATTAATATTTTTTCCCACACCTTTGTAAGCTTATCTTGGAGGGGTACTGGAAGATCCGAGTAAAACCCCCACCAAGAGCTTGGGGCCTCAGAACTGTATCGTCTCCATCTTTACAACACCAGACCTGCCTATAACAAGAATGTCTATACCGTTGCCACTGGCAGAGTCACGAGTCACCCCCGCCTTTACAGCCTTCAAAGCCAAGTCGCTAATATCGTTCAGCGACATGCCGGCCCTAAACGAAGTCTCAAGAACCCCCGCAGCTATCTCCGCGCCGCTTCCAACCGCTGTATAGTCGTCCTCTATGAGTGAGCCCAAGGGGTCGAGCACATAGATGTGCGGGCCTGTGGAGTCGACACCACCGACTATGGTCTCGGTGAAGTAAGGGAAGAACCGGCTTCCGAAGAGATAGTTTGACAGGACTTTTGCCACCGTGTTTACGTTTGGTAGCTTGCCCTGCTCGATTATGTATAGGTTGACCAGTGCCTTTGCCTCCCTGATGAGGCCCTGCATGTCTGAGACGAGGCCCGCGCAGGCCGCGCCTGTGTTTTTTGTGATCTGGAAAACCTTTTGAGCGTTCTTGGAGACGACAAAGGTTCCATAAGATAGCCTCTTCTCAGAGGCTAAAGCAACACCGTCCACGCCCTTAATACCTACAGTGGTCGCTCCAGGGATTATATAGTAGCCTTGCTGCATGCCATTCAAATTTCCAGCCAACCTTTTAACCCTTCCTTAACCCCGCGACTTGCCTAGCTGGCAGAACTCAAGCAAAGCTTTGGACCGAGAGCCACCTTTATTTAGCACCTGCTCAACCTCATGACTAGATGTCGCAGCAAGAGATCAGACTCATAGTCAGGCTGCTTAACACAGACTTGGACGGGAGCAAAAAGATACCCTATGCCCTCGCGGGGATAAGGGGCGTGGGGATAAGCTTGGGATACGCCATCGCTAGGGCTCTGAGCATTGACCCTGAGCTGAGGCTGGGCCAACTTTCCGATCAACAGCTATCACTGATTGAGGATTGCATCAAAAATCCGTCGAAGTATGGAATACCGGCTTGGATGCTTAACAATCGTCGCGACCCTGTTACAGGGAGGGACTTACACCTTACGGGCGCCGAGCTGGAACTTTCTATAAAGGAGTATATTCAGAGGGAAATGAGGATAAAGTCGTGGAGGGGTGTTCGCCACTCGCTCGGGTTGAAGGTGAGGGGGCAGAGGACTAGGACGACTGGTAGGAAGGCTGGGCCGGTTGGAGTGGTTAGGAAAGCGATGGAGGCTGCGTCAAAGGAGTCCAGTAAGAGCTAAGGCTTCTCCACTGACTCTCTGGCCATCCTCGCGCCCTCTACAAGGTTCTTCTCCTTTCTGAGCGCCACTTCCCACCTTCTAGTCCTAAGGCCACAGTCGTTGCACGCGATAACCTTTGAAGGGTCGCCGAGCAACTGTGCCGAATACAGAAGCCTATCTCTCACTAGCTCGGGTGGCTCTATAAAATCTGTGTGAACGTCTATAACCCCGGGGGCTATCGCGAAGCTCGCGGAATAGTCTCGGAAAAGTTTCAGCACCTGATACCCCCTCCTATTTTCATGCTCTACTCCAGCTCTGACTGTGTCTCTATTCGCGCACTCAATAGAGAGCTCGTGTGACTTGGCTTCGAGGATGTGGGGGAAGAGGAGGCTGTAGTCGCTATAACAGATGTGTATTGTGAAGCGAGCGCTGATTCCTCTCACGAGCTCGTTGAAGGCCTCTACAAAAAGTTGGACCTCGTCTGGCTTGGTGGTCGCGGCAGGCTCATCGATCTGTATTCTATTGGCGCCTTTCTCCACGAGAGAATGCACGACAGGTCTAACAATCTCCAGCGCGAGATCAAACACCATCTCCCTCTTCGCCTCTCTTCTCCTCTGAATTAGGCTACCTTGGCGGCCGGCCTTTGCCACGTAGTATTCGTCAAAGCTCCACTCTGCGAGAGTATACGGCCCGGTCAGAGGCACCTTGACCTCCCTCCGCGCATGCTTCTTTGCGAAGAGGAACTCAGAGACATAGCTGTTTTCCAAGATCCTTGGCTTTGACCTTATAGCCGCTTTGTTATAGGTCTCCGCGTCCCAGACTTTCACTTTTCCGAGAAACTCGACGCCGCCCACTTGACGCATGGCGTGCTCATACATCTCTATCCGTTTCTGCTCACCGTCCCAAACCACGTCAAGCCCAGCAGCCTCATGAAGCCTTAAGGCGTATAGCGACGCCCAGTCCCTCAGCTCCTCCGCCGCGAACTCGCCTCTCCTGAGTTTTTCCAATAGGACCTGGTATTCCTCCACCCCCAGCACTCTCCCCCAATACTCAGTCTCAGCGACTGCCCTCTCATCGATTCTCTTCCTCAGGAACGGAGCCCTCATCAGACTGCCGATTTCCTGTGTAGGGAAGAGCCTCAAAACTTATGATCCCCCCAAGGCACTGTAGGCCTCCGAGAGCCTCCTCATCTTCTTCTCTGCTACACTCTTCGGAAGATACTCTAAATCCGTTGAGGTGGTGAGATGATAGGACCTCGCCCCGAGGCTCTCCGCGACCATCTCAAAGACCTCTTTAACATCGTCAACGCTCTCAACGTAGCTGTTCCTCGCATCCAGGCACCCAATGGCTACTGAGCCGCGGAATGAATAGCCCTTAAGACCGTCTAAGTTTGTTGCGTAGGGGTCTATCCCGATGATGTCTGCTGGAAAGTCAAGAATCCATGGAATCGCGTTTGAGGCGTCTGTGAAGTGTAGATGAATCATGGTCTCCCCATCTACGCTGTTTTTGATCTTTCTAAATGCTTCCTTCATAGTCTCCACATGATCCGGTTTAGGGCGTCCCGACGAGTAACAGGGCGCGCTCAGCTGCACGAGGGCTGGCTGAGCATCGGACAGGTCTCTCAATTCATCAGCAATAACGCCAGCAATATCTAGGACAAGGTCCTCCCACTGGCGATAAGCCTGATTTAGTGAGAGGGTGTAAAACGTGTATGGATCGGGTAGAATGAGCTTCCAATTTAACCCTCTGACCAGCTCTGTGAATAGATACTTGTCCAGTATGGTCGTTGTCCGTGAGATGTTAGAGACTATTATAGGCTTCTTATAAAAAAGGTTGTTGTCGAACCAGCGCGTCAATGGGCCTATCTTGACACCGGATAAGAGCTCCGAGAATGGCCTGAATATGTCATGCCAGAGGAGCTGCCCCTCAACCACATATGTCATGCCAAGGCTTTTCTGAAGCTTGAGAAGGCCCTCGGTCTCGTGTCTAGCCAGCTCCTTCACCGCCTCGTATGTCTCTCGTCCCTCAGCGAGCCTCCTATAAGCGGCTATCAGTGCTTCAGATCTCGGCAACACTCCCCCAAGGTGGCATGCATCCACCTTCAAGCCTGAGTCACCTTAAAGCTACATAACAACCGTAATAAAGACGTTCCACTAGGATAATCCCTTTATCCCGGCAGGCCAACATAGACAGGGCTGAATCATGCACAGATCTGACAGAGATGTCTCCGCGTTTCGCGCTAGATGTCAGGAGGCGTCAGACCTGATTTTTAGTGAGGCCTCGCAGGGTAGAGAGATTTTAGTCGTTGGACATAACGACGCGGATGGGCTATCCTCGATAGGTATCGTCTCAGGCGCGCTTCTCGAGATCGGGGCCAAATTTATCTCAAGAAGCGTCTTTCGCATCGATGAGTTTTTCGAGACAACGGCAGAACATGGTGGAAGGCTGATTACCTTGGTAGACATGGGGAGCGGCAGCTTGAGCGAGTTAAGAGAACGACTCGGAGAAGCGAGGCTGGTGATAATCGATCATCACCCTCCTGAGCAGTGTGAGTTAGGTGAGAACTGGCTGCTTGTCAATCCACATCTTTACGGGATTGATGGAGAGAATGAGGTTAGCGCGGCTGGGGTGGCTTATTTCGTTATCCGGACCCTCATTGCCGAGGCGCACAGATACTCTGCATTGGCTGTCGTGGGTGCGCTCGGCGACCTACAAGATAAAGGAGAGAAGAGAAAGCTCGTTGGCCTTAACGAGGAGATCGTGTCGGAGGCCGTCAAAAACAATTGGCTCTCGGTCTCTGAAGACTTCATCTTTCACGGTAGAGGTTTCAAGCCTATACACCAAGCAATTGCGAGTACACAGTCACCATTCCTTCCAGGGCTCAGCGGAGACGAGGCGGCAAGCCTCTCACTTCTCGTTGACGCAGGAATAGAGCTGAGGAACGGCGACAAGTGGAGAACGGTCTCGGACCTATCTGAAGAGGAGAAGAGCAGGCTCTACAACGCCGTAGTAACATACTTGGCGAAGAATAATCATTCAACAGAGGTTGCGCGGGACCTGATCGGCACCATATATGAGCTGGTAAACGAGGAGGAGTCTTCGGGGCTCAGGGATGCCAGAGAGTTTTCGCACCTGCTTAATGCCTGCGGCAAGACTGGTAACGCGTGGCTCGGAATATCTGTCGCCTTAGGTTTTAGGGGGTGGGTTCTGAGAGAGGCGCAGAAGGTCGTGGAGAATTATAGGTCGATTCTTAAGAGGAGCTTAGAGACTGCGTCTAAAAGCCTTGAACAGATGCATCACTCCATCGTCCTGCGGGTAGGCTCTGAGATAGACGTGAGGCAGGTCAGTTCCGTGGCCTCGATCGTTTCGTCTTCAAAACTGATTCCTCCCGACAAACCCCTCATTGTTGTGGGGCAGGAGGGGTCGATCGCGAAGGTCTCGGCCCGCGCCTCTCCAAAGCTCGTGGCGATGGGGCTAAATCTAGGCGACATAATGAAGGAAGCGGCTTTGAAGTTCTCGGGGAGGGGTGGCGGGCACAAGATAGCGGCGGGCGCGGAGATTCCGGCTGACAGGCTGACACTCTTCTTGTTCGAAGTGGATAACATGGTAGGAGCGGCGCTGAGCGTCTCCAAGAAGCAGATTACGTTGGACGATGGGGCTTGAGGTACGAGGCTACCCTCCGCGTAAGGTTCTGTGACCAGAGGGAGGCCGAGATAGCGGACTTAGCGCTATCACCTGATAACAAGCCCCTACCCAAAGGGTTGAGTATCAGCGTTGAGAGGAGGGGGGTGGAGCTGTCCTATAAAATCTCGTGCGAGGACAGACCCTTAGAATCCCTCATAGCCACATTAGATGACATAGCTCAAGCCCTGATACTGGTCGAGCGCAACACCTGTAACAGCTACTGCGCGGGCCGTGAAGGGAGGCCTGAGCATGGCGGGTAGAGACGGAGTTATCCTTAAAACGTTGAGTTGAGACGTTAGGTGCAAGGACAGAAATGTCGTCAAAAAAAGCAGCAGCGAAGGGCGTCAAGTCGGAGTACATAATCAAGGCGCCACCTTACTTCGGCGAGAGAGTCATAGGCTTGACATTCACCGATGAGCCATCAAAGCTCCTGAACAGGACCACAAAAGTCAGCCTCTACACCTTGACAGACGACCCGACAAAGCAGTATCTTTTAGTGAAGTTCCAGATAGTAAGAGTTACGGGCAACACCGCCGAGACCATATTCTACGGCCACGAGTACGATAGAGAATATCTCAAGAGCCTCCTCAGGCGCGGAAGCAGCAGAATAGATGGCTTCTACGATGTCGAGACAGCTGATGGATACAGGCTTCGAGTCCAGTGCACGGTCTTCACCCAGAAGAGGGCTAGGTCGGGCAAAAAGACAGCTATCAGGCACATCATGAATAACGTTGTAAAGGCTGAGAGCAAAAGGCTTGAGCTTGGCCAGCTAGCTCAAGAGATGGTGTTGGGAAAAACAGCCTCAGACATCTATAACGAGTTGAAGAAGATACTCATACCCCGCCACGTAGGCGTGGTGAAGTCTAAGGTTCTCTCAAAGCCTCAGCAGATAGCAGCCACGAAAGAGGCTGCCGCGACGGAGGCAATGAACGCGACCTAACGCGTATTATCTTCACGACTGGCAGTGCCCCTCTTCGGGCCAAGCCGCGAATAAGTCCTAAGATAGTACCCATCCTCTCTTAAGGGCCCGAAACTCCTTACACCAGTCTCGCAAATCTGTTTCCTCAGCCTCTGAAACTCCTCCTCACATATCTCGCCCCTCTGCCTCAAAAACTCAATCACTCCAAGCGCCTCCTCGTCGGTCGTGCATCTCATAATGTAATCTTCGGGACCCGGCATGAATCCCCTAAGAGGCTCCTCCTGCGAATTCTTAACATCCTCCTCGGAGGGTACTGATTGTTCCAGCTCGTCGGAGAGGGCTGGGAAGAGCCTTTTAAAGTCGCGCTTATCCCAAGGAATCAAATGGATGCCCAGAGATATCTTGTGTTTCCTTGTATTTAAGTAGGAGTCCCCGTGAAAAGACAGGCTCTCCCCCGCTTCACATGCGTTTGAGCAACTGATAAAGGTCGTACTGCTCGTATATTTCGCCGACCTTGTTCTTCGCCGTGTTTTTGTAGACTCCGCTAAGCCGCTTATCTTCGAGAAGCGCTATCTCATCCGCCAGGTATAATGCTTCGAAGGGGTCATGGGTCACATAGAGTATCGGCACCTCGATATTGTTAACAAGTTCGAGCACTGTTCTCTTGTTGGGCCAGTCTAGGTTGGCGCAGGGCTCATCCATGAGGAGGGCTCGAGGATTTTTTAGCAGGGCTGTCGCGATGGTGAGTAGCTGTGTCTCGCCGATAGAGAGGCTTCTCTTCTCAATCAGGCTTTGAAGCCCCAGCTTTGCGACAATAGGCCTATAGTCGCTGCCATGGATTCTTGAGAAGAATTCGAGCTGGCGGAGAGGAGATAGGGGGAGCCTTATGAGCCTCTGAGGAATGTATCCCAGCGGCCTCTCTTCTGGAGGCAGGTTAGAGATGTTCACGCCATCTATGAGTGTTCGTCCGCGAACAGCCTTTGAGAACCCCATCAGGTATTTGAGAAGCGTCGACTTTCCTGCACCGTTTCTACCGAGTAATACCGTTTTACGCTCTACGCGGAGATACTCAATCTCCAACCTGAACCCATCCCTGACTATTAGGAGGTCATGAATCTCTAAGGCCACCCTCGACCACCACGCTTACAAACGTCAATATCAGGGCCATTCCAAGAAGTATGAGCGAGGCTGAGATAACAGCGGCGGGCCCTGTCTTAAGAAACTCCTCAAAGACGTATATGCCTACTGTCTGCGGCCTTTGCGCAACTATCAGGAGAACACCGAGCTCGGAGAAGGCTCTGAACCAAGATAACAGAGCGGCAAGTAGAATGCTGATAGGAGACTCTTTCACGTAGAACCACTGGAGCCTGAAGCCCTTAACACCCATGCTTCTCAGGTACTGCTCGAGCTCGACGCCCTGGGCTGCGAAAGAGGCCCTCATCACGCCGACCCCCACTGGGCACGAGACGATGAACATACCGATGAGTATTGCAGCACTCGTGTCTGTCAAGTTGAGGTTAAATATGATTGGCGAGAGCAGAACCCCTATCGCCGTGTGTGGTACGGCGATGGTGGCCAGAACCAGCGGTGTAAAGAATTTTCCAACCTTCCTAAACGTAAAGGCGTACCCAAGTATGAGCGAGGTTGGAACCACCAGAAGTGTGGATAACGTTGAGTGCAACGCTGTTGAGGTGACGACCTCCACGAACCTGGGTGACGGGGCCTGACCATAAACTATGAAGCCAGGAATCGCCAGCACGAGAAAGTATATCGAAGAGATAACCAGTGCTGCCACTAGCACCTTATCCATTCCTCATCAACAACCCATATTTTGAGAAGTCTAAACGGCTCATAGTCATGAGCAACTCATCACCACTCGATGTGAACGAAGCGGCGAATGCGCGGAAAGCCTTAACATCAATTTCCCCCGACTCTACGATTACTGTGAAGTTAATAGGCGGGTCCTCCGAAAAGTCTATCTCGGCAGGCATATCGAAGGCTCTGAAGCGCTCCGCGTATTTTCGCGAGATTATGAAAGGTGTGTGAGAGAAGATACAGTCAACTGCCCCACCCTCCAGCAACGCACCCACACCAGCCAGATCATCCCTCGCGATGAACCGGCCTCTAGCATGAAATTCCCGGGCGTCAATCACCACTCTGTTGCTCGCCTGGTCATAGTCATAGGTGATGTTCAAATAATTGCTTACTTCGTCAAGCGATAATAGATTATGCTTCACCGACAGCCAATATAATGCAGCAAGTGCCCTATAGCCGATGGGGGCGATGTTGGGGTTTGCAACACCTACTCTAACCCTCCCGATGTCACTAACAGAGTAGTTGCCGGTGCAGACAAAGTGTAATCTGAAAAAGCCCAAGTCTAAGATCTTACGCGCGTTAATCATTTTCAGCAGCTCCCAGTCCACACTCATCAATACATCGGGAGTTCTGCCGGCCTGAATTAGCTTAACGGCCAACACGCTCCCAAGAGAACGTATATCGACACGGTCTGGACCATAGGCTCGCGCAGCGTCTTCAACAACTCCTGCCAAGGTTGGTGCAGCGTAAACAACTACACGGCCAGCCTCATCCCCGCTGTTGAATGCAAGTATGATAGCTGAAAACACCACCGCGACCACGATCACGGAAGCGCCCAAGACGGACAATAGGGTAGTTTTACGCAACGCGGGGGTAGGAGAGTTCCTAAAATATTTAAGTTTAGGACAGGTTTTACACATCGGTCCATGTCGGTTACAGAGATAAGCAATGGAAAAGTCGTCGTGAAGCTTGGAGACGGAGGGTCGCTTAAAGTTGGCATCGCATACTTTGAGCTCCTCGACGGTGTGAGAAGGCATGGGTCTGTTAGCCAGGCGTGCAGGGAGGCCGGAGTGACCCTGAAGACGGGGTTGAAGTGGATAGGATATCTGGAGGCTAGGCTCGGCTTTAAGCTCGTTGAGGCGCGGCGCGGCGGCAAGGGAGGAGGCGGGAGCTCACTTACCGAGCGGGCCATCAAGCTGCTTCAGGGCTATTACTCCGCAAGGTCAGCGACTAGGCCTGGATTCCTAACGACTTTCCTCGAGAGTATAACGAGCGCCAGAAATATTATTAGATGTAGGGTCAAGTCTGTTAGAAGATCCGAGCTATTGAGTCTAATTGAGGTGGAGCCCGAGCCTAATCAGAGCCTTAAGGCCCTGCTAACAACGGAGAGCCTCGAGCGGTTAAAAATTCGCGAGGGAGTGGAGGTTCTGGCGATAATAAAGTCGACAGAGGTGTTAATAGCGTCCGTCAACCTCATCAAAGATGACGGCCGCTAAATCGGAGAATTTTCCTACGCCACTATCGCGGCCTTTAAGCCTTCAATCTCAGACCTTGCCCTGGCTTCAAGCTCGTCTATTTTCTCCAGCTCCTCGTTTTTCACGGTGTATTTGACCCTCAGCATGTCTGAGATGACTTCGAGTGCGCGCAGCTGCTCGAGTTTGACGCCTCTCCTGATTGCGGATAGGGCTTGGTCATAGAAGTTCACGAACATTTTCAGCATCTTATATTGCTTCTGAGGGCTACAGTAGGAGTCAACCTCGTCGTAGGCGCTCTGCTGTAGGAATCCTTCTCTCACCATCCTAGCGGCGTCGAGAATTAGGTTCTCCTCATCGGCTAGTGCCTCCGGGCCCAAAAGCCTGACCAACTCCAGGAGCTCCTCCTCCCTTCTCAAGATGCTGTAAAGCTTGACACGGGTTTCGTACCAGTCTTTGGCAACGTTCCCCCACCATTCTTTAACGGTGTCCACATATGCAGAGTAGCTCATTATCCAGTTTACCGCGGGATAGTGCCTTGTGTATGCGAGGCTTGGGTCTAGAGCCCAGAACACCCTCACGAATCTTAGAGTGTGCGTTGTCACGGGCTCTGTGAAGTCTCCGCCGGGCGGCGACACCGCCCCAACGATAGTGAGACTGCCAACTCTGCTCGGCTCTCCAAGAACCTCAACTCTTCCGGCACGCTCATAAAACTCTGCGAGCCTACTGCCAAGATAGCTAGGATAGCCCTCCTCCGCGGGCATCTCCTCGAGCCTCCCACTAATCTCCCTCAACGCTTCTGCCCACCTACTCGTCGAGTCAGCGACGAGAAGAACATCATACCCCATATCCCTGTAATATTCGGCGATGGCGGCACCCGTGTAGATGCTGGCCTCCCTTGCTGAGACAGGCATATTACTCGTGTTGGCTATCAAGATTGTCCTCTCCATTAGTGGGCGATTGGTATAAGGGTCCGTCAGGCGGGGAAACTCTTTTAAGACCTCCGCCTCCTCGTTCCCCCTCTCCCCACAGCCGACATGTAGAATCATCCTAGCGTCGCTCCACTTGGCAAGTTGGTGCAGAGTAACAGTCTTCCCCGTTCCAAAGGCCCCCGGAATACACCCCGTCCCACCCTTCGCCATCGGAAAGAGCGTGTCCAGCACACGCTGGCCAGTCACCAGTGGGATTATCGGGTCGAGCCTTCTCTTGAATGGGCGTGGAGTTCTAACAGGCCAGGCATGGGCCATGAAGATCTTAGCGACGCCATCACTGTTCTCCAGCTCGGCGATAGGCTCCTGGACCGTGTAATCCCCCTCAGGAGCCACATACTTGAGAGTACCCGGCTTAAAATCGGGCGGGACCATAATAAGCGTCTTGATCAAGGGGGTTTCCTGAACCTCGCCAATCACCGTCCCCGGCTCAGCCTTTACACCGGGCTTGACTACAGGCTGAAACCTCCACTTCTTTTCCAGCGAGATCGCTGGAACTGATATGCCCCTCTTGATGAAGGCGCCCGCCTGCTCAGCTATCCTGTTCAACGGCCGCTGCACACCGTCGTAGATGCTGCCGATGACTCCGGGGCCTAAGGTTACGGAAAGAGGCCTACCTGTGCAGACGACCTCTTCCCCAGGAGATAGGCCCGATGTGTTCTCGTAAACTTGAATGTATGCGGAGTCACCGCTAAGCCTAATTACCTCGCCCACAAGCCTGTCCTCGCCGACAAAGACCATCTCATACATCTTCGCCCCAACCATCCCCTCGGCCTTAACAGTCGGCCCCGAGATCCAAGCGACTCTCCTGCTTGCCGGCATGACCGAGTCTTATGATGCCACCCAGCTAAAAAACTTTGATCGACACCGAGAGAAGGTTGTAGAAATTAGGGGGGTAAGATGCGTCTGAGTATCTCACGCCTAATTTCTCCTCGCATCCTTTCAAGCCTAGCCTCCACTGTGTTATCAAAGATTACTGAACCATCCCTGTTCCTAACCCTCACTCCACCAACGCTCTCGAGGGCACTAGTGGAGAGAGTTATCTTCACTCCTAACTCTCTACCGACCTCTCTAACAGCCTCGTTCACCAGACTTATATCATCCTTAGCAGGCTCTACAACAACATCATCGTCTCCAACAATCTCTATCGCCTCCCGTAGGAGAGCTTTAACGGCGAACGTATAGTCTCGCGACTCTTTGAGAGAAGATATCTTCCTCAGGGCTTCGCTGACGACCGTATTCACACAGTTCTCAACCGACTCCAGATACTCTCTTCTAGCCTCAAGCGACGCTTGGCTAACAAGCCTCATCCTCGCCGCGTTTGATTCGCGCTGCAAGGCCTGAGAAGCGGCGGCAGCCTGCCTTCTAAGCTCCTCACCCTCCTCCCTCAGCCTTCTCAGCCCCTCCTCCTCTATCTCTCTGATCTTGCTCCTAAACTCCTCCAAAGCCTCTTCTATGACCCCGTTAAGAACATCCTCAAGCCTCAGCGGAGACATAATCTGTAAACCGCAGGGGCAGACCTAAGTTAAATACCTAATATTTTCCGAAGCATCGCCATATAGTCCACTTCCGCCGGCTTCTCTCCCGGCTTCGGGAGAAGATAGACTATGGGCTTCGCAGTTGTCGAGCTCAGCTGCGCGACACTATTCGTAAATTCTGCGCCATACTCGTCGCTGACAAGAATCAGATCCACATCCTCGTCCCGAACCAGCTCCTGAATTGTCTTCAACGCTTCACGCCCGTTCTCCGCAACCACCCCGGCCACACCCGCCAGCCTGAACGACGCTACGAAGAGCTTTCCACCAACCGCTACCGCCACCATCCAAAAAAAAATCTCCACACCTCCCACACTTTATATTTTCCCCACATCGATGAAAACCCAGAGGGGCCGGTAGATCAGCGGCAGATCACCCGGTTTGCACCCGGGAGGCCGCGGGTTCGAATCCCGCCCGGTCCACCTAACTTTGAACTATCCTTTAGAATCTGGGCCTGTGTCTTATTTGCATGAAACGCCGAAATATATATGAGGTAATTCTGGGTCAAAACGAGTTAGAACCAATGAAAAAATTTAGGGGTTGTTAAATGTCAAAGAAAGAGAACAACCTTAACGAAGAGATCCTCAAAGTTCTGAAAGATATTAAGACGTTTTTAGAGCCGAGGCCTGCGCCGCCAGCTCCACCGCCGCCAAAAGGTTTTTGGAACGAGTTCTTAGACTTCATATCCAAGTACAAGGTGCTAGGCCTCGCTGTAGCCTTCATCATGGGTGTATATGTGGGCCAGGTCGTTCAGCCTCTTGTTAAAGATATACTAATGCCGATAATTGGGTTAGCTCTCCCGGGCCTTGGGAAACTATCAATTCTCAGGATAGCAGTCCCGCCGACTGCATTAGATGCTCAAGGAAATCCAGTAGACCCAAACTGGACAGGACAACTCTTTGGAATCGGAAACTTCCTCGTAGCGATTATAACTTTCATAATAGTATCCTTCGTCATCTTCATTATTGTCAAAATTAGTATGAGATATGGCATAGAGTAAAGATTAAACCACCAACTCCCCTTTTTAACAGTAGTGAATCAACTTAACTGATGAATAATCATACCTTAAATTTGGATCGGATACTAGAAGCCATCTTATACTCAATTAATTAAGGGTATTAGAACTGGGAGACTTGAGGGTGTCTTTTGGCTGCTTCAAAAATTCCTCGTGCGGACTAGGATGTGTGATGCGCGATGACGTAACACCAATAGATTTTTAACCTTATATCTACTCGTTCAAGAGTTGTTTCGCGTAATCTATCTCAGTGATTTTGAAGAACCTCTGAGACAATTATCACCTCTGAGTCGCAGTTTTTAAGGACTAGTAATGTCAGAATGTTTAAATGCAGCTGCTCTCAGATGACTTCGAGGCGTAAATTGGTATGAGCCAGGTTACCAGCGGATATTATGCACCAGCTAGTTTAAGGGACGCCATTTCTTTGAAGAAGAGGCTTCGAGAAAGAGCGCTTATCGTGGCTGGCGGTACAGCTGCTGTGCAGCTTATCAGTAAAATGATAGCTGAGCCCGAGGTGATAATCTCGCTTGAGAAGGTCCCACTTGATTATGTGAAGGTTCAGGGGAATGTTGTGGAGATAGGTGCGACAACTCCTATTAGTAGGCTACTCGAGAAAAAAGATCTTCCCAATGCGTTAAGAGAGGCTGCTGAAAATATTCACGGCCTTGCCCTTAAGGATATGGCAACAGTAGGAGGTAATATCTTCACACCAGCCCCAGCTGGAGACATAGCCACAGCACTATTGTCGTTGGACGCGACACTAATGCTAAGAGGGACAAGGGGGGTGAGGGCCGTCCCCTTCTCTAAATTCTACAGAGGTCCACTCGAATATAACATTAAAGCAGATGAAGTATTAACAGCAATCAGGATCAGGAGGGCGCCAGGGCTTTCATCCTTCCTTAAGCAGACACCTTTGAGATATAGCGGTCCGACAATCGCGTCGGCCTCGGTCGGCTTGGACTTGGACAAAGATAAGAAGGCTCGAAGAGTGATGGTGGCGATAGGTGGTCTGACAACACATCCCTATCGGGTTAAAAGGGTTGAGAGGTTTCTCACGGGTAAGAGGTTGACTAGCGAACTTATAGAGGAAGCCGCTAAACAGCTAGTTGATGATAATGTAGATGTCATCGAGGACGCGTTAGCCTCTTCATGGTATAGAAGGGTGATCGCGCAGGTCTTGTTCAAAAAGATTTTAAACAACTTTATTCGATGAGGAGGGAGAAGTGTTGAGAATAAAATTCAAGCTTGATGGGGAGGTAGTTGAGGTTGATGCTAAGCATACAGATACTCTCTTGAAGATATTAAAGGATAAGTTGGGCGTCGGGGCTGTACATTTCGGATGCGGAGAGGGAACTTGCGGGGCCTGCATAGTGCTTGTAAATGGGAGGCCGAGATATTCCTGTCTAACGTTGGCTGGGTATGTCGATGGAAAAGAAGTCACGACGGTCGCGGGTTTGGCCCATGATGGAGAGCTGAGTGAGATACAGAAGGCATTCCTTGAGAATGACGCGGCACAGTGTGGTTATTGCACGCCTGGGATGATCTTGATTGCTAAGGCATTGCTCGATAGAAATCCCTCACCGTCTGATGAGGAGATATTCGACGCCCTGGCTGGGAACCTCTGCCGATGTACAGGCTATGTCCCAATCATAAACGCTATAAAGTCCCTTTCTAAGAAAAGGTGAGAAAAATATGTCTGGCCAGTTCGCAGCCGTAAGTGCTCCGATCAAGAACGTCCAGTTGTTGGGACACGTTACAGGCGCCACACAGTATGTCGATGAGATATCATTTCCAGGCATGTTATGGATTAAGGCTGTTCGCAGCCCTGTTGCCCGCGGCAAGATAAAAAAGATTGATACTTCGCGTGCTGAGAAAGTGCCGGGTGTCATTAAAATCATTACTGCTAAGGATGTGCCAAATAACATTCATGTTAACATGGCTGGCATTGGGATAGGGCCACCTGACGAGCCGGTTCTCCCTGAGGATGAGGTGAAATACAAGGGGGAGGCGATATGCCTCGTAGTTGCTAGGGATGAGGAGACCGCGCTTAAGGCGGCCCAGTTGGTTGAGGTGGAGATAGAGGAGCTGCCGCCAGTTCTAGACATGGAGGAGGCCCTGAAACCCGACGCACCCGTGATAACGAAATGGGGTATTAATGCCTTCATCTACGGCTCGGGCATGGATGGTGCCACAAAGCCCGGTAGGCCCGGTAGGCCCTTCTTCCTGGTGAGGAGGGGGGATGTTGAAACTGCCTTTAAACAGGCAGATAAGGTTGTTAAGGGCAGCTACATTATTCCACCTATAGAGCACGCGCCTATAGAGCCACATGTATGCGTGGCTAAGCCGGAGCATGGAGGCAAGCTTACAATTTACACGACAACGCAGGCACCCTACTTCGTGAGAGACAACGTAGCCACAATCCTCAATATACCGGCCTCTAACATAAGGGTCATAGCACCAGCGGTGGGCGGAGGCTTCGGAGGTAAAGTCGACCCGGAGTTTGAGATGCAGGTGGCGGTAGCGGCTATGCGCGTTGGCAGGCCTGTGAAGTGGAGGTGGACGAGGGAAGAGGAGTTCACGATATCTACAACTCGTCCAGCCATAAAGATTGAGATAGAAGACGCGCTATCGAAGGATGGCTTAATACTGGGAAGGCGGGCGAGACTCTTACACGACTCAGGAGCCTACACTAGAACTTCGCCATATGGAGTCATAAAAGCAACCGTGAATCTCTCGGGACCATACCATATACCCAACGTATACTATGAGGGATACTGCGTTTATACTAATAGACAGCCCTCAAGCGCTATGAGAGGGTATGGTGTCTTCGAGGTCTCCTACGCGGTTGAGCTTCAGATGGAGAGAGACGCCCGAACACTTGGACTCGACTCTTGGGAGTTTAGATTTAAGAATGCTTACAGGAATGGCCAAGTCACAGCAACGGGTCGACCGATTGATGACGCCTACCTTGTCGAAGTCATGAAGGAGGCGGCATCGCTTGCTGGTGTGAAGCTGCCTTCACACCTGCTTCAAATGAGTTCGTGGGGGTGAAGGGTGTGGCAAGGCTCAGGGGCAGGGGAATAGCTGCCATATGCTATCCAACGGGAATGAACCTTGGAGGAGACCCGAGCCAGACGGTTATAGTGGCTCAGCCTGATGGAAAATTCATCGTCAATGTCGCGAGCGTTGAGCTAGGGCAGGGTTTGAGAACGGCCCTCGCCCAGATTGCGGCGGAAGCTATTGGAGCATCGGTTGAGGACGTCGAGGTTAGGTTTGGCGATACACAGACAGCCCCACACGACACGGGCACATTCGCCAGTAGAACTACCCATAGAATGGGAAACGCAATAGTCAAAGCGGGGCAGGAGATTAGGCAGATACTTTTAGATGTAGCGTCTAAGATCCTCGAGGTTTCGCCCCAGGACCTAGAGATTGGAAATGGAAAGATATGGGTTAGAGGTGTGCCTGATAAGTTTCTGACTGTGAAGCATGTTGTAAATCAGGCGCAGTTTGTCTATAATACGCCGGTTGTGGGTAAGGGCCATTACGTCAAACCTAAGAGCGATGTGGATCCTGATACGGGCGAGTCTGATCCACACTCGACTATGGCTCATGGCTGTATTGTGGCAGACGTCGAGGTTGATGCGGAGACGGGTGTTGTGACCGTTCTCCAGATATATACCGTCTATGAGGTGGGTAGAGCTATAAACCCAAAGCTAGTTGAGGGCCAGATAATCGGTGGCATGCTCATGGGTCTAGGTGCGGCATTGACAGAAACAGTATATCCGAGGTATCCTGAACTTACCCACCAAGCTACAAGCTTCCGCGAATATGTTCTACCTACCGCAGGCGACGCACCAAAGATAGTCTATAAGATAGTAGAGTCTCCCACAGAGACAGGGCCTTATGGAGCCAAGGGAGTTGGCGAGATGGTAGCTAACGGCATCGCTCCTGCGATAGTTAACGCAGTTTATGATGCCATAGGTGTACAAATAACCGAGTTACCAATAACGCCTGAGAAAGTACTCAAGGCGCTCAGGGAGAAGCAATAGGGTTCCCAGTGCAAACATAGAAGGCTTATATATTGTCTCGATATTTTCACACCGATATGCCTGAGGTTAAGATACGATATATTGGTCATGCATCCTTCTACATTGAGTGGAAGAATGAAAAGATCTATCTCGACCCGTGGCTTAAGTCTCCAGGTATTGCAGGCGGCTGGACCAGCCCTGTAAGCCCTGTTGGCCTCGACGATATAAATGAGGCAACGGTTGTTCTCGTAACTCACGGCCACATAGATCATATTGGGCATGCGATAGAGATTGTGAAGAAGACTGGGGCATGCTTGATATGCAGCCCCGAGGTGGGGATGTATGCAGACATTCACGGGATCCCATACGACTCAGACCCAGACCCTCAAGCAGGGCGGAAATACTGGATGTATCCGCTGAACGTTGGGGGAAGCTGCACTATAAGAGGAGTAACATATACGATGGTGCCCGCATTCCACTCAAGCAGTATCATGCACTACGACTATGTGAAAAACAAGGTTAGGTATCCGGATGGAGCCGTTGGGTATGTAATATCGTTTGAGGGGGGCCCTGTCATTTACGCCTCAGGGGATACAGGCGTATCCATGGAGATGCATATGATTCAAGAGCTCTACAGCCCCGAGATAGCCCTGATGACTGCGGGTGGCCAGTATAATATGGGTGTTAGAGAGTTCGCCTATGCGTGTAAAATATTGAAGCCCAAGATCGCCATACCATGCCACTACGATACCTTCCCGCGGCAAAGGCTTGATAAAGAGAAACTTAGACAGGCTGTCTCCGTCATGTCCCCCTCAACAAATCTTGTATTGCTCAATCCTGGAGAGAGCCTGAGGTATGTTGAGGAGGCGTCTTGGCTTGTGGAGCGGTGAGTTTCATGAACCTTGAGCTCCTCTATGAATTGGAGGCCAAGATCGTAAGAACAGTCGATGTTGGCGGTGGAGCTATGGGGGGTAGAACAGACTACCACATGCAGGGGAAGGTCTCGGGAAAAATAAACGGCTCATACGAAGGAGTGGACTATGGGTCAACAGTCAAGACCGACCTTGGAGATGCGGTCTATGTCCACGTACATGAGACCATAAAGACGGATAAAGGAGTAATCTCAGCTCTGAGGCGCGGATATGCCGTGCCTGGCGAACAAGGATACACTGTAAGGGCCTTCGTGCTCTTCCAGACAGGAATCCAAGAGCTCAGGTATCTGAACTGGACACTAGGACTTGCTGAGGGAGTGGCGGGCCCCGATGGATTAAAGCTCAAGATATACGCGGTCCGATAGGCTCCCTTTTCCGGCTTCTAAACCCCGTAAACATTATTTGCTTCATACCCCTACCCTCCAAAGTCGCTGTCGAGGAACGTAGACTCAGTCCATGCAACCGAGCAACTTCGCGGGGCCCATCCCCACCGAGTTTATAACCATACTTCACCAACACTTCATAAGCCGCGCGTTTTGCTCCGCGTAGGTAAGGGCCTATAATCCTGAGCAATATCACCGCCCTCAACCCAAGCACATACAACACCACTCTCTGACCACTCCTTAAAACCCAAGCATCCCCCACCTGCCTAACAACGAACTCACCAGTATCGCCATCACACCTGAACATGATGAACGGGGTATAGATTACCGGGCTTTCTGAGATCTTGAGATAACCAAGCCCGCCTGAGGCTTGGAGTAGTCCGGCCAAGAAGCTCCCTATAATGGGGCTTAAGAGCTGTCTATTTGGCGGCCTCTTCTCCAGCTCAAAGAGCACTTTTCCAAAGTCATCGATAGCCCAATCCGGCCCAGCCTCACAGTATACCCGCCACCAAGGCGGCACAGGCCCTGCCAAAATACTTCAGATATCGAGCCTGTGTCGCCGGCTTAAATAATTACCTCCTCCGTCTCCGGGTCTATTATGTGGATGTGCTCCTTATCAAAGACCGCGTAGACCTGCATACCCTCCTTGATGTTTATCGTAGCGTCGCAAAGACATTTGAAGGCTGCCGACCCACTCTTTAACTCTACGAGCAAGGAAGTACCAAGCGACTCGATATAATTCACGTAGCAAGGTATGGAATCTGCTACTGGAGTAGTTGAGATGCTGATATCATGAGGCCTAATGCCGAGCTGTAAATTTTCTAGCTTATCCACCCGTGATTGTAGGGCGCGCTTAGACTCCTCACCAAGCTGAAGATACGAGTCCCCCACATACGCGTAGAGTTTATTCTCCACCATTTTCAGCTTCGTATCGACGAAGTTTATGGTTGGGGAGCCAATAAAATAGGCTACAAACTTGTTCACAGGGTGGTAATAGATCTCATCAGGAGTCCCCACCTGATAAAGCCTACCGTCTCTAAGCACGCCTATCTTATCAGCTATCGCCATAGCCTCTAGCTGGTCATGGGTGACATAGATGAATGTTCCCCCAACTTCTTTATGGATACGCTGGAACTCAGACCGAAGGGACTCCCTTAATTTAGTGTCTAGATTGCTTAAAGGCTCGTCGAAGATGTATACCTGCGCCTTCCTCACTATAGCTTTGGCGATGGATACACGCTGAAGTATGCCAAAATCTATCTCATGATATCTCTTATTCAGATGCTCCTCTATCCGGAGAAGCGAGGCCGCCCATCTAACTCTATCGCGCTCTTCTTGCTTACTATTAACCTCACGCCTTATGGCTAGAGCTATGTTATCATATATGTTTAGGCTGGGATATATGGAGGGGAACTGGAAGACCATAGCTATGTTTCTCTCTGAGGGTGATAACTCCGTGACATCTTCGTCATCGAAAAATACGGAGCCTCTTGTAGGCGTCTCCAGACCAGCTATTATCCTCATCAGGGTCGTCTTTCCCGAGCCGCTGGGCCCTAAAAGACAGAAGAATAAGCCATGGTCGATTGTGACGGAGACATCGTCAAGTGCCTTTAGAGTCTTAAAGACTTTTGTTATTCTATCAGCACGTACCTTCGCCATCTCCTTACACCACAAGGAAAGGCACAAGATAAATCGATAACAAGACGAAGAAAACTACAACACCTACTAGCGTCACAAACCATCTAACAAGTGTTTTGAAAGCTATGTTGCCTCCGGGCTTATTCGGCAGGTATGTCGAGTAAACGTATATGAACCCTCCGACCCCTATAAGGATAAAGCCATAGTAGAGTAGATCGCTGCTTAGTGGCTGGAATACGAGTCCAAGCCCCATGAATGATAATGCAAGACCAATTCTCTCAAGCCAGAATTTAGCCCTCATCTAATATATCGCCTCCCCACTCGACACGTCAAAGAGGATGACCCTATCGCCCGGTATGCTTATCGACACCTCCTCACCATACCTATATAATCTCATCCCCTTAGACACAGTCTTCAGCTCAACTTCCCCCAAGCTCAGAGTGACAACCGTCTCGTAGCCAAGCCTTTCAGCAGCCAGAACCTTAGCCTTGAAGGTATTGGCATTCTGCTGCGCTTCTAAGACTATGTCATGCGGCCTAATGGCCATCTCAACCTCTAGACCGTCATAGATCTTAGAGGATGCGCCTCCAACCTCAACCAGCTCAAGTCTCAAACCCGGCGCGGAGAACTCCCAGCCGCGAACGCCCCTCCTAACCACTCCTTTAAGGAGGTTTATGGTAGGACTACCTATAAACGTCGCTACAAACCTGTTCTTAGGCCTCTTTAACAAGTTTATGGGCGTGTCATACTGCAATATCATCCCGTCTTTTATCACAGCGACTTTCTCGGCGATTGCAAAGGCCTCGAGATAGTCCGGTGTAGCGTAGATGATTGTCTGTTTCAGCTCCTTGTGCAGCCTCTTGAACTCTGTCCTCATCTCCTCCCTCAGCTTTGCATCTAGGTTAGAGATCGGTTCGTCGAGGAGGAAGACCAACGGTTTTCTGACGAGAGTCCGTGCAAGCGCCACTCGCTGCATCTCGCCTCCACTAAGGGTCGATGGTTCTTTTCTGTCGAGAAGGAGTGATATTCTTAGCTTTTCAGCGACACTCTTCACCATTTTGTCTATTTCGTCTTTGCTCATTTTTTGCTCCCTCAAGGGATAAGCTATATTGTCGTACACGCTCAAGTGTGGATAGAGCGCGTATGATTGGAAAAACATCGCCACGTTACGCCTCCAAGCCGGAATTCCGAGTACGCTCTCGCCATCAAAAAGTATGTCTCCATCGTCAGGTTCTTCTACACCAGCTATGCATTTGAGTGTAGTGGTTTTACCCGCTCCTGTTGGTCCCAAAAGAGCCACCAGCGCGCCAGACTCAACCACCAAATCAAGCCCCCTGAGCGCCTCAACCGTCCCATAAGACTTCCTTAAACCACGTATCTCAACCCTCGTCAACTATTTAGCACCCCGCACAGTACCAAAGGTCATGCCTCTAAGTAGGAACCTCTGCAGAACGAAAATAAGAACTAGTGCCGGGAGAATGTAAAGGGTCTCTATAGCAGCAATCAACCCCCAGTTAATTCCAACCTCTCCCCTAGTTCCCGCTATCATCACAGGGACAGTTCTGGTCGCCCTCTCAGTCAATAGCAGCGCAAACAAGAACTCGTTCCATACATTAATTATCAGGAAACCTATCGTGGCGCCGAGACCCACTAACACCTGTGGGAGGGCGATCTTATAGAAGACTTTTATCGGGTTTGAACCATCGACTAGCGCTGCCTGCTCTATATCACGTGGCACCTCGTCGAAGAAGCTCTTCATCATCCAGACGGCGAATGGAAGGTTGAACATTGTGTACAGCAATATTAGGCCGATGTGTGTGTTGTAGAGACCAAGACTTCTATAGAAGAAGTATATTGGGATAGCAACTACGATGGCGGGGAGCATCCGCGTGGAGAGGATGAAGAACATTAGGGTATTGGTTCCATGAGGTTGATATCTGGAGAAGCTATAAGCGGCTAGAACTCCTATCACTGTCGCTATGGCGATGCTTGAGAAAGTCACTATGAAGCTGTTGTAGAAGAATGTCTCAGCACCTGTAGCTAGCTCCAGCTCTTGCCCGGTTATTGCCTCGATCTCAGTCTGCCTTTTTATGAAAATGTCGATGAAGTTGCGGAGTGTCGGCTCCCAGACAAACAAGGGGGGTGTGCTGAAGGCCTGTGCCCTCGTCTTCAGAGAGGTGGCTATCAGCCAGTATATAGGAAAAATGAAGAATATAACCGCAATGATGGTTGAGAAGTAAATTAGAACTGTTCTGAATATCTTGCGCCTACCACGCCTGTTGTTTCTCAGGTTAGACATTCTCATCACTCCCTCCTAGCGAGTCTGAGATAGACGTTCGTTAAAAGCAATATAATGACTAAGAATATAAACGCTAGTGCCGTGGACTCTCCCGTCCTGAAGAACTGGAAGGCCATCCGGTAAATCTGGATGGAGAGCACCTCTGTGGCTGTTCCCGGACCGCCGCCAGTTAGCGTGAAGATTGTGTCAAAGGTCCTGAAGGCGTCCATCGTTCTAAAAAGGAGCGCCAAGGCAACCAGTGGCCTAATGGTAGGCCATACAACATATCGGAATTTCGCCAAAGGCGATAGTCTATCAATTTCTGAAGACTCCAGCATGTGTTTAGGTATCGCCTCTAGACCTGCTAGTATAAAGAGCATCATGAAGGGAGACCACTGCCAGACATCCATAAAGACGATCGCGAACATTGGATGCTGTGAGAGTATCCTCACGGACTGGCCTGTAAAAAGTTGGGCTATGTAGCTGTAGATACCGAATGTTGCGTCGAAAAGATAGCGGTGAAAAATGCCTACAGCCACTGGAGCGACTAGCAGCGGCGTGGTTACAAGTGTTATAGCCAATCGCCTTCCTCTGAACTGGTTATAGAATAGGTGTGCGAGTCCGAAGCCTATTAGGAACTCGATACTTACTGAGTAAAAGACGAATTGCCCTGTTAGGACGAATCTACGCCAGACATCCAGACTGTTTAAAAGCCTGTAATAGTTCTCAATACCTACAAAGATAGGAGGTTCTCCACGTAGAACATTATATGAATAGAAGCTGAGTCCGAGCGCCCAAATGAGTGGGAAGATTACAAGGAAAACTACTAATGCTACCGCGGGGAATATGAGTACGATTGGGAAGATTTTCATTATACGGCTGCCTGTAGCTGGTTTAGACATCATGCGAAAACACTTTTAATTACAGTATTTTAGTTTATTTTTCAGTTATCAGCCGATTGGCAGTCCTTGCCTTATAAGTTGAGCAACATTCTTCAACGGTTTACCATAGCGCTCGAATGCCGCGGGGTAATTCTCCCTCTCAATTATCTCCTTGTGCCTTCTTGCCATGTTATTTAGTGCGGTCTGTGGACTAATTGTTCCAGCTAGTGCTGCGTGGATTTCCTCCTGTACAACTGTAAGCATCTCTGCGAAGAATGGGACGTTCCAGAAGTCGACCTGGAATGGTATCGAGTCGGCGTAAGCCCTGTTATATGGTGTGAGGTTTCTAAACCATTCCGTCTGGATGATATCCCGGATGCAGACTCCACCTCCGCCTTCTGCCCATTTTCGCTGATTCTGAGGCTGGAACCAGAACTTTATGAAAGTTAGAGCCTCCTCTGCATAATCACTATATGCGTTTATGCACATTGGCTGCCCTCCTATTCCGCTGTATCTTCTGAAGATTCCATCATCTCCTTTGTGACCTGGCGGCGGAACGACTTTAATCAGGTTGTAGACCTTTGATGCGGCTGGGTCGAAGAGGCTTGGGAGGAATCCAGCCCAGTTATATATCATCGCCACTTTACCAGCCTGCATGACCGCGTTGGCCTCGTCGAACCATATTTCAAGGGCGTTGGGCGGAGCATAGGGTACTAGGGAGGCGTAGAACTCGAGAGCTTGTCTAGCTTTGGCACTGTTGATGTAACCGTCTACTTGGCCAGTCTCAGGGTCCCACCAATACTCTCCGTGGCTGTAAAGAATCGAGCCGAAGGGGCATGCAATTGCGTCGTAGGCCCTCGACATGTGTAGGGCAATCCCATAGAAGTCCTCCTCTAGACGCTTGCCAGCCAGCTCGTCTCCAGCTTTCCGAGTGAAGTATTTGGCTATGTCTCTTATCTGATACCAGTCGAGCTGCGCGGGATACCAATCCTCATAATTTAGCGGCAGGTCATATCCATACTCAGCCTTGAAGTTTTCTCTCTCTGTTGGGTGGGAGAATAGGTCGTATCTGAAGACGAATAATAGGACGTCGCCCTCATGCGCGAAGCCCACTATGTTGTTTGTATTTCCCTGGGGATAGGTCATATAGAAGTAGACAAGCGCGGGGTCAAACCTGTTGAGTAATTGCTGGAGCTCTGGATCTCTCGCTATGATGTCGTTGAGCCTCTTTATGTGGCCACCCACGTAGAACTGTCCGAGCCACTGGCTATCAGATATCAGCAGTGTAGGCTCCTTGGATTTAGCAGCCAGGACGGTGGAGAGCCTGTCGAATATAGCGTCCCAGGGGATCAGGTCCATCTTTACCTCGACCGCCTTACCGGTGGTAGCTTTAGACCATGCCGGGAAGTCCTGAGCTATGAGGCCTGTCAGCCTACCAGGCAACCACTCCGGAGAGGCGAAAGTTATTGACAACTCAGGCTTCACCTCTCCAACTGGTGCTGTTGCGGTGACGGTCGCAGTCCTAGTCACTGTCTGTGTGACTGTCTGGGCACCTGCGCCCGGTTGTGTGACTGTCTGTGTCAGGGTCCGCGTAACCTCCCTACCAGGCTGGGATGTCCCTGCAAGATATCCAGCAATTCCGCCTACAACACCAGTAATGACGGCGGCTGTGGCTACCTTAGCTCCTGTGCTTAGTGCAACCCTCCTTGAGATCTTTTTCTGCCTCAACATGCAACTATGTTTAGCACGGGCAGACCCTTATATTCTTTTCCTAACCCACTCACAAACTGATTAACAGGTCGGATGGGGTCGGCTCGGCTCTTCCTGCATCACGACTCAGTCTGGAGCGGCGGGCCTCATCCCCGTGTAAGATGTCGTCCTTAGGCTTTATACGTTTTTGGGCTTTCACGCACAGTCTATGTCCAAAAGCGCTCGCCCCTTTTTGTGTATTTGGGGGGAGGAGCGTATATAGGGGGATTAGAAGGTGGTTGAGGGTGAGAGGGGGAGGAGGCGTGAAGATTGTTCTGGTGAATTTTACCTCAGGGGGCGTGAGTGGGAGCGGAAGGCACGTCGCCCTATTGAGGAGGGGGTTGGATAGGCGTGGAGTGGAGGTTGATGTCCTCGATTCGAGGAATACGTTTCACCTCGACTTCCCCATGCTCAGAGCGGTGAGCTTCACCTTGGGCTCAACGGTTAAGCGGTTCGACTCGGATGTCATACATCTACATAACCCAAAGCTCTCGGGTATTGTGCTGAAAAACCCCTCGAAGAGCGTGGTCACGGTGCATGGCGGGATGATCGAGTTCAGCCTGAAGTATGGGGCGCTTGGCAGGTTATCTACCGCGCTCATGCTAAGAACTTTGAGGGCCGCACGTGCCGTCACTGCTGTTATGAAGTCTGAGGCTGAGAGGAATGGGTGGGTCTGGATCCCCAATATGACGGATGTAGAAGCCGTGGAGGAGATAGAGCCGGCGGGTGAGAGCTGCATCCTCTTCGTGGGGCGAAACGACCCGGTCAAGAATTTTCCCCTCTTCAGAGGCGTGGTGAAAAGGCTGGGCAGGAAGTATAGGGCCTTCGGCGTTGAGGAAGTGGTGAGCTGGGAGAAGGTAATCTCCTATATGAAGTCGGCCGAGTGCCTCATGATTACCTCGATCTGGGAGGGCATGCCGTCCGTGCTCTTGGAGGCCTGGGCCTCAGGCTGCCCTGTAATAGCTTCAAAGATACCCGCGTTTCAGCCGTTCAAGGACGCGCTTATTCTCTCAGACCTGACGATAGACTCATACATCAAAGCATATCAAAAGCTAGCCGATGTTAGAGAGGAAGTCGTCAGAAATGGGCGTGCGCTAGTCGAGAAGTTCGACTACAAGTTGGTGACGGAGAGGTATATCGAGTTGTATAGATGGGTGTTGTCTACTCAGTCCTGAGGGCTTTGACGGGGTCTATTAGGGCGGCCCTGCGAGCTGGGTAGACTCCTGAGAGCGAGCCGACTATGATTGAGAAGATGAGGGTGCCCATCAGGAGTGTTGGAGTGATGACTGGCTGTATGGGCAGGGCCTCGAACTGGGGGCCGAATCTGAGGAAGTTGCCCGCATAGTTGCTGAAGCCTAGGGAGAGTCCCACACCTATGACCACGCCCATCAACCCCCCGATAAACCCGGTTAAGACGGCTTCAAAGAGGAAAGTGAATAGGACTTCACGCCTCGTCATTCCGAGAGACCTTAAGACGCCTATCTCCCTAGTCCTCTCCATGACGGACATAATCATGGTGTTCATTATTCCGAGGCCTGCGACAAGTAGGCTGACAGAGGCTATGACTCCGAGGAAAACTGTGAAGGAGGCTATTATGCTGCGGACGGTCGACAATATGGTGCTGGGGCTTATCACGTTCACGTTTCTCCCGTACATGGTCTCGAGCTCCGATATTATGTATTCGACAAGCTCCACCCTCTCACTATTGACCAGGATCGCGTGGTAGCGCTGATTTTCGAGCAGTTTTCTGGCGCCGGGTAACGGCATTATGACCGCTGTGTCTGCGTCAAAGAAGAGGGATGCGCCGAATTTATCGTATATGGATGTCACGGTGTAGCTTGTTGTTTGAATGCCTGTCGGAGTTGGGATAACTATTGTTAGTGGCTGGCCGACATAGAGACGGGATGAGGCGGTGATCGCGGGTGGGAAGGCTATCTTATAGCCCACACCTATCTGTGTGGCGCTGCTGGGTGTGGGGGCTTCTCCTTCGAGTATCTTTATTCCTGGAAAGATGACTTGGAGCTGCAACGGGTCGATACCTAAGATGCGTCCATTCACCGAAGTCCCACCCACCTTGAACTCTGCCGCCACAGAGTAGAAAGGAGCAACTACGGTGACTCCCGGGATTCTACTTATCTTCTGAACCTCGGCGTCTGTAAACTGTATGTTGGACCCCTGCGCGGGGAGAATGATTATGTTATTAGCGCCGAGCATCATGAGACGATCCGTGACCAGAATGTTTATCCCTTCACCGAGAGAGACCAAGGCTATAATCAGCCCCGAGCCGATCGCTATCCCGAGAATGGTTAAGAAGCTTCTACCCCTTCTCTCCCTTAAAGCGCTTATCGCGTACCTATAGGTATCAAGAATGTTCACGCCTTCTACGCCTCCTCCTAAACGCATAGGCTACTACTGCGGCGACGGCTAGTAGGGACGCGACTGATGCCGGAAATATCCATCCCTGCTCACTCTCCTGCCTAGTTACGGTGGTTTGCTTAGGAGCCTCTATGTCAACATCGAACGCCTTAGTATAGTTTCGACGGAACACGTCCTTGTACTCGATGATTATCGAGCCTCGAACCCTGTCATCCTGAGAGTTGACCTTCAGGTTGAATGGGAGTGGAGCGTTGGGCTTGATCTCGCCTATGAAGATGCTTGTTTTGGATCCTGAGCCGCTGTTTAGTGTTATGGTAGAGAAGAGGGCGTCGGAGATCCCCTCATTGAGGATGTTGCCGGAGATGTATGGCTCGCCTCCAATGAATATTATTCTTACATCGTAGACGCGTAGCGTGATGTATCCCTCAATTATGAATCCGACTTCCCTTTGTTCAGAGGCTTGCTCTCCCTTATCACCTATGATATACGTGGCTGATACCAATATAGTGGCTGACGCGCCCGCCAGCTCCTCGGAGGCGTATAGTCTCACGGGAATAGAATACTCTTCTAATGGCCGCAGAGAATCGATAAGCCAGTTATTCGAGCCTATAATCGTGAGGCCAAGCTTGGCGGACTGAGACGTGATGGAGATTCTTCGAAGCTCGCTAGAGTGTATGTTCTTGATGCGTAGTGGCACCGTTTGACCCTGACCAGCGACAATCCGCGGCTCAGCCTCTATCAGGAGGTTAGGAGCCTTGGGTGGGACCTCGCTCACCGTGACCGTGATGGCCGCTACCTGTGAGAGCCTGTTTCCACTGAGGTCTCTGAAAGAAGCTTGGAGAGGGATCTGGTAGACGCCGTTAGCCGCGACTTGTGCAGTAGAGACGTACGCCTGGACCACGACTTTTTCTCCGGGGGCTAGGAGATCTATGCTCCAAGAATTTTGCCCTGAGAGCGAGACGGGCAACCCCGCAGGCTCGGCCACTATTCTCAGGTCAGCCACAGACACTCGGCCGATATTCTCAACTATGATTGAGATTTCCTGCGTGGCAGCCGGCTCCATCTTCACTGGCTCTGTGTAAACGCGTATGATGGCGTCGCTGACAACGGGCTTCTTGACGTAGAGGCTCAGGCCTGAAGATAGATCAACATAGGCCCCCACCGTGTTCCGGTACCGAGCTGTGACTGTAAATGGCAGGAGTGTATCACCCGCGGCCTGGGATGCAAAGACCCTCAGAGTTTTTCTCACAGACGCACCCGCAGGCAACTCACCGACAACCCAGGGCTGCTCGCCGAGCAGGAGCCCAGCAGTCGGCTGGGTTGGCGCCTGTATGAAGACTCTCAGGTCCGAGGCCCTAGCAGTTCCACTGTTCTTAGCCACGATATCCACCTGAGTCAGAACACCCGGCTCCACCTCGGAGGCAGATAGGCTAAACTCGAGCAGAGCTCTGCCAGGCACAGTGATTTTCACCGGAATTGTCTGGATGCGAAGACTGCCTCCCAGAACGCGGTAGCTTAGTGATAGCGAAGCAGCATAGTCAACACCCACGAGCGCAGACTCGTCAACGTTTACGATGAACGTCAACTCGAACAGCCCCCCAGGGGGGACTATTCCAAGGTAATGAGACTCGGTCTGGCTTGGGGTTGTTATGCTCTGAGAACGTAAAACTTGTGGTAGGTAGAGTGTGCCCACTATGTTGGTTATGCTGTCCTCCTTGAAGTCGCTTCCGAGAGCGATTGTTAGACGAGCCCCCGAATCTCCTGGAGCCACCTCCTCCCTGACGTCTCTCTGGCCCCAGTAGCTTCCGAGATATCTCACTTCGTCTGTGGCTGAGTATGATGTTGGAAGGTAGGCTGTGCAAGAGAACAGGAGGAGGATGGCTAGGATTATCGCCGAGCTACGCATGCAGGACGACCTCCGACTCGACGACACCATCACGCAGCCTGATAATTCTGTCACACTTCTCCGCCACCTCGGGATTGTGAGTAACTACGACGACCGTAGTTCCAAAACTCTCATTAATGTTTCTGAGAATCTCAACCACTACTTGAGAGTTCTTCGAGTCCAGATTACCTGTGGGCTCGTCGGCTAAGAGTATTTTCGGTTTACCCACAAGGCCTCTAGCTATCGCGACGCGCTGCTGCTCCCCACCACTCAGCTCAGTCGGCTTCTTCTTGGCCTTATTCTCGAGCCCTACAAGCCTCAAGGCCTCAAGCGAGGCGGCCTGTCGCTCCTGAAGCGGGACCCCCCTCACGGCGAGGGGGAGAGCCACGTTCTCCAACGCAGTAAGCCGGCTTATCAGGTTGAACGACTGAAAAACGAATCCTATCAGCTTGTTTCTAATCTCGCTTAGCTCCGAGTCGCTTAGGCCTGAGGTGTCGATTCCGTTTAGAATGACGCGGCCGCTTGTTGGCCTGTCGAGGGTGCCTGCTATATGTAGGAACGTGGATTTCCCGCTTCCGCTCGGACCCATGACTGAGAGCATCTCACCCTCCCTGACATTTAATGTGAGTCCTCTGAGGGCTGGATACTCGTTTTTACCGATCTTATAGACTTTCCATACTTTTTCCACTATTATCGCGTATCCGTCGTTTACCTGCAAGCTGATTGAACTAGGCTGCTCCAGCTATTAAATTGTAAACCTCATGTCAGAGCCTTTTATTAAGGTCTTTGAAGCTTGGTCTGAGTTAGAAGCTGTGGAATTAGCCGGCTCTTCCAGAGGTATCGGGAGACGCCTAGTCTAAGACTCCCTCTCAAGCCTTCCAAAACCTCTTGGATGCTTGCATATTTCTTGGGCCTCTGCTCTAAGGCGGCGCGGACTATTTCCCTGAACCTCCAGACCCCAAGTGGTATCCAACCTACATCGACCTCGAAAAAGACTATGGCCCCCGCCTGCTCCCGAGCTTGCTCCAAGTTCCTCAGAATAGGGATCCTCACGGCATAGTAGGCTCCGCCTGTGTTCTCCGCGTACTCCGTCCGGCCCCATGTCACCTCATAGTCAGAGTAGACCTCGCCGCTTTTAACCCAGCCCTCGAGCAGCTCATACATCCAGGTTGTGGGTGTGAGGACGATGTGCGCTGTGTTGAAGTGGGCGCTAAATGAGTGAAGCCTGTATCCGTCTATTATTCTATACTTTTTTACTCTTCTTATCAATGGTTTGGCGAGCATGTCGTCGGTGGCCGTTATGCTCCATTCTGTCGGAACCAGTCTCCTCTCAATTCTTCTACCCAAAAGCCCGGCCGAGAGAAGCCTTGAGATGTAGTATTCGTCTATGCCTGATGATGTGAGCCTCTCAGCCGCTTCCTGCGCCGAAATGTAGGGGTCGCTAATCAAGTGGTCTACTTGTCTCGGAATTACCGGGTTATCGACCACCCTGATATACTCCGCAGTCCCAGAGGGGCCGTAGGGCGCGCGCCTTACCCCGAATCCAGGAACGTATCTGATAGTGGTAGAGGACATCTTTACTTCCATGTCTACAGGCCTCTGGGAGGCTGAGGATTCCTGGACAGCCTCTAGGAGTCTCTCCGCCCTATCCGTGATACGGACATTAACCCTTACCCTCCCCAAGAGGAGGCTTAGACGCATTTGCAGGAGCTCGTCAAGAGGCATGGCTAGCCACTGTTTAGGCGACTCCTCTAACCGCGGGTCGATATTTGCGGAGAGAAGGAGGCCCGTGCCTGCGAATACTCTGGGGTATCCCCACTCACCCACGAGGATTGTTGGCGGAGATGGGCCGAAGGCCGTTCCAGCCTCTCTGACGCTTTTCAGGGCCTTCCTAACCGTCTCGCGATAATATGGGCATTTTAGGAGGCTACAGTCCTTGGCCACTCCGCGGCAGACAGGACAGATTATTGATTCTAACCGCCTCTCATCCCTACGAACCCGCGGCCACTCGCTCAACTCCATAAATTATCTCGCATCTCAGCTATTCAACAATTCTCCCTTGAAGCCTAAAAGCCCATTCAACAAGCCACGCATCATAGCTTTACGTATCGGTTTGGATAATTAGGAGACAGATAGGGTTGAAAGGGGGCGGAGAGAGCTTGACGAGAGAGGCCTTGATTGTTGCGGCGTCAGAGATTATGGTGAAGGGGAGGCTTAGGCCCAGGCTGTTACGCCTCCTAGCCAAGAACATAGCGGAGATTGCTGGTGACCGGCGGCCCAAGATTTACCTGCTGCAAGGCAGGGTTATAGTTGAGCCCGGCTCCGCCGGGGGGCTTGAGGAGCTTGCACGCATGATTAGCTTGACGCCGGGTGTGAGGTGGGTCCGGATAGGTTATGTACTTCCAAGAGATTACGAGATGCTGCAGAGTCTTTCTGAGACATTAGCTAGAGAGGCTGGGGTAAAGACGATCGCGGTTAAGGCTCTTCGCTCCGACAAAAGCTACCCGAAGAAATCGCAAGACATTATGGCTGAGCTGGGAGCGAGGATCTGTCGTGCCTGCGGAGCTAGAGTAGACTTAGAGAACCCTGAGATGACGTTCTGGGTTAGCGTCCAGAGGGACTCCTTCCTACTCTCTACGCGCAGATTTGAAGGGGTGGGTGGGCTCCCCGTGGGCTCCTCTGGCAAGGTCTTAGCGTTGCTGTCAGGGGGTATTGATTCGCCGGTCGCCGCCTGGCTGGCAATGAAGCGAGGTTGCATCGTTGACATGCTTCACATTTATGCGCTCCCCAGACCAGAGGACGTTTTGACGAGTAAGGTTCGAGAGATTTTCCTAAGGCTTAAAAATTTCAGCCAACCGTCGAAGCTCTACCTTGCCTCGTACCATCATTTCCTTCAAGCCTCGCTCACAGCCAATCCGAGATTAGAGCTCGCACTCTTCAGAAGGTTCATGCTTAAGCTAGCTGAGGTAGTCGCTGTCGAGACAAAGGCTAAGGCGATTGTCACGGGAGACTCCTTGGCCCAAGTAGCTTCTCAGACGCTGGAGTCCATGCACAGCGCGTCCTATGGGCTGAAACTACAGGTCCTCCGACCGCTAATTGGGTTAGACAAGGAAGAGATAACTAACCTCTCTAAAAGGCTCAATCTCTTCGAGCTATCCATCTCCGACTACAAGGACTGCTGCTCCATCATTTCCAAGCATCCTATCACGCACCCAAGGCTAGAGAATGTTCTAGCTGAGTGGGAGAGGACAAGGCTTGACGATGCTGTTGAGAGGACTCTCCAGGAAATCTACGTCTTCGACGGCTCGCGCCTATCTTTATGGAAAGATATATCAACACGGTCAAACAGTCTTCAGCTGGAATGATGAGATTTGTCTCGGCTGAGCCGTGAAGAGGCCAGCTCATCCTGACCCCTATATCGCGGGTGTTATGCTTTTGTCACGCATTTCCACACAAGGTCGATGGGGCGCCGAGGCTGCGCGCAAATATAACGAGGAGACTAAGCACAGCTACGTCAGCATCCGCACTGCGCCAGGATTCCTAGACTTTGCGAACAAACCCTACCCCTTCAAATACTATGTCGGCGGAGAGAAGAGTCAGCTCCCCGATGATTTCTGGAAGCCAAGTGAAGACGCTCTAAGAGCCCTCTCATGCCGAGGCTCTGAGTCTGCCGCTGCGAAAGCATTAAACACGAGCCTCCTATCCTCTCTCCTCTACTTCACCGCAGGCATTAGCCGAGTTGAAAGGTTAGGAGACCGTCGCGTCTATTTCCGAGTTGCCCCGGCGACAGGAGCACTCTACTCAACAGAGCTCTACACAGTTGTCGGCGAGGTTGAAGGTGTTTCGCCGGGGGTTTATCACTTCGACCCGGGAGAGTTTACGCTTCACAGATTGAGGCGAGGTGACTACAGAGGAGTTGTTGCGCGGGCGGCTCAGGATGGTGGTCTAAGCGTTTCCCCCGTCGTAATAGTCTTCTCCGCTTATGGTTGGAGGAATGCCTGGAAGTATCGTGAGCGGAGCTATAGGCACTGGTTCTGGGACGGTGGCGCGATGCTTGCTAACTCGGTAGCGGCGGTATGCTCTATGGGGCTTAACCACAGGCTCTTTACGGGGTTTGTGGATGAGAAGCTCAACGAGCTTATCGGTGTCGATGGCTTGGATGAGGCGGCCTACGCCGTTCTAGCAGTCGGCTATAAAGACGGGTTAGGGAGATTCGACAGCGCAGACTACGGGCTTGGAGAGCTCGAGGCATCGCCCGCACCTCAGCGCGGCAAACCCCACAGATACTGGCTCGTCACAGAGACGCACACTGCAACAGCCCTGCATTCTGAGGGAGACGTGGTCACCTGGAGGGAGGCAGTTAAACAGCTAGAAGACATTGGCAAAGACATTCGGAGACTCGGGATACAAACCCCGATGCCAGGGCCCGCAACTCAGAGCAAAACTCTCTGGGAGACGATCTTGCTCAGGGGGTCCACGCGGAGATTCTCGCGAAAAAGCATAGACGCTTCACAACTCTCAACGATATTGAGACATAGCTTCGGCCCACTTAACGCAGACTTTCTCCCATCTCCAAACCACACATTAATCAGGCCTCATCTGATAGTGAATAATGTGGATGGGGTTCCCAGCGGCGCCTACAGTTATGACCCGTCGACAGGAAACCTCATACTGTTGAAGAAAGGACATTTCAGGGAGGCCGCGGGTTATCTCTGCCTCGAACAACCCCTCGGTAGAGATGCGGCTGTTGTCTTCTTTAACATGGCTGACCTCGATAGCGTCTTGAGGGTATTGGGTGGGAGGGGATATAGGGCTGTCCAGCTTGAGGGAGGCATCAGGCTGGGAAGACTCTACCTCTCGTCATACGCTTTGGGCCTGGGAGCTACGGGACTCACGTTCTACGATGATGACTGCGTTGAATTCTTCTCGCCGAGCTCAGAGGGCCTAGAGATGATAACCGTCGTGGCTATAGGTCATCCAGACTACTCAGCCAAGCCGGGAAAGATATTCACCAGAGCCTTAACGCATCCGGCAAAAGCGTTCTAGGCCCTCGCTCACTAACACCTAAATCCGACGCCGCCGAGAAGATATAATCAGGATGCCATCCCACGTCGGCTCGAAGCCCTGCAGCGTTTGCGGAGACGCCGCGGTCTACAGACAGGTCTACTCTGGAGTCTCCTTCTGCTCCGCCTGCTTCAAGGAGAGTATCGAGAGGAGGGTGAGGAAAACGATCTCGAAGTATGGGCTTCTGAGGGAGGATGATAGGATACTTGTCGCCGTCTCAGGTGGTAAAGATAGCCTCTCTCTTCTGAAGGTTCTCGCGAAGATTGAGAGGGCTTTTCCACGGTCAAGCCTTGTCGCCGTGTCAATCGATGAGGGGATAGCGGGCTACAGGGACGAGTCTCTCCAGCTCGCCTCCGAGCTCTGTAGGAGATTCGGCGTTGAGCATAGGGTCTATTCATTCGAGGAGCTATTCGGCTCCAGTCTAGACCGCCTTGTGAGAGGCGGAGAGCTTAATCGGCTAGGGCTCGGCGCATGCACTCTTTGCGGAGTTTGGAGGAGGAAGGCGATCAGCATGGCCGCCCGAGAATTAAGCGCGACCGTGGTGGCCACAGCCCACACTTTAGACGATATCGTGCAGACATATTTCATGGATATATTGCGGGGAAGCTTCCCTCGCGCACCGATAGGCCTGAGACGGGAAGGTGAGGGGATAATACCCAGAGTCGCACCATTCAGACAGATACCGGAAGAGGAGGTAGTGCTCTACGCCTATCTGAGCAAGATCCCGTTCCAAGAGACCCCCTGCCCGAACGCCGAGAACTCTCAGCGCGACATGGTGAGAAACTTCCTCGCAAAGTTTGAGGCGAAGTATGCCGGATCCCTCTTCGCCGCTCTGAAAACCATAGAGTCCAACATCAGGCCCCTTGAGGGGGCTCTAAAAGCATGCCAGTTCTGTGGGGAGCCCACAAGCAGGGATGTATGCAGAGCTTGCGAGCTCGAGATAGCTGTCTCCCGCAAGATAACTGTAGGAAGGGAGCTACTCAGACCTTACATTGGAGTAGATGACATATAGCGCATATATCGCTAATCCAATCAGGAACAGCATATACGCGTTAGAGTAGAGCATATCGAAGAATTGGCTCGGAGTCAAATTCGCACCTCCCTATTAGACGACAAGGGCGCATCACAATATTAAGCCTTGCCCCTCCCCCGGCCAAGTTCGCCTGCCTCCTTAAAGTGGAGGTCGAGCCCCACACTATGCTGCAGCCCTAGAGATCAGCTTCACCTCCTCGTGCAACTGTTTGAGCACAGCCATGTAGTCTACCTCGCCCGCCTCAACCTTCTCCATCAGTTCCTCCAATCTCTTCGTTAACTCCTCGGAGACAAGCCACCCAAAGTTGTTTAAGAGATATTCATAGACCATCCTCCCCCGCCTCGTTGCTAGGATTCTTCCACCGTTGTTGAAGATGTATCCCCGCTTATACAGGACGCTCAGGATTCTAGCGTAGGTGCTGGGACGACCGATCCCCCTCTCCCGCATCGCGGCTACCAGGTCCCCCTCACGGAAAAGCGGGGCCGCCTGAACCTTGCGAACATCAATCTTGGCGACGCTGTGCACTCCCGCGTTCAAGGGCTTCGTGACTCTGATTGTCTGTAAGACGTTAAGGAACCCGGGCTCCACGACATCTACTATTCTCTCGAGCGTATACTCAGAGCCCAATATCTTCACCGTGTAGACCTTCTTCGTTATGACGGCCTCTCTCATCTGGCTCGCGATGAGGCGTCTGAAGATTAGGTCGTATAGGGCCAGGTCTCTGCTCTCCAGCCTGGTGGGTATGCGCAGTATCCCTGACTGTATGTAGAGTTCGAGCTGCCTCCTGTTAAGCGGCTTCGTAGGTCTAATGCATTCGTGGGCACCGGGTGAGCCGTGATGTCGGGGCGTAAAGGTTCCGGGGTGGTTCTCCTCGATATAACTCTTAGCAACGGATATTCCGGTTGAGGAGACATAGGTTGAGCCGGTCCTGTGGTATGTTATGAGGCCTGACTCGAAAAGCCTCTGAGCCACCTGCATGACTTCTGAAGCATTCATCCTCAAAATTATCGAGGCGTCCCTGAGTAAGGAATCGGTGGAGTAGGGCTGGGGGGGCGGCACAACTGTCTCCGAGGCTCCAGACTCCACAATCTCCACCCGGAGCGAGGCCTCATCGAAAAGTTGCTCAATCCTCTCGGTGTCGCCTGGGTCGAGGAGCTCTAATTCGGAGCCGTCGTCAAGCTGTAGGTAAAGAACGGTCCGACGCCTCTTCGCCTCCTCCATCCTCTGAATAACCCAGCCCAGGACAGGTGTTTGCACACGCCCCGCGGAGAGGCTCTTACTGCCAAAATACTCCCAGAGGCGGCGGCTGAGCTCGAATCCGACCCAGCGATCCTCGACCCTCCTAACAGTCTGAGACTCCACGAGCGGCCACGATATTCCGCGAGGAGACCTCAAGGCTTCGCGCAGCGCCCTTCTCGTAATTTCGTGGAACTCCAGCCTCTGAATGTTGCTATTAAATGGTTTGATGTTCACGTAGATGTCGTATCCGATTTTCTCTCCCTCTGAGTCAGGGTCAGTCGCTATAAAGACGTGGTCGAACTCCAGCGCAAGCTTGCGGAGAGACTCTAAGATGTACCGCTTATCCGTGAACTTGTAGGAGCCACAGTTTGGGCAGCTCTCTCCATCCGTGAATTGCTCCCCGCATTTCAGGCACCTCTTGATCGTTGTGTAAATCGGGGTATATTCGCCGTCGTTCACGATTATGCCGTGATACCCGAGACTTGTTGTAAGGTCAACAACGTGGCCTTGAGAAGCTGTGATGCATGCGACATACCCTTCTCCGACAGACTCGTAAACCGTGAGGCCGTTGATGTATCTCCTAGCTGGTCTGCCGAAGAAGTAGGCAAGCGTCCTAGCCTTGGTAGGTGACTCCACAACTATGAGAGACGACCTAAGAAGGTCGAGGGTTTCAGCCCTAGACTCATCGGCCTTAATCACTCTTAAGAGCACGCGGTCCCTATCACAGGACTCAAACTCCCGTTCTGCAAGCTCCAGAGAATATTCCTGGAAGGTTTCCTCATAAAGAGATTCAAGCCCGCGGGATATGCCCTTGAAGGCCTTCTCGTCGTCGATTAATAGTATTGAGACACCTCTCGTAATTCCTCCGGCGAACATTCTTGAAGAGCGGCCTGAGGCTTGAATGTATCCATCGACATCCGGTATAAGTATCGATAGCCCCTTCTCGTCGGCCCGTATCTTTAGGTCGAATTTCTCAGCTATCTTCCTCAGCTCTTCCTCACCTATGGATGTCTTGAGAAGCTGGTGCGCCCGGTGAACAGCGTCAAAGACGAAGCCAGCATATTCTGCAGGGCGACTTCCCGTCTCGAGCCCTTGCTTGACAGCCTCTAGCACCTCTCTCCGTGTCGGCACGCACTTGTTAAGCATGCCCATTACGCGGATGAGCTCGTTCTCCATCTTGTCGCCGATGATTGGTGAGAGGTGTCTCAGTATAGTGAGGAGCATGGAAGGTCTGTGCTCACTCCATGTTACGTTTATCTCTCTTCTAGGGACGCCCGCGAAGACAACGTATCTTATTCTCTCTGGCAGGTCGATCCCCCTCGCAAGGGGGCTTCTGGTGCTCGCGACACCCACCAGCACGTCATACTCTCCAGATTCAAATTTCAACAGCATCCGCGGATTCATCCTCTCATAAGCGTAGGCCTTTAAGCCCTGGCTCACCAGATATTCAGCGAGCCGCTTAGCGGCTTTCACACCCTCAACTTGTGGGACAAATACGAGGCATCCGCCGCCATGCCTCTTGATAAGTGTGGATACTTCCTCCCATAAGCCGCGGCTTGCCCTTAAGGAAAAGTTTGCAATATTTCTAACAAGCTCAACCGACCGCCCAGGCTCGAAAGAGAGCATGAGTCTGAAAAGAGCCATCCTTTTTGTCCTTCTACCCCTAATCGTCGCGCCAGAAACAACCAGTACACTGTCAGGCGCCTCTCGGTGCGTGGAGAGACCTTCCTCATTCTCCTCGGACTCCTCATCCGCCTTACTCTCCACGATCCTGAGGGACCTCTCTATCTCTTGCTCGCTGAAGCCCATGAGAAGAAGGACTTTGTCAATGTTTCGCGGAGATTTCAGGAACGAGTCCACGTCGTCTACGAAGATGAAGGAGAATTTCGAGTTACGAATCAGCTGAAAGTGCCTATAGAGGAATCTGTCAGTTGTGATGAGTATGTCGTAGTTGTTCTCTGATATGCTTTTTAGGACTTCAGCTGAGAGGCTTTTCTTCATTCCCGAGTAATAGCCCACTATCCTTGGCCTGGTCCCCCCAAGCCTCTCAGCTAAATCCTCAATCCTTTTCAAGAGGTGTTGGACGAGCAGGCTCGTGGGAACTATGATGTATGACTTTTTTCCTCGGACAGCCTGGAAAAGAGCCATCACTAGGCAGAAGGTTGTCTTGCCTGTGCCCGTTGGAGAGACTATAGAGAAGCTCCTGCCGAGAAGGACCCTCCTCGTCCACATCCTCTGGAGGGACCACGGATGAGAGCCGACCACTATCCGGAAAAAATCTTGAAACTCCTCTATCTGCCTGTTGATGTTTAGGGTATCTATGTATTTTCCCGGCCTGATGTTTGCGGCTACATATGGTTGAGCCTCTGATCCACCGATTAGGCATGAGCTACATACACCCACCGATAACAGTTCTTCATCGGTGATGGCGCCTTCACAGTTTGGGCAGAGAAGATGATATATCGACTTCAATGCCTGCTATGCTATGTAAACGACTGTCATCCTCAAATATTATTGCTTGAGAGTTTTAATGAAGATGCCCAGCCATGGCTCATATACTTTCGAAAGAGTCTAGCCCTGCCAGGGGCGGGCCGAGAGAGACAGCCATCTCCGCCATCCTAACACGCGGAGGCGAGCTGCTCGTGGTTAAGAGATGCTTTAGGCCCGGCGACCCATGGAGCAGCCACTGGGCCTTGCCCGGCGGGTTCTGGAAAGATTGTGACGAGAATATACTTCAGACCGTTATCCGCGAGGTGGGGGAAGAGGTGGGGATCGACCTGAGGGGACTTAAGCTTATTGGCTGGCTTAAACCGAAGGCCCCGAGGAGAGCTCCGGATATAGTTGTTTACCCCGCCCTTTTTCTTACAGATGAGAAGCCCCCCGTTCGGCTTTCAAAGGAGCTCGTGGACTTTAGATGGGTGCCGCTCTTCGGCTTGGAGGAGGGAAGAGGCCGCGTTGAGATGGAGGGCGAGATGCTGGATACAGATATTTTTCGTTGGAGGGACGTGGTCATCTGGGGGCTTACTTATAGAGTTGTCAGTGAGTTAAGGCTTATTTCCAGAGACGAGCTTGGGCTCCAGTAAAGCCTCGGAGATGCTTAGATATCCTCTGTCGCCCAGCCAGACGGGTTCTGCCTTTATTCTGAGAGCCTTTTTAAAGAATGGCGCATCTGTTATGAGGGTCTCGTACTCTCCGCCCTCGCCTGCAAGGTTAAAACCATGCCTCTCGGAGAGCCTATCGAGCTCTTCCAACGAGCCGTAATCGAGCCTTCTTCCAAGCCACTCCGGCCCCAGTCCATATGCGCTGACGCCCACGAAAACCAGGTAATACCCTCTTCTCAACACCTCTAGCAGGAGTTCGCGCGGCCTCATCCCCCAGCAAGGAGCCACGTGCCTAACGCCCGCCTTCTCAGCCAGCCACTCCAGCCTTCTCCTTTGATAATGGCTTGCAAGCCCGCCGCTCAGAATCCCATCAGCCCCAAACTCTTTTATTAACGCTGAGAGGCTAACACCCAGCTCCACAACCTCGTCCTCCTTCCTCCCGCTTACCTCTACATACCTGTGCTGCAGACCCATTGCATCCGCTTGTAGGTGCTGTACCCCGATGCAGGCAGTGTGGAACATCCAAGACTCGCGCCGCGCAGACCTAGCCGTGACTAGTAAGGCCACCTCATGACCGGCCTCCCTCGCCAAATCTAGGGCGAGTGTGGAGTCCTTTCCACCTGTGAATAGGGCGATGAGGCGCATCAGCGACCCTTCGAGACGGCCTTAAGAGCGTAGTCGAGGATTGCATCTGTAACTTCTTCACCTGTCGCTGTGCCACCCAAGTCTGGTGTCAGAGTCTTCGCCGAGTCAAGAAGGCTGGTTACGGCCCCTTCAATCGCCTTGGACGCTGCAATCAACCTCTCATCCCTTCTAGTAGAGCCGAGCCAGCCCAGGAGATACGAGGCCGATAGTATGGTTGCGATGGGGTTAGCGAATCTGGGATTGAGTGTTGGGGCAGAACCGTGGACAGGCTCGAATATGCCCATGTGTTCACCTATGTTTGCGGAGCCTGCGAGGCCGATGGAGCCCGTAATTCCGGCGGCCAGGTCTGAGAGGATGTCGCCGAACATATTCGGCGTGAGAACTACGTCAAAGGTGGCCGGATTCACAACCATCTGATAGGCGGCGTTATCCACATACATCTCCTCCACCTCTATACCCCCCTCACGTAAAACCTTCACCGCTATATCTCTGAAGAACCCGTATGATGACAAGACGTTTGACTTGTGAACCACCGTGACTTTCCTGCGCCTCTCCATCGCAAGCCTTTGAGCCATCCTCGAAATCCTCTCAGTTCCACGCCTAGTGATGACAAGTAGAGAGACGGCATGGTCCAGCCCAACATCCTCCACACCCTTGTATAGGTCCTCAGTATTCTCGCGGACGATAACGAAGTCTACCCCGCTCCAAGCCGTCTTCACTCCTTTATACGTCTTGAAGGGCCTGATGTTTGCGTAGAGGTCGAGGCTCCGGCGAAGATAGATTATCACTTCTCTCGCTGTTTCACCAACAGGGCCTTTCAAACAGGCGTCAGAACCCTTAATCTTCTTAAGGGAGTCGCGGGGGAGGGCTTCACCCGTCTCCGCCGCCATCTTATCACCCGCCGGCGCCTCGATGAACTCAAAGCCCACGCCGAGAGTGTCTGCGAGCGCTTCAACTAGGCGCAGAGCATGGCGCGTAACTACCGGGCCTATGCCGTCCCCCGGAATGACTGAAACCCGGAACATCCTTAGAGTCGCGGAAGAGTGACCGCGCCCATCGATGCTGAGGTGACTAGGGAGGCGTATTTGGCTAAGAGTCCAGAGGTGGCTTTGGGCGGCTTGATCTTTATGCTCGCCTTCCTCTTCTCAAGCTCCTCTAAAGGAACCAGCACGTCAAGCCTCCCGGCCTCCGTGTCTATCAGTATTCTATCCCCATCCCTCAAAAAAGCTATCGGCCCACCTGCCGCGGCCTCGGGCGAGGTATGCCCCACCATGATTCCCCGGGTCGCGCCGCTAAACCTCCCATCAGTCACCATTGCGACGGACTCTCCAAGACCCGCTCCAGAGAGAGCCGCGGTTACTCGAAGCATCTCCGGCATCCCTGGCGCCCCCTTCGGACCTACATACCTTATCACAAGCACCTCGCCCTCCTTGACTTCTCCGCGCCTAACAGCCTCGAATGCAGGGTCCTCGTCGTCGAACACCCTAGCAGTCCCCTCAAACCTTGTCACACCTGTTGCAGCGGTCTTCACGACAGCGCCTTCCGGGGCCAGAGTGCCCCTCAGAATCTTGATTCCTCCCGTCTTCTTGATGGGGTTGTGGACATCCCGCACTATGTGATCATGAGGCACGTTGGGCAGTCTGTACTCCTTAAGGCCCTGCCCCAAGCTCTTACCGGAGACTGTTAAGACATCTCCGTCAATGAGGCCTGCGTCTAAAAGCTTCTTGAGGAGAAGAGGCGCGCCGCCAACTCTGTCAAGGTCCATCATCACGTATTCGCCGGCCGGCCTCATGCTCATTATGTAGGGAGTCCTGCGCGAGATTTCGTCAAAATCGTCTAGAGTGAACTTTACTCCGGCCTCGTATGCAAGGGCGAGGAGGTGGAGAATACCGTTGGTGGACCCGCCGGAGGCCATGAGCACGGTTGCGGCGTTCCTGAAAGCCTCGTAGACCAGTATGTCTCTCGGCTTTATCCCGTTCTCGAAGAGCCTGCCCAGAGCCTTTCCGGTCTCATAAGCGTAGATTGCCCTCCTCGAGGAGGTCGCGGTCGGGCTTGAGCTCCCGAGCAGAGCCAAGCCCAGAGCCTCGCTCAGCAGGGCCATCGTATTCGCCGTGAAGAGGCCGGCGCATGCGCCGTATGTCGGGTGGGCCACCATCTCAACTTGTAGGAGCTCCTGCTCCGTGGCCTTCCCCCTTAAGTGGGCCCCAACATACTCGTGAACATCCTCTATCGTGACCTTCTTGTCACCTATAAAGCCAGGCTCCGCAGACCCACCATACATGTATATCGACGGCCTGTTCAGGCGGGCCATAGCGATCATGAGGCCCGGCTGTGTCTTATCGCATCCACCGATGCCGACGAATCCATCATAAGCGTGGGCTACTATCTGGGCCTCGACGCTGTCTGCAATGACCTCGCGGCTCACAAGGCTATACCTCATCCCGTCAGTCCCCATAGAGATGTTATCGTTTACCACGATTGTGGGCATAGCTAGGCCGACACAACCCGTCTCCCGCAGGCCCTGCTTCACATATCCTATTAGGTTGAGTGTGTGAAAATTACAAGGCCCAGACTCGCTCCAGGCCACAACCACGCCCGCCAGCGGCTTCCCAATATCACTTGGGTCAAGACCAACTGACCATAGGAATGCCCTGTGAGGAGCGTTCAGCGTCCCAGCGAACCTCTCCGAGCTATAGGTTGCCCCCTTACCACCTTTCTGCATTTCGCAGAATCCAGATGCTCACCTTATATTAAAGTCTTCGAGAAAACTATCAGCATTAGCCGCGGATCGGCCTTATCCACATCGTTACTGGCTTTGGAGGACAGGCAGCCAGTAGCCCCTTGCTCAATCACCCGGGCACGCCTCACAGCTTTTATGGCGGTCCTGAAGCCCGCTACGGATGAGGGGCGGGGGCTCCCGCCAGCCGGCGGCCTATATTAGCCTCGACACCTACGTGGCTGCTAAAACGGACGCGAAAAGTTGACTCTTTATTAGGCTCTAGAAAACGTAGTTATGAGATGGTTAAAGATCTCTATCCCTGTATAATCGGCGGCGAAAAAGTCTTCTCTTCTGATGGCCGCAGCTTCAAGGACATCAACCCCGCTAACACTGGCGATGTGTTAGCGGAGTTTCCGATGCTGGCGAGAGAGGATGTGGCGAGAGCTATCACGGCGGCGAGGGAGGCGCAGGCTAAGTGGGCTTCAACTCCTGTTCCAGAAAGGGGTAGAATCCTTGTTAGAGCCGCTCAGATAATGGAGAATGAGCTCGAAGAGCTTACCCGGATCCTCACACGAGAGGAGGGGAAGACTCTTACCGAGAGTAGAACGGAGGTCTCTAGAGCAGTGAGCATCTTCCGCTTTTACGGCGTTATGGGTTACAGGCTTAGAGGCGAATTCACCGTCTCTGCTGAGCCGAACACCCACCTATTCACTATGAGAGAGCCGCTAGGCGTGATCTCGATAATAACCCCCTGGAACTTCCCCATAGCCATACCCTCATGGAAGATGGCCCCTGCCCTTATCTGTGGCAACACCGTAGTCTTCAAGCCCGCAAGCTATACACCCTTGATCGGCTATAAGATTGTAGAGGCGCTGCATGCGGCCGGACTGCCGCCAGGAGTGGTAAACTTCGTAACAGGCTCGGGCGCGAGCCTGGGCGCCGAGATGATAGGCAGCAGAGAAGTTGACGCAATATCGTTCACCGGCTCCCTCGAAGTCGGCGAAGAGATAAAACGGATGGCCGGGACGCGAAACTTAAGGATTCAGCTGGAGCTCGGCGGCAAAAACCCTGCGGTGGTGCTGGACGACGCCGACCTGGGGAGGGCTGTGGAGATGGTTGTTAGGGGCGCCTTCGGCCTGACTGGGCAGGCATGCACCGCCACCAGCCGGGCGATAGTTCTTGATAGCGTCGCGGATGAATTTACTGGAAAGCTCGTCGAGAGGGTTAAGAGAATAAAGGTTGGCAACGGCTTAGCTGAGGGCGTTGAGATGGGGCCAGTGGTGGGTGAAAAGGAGATGAATAAGATCCTAGACTATATCAGGGTTGGGGTCGAAGAGGGGGCAAAGCTTATTTTAGGAGGCGGCAGGCTGAGCGGCCCTGAACACTCTACGGGATACTTCGTGGAGCCTACAATATTCACAGACGTGACGCCTGATATGCGAATCGCCCAGGAGGAGATCTTCGGGCCTGTTCTAGCGATTATGCGGGCGACAAGCTTTGACGAGGCCATAGAACTAGCTAACAAGATAGAGTACGGCCTTTCAGCCTCGTTATTTACGAGGAGTCTTCCGAGGGCCTTTGAGTTCATTAACCGCGTACAGGCGGGTGTCGTGAAGATCAATAAGCCTACGACGGGGCTAGAGCCTCATGTGCCTTTCGGCGGATACAAGAAGTCGAGCTACGGAATGATTAGGGAGCAGGGTGAAGCTGCTTTAGACTTCTACACGAAGATTAAGACAGTCTACCTCGGCTACTGAGCCTCTCAATCTTGTTACGGAGCACACCTATTTTTTCCACCTCTATCTCGACTATGTCACCGCTCTCAAGAGTGAAGTCGTCTGGGGGGACGATGCCTGTTCCAGTAAGCAACACGGTGCCTTGTGGGATAATATTGTCCCTCGTCAGGTAATCGACGAGTTCTTGGAGGCTTCTCTTTAGGCTAGATGTGTTGACCGAGCCTCTAAAGGCTTCAGAGCCGCCTCGGAGAATTCTCATCTCAATCTTGAGGTTTTTCGGGTCCTCGATCGCTTCTGGGAGCGCTATTGCGGGGCCAAGGGAGCAGCAGCCGCGGTATATCTTTGCTTGGGGGAGATAGAGCGGGTTCTCGCCCTCGATATCTCTGGCCGAGAGGTCGTTGCCTATCGTGTATCCGACGATCTCGTGTTTGGGGCCGAGCACTATCGCCAGCTCAGGCTCAGGGACCGCCCAACGAGTATCGCTCCTAATGTAGGCGGTATCACCTGGCCCCACACATCGAGACGGCGTCGCCTTAAAGAAGATCTCAGGCCTCTCAGCCTCGTAGACTAAGTCATATATCCCCTTCGCCTTCGTCTCGTACTCCCTCGCCTCACGGCTCCTGAGATAAGTCACGCCGGCACCCCAGACCTCGGGTGGGACAATTGGCAGTAGGAGGCGGTTGCGAGCTGAAGGCTGATCGCCTACCTCCTCTAGCTTAAGCCTCCTCACTCTACCCTCCCTGCTTAGCAGCCTCTCAAGATACTGATGCAGGGTCTGGCCTCTCCGCGAAGCCTCTCTTAGCAGGCTTAGGAACCCCCTGCCTAGCCCATACTTTTTCTCGGGAAGCAGAGTCACAGAGTCGCCAGTTAGGACACCGAGCCTTGCGCCTAGACGGCCTACGTTGACCCTAACTATTCTCAAACTCGGACCTGAGAGGATACACGCCTACATATAAGAATGCTCTGATCCCTGATGATTGCAGCAGCTCTCAGAGAGTCTTCTTAGATTCTCAAGAACACGTATAAGCAGGTGGAGAATTTTACGTGTCGGGGTATGCCCGGGTGCCTGGTGTGTGGCTCCATCTCTCCCCTCATATCGAGAGCCATAGGCGTATGTAGGACATGTCTAAAGGAGAAGCCAGAAGAGGCGCTTGACATCGCCCTCAAGAATCACGCAGAGACCAGAATGGAGTTCAGACTTCCTCCAAGGCCCCCCAGGACAAGTGGGGGCGTGCCATGCAACCTCTGCGCCGCTCAGTGCGTGATGGGTGAGGGAGAGGCCGGATTCTGCGGAGTCAGAGGCGTCGGGGGTGGGAGGCTCTGGAGCCTCTCTACCACCGATGCAGGTCTTCTCACATACTATCTTGACCCGCATGTCACCAATTGCTGCAACGCTTGGTTCTGCCCAGCAGGGACCGGCTGCGGCTACCCCCGGTACGCTGTTACAGAGGGGGCGGAGGTCGGATACTACAACCTAGCACTCTTCTTCTATGGCTGTTCTTTTAACTGCTTGTTCTGCCAGAACTGGACCCACAAGGTCCTCAGCTGCGGAAAAAAGGTTACTGTTAAAGAGCTGGTTAACCTGACGCTAAAAAATGGAAGGGTGACTTGCTGGTGCTGGTTCGGGGGCTCAGCCGAGCCTCAGCTACCCTTTGCAATAAATGCCTCGAGGACGATAATTGAGGAGAAGGGAGAGAGAGTATGCAGGGTGTGTTGGGAGTGGAACGGCGACGGGCATCCGACCCTCGTCAAGCGGGCTGGCGAACTTTCATATATCTCTGGCGGAAACGTAAAGTTCGACCTCAAAGCCTTCGACCCGAATATTCACTTTGCACTAACCGCCATGAGCAACGAGCGCACCTTGAAGAATTTCGAACTGGTTTACCAAGAATTCTATGAGAGGAGGAGGGGCATGCCAGTGCTCGGCGCAACCACGCTTCTCGTTCCACACTATGTTGACGAAGAGGAAGTTTCGGAGATTGCAAAATTCATAGCAAGCCTCGACGATGAGATTCCATACAGCCTCCTCGTCTTCCACCCCGATTTCAAGATGCGAGACATACCTGTAACGCCAGAGAGACAGGTGTGGAGGTGCTATAGAAGCGCCAAGCGGCATCTGAAAAACGTGTACGTAGGTAACCTGCAACTCCTACTCATGCGCCCAAATCAGACAGCTTGACACAGTAGTCCAGAACCTATTCAGCCTTCCAGGAGGCGCTAAATGGTGATACATTTGTGAAGGTTAATAAAAGTGTTTTGAGGCTTGTTACTCAAGATGAAGGCCCTCGCGACTACTCTGCTCGCCACCCTATTAATGGTATCTGTGCTTCCGCTTTCAATCTCGCTTGAAGAGGCGAATCTGGGGGCTGGCTTCAACTTAGAGGAGGCGGTCTTAGGTAAGGGCTTGAAGCTCGAGTTCCCGTCAACTAGGCTGGTCTCTGGTATGTTGACAGGCAGGCTTGGGCTGGTTGCGCGGGGTGAAGACCCGTTGCTAAGGCTCGGAGAAGAGGGGGAGAAGCCTGGCGAGAGGCGGATTGAAGACATTGGCAGGGGCGAAGGCGCGCCCCCATCGAAACTTCAGGCGCCGGGTGCAGCTGGGATACTTGTGCCATTCAGGAGCCCGGCTCCCGCCTTCAGCAGAAACATCATCATAACCAGGGACTTTAGCAACGCGCCAATACAGACCGAGCCTCACATCGCGGTGAACCCAAATAATCCCGACCACATAGTCGTCGGCGTAATAGATTACAACTTCGCAGGCGTCAGCGCTTATGTCAGTTTAGACGGCGGACAGACATGGACCGGTCCGAGACAGTTAAGATACCTGAGAGATGATGCGGGCTCAGGCGGAGACCCCGTCGTAGACTTTGACAGAGAAGGAAATGTCTACTTTACTTCCATCTCGATTGGCGTGGAGGAGTTCAGAATCGGAGCCATAGTCTCTGAAGAAGTCGTCTCAAGCATCATAGTCTCTCGAAGCAGTGATGGAGGTTTTACGTGGTCTGAGCCTATCTCTGTTGCCAGAAGCGGAATCACCTTCAGGGACGTAAGATTCGATGAGAGGGGCAGGATTAGGGGCTCCATCGTATTCACGTTCCTTGATAAGCCATGGCTTGATGTGGGCCCCGACAGGAACAATCCTCAGAAGGACGCCGTGTATGTGTCGTTCACGGAGTTCGCGGTGGTCTGGGACATCCTATACATAGAGGACTTGGTGTTCCTCGGTAACCCGCGGATTGAGTCGGTCATAAAGCTCGTTAAATCCTCGACCGACTTCAGCGTAATGACGGTGCCTATTCAGGTCAGTCCAGTCGTCGTGAGGGGATACGGCGGAGAGACGGGGCAGAAGCGAGTCGTTCAAGGATCTCAGCCAGCCGTAGCGCCGGACGGCACGGTATATGTCGCATGGCTCGACACACTAGACGACGATAGCGCAAAAGGACTTGGAGAAATCCATGTAGCAAAAAGCACCGATGGGGGTAGAACTTGGAGCAGACCCTTAAGGGCCATGGTCTTCAACGAGGTGAGCTTCCTGCCAAGGAACGCTGCCTTCAGGAACTGGGGCTCCTCCTTCCCACAGATAGCCATCGGCCCGCAGGGAGAGGTCTACATAGTAGCAGTAGGCCGGCCTGCGGATAAGCAACTCGACGACGGCGACGTATTTTTCGTCAGAAGCCTAGATGGAGGGGTAACATGGTCTCAGCCGAAGAGGCTTAACGACGATGAGACCTCTAGGCTCCAGTTCTTCCCAGCCATTGCGGTGGACCCGAACGGTATTATCCATGTAATGTGGGGAGATATGAGAGACGACCCTGTGGAGACGAAGTATCATATCTATTACACGAAGTCTGATGACAGGGGAGAGACATGGGGATTTGAGATACCGGAACTGGCTCAGAGATTTGGAAGCACCAGGGTCTCAGACTCCTATAGCAACCCCAACTTCGGGTTTCCCAGGGGGGCATTCATCGGCGACTATTTCGCCATCAAGGCTACCTCAAGCGACGTCTACATGGTTTGGGCCGACTGTAGATTGGGGGAGTTCGCGGGGCTAAACCAGAAAATAGCCTTTGTGAGGAGGAGAGCCATAACCGCGCCCTCAATCTTCGTCTCGCCACCGAGCGGCGTTGCGGGGCGCGATGTAACGGTTGTTGGCTCAAACTTCCAGCCTGACACAAATATCTACATAGAGCTCTCGGGGTCAGTGATAGCCTACACGAAGACGGATGAAGAGGGGGCTTTCACGGCAAGGATTTTCACACCGCTAACCTCTCAGGGGTCCCACACCATTGTAGCCTATGACCAGACCGGAAACTATGCCGTGGCCAGCTTCTACATTGAGTTCGGATTCAACAACTTGGCGGAGACCCTTAGCGCGATTCAACAGCAGGAGGGCAGATTTGATAGTCTCTCGGCCCAGATTCAGGAGCTGAGGAGTCTGATAGCTGCGAGGAACGGTTCCGATGGACAGGGAGGAGATAGACAGTCCCCCGGCTCCGCTGATATTCTGCTAATCCTCGTGGTTGCCCTGATTGGTGTGGCTGTGGGTCTGGCAGCCGGGATAGCCATCTCTAGGGCACGGCGGCCTAAGCAGAAATAGCCCTAGGGCTCAAGGATTTATCCATCTCCAGCTACATATCCTACTTTGGAGAAGGGGATGCGTAGGCTAACTTCAATCGTTATCGCCTTTCTGCTCATAGCGGTGGAACTCGCTCTTATTTCCACAGCCCCCGGCCAAGCTGAGACGCGTGGACCGGCTGCTGAGAGGCTTGTTTTCCGTGGTTTAGGCTCTCAAGACATAGCTGACAGAGAGATAAAGGCCGGCAGACTTGACATATTTCTCTTCAACCTCAAGACAGAGATCGCTCGAAGGCTGAGGGACGACCCGGCTGTCAGGCTTATCGAGGCCCCCGCGACAATGTACTCCATACTGCTCAACCCGGCACCAGCCCCCAGTGGACAGATTAACCCCTTCTCAATCCGAGAAATCAGACAGGCTATCCAATACATCGTCAACAGGGACGAGATAGTCTCGGTAATTTTCAGAGGGCTGGCACGCCCAATGTATACGTTCGTGAGCCCATACGACCTCGACTACGTGACTGTCTTCGAAGATGTTAAGTCCCTTGGGATTAGATATGACCCGGACTATGCGCGTATCATTGTTAGCGAGGCCATGAGGCGCTCGGGAGCTGAGCTTGTGGAGGGCGTCTGGCGGCATGGTGGAAAGGAGGTGTCTATCAAGCTAGTGTACAGGTCGGAGGATGAGCGTCGAGAGATTGGGGAGATGTTGAGGAATGAGCTGGAGAGGCTTGGCTTCAGGGTTGAGCCGATACTTCTCGAGTTTGGGCCGGCAGTAGAGAGGGTGTATACCAGAGACCCTGCAGCCTTCGACTGGCACATCTACACCGAGGGCTGGGGGAAAGGTGGTGCGGCGCGTTACGAGGCCGGGAGCATAAACCAGTTCTGCGCACCGTGGCTTGGCAACATGCCTGGCTGGAGAGAGATGGGGTTCTGGCAGTACGAGAACTCCACCATTGACGGGCTGGGCCAGAAGCTCTTCAAAGGCGACTACCGGAGCAGGGAGGAGAGAGACGAAGTCTTCAGACAGATGACGCGCCTCTGCATACAAGAGTCTGTGCGGATTTGGGTTGCGACAGCTACAAGCGTCTTCCCAGCAAAACCATCGATTGAGCCTCTAATTCTAGACATAGTTGGCGGCCCACGCTCACTCTTCACGCTGAGAGAAGCTATAAACCCGGAGCGCGGGGATAGGACCTTATACGTGGGCCACCTCTGGGTCGAGCCGCCCGGTGGGCGGAGCGTCTGGAACCCGGTCGGAGGATTCGGGGACGTCTACAGCGTCGACATATACAGAAACATAGTCGACCCACCCTTGGTGAGGCATCCATTCTCAGGCAAACCCATCCCATTCAGGGCCGAGTTCAGGGTTGAAGCTTCATCTCCTCAGCAAACGATTCAGGTTCCGGGCGATGCTTTCATCTGGGATGCAGCATCAGGCTCGTGGAGGAATGTAGGATTGGGCGTCGCTGCGAAGAGCAAGGTGGTATACGATTTTTCAAGGTATCTCGGGGCAAAGTGGCATCACGGTCAGCCGATAACCTGGGCAGACGTGCTCTACCCTATCTACCAATCCTTCGACATCGCATATAACGAGAGAAAGAGCAGAATTGAGACAGCCGTGGCTGTGACCTCAAGGCCATACCTAGAAACCCTCAAAGGTTTAAGGATAGTTGACGGGACAAAATTGGAGGTCTATGTAGACTATTGGCACTTCGAGCCAGAGGTTGTCGCGGAATACGCGCTCCCAACCTCCGTCTCGATGCCTTGGGAGGTTTTGCTCGCGATGGACACTCTAGTATTTGAGAAGAGGCAGGCGGCATATTCCGACACAGCTGCCGCCAGATTCAACCCTGAGTTCGGCTGGCTGAACTTAGTTAAGGAGAGGCCCGCAAGACAGCTAGCAGAGGTTATCCTCAACGGGTTCATCACACAGAGGTACATGCCCGACAGAATACTGAGTATTCGAGGCGCATACCAGCTTTCCTGGAGTGAGGCAGAGGCTAGATACCGCGCGGCCATAGAATGGTTCAGAGAGAATAGACACTTAGTAATCGGGCAAGGCCCATTCATGTTAAAGAGATACGACGGGCCGAGCCAGACAGCTGAGCTGGAGGCATTCAGGGATAATACATACCCGCTTAGCCCCGGCCAATGGATTGAGTATACACAGGCACCGAAGCTCTCCATCTTATCACCTCTCACCGGAGAGATCTCACTTAGAGAAGGCAGCGCGATAAGTCTCAGAATCAGCGCATTACCAGGAACAAGGGTGCGATATATCATACAGGACCCCTCTGGCGGCGAGGTTGTGGCGAGAGGAGAGGCAGCACAAACCGCTCAAGACACCTATGAGATTAAAGTTGATCCAGGCATGGCCTCGAGGCTCAGGCCAGGGATATACAGGGTGGCCTTGATTGCTTTCAACCCAGACATGATAGGCATCGTGCTGGAGGTGGAGAGCGATGTGAGAGCTGTAGCTGAGACAGCGACGGCCACAGTAACGACGCCCACAACAAGGGTAACAACCATCACCGCGCCGCCAACCCCTACCGAGCCGCAGAACCTCCTCCCCTACCTCGGAGCAGGTATAGCAGCCGTCGCAATCATAGTTGTCCTCATAGCGCTGGCTAGGCGCAGGGGAAGATAGTGGGAGTACTGAGAGCCCTCGCCTCGAGAGCCGCATCGCTTGGCCTCGTTCTTCTAGTAGTTATAACCGTCCTCGTGGCGATATTGGGGGCAAGCGGCTTCTCTGAAAAAGTGTTGACCGCGACAATTAACGAGGAGTTGAGAAATCTGCGTCAGTCACTTGCTCAGAGAATAACAGACCCCGCTGAGCTTGAGGCCGCCATCGAGACGAGGAGACAAGAGCTGGTCTCTGCCTATGGCTTAGACAAGCCTTGGTATTACAGGCTCCCAGACCTGATTAGGCGTGTGATATTACTTGACCTAGGAGAGTCTCGGCTAATAGAGAGTTTCAGCGGCAGCAGACGGGTCGCGGACATCATAGCTGAGCGAATACCCTTCACAGTCATGCTGGTAACCTCGGCAACCCTAATCTCCACACTCGCAGGCATATACGTCGGGCTAAGGCTGGCCCTAAACCCCGGAAGCAAGAAAGACAGACTGATCACATACTTCGCCGCGATTTCAAACGGTCTCCCCAGCTGGTGGACTGGGATAATACTCATGCTCGTCCTAGTCTACTATGCGAGGCTACTCCCACCCGGGGGAATTATGAGCTCGCCTCCTCCAACAGAGCCGCTCATGCTTGTGATTGATGTCCTACTCCACTCAATTCTCCCAATCGCGACGCTCGTAACCGTAAGCATAGGGCCAGCAATCTACGCTGTCCGGACAGTAGTCCTTAACACGGCCCAAGAAGACTTCGTCGACGTAGCCAGGGCTAGAGGCTTACCAGAGGGCATAGTTATGCGGAGGCACATCCTTAGGCCCGCCGCCCCTCCAATCATAACGATCGCAGTATTCAGCCTCGCAGGCTCCCTCGGAGGCGCCATACTCACGGAGACGATTTTCAATTGGCCAGGCATGGGTAGGCTCTATTACGACTCCGTAGTCCGTGGGGATGAGGCGATAATAGTGGCCCTCACTTACATGTACGGACTAATATATGTTGGCGCCAGACTCCTCTTAGAGACACTCTACATCGTCCTCGACCCGCGTGTCAGATATTAGAGGCCCCACAATACTTATTAACACGGGTGAGCGTGAGGCAGCGGTTGCCCAGCTTAAGAGATGCAAAATATCTCGGAGGAATAGGCTCTGTCCTCCTTCTGCTAACTCTTATTCCCGATTTCGGAGTGGTCTTCCTCATAGCGGGTCTAATTCTGGTGGGCGTAGCGATTAAGAAGATCTCAGACGAAACTGGTGAGAGACCGATCTTGAACAACTTTTTACTGGCGATCCTAATCTCGGTGTTAGGAGGGGCGGCGGCTGTCGTCGCCGCGGTAGCTCTGGGGGTGGTGAGCCTGCTCAACTTTTTCGCATTCCTCGCTGAAGAAGTCTTGGAAAATTTTAGCCCGACGAGTCAAGAGGTGCTTAACTGGGCCCTCCAGTTCCTCACGATAATTCTGGTCTCGATAGCCATAGTTTGGGTGTCGGCGATAGTCTCCAGCATATTTCTGAGAAGAAGCTACAACTTGATAACCAAGAGGCTTAACGTGGATCTCTTCAAGACAGCGGGTCTCCTCTATCTTGTCGGCGCAGCGCTCATCATAATACTTATAGGATTCATAATTATTCTGGTAGCTCTGATTCTACAAGTTATTGCGTTCTTCACTATTCCTGAAGAGCTGCCTGAGCAAAAGGCCGGCGCGGGAGGCCAGCTCCTGTAGGCTGCTTGTTTGTGCGAAAAACCAATATCCGCGTAATAAGATGTTACCTCGATGTTTAGAGAGCTGCCTGTGCCTCCACACTTCGACCCCTCCAAGAGCGACAAAATTTGGAGAGTCCCATACCAAGATAGGGCTGCTGAGGCCTTGGAGTGGAGGAGGAAGCACTCCATCAGCACTGCCAGCCACGATGAATTTAGGGTGTGCCTCCTCTTAATTGATGTCCAGAACACTTTCTGTCTGCCTGGGTTTGAGTTGTTCGTTGCGGGTGCGTCTGGAAGGGGAGCGGTTGAGGACTGTGAGAGGATATCCTCGTTCATCTACAGAAATCTCGGCTCGATAACTAAGATAGTCGCGACACTAGACACCCACCAGGCCTTCCAGATCTTTCATCAAGTCTTTCTCGAGGACGAGACGGGTAAAAACCCAGAACCCTACACTAGGATATCTGTTGAGGATGTGAGACGAGGCCGGTGGAGGGTCTCACAGGAGGCAGCAAAGACGCTGGGGATAAGCTGGGACTACCTTCAACTACATCTAAGGCACTATGTCGAGAGCCTAGAGTCGGGTGGAAAGTATGAGCTCACTGTCTGGCCTTTCCACGCAATGCTTGGCGGCATTGGCCATGCACTGGTCCCCCTTGTGGAGGAGGCGATATTTTTCCACTCCATTGCGAGGGCTTCGCAGCCCCTGCTCAAGGTTAAGGGCTCCTCACCGCTCACAGAGCACTATTCAGCGCTGAGACCCGAGGTGGTCCGAGGGCCGGGGGGCGAGATAATAGGAGAGGCTGATGAGGCGCTTATTAACCAGCTTTTATCCTATGACGCCATAGTAGTCGCAGGAGAGGCTAAGAGCCACTGTGTGGCTTGGACAGTTGCAGACCTTATTAGGTCTCTCAAGGAGAAGGAGCCCAGTCTGGTCTCGAAGATTTATCTGCTTGAGGACTGCACATCTCCTGTTGTTGTGCCGGGGGTTGTGGATTATTCTACACAAGCTAATCTCGCCTTTAAGAGCTTTGCAGAGGAGGGGGCTCACATAGTAAGGTCAACCGTGCCTATGAGGGAGTGGCCCGGATTATAGGACAGCTGAGAATGTGTATTTATGGTGGCTTAGTAGGTGGAATCACGGATACATGGAGGTATGGGTTTCAATAGACCTGCTTGAGGGCCGCGTAGTCAGGTTGGTTAAAGGGGAGCTGGAAAATATGATGGTGTATTCAAACAACCCTGCATATGTAGCGAGGCAGTTATCTGCTACGGAGATAGACGGCATACATGTAGTTGACATCGACGCGGCCCTCAACCGTGGAAGCAACTTAGAAGTGATAAAGGAAATCGTGAAGAATGCGGGCGATAAGCAGATACAGGTGGGTGGTGGACTAAGGACGCGAGAGAAGATCCAGAAGGTCTTTGACATAGGTGCGGACCGCATAATTGTTGGAACAATTCTGTTTAAAGGTCGCGAGTTAGTGAGTGAGCTGGTGCGAGACTTTGGTGCGGAGAAGTTCGTCGCCGCCCTCGACTTCAATAGGGAGGGAATAGTTTACGAGGGCTGGAGCATGACTAGCTACATGAAGCTGGATGAGGGCTTTAAGCTGGTCGAGGACCTCTCCCTCAAATACATCCTGATGACGTCTGTCGAGAGGGATGGCACGCTTCAAGGCCCCGATATGGGATTCTACGAGAAGATACCTTTGGAGAAGAGGAGAGTGATATACGTCAGCGGCGGAGTAACTACTCCGAGAGAGGTCAGAGCCCTCTCAAGAATTAATTATAGGGGCGTGATTCTCGGCAGGGCCTACTATGAGAAGCTTGCACCGATAAGGGAGTATGTTAAGGCCGCTAAAGGTGGCCTAAGTGCTGGCTAGGAGGGTCATACCCTGCCTCGACGTCCATCACGGGACTGTTGTGAAGGGCGTATCTTTTAGACAGCTGCAATACGCCGGAGACCCGGTTGAACTGGCCTCCCGATATGTAGAGGAGGGGGCGGACGAGATAGCGCTTCTCGATATCTCAGCATCGATAGAGGGGCGTGAGACCTTTATAGAGGTGATAGGGAGGGTGGCGTCGGAGATCAACATTCCCTTCCTCGTGGGAGGCGGTGTTAGAGGCGCTGAAGACGCCTATAAGATGCTTGTAAACGGCGCTGATAAGGTGGCGGTTAACACAGCGGCTATACAGGATCCCTCAATAATATCCGCGATATCCGGGAGGTTTGGCGCACAGTGCACAGTGCTTGCTATTGATGCTAAGCGCGAAGTATCTGGTGAGAAGACTTGGTTTCAGGTCTTCAGCCATAGTGCGACTAGGCCGACAGGTATGGATGCGGTCGAGTGGGCTGTTAGAGGCGAGGAGCTAGGAGCAGGAGAGATACTCCTTACATCAATAGACCAAGATGGCCGTAAAACAGGCTATGACGTCGAGCTCATCCGGAGGGTTACGGAGTCCGTATCAATACCCGTTATCGCGAGTGGAGGTGCTGGAGACCTGCGCCATTTCCTAGACGCGATAAAGATTGGGGGGAGCGACGCCGTGCTGGCGGCTTCTGTCTTCCACTACCGAGTCTATACAGTTAGACAGGTTAAAGAGTATCTCAGGTCTCAGGGTATTGAGGTCAGAATTTGAGCGGGACTGAGTGGGCAACCATGGACAGCCTAGACTTCTCGAAGCTTGGGGGACTGGTCAGTGTTGTAGTGCAGGACTCTGAGACTGGAGAGGTGTTGATGCTTGCGTTCGCTAACCGGGAGGCTCTTGAAAGGACCCTGAAAGAGGGGTTGGCATATTTCTATAGCAGGTCGAGGCAGCGGCTCTGGCTTAAAGGCGAGACCTCAGGCAACTACATGAGGGTCGTCCAAGTATTGGTTGACTGTGACGGGGACGCAGTCATATACCGCGTAATACCAGCGGGACCGGCCTGTCACTTAGGAAATAGATCATGCTTTAGCAGGGTCCTAGCTCCTCCCACCGGCTAAATAGGTTAAGTAGATATAGAGGGCACAGCTTAATTAATTGTCGATAATATGGTTCGCCAAGTCGATTTTAAGTCAGCACCCATAGACCCTGACTTTTCAAAGAAACTTCAGAAGACAGGCGACCATCACAACCATACGGTTTGGGGGGAGGGAGTTGAGAGGCTGGATGCGGAAGGGAAGCCGTACCCAACCAAGCTAGGGGTCCATGGAACCGCCGTCGCGGTGGACTTTGATAGCTGTATCGCTGACGGCGCCTGCATGGATGTCTGCCCCGTAAATGTCTTCGAGTGGCTCCTGAACCCGGGCTATTCCGGGACGGGCAAAGATAGGATTATAGACCCAGAAAAAGATAAGGAGCTTTGGGAGAAGTATAGGACCGATAAGTCCGACCCTATCAGAGAGTCTGACTGCATCTTCTGCATGGCATGTGAGTCCGCCTGCCCTGTTCAGGCAATCAAGATAACACCGCCCTAAGCCGCCCCTTGAAACCGCATATACAATAACTCGAGTTTTCTTCCACAGACCTGTTTTAAGGATAATGTTCTACTCTCTATGAACTTCAGTCTCCAGTTACCGTGACGAGTATTTTCCGTTCCCTCGCACGTGTGTCGAGTTCTATGAGGACAACTTGCTGCCAAGTCCCAGTCACAAGTTGTTTACTCCTAATTGGGAGGCAGAGCGATGGGCCAATTACGGAGGCCCTGACATGTGAGTGCCCGTTGTCGTCACCCCACCTTTCATGGTGCTTGTAATAGGCGTTCTTCGGAGCTATTCTCTCCATGGCCGCGCGGAGGTCCTCTACCAGTCCTGGCTCATACTCAATTGTCGTGAGAGCTGCTGTTGAGCCGATCACGTATAGATGCGCGACGCCATTTTTAACATCGGATTTAGCTATTAGATCCTCGACCCTGTCTGTGATGTCCACTACATCATTCTCTCCACGTGTCCTCACAACTATCTCCCCAACATATGTCGACATTCCGAGTAACCATTTATCTCAGAGTCCTATAATTTTTACCCTCTCCATACCTCTCCTTCAACTCTTCTCCGGGCAGATAGAGCCGCTCTAGCTCGGCGTATCGACTCAGCCCCACAAATTCGTGAAGGTTCTCGAAGGGGGTGCCCTCAAGCTCCTCCTCAAGCCTCCAATGCGCCACCTCACCCTCCTCGGCCAAGCTCCTCAGATATCTCCAAACATAGAGTAGCTCGGCTTGCAGAGCACCCATACTCACTAATACTAGCTTGTAGCCCATGTTGGCGAGGTCCTTGAACCGAAGCCTGCTGGCACTCCTCGACCATTTAAAGGACGATGAATAGTTGAACACGAGAGGAGTTTTTGGATACTCTTTCAGCACTTTTTCTGCGAAGATGGCCGCAGCTGGGTCGTCTGGAGACCTGAACTCGGCCCAAACCATGTCGGCCCCGGCCTCTGCGAAGGCCACACCCCTCCTCACAGCCTCCTCGACACCACCACCCACAGAGCCCAGCACGTCCGTCCGCGCAATAATCAATAAATCCCTATCGACCTCGTCACGCGCCCTCAATATCGACTTCAGCTTCAGCAAAGCCTCGTCGAAGGTGAGGACAAGTTTTCCGGCTAGGTGGCCGCATCTCTTCGGGAACCGCTGATCTTCAACGTGGATAGCGGCGACTCCAGCCCTGCTAAACTCCTCGACGGTTCTCGTGGCGGTTACTGCGTTTCCATAGGCGTCGTCTGCGTCGGAGATCACGGGTGATTTGACGGCCTTAGCCACAAGTCCGGCGAAGAAGACCATGTCTGTGAGGTTTAGGAATCCTATGTCGGGTTTTAGCAGGTAGCCTATGGAGGTCGAGTAGCCGCTTACATAGATGCATTTGAGCCCGGCCATCTCGGCTATCCGCGCCTGAACAGGCGAGTAAACCCCGGCCGTAAAGATTAGCTTCTCGCTTTTTAGCATGTTTCTCAGGACGCTTCCCGCAGACATTCTGAATATATGTTGTGGGTGGCGTTGAAAAATCTTGTCTCACCGTTAGACAAGATTCACAGGAGGGGAGTTTTGAGGGTTTTTTACGTCGCAGATGCATTTGCTGAAGCGTGGAGCTGAGGAAGTGTCAAGAGCTGATGGAGATGATATACGGCGAGCGTGACCGCGCGCGGGGAGCTGAGAGGACTCTTCTCTGGATGTTATCGGAGGCAGGAGAAGTTGCAGACTCCTACATCAAGAACTCCAAGAACCTAGGGTCTGAGATGGCTGACCTCTTGGCCTGGTTGCTAAGCGCCTGTAATGTCCTCAAAATAGACATTCAAGAGGAGTTCCTCTCAAGGTATAGTTCAGGCTGCCCAAGATGCGGCAAACTCCCCTGCATATGTCCCCCTCGCTAATCTCTGCTTCTCCTCTTCACGATTTTTATTCTGCAGAGTAGATAGTCTCCATCCTTTATGTCAAAGATTTTCCTGATCTCTTCAGGAATAGTTATCCGTCCTCCTGCCGTTACTTCCGCGAAGAAGGGAACATCCTCCTCTTTGACAGTGACCTCACCCATTGCATCAACACAACACATCCATCACTTTTTAATCCTAGCGTTCAGTCCAAGAGCTCCACTCCTCCACCTATACCTGAGACCAGCAGGCTGTAGCCAAGGCCCTGCAGAGATTCCGCCACCTGGTCTAGGTATTCCGGGAGGGTGTTTACATAGACGGTGGGGCCCGTCTGCATCGAGTAATAAGCGGGGATGCCTTTCTCCCGAGTCTTCTTCACCGTTTCGATAACTCTTAAGCAGTCAGGCGTCATGAGAATTGTGCCGTAGGCCCCTGTCATGGTTACTGCGTGAAGCTCTAGTGTGTCTCGCTCCACCAGTTCACCAAACTTCTTAAAGTCGCCGTCGCGTATCGCCTTTTCCAGCTCAACACACCTATTGTTCGCGGACTCTATTCTTGCTTGGAGGAATGGTGAGGAAGTGGCCTCCATGTGCGCGGTCTCGGTGGAGACGTCGAGCCAGAGAGGAACTATCACAAAACTTATGTCGAGGTCTGACTTATCGCCAATTCTTACGGCATAGCTGTCCTCGTCGCCTGTTCCGGATAACCACTTGGCATAGGCGCCCACAACCGACCTACATGCAGACCCGGCAAGAAGCCGCGCTATCCTCGAGAGTAGCCTCTGGTCCCACCCATACTTCTTCTCGAGCGAGGCTGCCTTATAGGCTGCGGCCGCCAACGCGGCTCCCGCCGACGCGGAGAAACCCATCCCCTTCGCCTTAATTTTTGGATGATTTTCGGTCTCGACGAAGCAGCGCTCACCCAGTCCCCCAAGCATCCTAACCCTGTCAATAACCGCTAACACCCTTTCTCGAGCGCGGCCCTCAAGCTCCATACCACTATAATACACCGTGTCCCTCTCAAAAGGGCCGAAAGATACTCTGGCCACGGTGTATGCGACATCAGTGTTGACAGAGATGCTGTCGTGGAAAGGGAGCCTTAAATTCCAGTCCCTAAGCCCGTGATACTTCACGAGCGCCTGCATAGTGTATGCCTTTGCTACCGCCCTCCTGGCCACGTATTGATTAGTTGAGGCATCCTCTATTCATATCCTACCCCGTACCTTCTCGTTAAGGCCTTTTTAACAAGCAGGCGGCTATATAGTTGCATAAGAGTTGAGAAGAGTCGTCGACCCTGGAAAGAAGTATTTCTATGCCGATCTAAAAGACTCGGAAAGAGCTGCTTTTGAGGCTGGGATAGCCTTAGCCACAGCATACCACTATCTACTCGGCCTTCCACTACCTCGTCGCAGAAAGCCACTCCGCGGATTATTGAACTCGCTAAGCAGAGGCTTGGAGTCCCAGCCGTTTAGAGAAAAGGTGGAGATTAGAGTGAAGGGGGGAGGCTACAGGGGCCCAGTCTACGGATACAGGAGGATAGACCCCAAGAATCTCGAGGTCGAGGTAGTCGTAAGATACGGTAAGACAAGGGTCTGGGCTAAAATGGGCTGGGTGAAGGAGCTGAGCTATCCCCTCATGAGGATTGAAAAAATTAGTATCCAGCGGATGTAGCCCAATTTCTATATATCCAGAATGTTCTTAGATAGATCTTCCAGACTATTCTAAACCAGTCATCACGCATCTCTACTATTCCTCCGCTAATTCTTTGTGAGAGGTTCTGTAAAGAAAGAGTTGTGGAACGTGTCAACACATTCTTTAGATCTTCCACGGAGAGCTCAAACGTCAGGCTTACTTGCCAACTTGTTGACGCGTTCTCCGCAAATAGCCCTAGGAGGTCGTTGATGAATTCAGTGGATTATTGGGGGCAGAATCAAGGAATTGCGTGCCTATTCAAGCTACGCTGGTAAAGATCGGTGCTAATGACTGCAGAGAGGACTGTGATCACCCGCAATTTTTGCGTAGCATTCATCGCATAGTATCTCTCCATGGTAGATGTTTAGCCGTTTCAGAGTTGTGCCACAGCGTGAGCACAGAACTCTAGACTTCAAAAGGCCTGTTACCTGTCGTCAATACGTGCTGCGAATATATAGGGTTTGTGCGCTCCCTTCTCCTCGAATGCTGGCTGAACAGTTTATCGGTCTGTCTTCACTATTTGGAGGAGACAGTATCTTGGAAACTCTTTGAGGAGACTCTTGTAGTGCTGTTCAACTGGAATCTTTTCCACCAGTTCGTCTATCTCTTTGAATGTCTCGTACAGAAGCTCGGGAACGTATCCTTGAAAGCCTCGGAGAGCCTTCCACACTCTTATCAGTTCTCTCAGGCGGCCGCTCTTAAGCGCGAAGTATCCCTGTCTGACCAGCTCCTCAATCCTCCCCAGCCCCCGCACAAAGCCCACTAAACCTCTTCCGGAGAGCATCTCACCATAGTCGTCTCCTATTTGATATATTATCCCCACACACCTGCCATATCTCTTCACCACCTCGCGGACATCTTTCGGCGCCTCAGCCAAGATGGCGGCTGACTCAGCGGCCGCTGCGAAGAGGGAGGCGGTCTTGTTCTCAATTATTTTGAGGTATAGGAGCTTGGATGGTGGCGTGGTCGAGAGTATTTCCTCGAGGACGCCGAGCGATGCTTCATCCCACGCTTCTAGAAAGATTCGCGAAATTTCAAGACCTTTCTCAAGGACGGTCCTGAACGCTAGGTTGATGATTCTATGCCCCTCTATGATTGCCCTGCTGATGCCCACCTGTTTCCAGAGCGCCGGCTTACCCCTCCTTAGCTCGTCCCAGTCAATTATGTCATCATGCATCAGGCTCGCGGCATGAGCCAACTCAAGCGCGAACGCCACGTCGAGCGCCGCCTCCCTATTCGCCCCCTTTAGAGCCTCGAAGACGAGCAGTAAGAAAAGCGGCCTAATTCGTTTCCCTCCCAAAATCGCCCTCTCGACAACGTGTTTATCGGGGCTGCCGCGGAGCCTCTTATCGATCCATGACTCAAGCTCTCTTCTCTGGGCCCCTAGATACTCCTCGATTCCTCGGCTGTAGGAGAGCAACACCATTGCAACTAATCCATTATTAGATTTCCTCGCCCATAATAAGTATAGCCCTGACACATGAATTTAGGAGAGGTATTGAGTGATGAGAGACTTAAACCGATGCTTCGGCATAGCCCCTATGATAGAGTCCACCGGCCTACCATCTTTGAACACTATGAAGGTGGGGATGCTCATGATGCCGAACCTCGCGGCCGTCTCCGGGTTCAGATCAACGTTGAGCTTACCAAACACGACTTTTCCAGCTAACTCGGCCGCAAGCTCCTTGACAACAGGTGACATGAACCTGCAGGGCGCGCACCACTCTGCCCAGAAGTCTACGACCACGAGGGGATGCCTATTTACGAATTCGTCGAACTCTGCGTCGCTGAGGTCGACTGGCTGGTTGGGATAGTCTACGGGAGGTGATTCCCTTGCTTCGCCACGGTTTAGAATCTCCCTCATCTTTCGCGCCTTTATGCGCTCAAGCTCGAAGTCGTCCGAGTCCACAAGGAATATAGGGTTTACTTGTTTTATATAAAGACGATTCTCTGTAAACAGGCCAGCCGGTTCAGCATATACCTCCCCCATGATTAGATAATAAATGGATAAGTAATGGAACAGACTCGGTCATCTATTGTGAGAATTGTAAGCCTGGTGCCCAGCGCAACGGAGATACTTTTCCGCCTAGGTGCGGGCGACGAGGTTGTGGGCGTCACCTACGCATGCGACTTTCCTCCCGAGGCCCGGGAAAAGCCAGTGGTGGTTTATCCAAGATACGATACCACCCGACTCCCTCCCCGAGAGATAGACCGCCTAATATCCGAGGCCTACAAGAAGGGCGAAGACCTATACATCGTTGACCGGCGTCTGCTGTCAGAGCTTAAGCCAGACCTAATATTGGCTCAGGGCCTCTGCGATGTTTGCGCGGCGACACCTGACAGCGTAGAGGGCGCCATAAGATCTCTCAGCCCTCAGCCAAGAGTCCTCACTCTTCATCCTCACTCAGTAGAGGAGATATTGGCGGATATCTTGAAAGTGGGTGAGGCCGTTGGTAGAGGCCGCGAGGCCAACGAGCTTGTTGCCCAATCGAGGGAGGAGATAGACTGCGTGGCGGAGAGAGTGAAAGGGTTACATGTAAAGAGGACCTTCTTTATGGAGTGGCCCGACCCGCCCTTCTGCTCAGGACATTGGGTTCCCGAGATGATAGAGATTGCCGGGGGAGTAGACTTTGGACTAAAGTCGTCTCCAAGCCGCAGGGTTGAGCCTGAGGAGATTGTTCGTTTTTCACCGGATATTATAATCTGTGGACCATGCGGATTCGGGTTGGAGGAGGCGCGCCTTGCGGCTGAGAAGCTGGCCGAGCAATATTGGGTCGGTGAGACCCCCGCTTCTCAAAACGGCGAGATCTATGCGGTCGACGCATCGATATACTTTAGCAGGCATGGGCCGAGTGCGGTTAAAGGAATCACGATACTTGGGGAGATAATTCATGGTGATATATTCCGTGGGGTGGCGCCTCGCGATAGCTTCTCAAAAATAGGGAGAATGTTTTAATCCATTGGTTTGCGTCGATTTTAGACGATGACGTTGAAGCTCAGGCCAACTACATACGTGTTGAAGCTGCAAGCCTCTACACCCTATCCCGACACGGGCAGGTTGGTTTGCATAGGCTATATGCTGCTTGGTGGAGACAAGGTTCACGTCGAGGCCGTTGAGGGGCCCCGGTCTGAGAGGAGAGTTCTCAGGGACTTGGAGAGGCTGTTGAAAAGTTGCCACATATACATTACCTGGGACGGCGCAAACTTAGAGGTCCCCTATCTGACCGCCACAATGCTGAGACACATGCTGGACCCCGCCCCCCTATACTCGGCGCGCCACATAGACCTGGCCAAGATCGTGTCAAGCCAACTGAGGCTCAGCGGGACAGGCATCCAAGAGGCCTGCAGATTCTTCCGTATTCCGGTGGATCCGCTCCTAAAAATGAGCATGAGGAGGCATGAAGGAAGAGGTCGAGAAAAAGGCGAGCGAGGCGCAGCCCGAGAGTCATTAGCTCTTTGCAGAGCCCAAGTAGTTGCCATAGAGAAGCTGTCGAGGAGGCTGCTACCCCTAATATCTGCTCTGAATCCGGACCTGCCTACTCTACTTTGATTCCATGTTCTTCGAGCGCTTTCTTAATCTTTCTGATCTCCTCCTTGAGCATTAAGACCTCGCGGATAAGGGGCTCAATATCTGATGGCAGTATTGTGCCTGGTGAGCGAAGCCTGTCAGATCCTAGAGTGTCCCTCCCAAGCATCTCGAGAATAAGTTTGGGGCCACTTATATTAAGCCTCGCTTAGCTGAAAATCGCCGCCGTTCCAAGCGAGGGACCTAACTTTCTCCGCTAGTTGCGCTGGAGTAACGGCTGTTATCTCCACAAAACCGTCCCGAAACACTATCGACTCCACACGCCCCCTCTCTCGAAGCTGAGTGAGCAGCCAGGACTCTGCACTCTCTATTGGGATTCTAGCTGTAAACTTTATGAACCCGGTCAGCAACGAGTCGATTGTTTTCTCGAGGACGCCCATGTTCTCTCCGGTCTTCGCAGATACAACTACTGCCGGGAAAGAATCACCAACGAGCTCTAGAAGCTCCTTTCTCTTCGCCACCGGTATCAAGTCCGCCTTGTTGAAAACTATTATGATAGGCTTGTTCATCACTCCTATCTGCCTCAACGTAGACAAGGCCACGTTTAACCTAGCCTGGACCTCCGGGATTGGCAAAGACCCGTCAACCATCAGCAACACGATATCAGATTCCACAACCTCCATCAGTGTCGACATGAATGCTGAGACAAGGATGGCCGGTACATTCTTTATGAATCCTACGGTATCTGACACATATACGGGCTTGCCCCCTATCCTGGTCATGCGCTTCTTGGTTGAGAGCGTAGTAAATAGCTGGTTTGAGACCGTTGCCGGATAGCCTGTCAGTCTTCTAAACAGAGTCGATTTGCCGGCATTCGTGTAGCCTGCCAACGCGATAGATGGTATACCGCCGAGCCTCGACCTTGCGATCTTCAGCGCCTTTTTCCTCTTTATCTCTTCGAGCTTTTCCTGAATCTTCTGAATCCTCTTACTGATCTCCTCATAGTACACGTCCGCCTCGTATGCACCTAAGCCGTGAAAGCCGGGTTGCTCTCCTCTCTTGGCAAGCCGCACCTTCTCTTTGGCTCTCGGAAGCTCGTACCTAAGCTGCGCTAACCTTATCTGAAGCTTTGCCTCGAGGCTGGGCGCGTGAAGAGTAAAGATCTCAAGAATTAGCCTAAACCTGTCCATCACCTCCACTCCCAAAGCTTTAGCCAAGTTGTATTCTTGGACCGGCTTTAGCTCATTCTCAAAAACAACTTTATTTATGCCCAGTTTTCTGACTGCGCCGGCAAGCTCCTTAACCTTGATTGGCCCTATATTGTACTGGCTATGCGGATAACGCTCCTGAGATAACTGATAGACGACCTCGTACCCGGCAGTCGCACATAGCTCAGCAAGCTCTTCTAAGTTGGGCTCTTCGCCTGGAAGATATCTGTGAACGATGGCTACATTCACGTTACGAGGCGAGCCGCATCACCTTGCCCTGACCTCTACATAAGTAATTGATGCACACGGTATTTAACTTGAAGGTCGTGAAATAGGTTCTAAAGAGCTGAAGAACATAAAACCTTGATACTTGGCGGCGATTAGTCTTTTTCCTCCTTCTCTTCACTCGCCGAGGAGAGGATGTCGCCGAGGGTTACTCCTCGGTTAAATGCTGGGGGTGGCGTTATGCGGATGTCCTCATCCTTAAGCTCCCTTATAATTTTGACCTTGAGCACTCTCTCGATATTTCTTGCAAGCTCTAGCGGCGGTCTAAAGCTCCCGGCCTCCAACTTCTTTATGACCGAGACTTTTTCTTGAACAAGGTTTGCCAGCTCCTCCTGAGTTAATCCGAGACGCTCACGGGCAGAGCGTATAACGTCCCCTAACCTTTCCACATAGTCTATCCTCTCGACCGTCTCAAATATGTCGGCTCCACGCCTCTTAACTGGGGCCCCCGGAGCCGGCTTCCTGCGATCCACAAATACTATAACCGGCTTGATCAGATATAAACCTCTCTAAAACGCTATCTTCGCGGCTTCCACTCGGGGTGAGCCTCGTATTCCCTTAATACGTGCTCGTAGACGGCTATTGTCCGGTCAGCTATCCTCTCCCACGAGTAGTGATTCTCAACCCTAGCGCGGGCGTTCCCTCTGATGTAGTCGGCGAGTCCGCGATTATGTAGGACCTGTAGGACGCCCCATGCTATGGAGTCTGGACTTGGGTATACTTTTACGCAGGTCTCCATGTGGCTCAGTATTTCAGCTATGCCCCCAGCGCATGTCGAGACTATTGGCGCTCCCGCGCTGGCTGCTTCGAGGGCCACTATGCCGAAGGGTTCGTAGAGGGATGGCATGACGAAGACGTCTGCTACCGAGTAGAGAGACCTCAGCGTCTTGATATCGAGGAACCCCGTCACGTATGTCTTGTCTGCGACGCCCAGCTCGTAGACTCTTCTCCTCACCCACTCTTTGAGATACCCCTCCCCCACTATAACGAACTTTGCGTCAGCTTGTTGAAGTATCTGCGGAATTGCCTCGACGAGTAGGTGGACCCCCTTTTCATAGACTAGCCTACCCACGTAGAGCACGAGCCTCTCGTGAGGGGCCGCAAATCTTGACCTCAGCTCAGCGGGGTTTACAGGAGATGTGAAATTTTCAAGATAGACGCCGTTAGGTATTACGTCTATTTTATCTAGGGGCGTTGCCAAGGCTCTGTTAACCTCCTCAGCCATGTATCTGCTGCATGTGATCACCCTCCAAGCCTCTCGTGCAAGCCAAGCCTCTATGGACGCTATCATTCTCTGATAGTCGTCGTGTATCCCGCCTCTTCTTCCATACTCAGTGGAGTGCATGGTGACTATGAGTGGCATCCTGAAGATGTGCTTGAGGGCTATTGCTGCGTGTGCTACGAGCCAGTCGTGGGCGTGGATTATGAAGGGGTGGTTCACAGAGTCTTTCAGGTTCTCGCTGGCGTAGTTCATCAAGCTTACGTTCATCATGGCAATCCATGAAGCGAAGTCTGGCGCTGCATACTTGTATGAGTCCACGCGATACACTTTGACGCCTCGCACATCTTCTCTATCAGGGGCGCCTGGGAAGTCTAGGGTGACTACGTGCACCTCTAACCCTTTCTTTCTCAGCTCAATTGAGAGGTCATGGACGTGTGCCGCCAACCCTCCCACAATCCGAGGGGGGAACTCCCAGCTCAGCATTACAACGCTTAAACTCATCTAGCTCCTCACCAATACCCTGTAAAGCTTCAACATCTCCTCCTCCCAAATATCTGAAGATGCGTCAAGAACCCTGACATCACCGTCGAAAGATAGAATATTCCTGACCTCGCTCCTCATCCAGTCGCTGTTTACATGAACGGCGTCGCAGTCGCGGACCATGTGCCACTCAATAGTTCTTATGCAGGAGCTTAGGGGGGAGTTGGGGTTAAGTGACCTGTGCTGCTCTAGGCTGTAGATTGACGCCAACCACGGAATCTTCAGGGATCTCTTCAGGGTGGTGGAGGCTGGCGCGAAGTGCCAGTCATGAGAGTGGAGCACGAGCTCCTCTGTCCCTGAGTGGTAGAGGTCTGCTACAACCCTTGCAACCTCTGTGTTGATACTTACAATCCATGTTATGAGGCTGGAGTGTGGTGAGGAGGGGCTCGAGACCCTCGTGACTCTAAGCCCATGCGCAGGCTCTTCAACATAATATCCAGTGTCGCTAATTGTCACGAGCTCTATTCTGAGCCCCCGCCTCCTAAGCCTCTCGACCTGAGACTGGATCAGCCAAGACAATTCACCAACCACGCGAGGCGGGTATTCCCAAGTTAGAAAGACTACCCTCATACCTGCAGACCTATGTGTATATAGAGCAGACCTTAATCACCCCTTTCCCAGTTAGATAAAACCTAACCCCCCTACCACTCACCTCAACCCTCGCAACATAACCATCGGACTCAAGGGAGCTCAAGATCTCCTTGACCCTCACGCCATCCATCTGCAAGGCAGTCGAGATCTCCTCGACCCCCACGGCACGGTCCTCGCCAACATGCCCCATGTTGTGCAAGAATGTTAAGAGGAGGAAGGAGTCGTCCAATCCAGACGCCATACCGCCTTACTCGATAAGATTTGAGGTAATACTTAGTCCTTTATGTTAGGTTAGACTCCAGCTAGCCGCTTTTCCTCAGAGAGGGAGGAGGGAGAGAGGCCTCACCCGCAGATGAAATCTTTAAGTTATACTCAGGCGTATTTGTGGTATTCACACGATTTTCCTCGCGATGACGCATGATATCTACTTTAAAAGGGCTGTTACAAGTCAATGGTGGATGAAAGTAGCTTTCGTGACTTGGGAGTATCCACCTGCTATCGTTGGCGGTCTGGGGACATACTCCTACTACATGAGCAGATGGATGGCGAGGCTGGGCAATTACGTATCTGTCTACAGCCCATTGACACCTGGGCCCGAGC
>Ga0209289_100049_pt1 | contig 77230 bp, 80 predicted proteins | sample GXS110809BmetaG_FD_184121 | JGI IMG/M metagenome (GOLD analysis project Ga0209289, IMG submission 184121) | Hot spring microbial communities from Gongxiaoshe hot spring, China to study Microbial Dark Matter (Phase II) - GXS 110809B (SPAdes)... ... | reverse complement strand
GCCGGATTTGACAACCTTGCGAAACTCTAGCAGTGCTGTGCTGCCCACGAGCTGGCGCGCTTGATCTGGATCGGTCGTGCCTGGAAGCTGGACGACGATGCGGGTATCCCCGGCTTGGGTGATGATGGGCTCGGTCACGCCAAGCGTATTGACGCGCGTCTCTAGCACGCTAATGGACCGATCCATGATCTTCTGGCGATCATCGAGGGAAGTCCCTTCGGGGATTTGGGCTTCGAGCGTCAAGGTGACGCCCCCGCACAGATCCAACCCAAGACGGATCTCCCTGACTGTGCAGGGGCGCTCCTGCGGAGGCTGCCACGGCGCAAATATCAATAATAACGACACGACAATAGCACCGATGACGAGCGCGAATCGTCCCCAGTTGAGCAGCGCTTCGGGTCTCATGCGGATTTCTCCTTCTGCGTGATGCTCTCTTTCAGCACGCGCACGGTTGTTCCTTCGTCGTTGACTTGTAGGGTGACGTAGTCTTTCTCAATCTTGACGATCTTGCCATAGATCCCTCCGATGGTGATGACCTCATCCCCGCGGCGCAGGCTCTCCAGAAGCGCTTGATGTTCTTGCTGGCGCTTGCGGTGTGGGCGCACCAAAAAGAAATAAAAGAAGACCATCATGAGCGCCAGCATGATGATCAAGGTGATCCAGCTCTCGCCGGCGGAAGGCTGTGGTTGCGCTTGTGCCCACAAAATGCTCATACGAGATAACAAATCCATAGCTTGGATTTCCATTATTATATCATAGACGAGCTGTCGATGCTACTGCACCTTAGAAGTGACGATCCCTATTTGCTTTTGGTACTTGCCCTTCCGGTCAGCGTAGGAGATCTCGCAGACTTCGTCTGCTTCGAGGAAGATCATTTGTGCGATGCCCTCGTTGGCGTAGATCTTGGCTGGCAGGGGGGAAGTATTCGAGATCTCGATGACGAGCTGCCCTTCCCATTCGGGCTCGGCAGGGGTTATGTTCACGATAATGCCGCAGCGTGCGTAGGTGCTCTTCCCCAGACACAGAGCTAAGATATTCCGTGGGATGCGGAAGTATTCTACAGAGCGCCCCAGCGCAAACGAATTGGGCGGAATGACACAAACTTCCCCACGGTAGTCGACAAAGGAGTGCTCATTAAAATTCTTTGGATCGACGATGACGGGTTGACCCGTGGCGAAGAGCTCGGGGTTGACGCTCGTGAAGATCTTGAATTCGTCAGCAATACGAATATCGTAGCCATAGCTCGAAAGCCCATAGGAGATCACGCCCTTGCTCATCTGGCGCTCGACGAAGGGCTCGATCATCTTGTGTTTAGTGGCCATCTCGCGAATCCATCGGTCGTTCTTCACCATAGGAGAACCATCACACTCCTCCAGAGAATATCAAAATTATCGCATCTTGCTTGTGGGCTTGCAAATTCCAGATAAATTAGCTACAGTAAATCGAAGCTGAACACAGGAGGTGATACTCCCGTGGCTGGACATTCCAAGTGGGCGAATATCAAATATCGCAAGGAGAAGCAGGACGCACTTAAGATGAAGATCTTCTCCAAGCTCTCCAAGGAGATCACGCTGGCAGCCAAGGCCGGTGGGCCGGATCCTCAGAAGAATATAGCCTTGGCCAATGCGATTGAGCGCGCCCGGGAGGCCAACGTCCCTAAAGAGAACATTGAGCGAGCGATCAAACGCGCCACCGGAGAGCTGCCCGGCATGCAGTATGAAGAGGTCTTTTATGAAGGCTATGGCCCTCACGGGGTCGCGGTGCTCGTGCGCGTGGTCACGGACAATAAGAACCGTGCCGTCTCGGAGATCCGACGGATCTTTGAAGAATACGGCGGGAACTTAGGGGGCTCGGTCGCATGGATCTTTGATCGTCGCGGGATCATTGCTCTGGACAAGTCCAAGATCCCCTGCGATAAAGATGAGCTGTTAATGAACGTGATTGATCTAGGGGCTGAAGATATCCAGGAGAAAGATAACGAGATTGAGATCTATTGTGACCCCTCGGCGTTGAAAGCCGTGCGGGAGGGCTTACAGAAGCTCGGGGTGCCGGTGGAGCGGGCAGAAGTCTCGCTCGTGCCTAAGAACACGGTGCATCTGGAGGGTCGTGAGGCAGAGAAGGTGCTCAAATTTATGGAAGCGCTCGACGAGCAAGAGGACGTGCAAGAGGCCTACGCGAATTTTGATATTCCCGACGCGATTTTAGAGAGTGTCAGCTCGTGATTTCACGCACCCTAGAGGGGCGCTCTATAATGGGAATAGGGGGAACGATGGTGATGCGGCGCTTGGTTTGGGTGGTAGCTGTGGGGCTCGTTCTTGGGGTGGCCTGGGGGACTCAAGCGCAGACGGTGGGCGTGGGCGTGAAGATCCCCGTGGAGGTAGCCTCTTTCACGGCAGCGAGTGTGACTGATAACTGGGAGGTCTTTGGCCGGCTCGGTGTAGGGGCATTCGCGCTGGAGATTGGGGTCTTCTTTCCCACCGTGCCGTTGGTCGTGAGCGCCCATGCCACGTGGGTCGTCTCTGACGTGACGGATCAATCTCTCTTTTTTATTGGGGTTGGGGGGTATCGGATCTTCATTGGCTCGGAGACGTTCACGGGGTTTGACGCCAAAGTTGGTTTAGAGTGGGCTTTTTCTGATATCCCCGTGCGAGCTGTTCTGGAAGCGGGCTGGCAGTCATCGGTAGAGATTCCGTTAGCGGGGGTGGGAGGAGCGTTTGTGAGCGTTGGGGTGCGGTGGGACTGGCCCCGCTTATCGCCGTAAGAGAGCTCTATGAAAAATCTTTTGATCGTGTTAGCTGCGCTGGCGCTGCTAGCCAAGCCAAGCCTGGCACAGCCCTTAGGGGTGGGCATCAAAGTCCCATTGCAAGCGTTTGTCTTTGTGGGGCTGACAGAGCGCTTTGCTATAGAAGTCGGCCTGCCCATCGGGTTAAGCGTAGGAGGATTAGCTGCCGTCGCCGACCTCAAGCTCTTCTTGAGCGCGTATGAGATTATCGATCTTGTATGGAAGCCGTTTGTAGGGGCGGGGGCGTCCGCTGGGGTGCGCTCTCAGGGGAGTTGCTCATTATCGAAGCGACATTTCAAGGGATTGTGGGGGTAGAAGTTCCCGTCGCGCAGACCAATCTCTTTGCCTGTGCCAAAGTATGGTTACTAGCGGGGCGTCCCCTGCTCGGTGTCTTCGTTCTGGGAGTCCGCTATGAGTTCTAAGAGTCTGAGCACCTTCTCTTCGATCATATCGCGAACTCTTCTGTAAAATTCTAAGCCACGCCCGATGGGATCAGGGATTCCCCAGTTCTCGCTTACCCCGCGAAAGCCTGCGGGACAGATATCTGAGTCGAGACATCCCATAGCGATCACGTAATCATAGTTTTTGAGTTCTTTGGGATCAAAGCCTTTGGAATACTGTTTAGAGATGTCAATGCCCTTCTCGCGCATCACTGCAATAGCGTCGGCGTGCACGTAGCCTGCTGGCTGCGTCCCTGCACTGCGAATCTCGATATCTATCCCCATCTGTTGGGCGTAGTGACGGGCGAAGCCCTCGGCCATCTGGCTCCGACACGAGTTGCCTACACAGATAAAGATAATCTTCTTACTCATGCTTCATCGGGGAGACTGCGCTTCTTGCGCTCCTTCCGCCCCGTGACCATATAGATGGTGCGCTCAGAGATATTTACAGCGTGATCGCCCACACGCTCTAAGTCCCGAATAGACCATAAGACGGGGATGATGTCGTCAACGAACTCTTTCGCTTCGTGGGGGGAATGGGCTTCACGTGCCAGCTCCAAGAGCTTTGCCAAGACCTTGCGGCGCAGCTCCCAGCACCGGGCGTCCATCTGCTCGTCGCGCTGGATGATCTCTTCGGCGCGCTTGGTGTCCCGACTGACAAAAGCGTCCACGGCATCGCGCAGCATCTCCCGCGCAAACTCCCCCAGCGCGGTCAGCTCTTCTTTCGGCAGGAGCATGAAGACCCCGACGTCCATGCCGTACTGCCCCACGTTGACCGCCAAATCTGCGGCGCGTTCCAAGTCCGTGATAATCTTGAAGACGCTCGTGATAAGCCGTAGGTCTATAGCTACAGGCTGTTGCAGGGCCAATAGATCGAGACACTCTCTCTCAATAGCGAGATTCAGCTCGTCGACTTGGTCATCCCAGGCATCCAAGCTTTCTGCCAGGGCGCGATCGTGCTCGCGCAGGGCTTTGAGGCCCAGATCGAGCCCCTCGAGCACTTTAGCTCCCATCTCGCGCACCGAGTGCGTGAGACGCTCTAACTGTTGTTTGTAGCTTTCGCGCACCATAGTTGAGAGATATTTTACCCAAATTTCCCCGTGATGTAATCTTCGGTCTCTTTCTTGTCGGGGTTCTCGAAGATCTTTTTCGTTGGCCCGTACTCGATCAAGCGCCCTAGATAGAGAAACGCTGTGAAATCCGAGACGCGCGCCGCTTGCTGCATATTGTGCGTGACGATCACGACCGTGTAGTCCTTCTTGAGTTCCAGCATTAAGTCCTCGATCTTCGCTGTGGCGATGGGATCGAGAGCAGAGCACGGCTCGTCCATGAGGATCACTTCGGGTTCGATAGCTAAGGTGCGTGCGATGCACAATCGTTGCTGTTGGCCCCCGGAGAGATCATACCCGCTCTTTTTATGGAGATAGTCTTTCACTTCGTCCCAGAGGGCGGCGCGGCGCAGCGCGCGCTCCACAAGCTCGTCCAAGTTCCCTGTAAAACCGTTGATGCGCAATCCAAACGCCACATTCTCATAGATAGATTTGGGGAAGGGGTTGGGCTTTTGGAAGACCATCCCGATCCTCCTGCGGACTGCGACGGGATCGACGTCGGGGTCGTAGATGTTCTTGCCATGATAGAGGATCTCTCCGCTGAGGCGCACGCCAGGGATGAGATCGTTCATGCGATTGAAACACCGAATGAGCGTGCTCTTGCCGCAGCCCGACGGCCCGATGATCGCCGTAATTTTATTCTTGGGGATATCAATAGTGATATTGTCCAGCGCTTGCTGTTTGCCATACCATAAGCTGAGTCCGCGTGTCTGCAAGATGGGTTCCCCTAAAGGGGCGAAGTTGTCCTGAGGGAGGCGGACTGCAGGGCGAGCTTGTATGACAGTTGTCTCCATAGGGGTCTACCACCTCCTCTGGAATTTCATGCGCAAGAAGATCGCGAGGGCGTTCATCGCTAAGAGGATCGTCAGGAGCACTATGATTGCTGCGGCAGCAATGTTAGCAAAGCCATCCTTTGCTTCTCCGATCCACGTAAAAATCTGAATGGGAACGACTGTGAAGTAGCTGCCCAAGGTGGGCAGAAACGTCAGATACTGAAAGGCCCCCAGTAAGATAAGCAAGGCTGCCTCGCCCATCGCCCGCGAAAGCGAGATGATCAAGCCCGTCAAGATCCCCGGCAGGGCATAGGGCAGCACGTGGGAGCGCACCACCTGCCAGCGCGTCGCCCCCACAGCATAAGCAGCGTGTCGGATCGAATCGGGAATAGTGCGCAGCGCTTCGCGAGCAGCAATGATCACCATGGGCAAGATCAAGAGCGTCATCGTCAGTGATCCCGTAATGAGCACGCGGTCCATCTTGAGCGCCCGCGCCAAGATCTCTAACCCGATAATCCCGTAAATGACGGAGGGGACTCCGGCAAGATTGGCGATCAAGAGCTGAATCAGCTCGGTGAGCCAATTTCTTCGAGCGTACTCTTCTAAGTATATAGCGGCGCCAACTCCCAAAGGCAGCGTGAAGAGCGCCGTCAGGCCGACTAAATAGAGCGAGCCGACGATGGCGCTCGCTAGGCCAGCTTTCTCTGGGGAATTGGAGTCATAGCTCGTCAGGAAGTCCCAGATGGCGCGCCACCAACTGCGCTGGATGGGGATTTGTGCTGTCTGCTCTGCAGGAAGCGCGATAGTGAAAAGCTCCCCGTCGCGCTCGATCTGCACTGTGAGCGGGCCAGGCTGCGCTCTTCTCTGCGCGGCGACGATGAGCGCTTCCCACGCTTGGCGCGCCCCTGTAACGGGGATATCTTCGATGTGCGTTACAATATCGCCGGGGCGCAGCCCAGCTTGAAAACCAAGACTCTCTTCAGGCAGATAGTCTATGACGACGCGCAGCGCGCCCGTCTGCGGGTCCATCTGAGGGAGAAGATCGCCGAATATTTTTGAGGGATCACCGGAGATCCAGCCGATGGGCAGTGCATCGCTGGGCAATCTTGCTATAGCCTCCCAGACCTGCGCCGAGCGGTAGACGCTCTCAGGGCCAATGTGAATGATCGCATCGAATTCGCTAATGCCTGCACGGGCCGCGGCGCTCTCGGGGATAAAATCCGTGATGATGACATAGGGAAGGTTCTTGGCATCCCATTGGATGACCATCGTTGAGAGCACTAAGCCCGCTCGAGAAGCCGCGCGCATCGCCATCAGCGGGCGCGCATTGATGAGAATATAGACGATCAGGGCGACCAACAGGGCTAGGCTGATGAGGATCGTGCTAAAAGTGATCGAGCCGAAAAACGTGCTCTTCGTCTTACGCCACACTAATTGACGTCGTTCTATGTGGAGAGTCTGAGCGCTCATTCGTATTGCTCCCGGAAGCGACGCACGATCCAATAACTGAGAATATTTAAGAGCAGGGTGATCGCGAAGAGCAGCGCGCCGATGGCGAAGATCGTGGCCCAGATGAACGCACCGGCTTCAGCGTCTCCTGTGGCGACGTTGACGATGTGCACGGTGAGAGTCTCTAAGGGCTTGAGCAGATCTGGGGGCCAGGTCGGCACGCGCCCAGCGGCAATAGCGACGATCATCGTCTCGCCGATGGCCCGCGACATGGCTAAGATGAACGCTGCAGCGATGCCCGACAGCGCCGCGGGCAGCACCACGTGACGGATCGTCTCGTATTGCGTCGCTCCGAGGGCATAGGCGCCCTCGCGCAACGACCGAGGCACCGCGTATATCACATCCTCACTCAACGACGAGACCAAGGGGATGATCGCGATCCCCAAGACAATCCCCGCGCTGAGCGCGTTCCAGAACTGAATATCGGGGAGCACCGAGCGCAACAGCGGCGTCACAAAGAGCAGCGCGAAATACCCGTAGACGACCGTGGGAATCCCTGCGAGAATCTCCAAGATGGGTTTCGCTATCTTGCGCACGCGCTCCGACGCAAATTCACTCAGATAGATCGCGCTGAGCAGCCCGATGGGCAGGGCGACCAAGAGAGCGATCCCGGTGATGATCAACGTGCCCATGATTAAGGGCAAAGCGCCGTAGGATGGGGTCGAGATATCAGTTGGTGCCCAGCGTGTACCTCCCAAAAACTCCCACAGCGAGACTTTAGCAAAGAAGATTCCGGAGCCAGAGAGAAAGATCCAAATAGTGATTGCCGTGACGACAACGGCGAGAAACGCACAGGCGAAGAGCACACCTTGAATGAGCCGTTCCTTGAGATACCGTCCCGGGGGGGCGTGTAAGGCGGGCTGGGATGCCGTCGACTTCTTCATGGTTCTAATCATTTCTATATAGTTTTTCGCATGAAATTATAGCACCATGGGGCACGGGAAGTCAAATGAGTCCAGGGAGGGGCCCCGAGCCTCCCAGGGTCGGGGTTCCCCTGAGAGGCTCGGTGGGAGGGGCTGGCTCACTTGCAGTGTTCGCCGTACTTCTTGCGGATATCTTGGAGCGACAGCCCGGAGTAGTTGCCGCCAAAAGCCGTGCCGGTGATGCGCTTCTTCCAACAAGTGCGCGCTTCTTCGCGCACCTCGCGGGGAGCGGGCAGATACCCAGCTTTATTGAGCATAAACTGCTGATTGCCTAGGCGGCTCTCGTCGAGATAGAAGTTGATGAACTCTTCAACGGCGGGGCGCTCGCCGCTCTTCTTATTGACGTAGATAAAAAGCGGGCGGCTCAAGGGCTGATAGACGAACCCCAAGATCGTATCGACAGTGGGCAGGATGCCCTTGCATTCGCCGCCCTTGTTCTCCAAGGGCTTCTTGCCGCTCTTGGCACGCCGCGCGTTGATCTCTTTCAGCACGTCTTCAGGGGCGCTGATCAGCTCGCGGCGCGGGTCAATCGCGACGGCCTGCACGAATTGCGTATTATGCACGAAGAAGTTATACCCAAAGTACGTCAGTGCGAAGGGATCGGCGCCCGTCTGTTGCGCTAAGAGCTGATCTTCCTCGGTGCCGAAATAATCTTGTCGGGAGTCGCCCTCTTTCCCATTGATCGCTGACGTGAAGAAGTCAAATGTCCCCGAAGTTTCGGCCGCACCGGAGAGCGTGATATTGGCATTGGGGAAGGTGCTGCGGACTTGATTCCACTTCGTGATGAATTTTTCGGCTTCTTTAGCCCACAGCAGCTCTAGCTCCCCGACGGTCAAGCATACTGGCGCAGTGCCGAAGATCTGGGTCTTATTACTGACGGCGACGGTCAGGCCGTCCAGGGCGATTAATAGCTCAATATATTCGACGCCGTTTTTGGGCGCGGCCTCGATCTCGGATTGTTTGATAGCGCGCGAGGCGTTGCTGATGTCGGTCTCGCCGGTGACGAAGCGCCGAAAGCCTCCAGAGGTGCCGCTCACCGCGACGGTCACGTTGACGTCAGGGCGGACCTTCTTAAACTCCTCAGCCATCGCCTTGGTGATAGGGGCGACGGTGCTGGAGCCGTCTGCCAAGATATTCTTAGAGTCCTTCGGAGCCCCTGGTTGAGCGAACGACGACAAGACGACCGACCCGACGGCCAGCAGAGCGACGAACGCGACGCGTCTTAGAAGAGACGCACTAAAATTCATACTATTCCTCCTCTCAGTATAGTTTTATCACGATCTATATAGATCGCACCATAAGTATACAGATCCGGGGAAGGTTTGTCAAGTCGGGGGCCTTGGGAGTGAAAATTACTCGATCAGTTCAGTAAGTTCGTGCAGATCTCTCACCCGCGCGCACGGGCGTTCTTTCGGAGGCGCGTCTTGAGGGGCTCCAACCCCAAGTCGTCCGGGAAAGAGCCGATCTTGTAGTTGTGGGCGCTCGATCCAGACCGCGTGCAACCCCGCGCGCCGCGCTCCGCGAATGTCCGTCTCAAAATCATCGCCGACGTGCAGCGCTTCGTGAGGGGACACGCCCGCTTGCTTTAGCAGAGAAGCCCAAAAAGCTCGGTCAAGCTTCCCATGCGCGATCCCCGTCGAGTCTGGGCTGGCAAGCCAACGAAAGAATTTTTTTAGTCTGTGTTTTTCTAACGAGCGCTCGATCCCCACAAGGGGGCGATGCGAAACGATCCCCAGTTCGATCCCGCGCCGACGCAGCTTTTCTAGCACTTCCGGCACATCAGGGAAGAGCTCATCTGTAGGAGTCTCCCAATAACTTTGGATCTCCGCAGCGAGCTGGGTGAGCTCGCCGTTGAGCCCCAGCTCCGTCAATATCAGCTTGTTCCATTCTACAAACGATTCGGTGCTGAATCCCAAGCGCGGACGGATCTCGCGCTGCCAGCGCTCTTGAGCTGTCTGGTACGCCTGGGGAAGCCGCTCGCGATCTATGGCCAGCCCGAGCTGTTCGAGGCGCTGCGCAAACCAATCAGCTTGGCTGCCCCCAGGCACCCATACCAGCGTGCCATCCATATCGAAAAAGATCACTCTCACGCGCACAGGGTGTATCGTACGCAATAGAACACCTCCCGTCAAGAGCTTGCACGCTCTAGAGCCCTGGGCTAAGATAAGCCCACTATGGAGGTACATCAGATTGCCATCCCGAATCCGTATTTTGAGAGCCCAACCAATGCGTTCCTCATCCATGGCTCGCACAGCCCCCCTCTACTGATCGACACGGGGATCGGCACCGCTGAGGCTCTCAGTCTCTTGCAGCGCACATTGAATCAGTACGGCTGCTCCCTCCAAGATATCGCTGGCGTGCTATTGACTCATAAGCATGTCGATCATAGTGGGCTGGCGCGCGCTATCCAGGAGGAGTCTGGAGCAAGAGTCTATGTGCACAGCGACGATTGGGTAGACGTCGCTCTCTTTGAAGAGCGTCACGAGGAAGTCTCCGAGCTCTATCTAGATGCGATGCGCCGCTGGGGCATCCCGGAAGAAGTTATCTTACAAGTAGGACACTTTCGCGCGCAGTTTGCTGGGCTGGGGCGTTCCGTCCCCACTGCTAAGAAGCTCAGTGACGGCCAGGTGTTGCGCTTTGGCGACTTGGAGGTTCGCGTCCTACACACCCCTGGCCATACCCAAGGGTCCGCCTGTTTTCTGGTGGGGCAGAGGCTCTTCACAGGGGATCATCTCTTGCCGACGTACACCTCGAACGTCGGGGCCACCGACGTCACGACTGGCGGCCATCTCGAAAAATTTCTCACTTCGCTCCAAAAGATTCTTGAGCTGCCCAACGCCGAACGCTTAGAGATCTATCCGGGGCATGGTCAGCCCTGGACCGATCCGCGTGCGCGCATCACCAAGATCCTTAAGCACCATCGCGAGCGGGCTGAGCGGATCCTCAAGATCTTGAGCGATGGCCAGGCGCTTACGGCGTTTGAGATCGCTCAAAAGCTCTTTGGCAGGCTGAAAGACTATCATGTGCTGCTGGGAGCCGGCGAAGTGTATGCCCATCTTGAAGTTCTGGAGAGCCAAGGGCACGTCCGCCAAGTCGAGCCGTATCGCTTCCAGATCGTCGATGAAAACTGTATGACATCCCCGTCGTAGTGCTCGATGGGGTCAAACTCTGGCGTCATCGCGTGGACCTTGCTCAAGCCAGGGGTCTTTGCAAAATCTCTACGAGCCAGCTCGCTAGGGCATAGGAACGGCGGTGTTGAGGGCCGTCTCGGCGATGTTGATCGAATAGTCTTTCACGCGCCCGATGCTATCAAACGCAATGCCGATGAGCTGAGCTTCTTGCGGGGCAAGATCCCACAAGAGTTTGACGGCCTTCATGAGGCGTGCCTCCACCCCTAAGGCCTTGTCGATCACCTGGCTGGCGAGATCTGGGTCGGGCAAGCGGAACGCATCCATAGACTCTTGGAGCAAATTTGCCACGTGTTCCCCGCCCTTATGCAGGGCATCGACGACCTTAGAGGGAGCAGGGACTTTGATCACCGTAGTCACATAAGCAATCTTGACCGCATGGTCCGCGATACGCTCTAGCTGCCGCGCCACGGTGTGGGTATCGAAGAGCTTGACGCGGCTGATGCCCAAGGCCTCTTCGGCCAAGGGATCACGCAGTGCGATGCGGAACTGCCTGTAGAGCATCAAATAGAGGCGATCGACGTCCTCGTCGCGCGCGGCGATATCGTTGGCAAGTTCAGCGTCGTGGTCAACGAGGGCGCGGACGGCATCGGTGAACATGTCGTGCACCATCAAGAAGATGCGTTGGAGCGTTTTGGGGGCGGAGAGCTCAGAGAGATTGAGCAAATTATGAATGACGATAGAGTCTCGTGATTCTTCCATGATCTCCGGGCCGATGAGGGCTTGGGTAATCTTGCGGATCGTCTGGCGCTGGTCGGGGGTGATGCGCTCCCCTTGGACTTCAATGATGTCAAATCCTGCGACGTACATGGAGATGAAGGCGCGCATGAGGGTATCGCCGGTTTGGGCGTTGAGCTTGAGGACGCCGCGGGTCAAGTGGGAATCGCGGTGTGGGCGCAGAATCAGCAGATCGGGACTATGGGGGTGGAGTTCGATCTCGGCACCGGCATAGAGCTTTTGCGCTTCGGCCCAGTCTTTGGGCAGAGTGACCATGAAGGTCGCCCCGCCAGTGATCTGCACTCTCCGGATCTCCATAATCCCTCCCGTCTATTGTGATTGGTGGGTATTGTAATATATAGCTATATAGATGTCAAGGCTTGACAGCGCCAGGGCGGGCGATTATAATAATGAAAAGATTTTTCAGTAAGAAAGAAGGCATGAGTACTCTCGCAAAGATCTGGGAAGATCACCTAAGAGCCAGGGGATATAGATTGACCAAGGCACGGCGTGCTGTGCTGGAGACGATGGCTTCGGAGACGGGGCACAGGACGCCGGAGGAGATCCACCGTCAGGCGCGGTGGCGATACCGTAAATTGGGCTTGGTCACGGTCTATCGGACCTTGGCCTTGCTAGAGAGGCTGAACCTAGTCCAACGGGTGCATCAGGGGAAGATGCGCTGTCATAGCTTTGCTGCAGTGCGTTTAGAGAAAGGGCATCATCACCAGTTGATCTGCCGCACCTGCGGCCATGTCGAAGAGTTTCCAGACTGTGCTCTGGACCGCACACTGCGCAAGCTCCAAGCGCGCACGGGGTTTGCCATCGAATCCCATCATCTGGAGGTGGTCGGCCAATGCCCAAAGTGCCAATAAAAAATTTTTGAATCCCGCTAAATGAAATCTATTTTCAATAACAAAGGAGGAGATCACCATGAAGAGATGGTTGCTCATCGTGACAGTTCTCGTGCTTGGTGCGTCCACAGCGGGTGTGGCGCAGCCAAAGCTCAAGGTTGTAGCGAGCTTCTATATCCCCTATGAGTTCACCAAGAACGTCGGCGGGGATCGCGTTGAAGTCAAGAATTTAGTGCCAGCGGGCGCGGAGCCTCACGATTTCGAGCCTTCCCCCGCGGATATTCGGGCGATTGAAGAAGCTCAGGTCTTTGTATATAACGGGGCGTCGATGGAATCGTGGGTCGAACGCGTGCTCGCTGTCGTCAAGAATCGCAATACGCTCGTCGTCATCGAGGCGACGAAGGGCCTGCCCGTGCGCAAGGCCGAAGAAGAAGAGTTCGAGTTCGACCCTCACGTCTGGATAGACCCGATCCTCGCCAAGGGAATGGTGAGCAACATCCAGGATGGCTTGACAACGGCTGACGGCACCGGCAGATCGATCTATACCGCAAACGCCCAAAAGTATCACGCTCAGCTTGACGCCCTGGATGCCAAGATCCGTGAGGGCTTGAAGGCGTGTCGCTTACGAGACTTTATCGTCTCGCATCGGTTTATGGATTACTTCGCGGCGCGCTATAATCTCGTCGCGCACTCAGTCTCTGGGCTGGAGCCCGCTGAGCCGACGCCCCAGCGCCTGGTCGAGCTGATTCGCCTAGGCAAGGAGAAGGGCATCAAGTATATCTTCACCGAGGAGGGCGATGAGATCAGGGCGTTGGAGGTCCTAGCGCGCGAGCTCGGGGCGCAGATCCTGACGCTCAACACCGGGCACAGCGTCACCGAAGAAGAAGAGCGTGCCGGCAAGAACTATCTCGTGCTCATGGAAGAGAACCTGAAAAATCTACGAATTGGGCTGGAGTGCCCATGAGCGAGCCTGTCATTGAGGTCGAAGATCTCTGGTTCAGCTATGGCGTTGAGCCGGTGCTCGAGGGCATCTCCCTGCGGGTTGAGCGGGGGGATGTCCTCGGGCTCATTGGCCCCAACGGCTCCGGCAAGACGACGCTGCTGAAGCTCATCGTTGGGCTCCTTCCTCTGCAGCAGGGGACGATCCGGCTCTTCGGCCAGGAGCTGAGGCGCTTTCGTGAGCGCGCGCGACTTGGCTATGTGCGCCAGCGCAGCTGGGATTTTGAACGCAATTTCCCGGCGTCCGTCGAGGAGATCGTGCGGATGGGGCGGGTGCCGCGCCTGCGCTGGGGGCGCTGGAGCCGCGCCGATACCGAAGCCGTTGAGAGGGCTATGCGCGCCGTACACGTGGCGGAGCTGCGCGCCCGACCCATCAGCGAGCTATCGGGTGGGCAGCAGCAGCGCGTCTTTCTCGCGCGCGTCTTGGCCCAAGAGCCGGAGATTCTCCTGCTTGATGAGCCCACAGCGGCCGTCGACCCCAAGGTCGAAGCCGAGTTCTATGAGCTCTTGGGGAGGCTCAATCGCGAGCAGGGCTTGACGATCGTCCTGGTCTCGCACGACATCGAAGCGATCGTGACGCAGGTGACGAAGATCGCGTGTCTGAACAGAAAGCTGCTCTTCTGCGGGACGCCGCAAGAGTGCTTAGCCAGTGATCTCTTGGAAAGAGTCTATGCGGGGAAGAAGCTGGTGCGGCACCAGCATTCGTGGGGATGAGTATGTTTGAGATCTTCGAGTTCGAATTCATGAGATTAGCGTTTGTTGGGGGCACAATTATCGGGGTACTAGCCCCAACAATTGGGATCTTTTTAGTCCTGCGGCGCTATGGGCTTATTGGGGACGGATTGGGACACATTGCGTTTGGGGGCGTGGCATTTGGGCAGCTTGTCAAGGTTGACCCGATCGTGATGGCGATTGCGTACTCGGTAGCAGCAGCCCTCGGGATCGAACAGTTGCGCGTGAGGGGGCGTCTGGGGGGCGATGTCGCGATTGCGATCTTTCTCTCATCGGGGTTGGCATTAGGGTTGGTGCTGGCGCGGTTGGCGCGACGGTCCACAGATCAGTTATGGAACTATCTCTTTGGCAGCGTGATCATGCTCCAGCCCCGTGATATTCTGCAGCTCGCGCTCATTGCCGCGCTCGTCCTAGGGGTGCTCTTCGTCGTGCGCCGCGAACTCTTCTTTGTCACCTTTGATGAAGAGACGGCGCGGGCTTCGGGAATTCGCGTAGGAGCCTATAATATCTTGTTAGTCATGCTCGCGGCGCTCACCGTGGTCTCAGCGATCCAGATTGTAGGGTTATTACTGATCTCGGCGCTCCTGGTCCTGCCGGTAGCAGCAGCGCTCCAGCTGGCACGGAGTTTTCGCCAAGCGCTCTCTTTGGCCGTTGGGAGCAGTCTCCTTTCGGTCTACGGGGGACTGATCGGTTCGTACTATCTGGATACGCAGCCGGGGCCGACGATCGTCTTGGCGGCTTTAGTGCTCTTTGTGCTCGTGAATCTCGGGCGGTCAGCGCGCTTTCGCGTGGCGTAGGTACTCTTTGATCGTATCGAAGAGGATTTGGGCGACGGTCCATTGGTAGAGGAAGCTCCGGAGCTTTAGTTCTTCCGCGGGATTGGTGAGAAACCCGGTCTCGACGAGCACCGCGGGCATCTGGGCCCAGCGAATAAACAGCCGTTGGTGTTTGATCCCTCGGTCGGTGACGCCCAAGGCGCGTGTGAGCCGCTTTTGCAATAGCAGCGCGAGCGCACGACTTTGGGGATAGGTGGGCAAGTCCGTATCCTCATGGACTAAGACTTCGATGCCGTTGGCTGCGGGGCTTTTGGGGTGGGCGTTGGCGTGAATGGAGACGAAGAGATCGGCTTTGAGGCGATTGGCCAAGCCCGTGCGCTCGCGGTGCGGGACGTAGACGTCTTCCGAACGCGTTAGCACGATAGAGATCTCCTCGTCATACAGCCCTAGGAGTCGGAGAAAGCGCGCGATATTGAGATTAATATCTTTCTCTTGGGTGCCGTAGTAGCCGATGGCGCCGGGGTCCCAGCCGCCGTGCCCAGGGTCAATGACGACTAAGAAACGCTTGGCTTGGCTTTGGCCGAGCTGGCCCCATCCGCAGATGCAGACCAGAACGAGCAAAAAGACGACCGCTCTTGCTGTCAGGACCTTCATAGGCCACAGTATACCAAACAAGAGAGGGCTCAGACTATGATCAGCATTACAATTACGGGCGCGAATGGCCATTTTTACTGAACAGGACATGACATTCTTAGCTATAACCCCCATTTGACAACCCCGTGCCCTCTGCAGTATAATATAATGAAAGTGCGCTTTATATATAGAAATGCGCACAACTATAGACTTCACGAGGAGGTAGGGATCATGCGGTTGTGGCGTGAGCGTCGTCTGGTTGGCCTTATGGGGTTGCTGGTGATCGTGGGGGTGTTGGGGAGCTTGGTCGTGGGCTTCCCCGGGGCGTCGCAGCAGGGGTTCATCCCTGAGGAGCTCGTTGTGGGTATGGTGCCCTCGCGCGCTGCGACGATCTTGCAGCCCCCAGTCGAAGGGATGGCCAAGCTCGTCTTAGACTATGTCCAGAAGAACGGCTTCCCGCAGGTCAAGCGCGTGCGCGCGGTCATCCCCGAATCTTACACGGCGACGGTCGAAGCGATCGGGGCGGAGAAGATTCATATTGGGTTACTCGGGCCGTTCCAGATCGTCCAGGTCATGGATAGCTACGGAGCGATCCCGATTAACGTCGCCAAGCGCGGCGCTAACCTCACCTATCGCTCGCAGTTTATGGTCCACGTAGACAGCACCCTTAAGGCGCTCAAGGACGACGATCAAGACCCCAAGAACGATCTCGTGAGCTTGGTGAAGTCCGGGGCGACGGTGCGCTTTAGCTACGGTGGCAGCTCCACGTCGACGTCGGGATTCTTGTTCCCCTGCAAGACCCTCAAGGACTTGGGGATTCTGCCAGGTGACTATAAGAACTTCAAGACGATCCGCGCAGCCAATCACCTAGCTTCCGCTATTGCCGTCTACAAGAAGGACGTCGACGTTGGGGTTGGGTTTGACGACGTGCGCCAGAGCCTCAACACCGAGCAGGCCAAGAAGGAACTTGGCTGGAAGCCCGGTGATCCCGAACCCAGCACCAACGTGAACGTCATCGGCTACAGCGACGATATCCCCAACGATGGGATCGTTGCCATTAAAGCATTAGACGCCAAGCTGCGCGAGACGATCAAGCAGGCGTTTGTCGAGATCATGAAGACCGAGGAGGGCAAGAAGTACGCAAAGGACGCGCTCGATGCTACAGATTTCGTCCCCGTGCCCGAGGGCTATGACATGGCGAAGGCCCTCGAAGCCGTGCGCGTTGTGGCCAAGGAGATCCAGCCCAATCTCGCCAAGTGTGAGAATCAGTAATACATAGGGACGAGGAGGGAGCAGGTAGCGTCGCCCTGCTCCCTCCTTTGCGTCTTCTCCTCTTGTTTGTTTAAAATTAAGGTGACATGGCTACCCCTATCTTGCGCGTGCACAACCTCACCGTGATCTATCCCGGGGTGCATCCTGTGAAGGCCCTCGATAACGTGAACTTGGAGATCTACCCAGGGGAATTTGTCGTTGTCGCCGGGGTCTCTGGCTCAGGGAAGTCGACGCTCTTGCGCGCGATCAATCGCTTAGCAGAGAACGATCACGCTCGCATCGAGGGGGAGATCTACTTCGACGGGATCAACGTCTTAAAAGCTTCGCGGCGGCAGCTGCGCGAGATCCGCTCCCATATTGGGTTTATCTTTCAAGAGTATAACGTAGTCGAGCGCCTGCCGGTGCTGACTAACACCCTGGTGGGCTCGCTAGCACAGGTCGGGTTCCTGCGCTCATTGCTCGGACGGTTTCCCAAGGAGCAGATCGAGCGTGCGCATCGGGCGCTCGTGCGCGTAGGGATTCCTCAGCACCGCCACGGCGATCGCGCTGCTCGTCTCTCAGGCGGGCAGAAGCAGCGCGTCGGGATCGCCCGAGCCCTCTTACAGAGGCCCAAGCTCATCCTCGCTGACGAACCCGTGGCTTCGCTCGACCCTATCACGGCCAACGTCGTCATGAACATCTTCAAAAAGATCAACGAAGACGAGGGAATTACGACAATAGTGAATTTGCACGATCCTGTGCTGACGTTCAAGTACGGCAAGAGGATCATCGGGCTCAAGGGCGGACGCATCATCTACGACAAGCCCATCTCTGCGATCAATCGAGAGACCTTTGAAGAAGATATCTATGGCACAGTGGACGGAGAGGGCTAGGCTCTCCGGGGAGGTCTGGCTCAGGCGCTTCGGATTTTCGCTGGGGCTGCTCTTGCTCCTTGCTCTCTACGGGTGGGCGCTGCGAGGCGTCGAGTTCGATCTCTCTTCTATTTTCAAATACGGCGGGAAATTCTTTGAGCTTCTCGGGCGGATGTACCCCCCGGATTTCTCCGCGCTGCCTCAGCTTGTGCGCCCCTTGCTGCAGACCATCCAGATGGCTACGTTAGGGACGTTCCTTGGGGCGCTGATGGCCCTGCCTCTGGTCGTCTTCGGGTCACAACTGGTTGTGCGCAGCGCGCTCATTTACTGGCCGGTGCGCGCGTTTATGAATATCTTGCGCACCATCCCGGATTTGCTGTACGCCGTCTTGTTCGTCGCGGCGATGGGATTTGGGCCAGCTGCTGGAGTAGGGGCGCTCTCGTTCTTCGCCTGCGCGATCATCGCTAAGCTCACGTCGGAGTCGGCAGACAATATCAATCCCAAACCCATCGAGGCTGTGGAAGCCGTTGGCGCGAACAAGCTTCAGGTCATTCGGTACGCGGTGTTGCCCCAGCTCATCCCGTCGTTTATCGATCACGTCATTTACGTCTTTGAGCTCAACGTGCGTGTCTCCGCGGTGATGGGCTACGTTGGCGCCGGGGGCATGGGGATGCAGCTGACCACGGCCATGGAATGGCGTAACTACCCGCAAGTGCTGACGATCGCTCTCCTCATCTTTGCGCTCGTCATCATCATCGATATGATAGCCAACCGCATTCGCGATGCGTTTGTGCAGGGGATAAAGCTCCATCCTGTGGTGCGCTGGCTGGAATGGGGGATCCTTGCCGGCCTGATCGTGTGGTCGTTTATTTCATTGGAGGTCGACCTCACTCGGTTGCGCAGAGGCTTTGGGTATTTTAGCAATCTCGTCTGGGCGATCACTACTGAACCCGCTACCGAGTACCTCGGGCTTGCGATACAACGCATGGTGCAGTCCTTGCAGATCGCATTAGTGGGAACGACATTGAGCTTTCTCTTATCGTTCCCCTTGGGTTTTTTGGCCTCGCGGCGCTATGTGGGGATTCCCGTAGCCTTAGCTGTAAGCATGAAGCAGATTCCCAATATCATTCGTGCGTTTCCCGAGTTGATCTTGGCGATCTTCTTCATTGCGACGTTTGGGCCAGGGCCGCTCCCTGGGGTCTTAGCGATCGCGATTCACTCGATTGGGATGTTGGGGAAATTTAACGCTGAGATCGTCGAGAAGATTCGCAAGGAGCCTGTAGAAGCATTGCAATCATCTGGGGCCTCGCGGTTGCAAGTCTTTCGCTATGCGGTCTTGCCCCAGGTGCTCCCGGAATTCTTGGCGCTCTTTATCTACCGATTCGAGATCAACGTACGCGCCGCTTCGGTTCTGGGGATTGTCGGGGCTGGGGGGATTGGGTCGCTCATCAACGAAGCGCAATCGTATCGGGCTTGGGATATCGTGGGGATCTGTCTTGTCGTGATTATCCCCACGGTCATGGCCATTGACTTTCTCAGTGCGCGTATTCGTAAGAAGCTGATCGAAGGCTAGCGGATCTCGATGCTCCCGTTGGTCGTGCTGGCGGTGATCGTGATCTTCGTTGGAGCTGTCTGAAAATTACTCGTCTCGCCCTCGACGTGCCGGCGCTCTTGGCGTTGGAAGACAAAGTCTGGAATCTGCACGCGGACTCGGCTGGTCACGCTCTGCGCCGAGATCGCATACCCAATCTGAGGGTCATCGGGCACGTCGAGCTCAATCGAGCCGTTGACTGTGCTCAGCTGGTAGCGGCCCGTCATAGCCCGCATGGTGAGATCGATCTCACCGTTGGTTGTTGAGAGAGTAGCTTCGGTGGTGGCGAGCTCGCCGGTGATCTCCCCGTTCATGGTGTGGGCGGTCAGGCGCTGGGCTGTAAGCGTGTTTAATGTAATCTGCCCATTCGTTGTGCTCAGATCTGCTGTCGCGGCGTTGATCTCTTGGACGGTGATCGCGCCGTTGTAGGAGCTGAGCTTTAGCTCATAGACGCGTCTTCGTGGTACCAAGAGCTGTATATCTGTCTCAAGCGAGCTGAACCGACCAAAGGTGATTCTTGGAGCGCGGAAGCTGATCCCTGTTGAAGCGATCTGGGGCTCGAGAGATACGGTAGTCATGAGTCGTTGAGCTTCCCAGCGGTTCCATCCCCGTGTTCGTGCGGTGATCGTGATCTGAAACGTCTCGTTCTCCCAGGTCCGCACGATCGCGCTGCCATTTTGTAAGTCAAGCGTGACGGTGAGCGTCTCTGCAGAAGGATCGAACGCGCCATCGAACGAGAGGGTCTTCTCGGCGCGCACGGGAGCAACGATGTTCACCCACGTTGCTGCCTCTGAGCTGGAGACGAGCAAGCCCAGCACGACTGCACCGACGATAAGTGCGATTAAGTGAATGATCTCATCCACGAGCACCGAACGAGACCAGAGCGCCAACACGAAACAGATGAGCAAGACTACTCCGCCAGCGATCACCAGATCAGTTCGTTCGATGGGCGTGAATGTATCCCAGTCTATATACTGTAACGCGAGCACAAAGACCCCGATAAAGATCAAAGATTCTCCCAAGCGCACGGCGCCTGATCTCATGGCTGGCCTCCTTGCTGAGAGTCTGTCTCAGACGAACGCGCCGGACGATACCACCGCGCCAGGCCTGAGATGAGCAGCCCTACCCCTAGGATAATCAAAATCCCCGGCAGCACCAATCGCCACGAGAGCTCAAACCAGCCCATCAGCGATAATCGCCATGCCACCCCGCCCAAGATTAAAACAACGCCCCAGAAGAGATACTTATACGGGCTGTGAATCTTCTCAGACACGCTGATCACCTCCGCGGCGCGCGTAGGCCAAGCTGACCAGAAGCACCCCGACGGCGATGAGCAAGACTGCTCCCCAGGGCAGTTCCGGAAGATACTGTCGCACAAGCAAGTAGACGCCGATACCAATCAACAAGAGCCCACTAAAGATGAGCCAATCTTCAGAGCGCGGGGATGCAAGAGTTGGTGGAGGGGAGCTGGGCTGAGAAGTCGTCTGCGCTTGCGCGTAGAGCTTGGCGATCAGCAAACTCGCAATAAGTGCGCCGATGGGCCAGAAGACCCAGCTCACGATCACCATCCCGATAGCAAATTCGGGATTGACTGCATACTTAGCGATGAGATCCCCTAGCTCGGCGAGGAACTGCAACGGAGATCTGGATTGCTCAGGGTTCATGATATCATCTCCTTCTTGATGCTGTAGGCCACAGCACAATCGTCATGAAGGTCATCAAGACTCCCACGAGCGCTAGAAGGGGCACAATAGCCCAGAGAAGGGTAAGAACAATAACGATTCCCACAAACACCACGCACGCTCCGACGGCTTGTAGAGTCGAAAGGCCGTGCGCTTCCCTTACGGCAATCACAATCAGCCCTAAGCCCCACAGTAATACCCCAATATCGCTCACGGTCTTAAGGGTCTCGCCAAGATCGCCCATGTCTTTTGTCAGCGCTGTCAGGATGATTCCGACGGCTCCTGGTGGCACGCTTGCGAATCCCAAGGCGCTCAGCGTTTCCGTATAGCTCCCTCGCCCCCCAAAGAGCCAACTGATCCAATGCAAAGCTGCAGACGATAGCCAGAGGAGTACCAGAACTGCTATCGCTGCGGACGTCAGGGCAGCCTTCCATGGGGTGTCGAAGAAGAACCTCAAGGGATACCCCACATTATAGGCCGTCTGATCAGTCCATGACACCAAGGCATACACAAAAGTCACGCTGGCAGTCAGTGCGATGGCCCAGCTTACAGGTTGTTGGCGAGCTGCTCTTTGCAAGCCCTCAGCAGGATAGAGAAAGACCTGCCAAATCAGGTGTGCTACTGAAAGAGGGCGAGCTGCTGTTGGTCTGGGCGTTTGCATAATCTAGCTCCTCCATCAATGAAAAATCCAAAGCCCCTTGATTGCTCTAAAGAGCAAGCCATTGGCGATAGCAGCAAGAATATACGCGACAATTGCACCCATAATGGTAATCCTGTAATGGGCACGAATAGCCATTACTCCTAATGTGACTATCCAGCCGATAAAAAAGACACACAAAAGGATGAGGAAGATCTCAGCACTAGCAAGATGAGTTAATCTGTCTGGCCAAGGCCCTAGCGGCTCTAGCGGCTGATACGAGAAACTTGCTAGAATGCTTATCAGGTCTAATAAGATAATCGGGGCCCGTGCAAAAGCGAGAGCACAAAAAGCCCCTAGATAGTTCCCCTCTTCCTTGAATATACGAATAATACCATGCACCAAAATCACAAATACTATAAATTTAAACAGGTCTTGAGCAGCGCTCAAAATCATTGAAGTTATGGAGAATTCTTTCCGAGCAGCGCTACCTAACTCCAGTATATCCTTATTAGGGAGTAAGACACTTAATAAATAGCCGATGATCTCTAAGGAGATGATAAACCCGAGAGCTGCTCCCACAGGGCGTTGCTGTGCAATCTGAGAGAGGGTATCTGAAGGAGAGATGAACACCCCTATGAGCATTTCCCCTAAACGCAGGCTTGGCTGAGTTTGAGCTTGGGACTCTTCCATCGTCTTCACCTCCTCAATACCGTGGCACGGCGTGCCAGCCCTCCAGCGCCCGCAAGAGATAGAGCACCTCCGGCTTGAGCTCGCTCAGCACCGTATTTGTAGCACTCCCCCGCCCAAAAAGCAACTCGAGCAGCCCCGGCGCCGGGAGACGATACTCAATCACTTCAGCTTCTGGGACCCCAGCTAAGTCCCGCGCCAGCTGCACAGCGTCTTCGAGACCCCCTAACTGATCGATCAGCCCAAGCTGCAGCGCTTGCGTGCCTGTATAGGGCTGACCTGTCGCCAGCTCCCGCACCCTCTCGACAGGGAGCTTGCGCCCATCGGCAACAGCGTTGACGAACTGCTCGTAGAACTCGTCCACATATTGCTGGAGCAGCGCGCGCTCTTCATCAGTGAGCGGGCGCAGCCCACGAAAGATGTCTTTGTACTTTCCCGACTTAAAGATTTCGGGCTGAATGCCCAGATTCTGTAAAAGCTCTTCGACGGAGAAGAGCAGCGCGATGACCCCGATGCTCCCTGTGGTCGTCCCCGGATGGGCAATGATCTTATCCGCGAAGAGCGAGATATAGTATCCCCCTGACGCGGCGACGTCCCCCATCGAGACGATCACGGGCTTCTTTGTCTTCTCTTTGAATCTCTTGATGTTTTCGGCAATCGCTTGCGAGGCGGCAACGGTGCCGCCGGGGCTGTCTACTCGCAAGACGAGAGCTTTCACGGACGGATCGCGCTCGGCTTTCTTGAGAAAGCCCTCAACTTGGGACGGAGTGATCCCGCCACCACCAAAAAGCCCAGCGTCGAGAGACTCGCTGATCGGCCCACTTAAACGCATGAGCGCGACCTTGGGGCGCATACTGAAAGCGATCTGTTGCGCTGCAACCCAGATCACGCAAATAGCGACGAGAATAAGAATAACCCACAGAATGCGTCGTCCGCGCATAGGACACCTCCTTTACGGTAAGCACACTTCGCCTACAAATCTTCCAGATCTGTTGTTCCCTGTGATTGTATTCTCACCCTCGAAGACGATTGTACCATCGAATTCATCGCGTTCATAGCCGCATTTGCGGAGTATAGCTGTTATTCCCCAATCCCAGTTGCCCGCTATGCGCGAGTTGCTGATCACCACTTTGGCTTGGTCGCCTACTTCAATGCCTGGGCATACTGTGACTCCACAAATTTGGGGATCTGTTCCGTTATCTTCTATCGTGCTCTCGCGGATCTCTATGTTAGCTAAGCCGCCCGCTACCAGGCCTATCCAGCTATTACCGACGATAACGGATCTCTCAAGGGTGATATGCATCGTCTGTTCTCCAACCCCTGCACTGATCCCAATAGAGTTATCGAGAACACGTGAATTCACCAGGCTCAGTCTAGCACCTCCTCCCAAGACCGCAATGCCGCCAAGCCCCGCTCCTATCACTTGGGAATCTGTAAGTGTGACCGTGACTTGCCCGAACAGTATCAGCCCAAATCCCGAGGGCAGTATCGTCACTCTGAACAAATCCACGGTAGCATCCCCTACGATATACAGTCCGTCTTTTAGGATGTGGGCATGTTGAAGGGTAACGCGAATTGGTCCTCGAACCAAAACATAGACAACGCTAAGCCCTTGGATAACGACACTTATAGGTAGCTCGGCCCAGGCTATCGCGCTTAATCGAATGATAGTATTATCGGGTCCAGCCCCGCGAATCGTGATGTCCTTCTGGATGAGAAAGCCATCATTCCATACTCCTTCCTCCAGGCATATAACTGCTCCCGGCGCTACTTCGTCAATGGCCTTTTGGATCGAATCTTTTGGCTTGAGCGTCACGGTACAGTCTGGCTGCGGTTGCATCGCCGCGCTTGTCCAACTGACGAAGACCACTGCGAGAGCTACTGCTAAGTAAAGCTTCTTCATTGGGTCCTCCTTTCTTTTTTAAAGCCCAAACCGAAACTCCCGCTCGAACCGCACGCTCCACCCTAACTGCGCGCCTTCGTGCGTGTTCACCCACAGCGGATATTCTACATACACAATGGGGGATCCGTAAAATCCGACTGTCACACCAAGACCCGCTTCCGCACGTACGGTGTGTTGCCCTGCTTTCAGAATAGCCATGTTCACAAACGCAATCGCGCCCACTGAGAATGGGATTGGCCCAATGTCAATCTTGTTGAGCGCCGGGATGGGCAGACGCAGCTCGTTAGACTGTGCGAAGACCCAGTCGCTCTGTATATCAAATGCGCGAAAGCCCGCAAAATCTTTGAGATTGAAATCGCGCTCTTCAGGTGCGCGCCCCTCGCGCCAGCCCCACACCGTGCGTTGCACCCAGAGCGTCTGCCACCACAGACGAACGCGAATCTCTTGACTCCACGAGAATTTCTGAAACGCATACTCCCCGCCCCACGTCGCCAAGCCCACCGTATAACTCGCAGTAAGTCGCGTAACCCGCGAGCGGCGTTCGTAGCCCATCCCTACAGAGAGGACGCGCCCCGGGTCGCGCGCAACGTCGTAGCGATTGTGATAGAGTGCGCTCAGCGAGAGCTGCACGTCGGTTCTGTCGTGGTGCCAGCGAAAGTGAATCGCCCCACCATTCGCAAAGATATGCCCGTCGTCTTTTTGAGTGAAGGCCCACTCGGAAGTGCAGCGATCTGCAAAGCAGAAGGAGCGCTTCATCTCTTGCTTGAAGACAAATCTTTGAAGCCCGAACGCCCAGCCCACGTATAGAGGCGTCAATCGTATGCCCAAGATCAGCCCGTCGTCTGGGCGACCGTGGAGCATCCCGTGATCGAGCCACGGGCTGAGATCAAGCCCTCTGGGAGCAAAATTGTCCGAGCGATCCAAGTCAGGGAGAACTTTATCAGGATCGAGCGTCACGGACTTGACGGGCGTATCAGTGATAAACGTGAGCGTTCCGCGCTTGTCGAGCATCTCCCAGCGCTGGCGCACTCTCGTGCCGTCGGCAAGCGTCGCTTCAGCGTCTATGGGGATACGCATCTCGCCCTGCTGAGAGACCATCACGCGCGTCACGTGCTTGTTCTCGATCTTTTGCGAAATCATCCCCCCGACGCTGACGTCGAGCGTCTTGGTCGTAGTGAGCCATTGTGTAAAGAATTCTTTTAGATCGCGCCCGGAGACATCTTCGGCTGTTTTTATGAAATCTTCGGCCGTGACTTGTCGGAAACGATAGCGCCGATAGTATTCTTGCATGATCTGATCGAACTTTTCTATACCGACCAAGTTTTCGAGTGCGAAGAGTAAGAGCGCGCCCTTCTGATAGGGCATGACGGTCTTGCCGGAGGGAACTTTATGGAGCGGCGTTGAGAGCGGGGCTTCGCGGCCCTCGCGGGCAACGCGCGTGTAGATGCGCAGCAGTCCCGTACGACTGTTGCTCTCTTTCAAAATTTCGGTGATAAATCCCAGCCCTTGGGATTTCAACCAGAGAGTGTTAAAAGAATTCGCGGCTGTGCCGTACTTGTGCTCGATGTAGCTCGTCTCAGCGAACGTTGCGAAGCCCTCGTCCAGCCAAGTCTCTTCGAGCTGATTGTTCATAAAGATTCCGTAGAACCATTGGTGCGCCGTCTCGTGCGCCGTGACGCTGTCGAGCACCGTAAAGAGTTCCGGGATGCGATAGAGTATATAGCTCTGGTGAATCATTTGCGGGTACTCCATAGCAAAGCCCAGTCCGCGGATCTCGGCGACAGTAAAATTGGGATACGGATAGCGCCCGAAGCGTCTGCTGAAATACTCAAGAGCATCCTTGGCGTACTGGGCGGCGCGCTTGCCCGCCGCGGCGTCTTCGGGGAAATACAAAGAAATAATCGTGACGTCCTCCCATTGCACGGTCTCGCTCTGGTAGCGCGCGTCGGCGACCCACGCGAAGTCGTGCACGTTGTCAGCAATATACGTCAAAGTCTTGGTGCCGTCGGGGTTGACAGTCTCGCGGTAGAGCTGGCCCGTCGCACCGACGACGAAATTGCTGGGCACGGTCAGCTCGACAGAGTAGTGCGCAAAGTCTTCGTAGGGTTCGCTTGCGCCAAACGCATGGGCGACGTCGGGATGCCAGCCCTTACTGTCATAAACGCTCAGCTTGGGGTACCACCACGAGATATAGTAATTGCCCTGGTCGTGCCCGAGACGTTCGAGAGCATGGGGAATCTTCACGATAAATTTCACAGCGATCTCGGCGGTTTGATCGGGAGCGATGGGCGTCTCCAAATTTATCTTCAAGATTGTGTCGTCAATAGTGTATGGGATCTCTTTGCCGTCGAGCTTGAGTTCTTGAATGAAGAGATAGCCATAATCGGGGCCGTCGGGGAAGAGCATGTCAAAAGAGATTGCGCCCATCTCGCGGGCTTGGACGCTCCCTTCAGAGAAACGATTAGGCCATAGGTGCAGATAGAGCTCTGTGAGGGGTTTATCGGCCTTGCTGGTGAAGAGAATTCTCTCATTGCCGTAGAGCTTATGTTCTTTTGTGTCGAGTCGGGCTTGGATCTCGTAGGAGATCTCGTTGGGAAACGCGAGAGCTGACGTCCAGAACCAAGCTACGGCTATGAGAGCGAGCGTGAGAATTCTGCGCATGGTGACCTCCTGAGTGCTTTTAAGATCTTCATCTTTGTTTGTTGTTTGTCAAGGCTGTTGAGTTCAGCGTGTGCTCCGTGTCTGCTCCAGCCGCGCCTGCATTAGCTTAGTCTTACTCACTATCTTCTCTTGAACTTCTTTTCAACTCCTTCTGTCAGGCGTGCTCTCAAGCCGATGATCGTCAGCCCGACTATCTCCCTTTTATGCTCATCCCATCTCACGATGACACCCTCCCCGATATCCACACCAACCGCTGGTCGAGGCTTCCCTACGGAGATATAAAGCACGTCGGCTTCTTCATCGTACTCCCAATCGAGCTTAGGCTTCCCTTCTAGGACCTTGAGCGCTTCCATATGGTCCTCCTCCTTCGGCTTGGTGATGAAGTAAAGTATGCTGTCAACACAAACCCATCAGTCCGGTTGATCTCTTTGTAGACGACGACCAAATATTTACGCATCAGGGGCGATCTCTCATAGAACCGAATAGCCAGGAGCGTATCCACGTCTCCTTGTTGAATGAGTTCGGGGTTGCTCAGAGTCTCTAACACCAGATCTCGTTGATTTGCCATCTCTGGATGTCGTCTCAGGATATGATCCCAACGCTCTTTTGTCAAGCGGATAGGAACCTTATTATGAGAATACACAACGATCATCGCTTACACGCCCCGCGCCTTCTCCAACTGCGCCCGCGTTAGCGCCATCACTTTATAACCATCAGCGTAGTGCCTCGAATTCCTCTACAGTGATTTCGAGATCTTTGATGATCTTCCTGAGTGTCCCTTTGGCCACATCTTTGCCAGGATGGATAGGCACGGTAGTCCAGCGGCCATCAGGGTGACGATAGACAACATGGCTCCCGCTTTGACGGATGCGCTGAAAGCCCAATTTTTCTAAGACTCTTTGCACTTCTTCCGGTTTAGCTGGGCGGAGTTTAGGCATTGATCTCGACTCGATCTACGGCGATCTCGATGGGAATCGGTTCTCCTAAGCTCTGGCGTGCTTCAATGTGCAACTTGATGGCGTCCTTAAGATTTTCTAACGCTTCTTCATAGGTATCCCCTTGGGAGTAGCACCCCTGAAGCGCAGGGCAGGAGGCGATATAGACGCCATCCTCATCGCGCTCTACAATGACGGTGAACTGGTACTTCATGGATCTTCACCTTCTTTCACGCCTAGCTTATCACACACTTCATGCCTGCTCCAGCCGCGTGCACATTAGATCGCTATGGTCTGGCATTGAGCTAAAGAAGAGGATGCTAAGGTTATGCTGCGGCGGGCTCTACGGGACGAGCATGAGCGATCTCACGGGCGGCTATAGAGCGAACTTGAGATGCAGCAAGCGAGACGATAGCGATGGTCTCTCCGTCTAGAGTCATAAATTCTACTTCGTAGCCCATGCCATCTTTGTGCACGAGAACTATAGTGCCGATATCGCCGCGCTTGAGCCCGTATTCTGGTAAGTCTGTAGTGAGCACAACGCTCTCCAGTTCCTTCAGAGCCATGGCGATCCTCCTTGCTTCTGAGTTTTCATTTTATCGCATGCGGCCTGTGCGCTTCAAGGGATAGGCAGTAGCCAGTCGCGGGATAACTTCATTGTGCTCCACGAACCATACGACACGCACCAGAGGATTTCGGCCATCGGGTGTGGGAAGGGGGCCCTCAACGATATAGCGTGTACCGAACGGGGTTTGTTCTGTCTTCATTATTTCGTTGTCAGCAGCATGGCGTCGCAAGGCTTCGGCGAGCGCTGCCCAGTTTTCAGGCGAGAAGCCATATTGCATAAAGAAAGTAGCTTTGTGGCGTCCGTCACGATGTGCAATTGAGAGGAGATAGTTTGTGATCTTTTCCTTAGGGATCTCCGCTTGGTCTAAGTTTGGTAGCTTCATCTAAATTTACGCGCTCCGTGCCTTCTCTAGCCGCGCCCATCCTAAATCAGCTACTATGACTTCTTGAGTAACCAGTCTCAAGCTCTTGTGAGAAGCTTAAAATCATGTTCTGTTATTCTACGTGTAGCTTGAACAAACCATGCCCAAGACTTTGAGGGATCGCGTCCTTGAAAAGCGTCAAGCTGATTCCTCAAATCTGAGTTAATCACTACAGGTTTATCTAAATAAAGTTTGACTTCATGCAATGAAAATACCCACGGATACTTTTCAGGTTCTCTTACTTTCGGGTGGAATTTTTTCTCAGGATATGTTTTAACTCTCGCGTGAGCTACCACACCCTTATCAGATGCATAAAAGCATATCCAATCCCCTGGCTTTAGCTGTTTACGTCCAGGAGTTCGCTCTCCAAAGGCATAAATCTTTTCGTCTCCAACGAGGGTTTGGATTACTTCTTCTGCTGTTCGCTCGTTATTTGACCGTACTGGGGCAAGCCAGTATGCCTCTACCTTTGATATTTCTTTCTTATCTCGTGTCTCTTCAGGGAGTGAGGGTTCTGGTTCTCGTCGAGACATCAAACGTACCATCAGATCGATGAAAAAATCGATTCGTGGGCCTGAAGGGCGCAGGATAGTTAAGATGTCTTCATGATTGACATCATATTCGTTCATCATTTCAGCTAAAGAGAGCAAAGACTCAACTGAGATGATCCTGAGTGGTCGAGTGTTTCCTTCTCGTGTCATATGTGCTATAATATTATTTTCCAATTGTTTAATCTCAGGATCAGGGCGTCCTACCACGTAGAGTCCGAGAGCATGATTCCAATCTTGAATCTCTCCTTGTTCGATAAGACGATCCACGTATCCAATTAATGTTGTTACTTTGACGGGATACACTTCTGTTGTCTTGACTTCGACAACAACGTGAAATCCCTTAGGTGACTTCCAATGGCCGTCAAAGCCGATCTCGTCTTGCGTTCCTTTGTAGCGCCCAAATGTCACCTCAAATCCCAAGAAGTGCCCAAGATGATTGACTAAGTCTTGCAGAGCTCGGCTATATTGATCACCTGAGTTTCTTAAGCACTCCTGCACATAATCTTGAAGCTGGCCGACTTCTTTCACGTTTGTTTTTAAGAAATGACGAAATCTCTCTCGAGGAGTTTCACCGCCTGGGGTATCATCGAGCTTGCCTACGAGGTCTAAAATTTGCTTGAGAGTGATACCCATCTTTCTTGCTCCCATCTCTTAACCGACTTTTTTAATGATAAACTAATTATCCCTGCAAGAGCAACTGCTGCAAATTCGAAATCATATCCCCCCCTGCACATCGAAATAGAACGTCGGGCTGGGCTGGCCCTCCCCTTGCGCTAGCCCAACTCTTAACTCGAGCGGTGCCCCGTAGCCAAGCACAATTCTGAAACGCAGCTCACCCCCGTAGCTGAAATGCGCCTCGTCCGACGCCAAGGGCTTCCCAGAGAGATGCACCCCTTCCGTGAAGAGCACCCCGTCTACCCGATCAAAGAAGACCGCCCATAACCCTATCCCATGACCAATGTGTAAGATTGGGAAGACGAACTCCCACCCTGTGTAGATCACCTGCGTCGCTTTGCGAAAGTCTTCGGGAAAGCCCCGCAGAGACCATAGCTCTCCCAGCCCACCAACGCTCAACGGTTCAAGATCGTCGCGCGCGAGCACTGTGAGTCGGCTCAAGCGATTCGCAAACCCCAACGCCAACTGAATGCTCTCGCGCTGCCGGATCTGAAAGAGCATCTTCCATCGAGAGCCTTCAGCGAGCACAAACTGCGCCGAAAGCTCCAGATCGCGCCCAATGCGCAAGAGATCGCTCCTGCCCTCAAGCGATTCGCCGTAGCGCACTAAGAACGAGGGCATGAGCTGCTCAGCTTGGCGCAGCTGTGCCCCCAGCGCCAGCGTCTGCGTTCGTCCTACTACACGCAAGACCGTCAGCTCAATCTCCCCGCGGGCAACGCTCTCAGACTCAGCTGTGTGCTCCAGATGGGCTATGAATCTGGGGCTGAGCGAGTTCAGCGTCTCTGCAAACCAGTCTCGCCCTTTGAGAGCAAACTCCATCGAGTAATCGAAAGCGAGCACAGGCTGCCGTGTCGGAAGATCAAGGCCGGCGTAAAACGTATACCTATGATGCCCAAGCGGATCGAACCCGACCAAGAGCACAGCGGGCTGTAGGGGATTGGGAACAGGCACCCACAGACGCGGCGCTAAGAACTCTTCTGCACGATAGGGCTTTGCTGACAAAGCTCCTGCGCGCCAGCCAGGCCATTGCGGGACCGTCTCGCGCTCAAACTCTACCGGCTTCCAAGCTTGCGGGTCGTAGCCCATCACGTGCAGCTCGTAGCCCTTGGTGCTGTAGCTGATAAAAGCGATCTTCGTGCCGTCAGGCGAGACCGTTGGAGCAAACGCCCCCGTCAGCACGTTCGTCACTCTGAAGAACTGTCCGTCAGAGACTCTGTACGCAAAGAGATTGTAGACGCCGTCGCGTTCTGAGCTGAACAGAATATATTGCCCATCGGGGGACCAGTCGGGGTCGAAGTCCCCAGGTTTGTCTTGGGTGAGAGCCGTCAGCTGCGAGCCGTCAGCGCTCAGCAAATATAGATCTTGGTAGCCACCCATCTTCCAAAGTGACAGAGCAATCTTGGTGCCATCGGGCGAGATCGCAAAAGAATCTAGCAAAGTGCCGTCGGGAAACTCGTAGAACGGCACGACGCGCTCTGTATCTAGTTCATAGATCGCTAGGCTTGGCGCTTGGCCGTCGGGGCGCTGTTGCGCAAAGAGTATTCTTTTGCCATCGGGAAAGAAGACCGGATTATACGCGCGGGCGCGCTCCGTCAGCCGACGCTCCTCTTTCTTTTCTAAATCCCACAGATAAAGATCGGCGTAGACGTAGTGATTGTCGAAGATCTCGTGTCTTGTGTAGAGCACGAATTTGCCGTCGGGAGAAATCTGCGGAGCCGGAGCGAAGAACGGAGGCCGAAAGAAATCCAACTCGAAGGGCACAACAAAGAGAAACTGATCGTCTCTGCCGTCGGAGGTGATACGTCGGATAGACGCTTCACGAACCGCGTCTTTGTGATAGTAATAGATGAACTTCCCGTCGGGTGACCAAGTTGGGTCGTTGTGCCAATAGCTGAGACGGCTGATCTTGCGCGACGGCGTGATGCCCTCGCTCTGAATTTTTTCTATCTGGGGTTCAAACTGAGCTTTGAGCCAATCCTGCCAAGCTCGCTCGAGTTCCTGCTCCGAGACACCAAGGGCTTTTCTAAAGACATTCCCGAAATCGTTGAGCGCGCCAAAAGTGAGAAGGGGCAGCAGCGCGTTGGCGTTGATCTCGTCTATGAGGGCAAGCTTGTCGTCTCCATAGGTTTCTGCGATAAATCGGGCAAACCACGCACCCCCGTCATGCGCGAGCATATACCCGCAGGGCCAGTGCGGGGGATCGTAGCCGTAGCCGACCCCCATCTGAGCAAGTGGGATAAATCTGTTCTCTAAGACTTGGGCGCGGAAGTACATGGCATCACGGCTGGAGTTCGAGCGTGATGCGCCGGAGCGCTTGAGCTCAAAATAGATGGGAATGCCTTCGATAATCGTGCCAGGCTTGCTTGCATTAGGGAGGGTGAGCACCGGGCCAAGCCACGGACGTAATTTTTCCGAAAGCCCCGAAACTTTTGTGATATCGAAGACGTGACCGATCTCATGATATAAGACGTCTTCGAGCCACGATGGATTTTGGGGGTTGAGCCATTCATTAAAAACACGGGCGTTGGAGACGCTGGCGATGATATCACCAAAGGGATTTGCCGCACCGACGGCGAAATCTGAGGGATCAGCCAAGACAACATTGATCTTGAAGGGCACCGTATATCTGAGTGCTCTAGCCCAAAACTGATACGCTTCTTCACTGATGAGCGCCGCTTCTTGGGCAATGGCTTCTAAGCCCTCAGGATAGATCACGTTAAAGTGCTCTGTCGAGAGCACGTACCAATTAAGCTTGGGATCGAGATCGAGAAACTGCGCTGCTACTGCGAGACTGAACGCGAACGCAAGGACAAAGCTGCACGCTATGAGACGCATTTTTGCCTCCTGAGCTATCCTCCAAAATCCTCAATCTTGAAGCCCTCAGCCTCTTCGAGGACTTTCTTGACCCGGAGCTGAGCTTCACTTAATTTTTTCTGGATCGAGTCAGCAAGCTTAACCCCTTCTTCGAAGAGTTCTAGCGACTCTTCAAGCGAGATCTGCTCGTTCTCGAGCTGACGGACGATCTCTTCTAAGCGCGCAAGCGCCGACTCAATCTTTAGAGATTTCTTTTCCATGATCAGACTCCTTGGCTTCGACACGGCTCAGCAGTCTTCCCTGATGCAGCCGGATCTTCACGCGCTCTCCAACGCGTACTTGCTCAGCGGAGCGCACGATCTGCCCCGCTTCGCTCTCGACGACGGAAAACCCACGCCGCAGCACGCTCGCGGGATTTAGGCTCTCCAAGTGTCGTACCAGGCCCTGCCAACGTTCTTGATGGCGCGCAAGACGCTCGCGCATCGCGCGCAGGAGTAACCCTGACGCGTGATCGAGCGTCTGCTCATGCTCGTGCAGCAGCTGCACGGGACGGTGGAGCCCGCGACTGCGCCGCAGCATCTCTATGCGCAGAAGATAGTTCTCAATGCGCCCAAAGACAAGCTGCTTGAGTTGTGCTCGCGCGCTTTGAGCGAATTCTATAAGCTCTCGCCGATCGGGGACGGCCATCTGTGCGGCGGCCGTGGGCGTGGGCGCACGCACATCCGCAACAAGATCAGCAAGAGTGACGTCAATCTCATGCCCCACGGCAGAGATGATCGGGATAGCAGACTCAAAGATCGCGCGGGCCACAGGCTCCTCGTTGAACGCCCAGAGATCTTCTAAGGAGCCACCGCCACGCGTGACGATCAGCGTGTCTAGGGGCTCTATTGTGAGGGAATAGCGATTCGCGGCACGGATCGCTCCGGCGAGCTCCATAGCTGCACCCTCTCCCTGGACCCGCGCAGGGAAGAGCAGGACTTCAATGATGGGGTATCGCTCGCGCAAGATTTTGAGAACATCTCTGAGGGCTGCGCCTTCGGGGGAAGTGACGATCCCGATGCGCTCAGGGAAGCGCGGGATGGGCTGCTTAAAGCGCGTATCAAAGAGCCCCTCAGCTTGGAGGCGCTCCTTGAGCTTTTCAAATTCTAACTGAAGTTTCCCGATGCCCGCCGGGCGCATCTCCAGCACATTGATTTGATAGCGCCCCTTCCGTTCATAGAGCGTGATCTGCCCAAACGCAATGACTTTCTGGCCGTCAGCGGGGGTGAACTGCAGGAGCGCGTTCTGGCTGGCAAACATCACGGCTTCGATCTCGGCGGCCTCGTCCTTGAGCGTAAAATACATATGCCCGTTGCGATGGTGGGTGAAGTTGGAGATCTCGCCTTCAAGCCACAGAGCAGGGATGCCCGCTTCGAGCAGATCTCGCACGACGCGATTGATCTGGCTGACAGTGAAGACCGGTAAAGCAGGCCCGTGGGGCTGTTGTCGGGCTATTTGAGTAAAGAGTGACCGCATCTCGCTCATCGCTCTATCTTAGCGCGATGGAGCAGAGCTAGGCAAGTCTCTAGAACTTCACGCTGATCGAAGGGCTGACGTAGAGTAAGTACTCTCGGCGCAGCTGAGCTTCAAGGCTGACAAGCCAGGCCCACGTCCCTGGCCCTGCTATCCCCCAGCTCATCTCGACTTTTTGATTGTAGAACCCATTGATGAGCCCGCCCAGAAACGCCGTCTGCGAGCGAAATCTGAACGGATCGAATTCTGCCGAGACTTCAATAGTGTGTAATAGTCCCACGGGGTCTTGAACGACCAGTTCATCTTTAAACGAGATCGCTTCCCATTGCACAAAGAAGCTCAGGCGCTTCGCAGGGAACTGAAAGAGCCCATTGGGGTCAATGAATTCGATCTCGAAGACCCCTTCTCCAAGCTGCACCGTCCAGCCGAAGCTCACAAATGACGGCGTCGCCAGATCATTCAAGACGATCTTTTGCTGTATGATCACCCCCAGCACAGAGATTCTCACTGATAGGACTATGTGTGACAGCTCGAGGGTCGTGAAGTCGAACGCGAACTCCGCTCCAAACGTTACTCCCGCGATGGTCAAATTTCTGATAATCAGCTTTTCTTCTTGGAACTCGAAGCCGGGCACGACGCGGCCCTCAAAGTATCGTTCGAGGGCTTTGCACTCGCCAAAGCACTCCCAGCCTTGTCGTGCGCCCATGTATAGCTGGGAGATGACTTCCGCGCCCCCGAGGGTGCGGCCACCGGCTTCAAAGATCAGCCCGCTTTGGAAATCGGGCGCATTCACTGTGCCGAAGTTTGCAATCAGCATTGTGACGGAGAATCGAACGCCCCAAACGTTGACGGCCATCTGGGAGATAAGCTTGCGGAATTGAAGGGGATCGTCGACGGTGGGCGCAAGCAGCTTCGCTAAATCCAAGGGCGAAGCCAGCTCGTCTATGAACATGCGTAAGGGGACGCTGACTAGCCCCGGATCGGGTTGAGCAAACTGAATCGTCCAGAAGGGGTCGTCGTCGACTTCGAGAATATTTGGGGCAAAGATGACGACGTTTCTGAACGAGATGACCATGCCAGCGTACAGCTCGAAGGCTTGAAACTCCGCGCCCTTGAAGCTGAAGACGCTCGTGCTGGTGAGCGCTAGCCCACTGATGAACAACCCAAGCTGGAGAGTCGTCTCGGCGTCGACGTTGATCTGGTCTATTTTGGTCTGGGTGGGGTTGAGCGGCTCGAAGAAGATGGCTACGTTGACCTCTCCTAAGACGGGCGCTGCAAGAGCAGTTCCTCGTTGGAGGTTCCAAACTCCACCGTGAAGGATAGCAATAGCGACAGCGAGGATGAGCGCTCTCTTCATGGGGTAATGATCACCACCTGTCCAGCTATAGGCGGGCCTATGGGGATAGGCTGCCCGACTCTATCAGTGAAGAGATCGACAGCGGTGATGGTGAGCGCTGTTTGCGTTCCTGCAGGGCCTACAGCCTGGACGCTCATCTCGATAATGGGAATCTCTAAGATCCCTAGCCCCGCCGCACTAATGGGTCGGATGCTCCCCCCAGGGAAACTCGCCACAAACTGCACCCAGCCCATCATATTGTTGATCGTACTTCCAAAGACAGTAAATCCGTTCACCCCAGTCAGCCCCGTCACTTGAATAACCCCGGGATTAAACGTTAAAAACCCCACAGGACCGACTTGGATCATCTGGGCATCCGGGGGATTGAGAATACTGATGCGGACGATGCCTGTGCTTCCTGAAGGCAGCTCCAGTTTGCCTACTATCACGTGGGTGCGATAGGACCCTTCGCACCCCGTCAAGATTGCCAGCGCTATGAGCAGACACGGCGCGACTTTGCGCTTCATCGCAGGATCACCAGCTTTTGGATGCGGCTGCGCACGAGCGAGCCATCGGCCCCTCGCACACTCAGCACATAGAGATAGACGCCGTTGGCGAGGGGGTCTGGGTTCCAAGTGAGCTCTGTGCCCTGGAGCCAGTCACTGATAAAGACAGTTTTCCCAGCAAGATTGAAGACCTGAACGTTCACGACAGCGATGCCCGACCCTTGCGCGCGGAAACGGATGAAACGCCCTAGGGAGTGATATTCTGCGCGCTCCAGGGTCACAGGGGGCGATGCTTGCAGGGGAGTTGCTTGCGGAGTTCGCGCATCGAGCGGCGGGCAGTACGCTCGATACCCACGAGCGATCTCGCTGATGCGCGTGACGTCACGGGCGTCGAGCCTGCCAAACGGCGGTGCGACGTCGGCAGCAAGCCGCTGTGACTCCGTGAGCTCAAGAGCTCCCAAGATCGCGCGGGCGGCTAGCTGCGCATCAGTCTCTTCGACCAAGCCGTTGCCGTCCACGTCTCCGCACAACAAGAATGAGCTGCTCAAAACGACGAGCGTCGCGTCGTTAGGCGTTGGGGTACGCGGGTCGTCGCTGTATTGAGCCGAGATATTCGCCCCAGAGATCTGAGCTTGATTGGAGATCGTGAACGCGTCTGCTGGAAGAGGGTTATTGATCTGGACGCGGAAGCTGATGCGGCCTTGGCCGCCAAAGGCTCCGAGTGTGCCTATGGTGGCAGCTACGTTGGAGGTCCCGGCATGCGCGACACCTACGTTGATCTGAGCCGTTCCGGCAATGAGGCGCGTCTTAGGATCAGGGGTATCTGAGAGCGAAATACTCGTGGCATCTCGGGTTCCAGCGTTCATCAGTGTCAGGGTATATTCAATGATATCTCCTGGGCTGATGGTGCCGCTGCGATCGGTGTCGTACACCAAGAAGGCGTCTTTGGTGAGGTGTATGAGCGGCGCAGCAGCGATAGCTGTCTTTGTCATATCTCCCTGGGCAGGAGTATCAGGGTCATCGCTCGCTGTACTGCCAACGCCAGGAACATTCACGAGCGCTTGGTTAGAGAGACTGATGACGCTTGAGGGGAGAGACTCTTTTATAGCGACGTCGAAGGAGACCGAAGCTACGCTTCCCGGCGCGATTCTATCTAGAAGAACCCCTACAGAGCTGTCTCCGACGGCATTGCCCGTCTGCACTGTCCCTACAGAGGCGCGCACGCTGCCCACAATGAGCGATGTGTTCGGATCAGGGGTGTCGCTCAGAAAGACGTTCGTTGCTTCGACGTTCCCGATATTGATGAGTGTGATGTGATAGCTGAGGATATCGCCGGGGGTGGGCAGGCCATCTCCGTCGGCGTCGACTTTGAGAAAATCTCTCATAGAGACGAGCACATAAGGCCGCCTTGTAACGACGGTGACAGTGGGGTCCTCAACGGCAAGCGTCGTGGGATCGTCGCTCACAAAGCTGGGGGTATTGTCGCTGCTTACCAGCGCGCGATTCGCAACAGCCACGACACCGCCAGGCAGAGGGGCATTCACCCCAACACGGAACGTGATCGTCGCGCTCTCGCTGTTACCCGCAAGTGTGCCGAGATTGACTTGGACGAATCTATCGTTTTCAGCGTTCCCCACAAGCACAGCTCCTTGGGTGGTCGTCACGCTGCCGATCACAAGCGTCACGTTCGGGTCGAGTTGATCAGATACTATGACAGATCCGGCATTCTCGCGGCCCACGTTGGTTACAGTGATCGTATATTTGAGAATATCGCCGGGGCTGGGCTGGCCGTCCTCGTCAAGATCCGTGAAGATCGAGTACGTTTTGTATGCTCGCAGCAGCGGCGTTGTGCTCACGAGGAGTTCCGTTGGGTCATAGGGGGTGAGCGTCGTGGGATCATCCGTAGGTTCATCAGGGCGCTCGTTGCTCGAGACAAGCCCCTGAGCGCGGATGCTGACAGTCCCCGGAGGGAGTGGGTTCTTTATGCGGACTCGCCATTGGATCATCGCTGAAACATTGGGAGCGAGAGCACCTAAATCAACGCGAATTTGCGAGTTTACTAAAGGCGTCCCTGCAGTGGCAGTGACACTGTTTGCCACGAGGGTCGTATTTGGGTCTGGGGTGAAGCGAAAGACGACGCCTGTAGCAGCAACAGGTCCCGTATTGGTGATTGTTGCTGAATATTCTATAGTATCGCCGGGGCTGGCTCCCAGCGGGGGGGTGTCTTCGACAAGAGATGCTCTGAGAATGGCTCGCAGCTGTGGGCTCTGCGTAGCTGTGCCAACGGTTGTCGTCAGGGAAGCTGAGTTGTTAGCCGTGTTGGTCTCTGGGGAGTTTGTCGTCGCTTGGGCGATGGTCGTTAACGTTGTGCCGGTGGAGATCGAGCTGAGCACGGCGACTTGGACGTTGAGTGACCCGCCCTGGCCCGGCGCCAGTGAGCCGATCACGAACGTCAATATCTGCCCAGAATTACTCACTGGTGCTAGGCTGGCGCTCACAAACTGTGTGCTCTCAGGGAGCGTGAGCGTGATCTGAACGTCCTCGGCGACCGACGGCCCGGCGTTATGATAGCTGAGAATAAGATTGAGTGAACCACCGGGGAGGACTGTCGTAGGGCCAGAGAGCGTCAGCTCTATATCTGTTGAGCTGTTGACGCACGCCGTGTCCGAAGCGACAACCGAAGCAGAGCTGATCGTGCCTCGGGCTGTATTGCAGACGGTATCAGCCGATGTTGCTGTTGCTTGGAAGCCAACAGTGCCTGCGGGATTCTGCCCCGCGGGAATGGGATCGCCAATGACCCATCTTAGGGCATTGACGCTTGCCGCAGGAGACGGCTCCGTCGTGACGAAAGTCGTGCCGCCGTCGGTGGACCAAAGTTTCAGACAGTTTGCGTTACACGTCGAGCTTCCCCCAATGTATGTGATCTCCGATGGGAGAATATTCGTGATCACGACGCTACTTCCCGAGGTGGGATCGCCCATAGGCGCTCCGCCGGTGTTGCCGTAAGCGATAGAATACGTAAGGGTTGTCCCTGGGGTCGCGGCCGTCGGCGTGACGGACGTATCGAGGGAGAGCGTCCCGAGGGTCTCGCGCACTTGAATGTTTACCGCGATCGCGCCGATGTCGGAATTAAATTTGTGCCCGCTGCCGGAGGCGGCTTGCTGGTAGGGCTGGAGCGTCGTCGCGCAATTTCGCAGCCCGATGAACGTGTACGTGACGTAATCTGAAGGATTGCGCGCGTAGTTTGGGGGTGGATTGTGAGAGCCAACGCCCGTGAAGTAGATCTGATCGCTGTAGGGGGTAGGTCTAATGCTGTTGAGTGCGGCTTCCGTGCGGAGTAGGCGCAGGCATGTGGGATCGAAGCTGGGGTTGCTGACGGGCTGAAGCCAGACGTCTTCAACGGCTTGGGGGCCGGCTCCTACAGCTCCTAGATCAAACCCCCTAATCGTGATCGTGACAAGCTGCCCAATGCCAATCTGGCCAGAGCTTGGCTCGATGGTCACTGAGCCATCAATGGGTAAGATCTTGCTAGAGCTTAAAGCCGACGCGCTCTTTGTCTGAAGCGTTGCGTTCCGCGAGGCACTGCAGCTATTCTCTGATGTCACCCACACTGTATACGGGTACGAGATATCAGACGTGCTGGGATAGAGGACGTGCCAATAGACAGTGCGTGTCGCTCCGGCGGGCAGATTACCCAAGAAGCGGGCCGCTTCGCTTGCGGAGCCGAGCATCTGCAAGCTCTGGCCCCCAGCGTCGTCGAATGCGCCGGGGGTCGTGCCGTTGCCGATAAAAACTATGACGTTCTTAAGAGCGGTCGAGCTTGAGTTTTGGATCTTTGCCGAGAGCGTGGCGACGCGCGGCCCATCGGAAGCGACGAGCGCGAACGGGCTGGACGTGATCGTGATCGTCAGCGAGCAGTCTGCATAGACAAGACGTTCTGGGATCACGCTTGACACACAAAGGGCGATCACATTGACCAGAGCGAGCAAGCAGATCTGTCGGCGCATAGCACCTCGCTTTACAGGGTGACAGTTCTCTTGTGCTGCGGTGCTGCTGTCATTTATGCTGCACAGCAGCACCGGTACACTGATTGTACGAGTTCATGGGCTGGGCAACGGTGTCTGAGGTCTAGGCGTGAGCGCGACTTCTTCTGTTTGCCAATGGACGCGTGGGGTAACCTTGGACAGACACGGGTCCGTCAGTTACAATAGAGTACATTAATTCAAGGAGCGGACGCCCTATGGGGGAATTGATCTTTGCGGTGATCATCTTAATTAGCGCGGTGATAGGCTTTATTGGCTTGGGATATATGGTCTTCTCGCCGCCCACGGCACCCAAGGTCTTTTTGATTGCCGGGATTGTGGCGATGATCGGGTTTTTCGGGTATGGGGTCTCGCGCGTGCGCGCGGAAAGGCGAGCGCAAAGCTCAAGCAATCCTGGGGAACGGAAGAGCTGAAGGGCTCGTCAGTGCCCCCGCAGCACATATTTTTGAATCTTCCCCGACGCCGTCTTGGGCAGCTCTTTCACGAACTCGATCTCTCGCGGGTGCTTGTACGCTGCTAACTCCCTGAGACAGTGCTGACGGATCTCTTCAGCAAGAGCTTCTGAGGGTGCATATCCGGACTTGAGCACAATGTACGCTTTGACCGTCTCGCCCTTGCGCTCGTCGGGAATCCCCACAACAGCACATTCAGCCACAGCAGGGTGCTCATAGAGCACGTGCTCGACCTCCTTGGGGAAGACTTTGACGCCCCCAACGTTAATCATGTCTTTGACGCGATCGACTATATAGTAATAGCCCTCTTCGTCAACATAGGCTAAGTCTCCCGTGTGGAAGAAGCCCTCAGAGTCGATAGCTTGGCGGGTCGCTGCGGGGTTGTTGTGATAGCCCTTCATCACCATAGGGCCGCGCACACACAGCTCCCCCACTTGCCCCACCGGGACTCGTCTATTGTTTTCGTCCACGATCTTACACTCGGCGCCTTCGATGGGCCAGCCGATCGAGCCGATCTTGGGCTTTAGCGCTGCTAAATTCGTATGCGTCACCGGCGATGTCTCCGTCAACCCATACCCTTCGTAGACGGTCACGCCGAGCTTCTTCTGCATCGCTTCGATCACGGGGACGGGCATTTTTGCGCCACCGGAGCTGCACAGCTTCAGTGAGCTTAAGTCATAGTGACTCGCTTTCGGGTGATTGAGCAAGTCAATATAGAGCGTGGGGACGCAGACCATGCTCGTGATCTTATGCTCTTGGATGAGCTGCATAGCATATTCGGCATCCCAGCGTAACATTGGGTAGATAGTCACGCCCATGGAGAGCGGGGTGAGCATCAGCACGGTCATCCCCGTAATATGAAACATGGGGATGGGCACGAGCAGTCGTTCTCCTGCGCCCTTGGATTGCATCAATTTCATCACGGCTTGGATGTTGCTGCTTAAATTTTTATGAGTCAGCAAGACGCCCTTGGGTTTGCCTGTCGTCCCTGAGGTGTAGGGCATAAGAGCTATATCGTCATCATCGCGCTCGACAAATGTCGGGGGATGCTTGAGCAATTCGTCGAAATTGGGGTACGGCGAGCCAGGGCCGACGACGAAGACCTCCAGATCGGGTAGCTCCTCAGCAGCTTTGGCAACTTCTTCGAGCATGAAGACCGGAGCGATGATGAGCTTTGCTCCGGAATCTGTGATCTGATGGATGATCTCGCGCTTCTTCAGCGTGGGGTTCATCGGGGTGGGGACGCAGCCGGCTTTGAACCCGCCCCAGATGGCAATCACAAACTCTGGCAAATTAGGAAGATAGACCGCGAAGCGATCTCCAGGCGCAAGCCCTAACGCTTTCACCCCCCCAGCAAATCGGCTTGTCCACTCAGAGAGCTCTTTGTACGAGATCGTTCGTGGGGGCACGGCGTTGGGAATACCGGGGAAATAGATTGCTGTTCTCTCTGGGTATTGCTGCGCGGCGTGCTCAAAGAGGTGCGCGACGTTCATGACTGACCTCCTCCTGCTCTCGGCTGGGAGTATCACAAAATTTAGGACGCTCTCCCAAGCAACTCTTCAAGGCGCTGGGCGCGACGCTCTGACTCGTCCAGTTCAAAGTGCAGTTCCGGAGTGCGACGAGTATGGAGGCGCTTGGCCAGTGCCGAGCGCAAAAACCCCCGATGCTCTTGTAAAGCCTTGAGTGACTCTGTCTCTTCGTAAGGGTCGCCTAACACCCCAACGGAGACCCACGCATGACGAATATCTTTTGACAGTCTTACAGTGAAGATCGTCACGCGCTCTAGGCGTGGATCGCGTGCCTCAAACTGTAAGATCTCGCTCAATCTCTGATGGATCTCTGCTTGTAAGCGTTCCAAGCCCCAGCGGCTCATAGAATCTCTATTTCGTAGTCTTCCACGGTGATATCTTGAAAATGCCCCACGGCTTCGACGAGCTTCCCCAAGAGCGCATTGTTGACTCGACCGTCGTTACACACGATCGCCGCACCAAGCACGGCCGACTTCCAATCGTCTAGACGATCAATCTCAGCAATAGATGCGTTAAATTTCCGACGTAATCGCGCGATGAGGCTCTGAAGGATATGACGCTTCTCTTTGAGGGATGTCGGCTCATGCAAGCGCAAGGTCAGGCGCACCACCCCGATCCGCATACGACCACCCCCGGCTAGAACCCTTTGACGACCTCGCGCGTGTAGAACTCCAAGATATCGCCCTCTGCGACCTTCTCAAACCCGGCGATCTTGATCCCGCACTCTTTGTCCTTCTCGATCTTTCTCTCGTCTCTGTCACGATGCTTCAAGCTCGCTATGGCTCCGTCGAAGATCACGGTATCGTTGCGCTTGACGCGCACGCGCGCCTCCCGCAGCACATAGCCATCACGCACGTAACAGCCCGCCACTACCCCGACAGTGGGGATCTTGAAGATCCGGCGGACCTCCGCTTCGCCGATCTTCGTCTCGCGGATCTGCGGAGCGACCAACCCTTGCAACGCTCTCTTCACATCATCAGTCAGGTGATAGATCACATCGTAGAGGCGAATGGACACGCCCTCTTGATCGGCGAGTTTGGCGGCTTTGTCGTCGACCCCGGTGCGGAAGCCTATGATGACCGCGTCTTTGACAGTCGAGGCGAGCAAGACGTCGCTCTCGTTGACGTTGCCCACGCCCTCGTGCAAAAACTCTAACTGCACTGATTCGACTTTGATATTTTTTAGCTCATTGCGCACAGCTTCTAGGCAGCCGACGCTATCAGCTTTGAGGATGATTTGTAGAACGCGCGTCTTCGCGTGGGCTTGCTGCTGTAAGATATCTTGGATAGTTCTCCGGGGCTTCTCCACGCGCTTGCGGCGCAGTTCTTCTAAGCGAGCTTCTACAAGGCGCTTGGCCTCCATCAGATCGGTCATGACTTCAAAGCGCTCTCCCGCGCCAGGGACCTCCGAAAGCCCCAAGACTTGAACGGCAGAGCCAGGGCCGGCTTCGCTAACCCGCCGTCCACGGTCGTCCAAGAGCGCGCGGATGCGCCCGTAGGCCGTGTGACAGACCATAATATCTCGTTCGCGGAGCGTCCCGTCTTGAACAATTACTGTAGCGATTGGGCCACGGGTGGGATCGAGCGCGCTTTCGATGACAACCCCACGAGGAAGAGCTTTGGGATCTGCTTTCAGCTCTTGAAGCTCGGCAACGAGTAAGATCATCTCGAGGAGCTCGTCGACCCCTTGACCCGTGAGGGCTGAGATGGGCACAGTGATCGTCTCGCCGCCCCAGTCTTCGGGGGTCAACCCTTCACGCGCTAGTTGTTCTTTGACGCGTTGCACACTCGCTGTAGGTTTATCTATCTTGTTGATCGCGACGATGATCGGGACTTTGGCGACGCGGGCATGGCTGATCGCTTCGCGGGTCTGCTCCATGATGCCGTCGTCCGCGGCGACGACTAAGACCGCAATATCGGTCACTTGGGCGCCGCGAGCGCGCATGTTCGCAAATGCTTTGTGACCTGGCGTATCGATGAACGTGATTTTCTTGTTTTTATACTCGACTTGATAAGCTCCGATAGACTGAGTGATGCCGCCGGCTTCGCTGGCAGCTACGTGCGTCTTACGAATATAGTCTAAGAGCGTTGTCTTGCCGTGGTCGACGTGGCCCAAGATCGTGACGACCGGAGGCCGAGGGACTAAGGGTCTGACAGGAGGCGGAGGAGGCGCAGGCTTCTCTAGGACTTCTGTTTTCGCCTCTGCTTTGGGCTTTGCCGGAGCGGGCGCAACAGCTTGGGCGGCTGAAGCGTGCGACACCGGGGCTTGGGAGGTGACAGGAGGCGCAGCCGGTGCTGGCTTCGCTCCAGGCGGAGCAGCAGAAGGGGCTTGAGGGCGTGGAGGTTCCGGCCTCTCTGGAGTAGGCTCAGCATGGGGTTCAGGGGCTTTCAGGGGAGGCGACGGTTGAGTGGCGGGGGCTTGGGGTGTGGGTTCAGGCTTGGTAAAAAGCTCCTGTGCGATCTTATACTCTTCTTCGGTGAGGTTTTCAAAGCTATGCTTCCGCTTCTTAATCCCGCGTGTCTCTAGACGCGCGACGAGCTCAGCGATGGTCGTGTTTAATTCTTTAGCTGCTTTGTAAAGCTGCATAATCGAAACTCTCCGCTCCCGCGAAAGTGCTAATAGAATCAGACAAATCTACACTATACCCTCTTTAAGGGGATTTGTCAACTTTAGGCGACGATGAAGTGGATGACGTCGCCGTCCTGGACTTCGTATCTTTCGCCGTGGCGGTGGAGATGCCCCAGCTCGCGCAGGCGCGCTAATGACTTCTCTTTGACGAGCTCGTCCCAGCGCGCTACTTCACACTGCACGAAGCGCTTAGCAAAATCTGTATGGATCTTCGCGCCGGCTTGGGGAGCGTGTGTGCCCTTGGGTACCGTCCAAGCGCGGACCTCTGGGCCGTCAATCGTATAGAACGTTATTAAATGCAAGATCTCATAGCCGGCGCGCACGAGCGCGTCCAGCCCAGACTCTTCGAGCCCCAGCTCTCTTCTGAAGGCGCGCCGCTCCTCGTCGGTGTCGGCGGCTTCGTAGACTTCAGATTCCAATCGCCCGCGAATTACGACGGCTTTGGTGCCACGCTCCGCCGCGAGTCTCTGAACTTCTCGCGAATATTCGTTCTCGCCATCGTCGCCGACGTTAGCGACAAAGAGCACGGGCTTGAGCGTGAGGGGATTTAAGTCTTTCAGAAACGGGCGCTCGTGATCGTGGATCGTGATATCGCGAATATGCTGCCCTTGCGCCAAGCCCTGACGAAGACGCTCAAAGAACTCATATTCAGCCTTGGCAGCTTTGTCGCCGACTTTTACTCGCGATGCTAACGATTTGACGCGCTTTTCAACTGTTTCTAAGTCTTTGAGCAAAAGCTCGGTCTCGATCACTTCGATGTCGCGCTTGGGATCAAGAGTGCCGTCGACGTGCACGACGTCGGGGTCTTCAAAGCAGCGCACGACGTGCACGATCGCGTCGACGTTTCTGATCTCAGCTAAGAACTGATTGCCCAGCCCTTGGCCCTCGCTCGCGCCCTTGACCAGCCCAGCGATGTCTATAAACTCCAGGGTCGTTGGGACTTTTTTCTTCTCTGGGAAGAGCTTATGGAGCTCGTCCAGCCTGGGATCAGGGACAGGGGCGACGCCTACGTTGGGGGTAATCGTTGTGAACGGATAGTTATCGACTTTGGCCCTGGCGGCTGTGAGAGCGTTGAAGATCGTGCTCTTGCCGACGTTGGGCAGGCCGACTAGCCCGCAGCTAAAGCCCATTGCTCACCCCTTGATGCCCTTGAGCTCTTGGATGAACTTCTCGCGCTCGGAGACGAAGCGATCGATAGCGCGGCTCGCGACTTTGAGGGGAAGCTCTTCTAAGCGTGTGTAGTGCGTTCCCATCATGGCGTTGATGTAGTCTAACAGTTTGCTCTCTTTGAGATTGGCGGAGCGTAGCTCCTTGCGTAATCGTCCCAGTTGGGCTTCGGTAGCCAACGGCACGGATGGGGCTTCTTCGGGCTCATGCTTTTTATAGAGGCTCAGCCCGAACTGATCGCCCAGTGCCCGGAAGCATCGCTTGAGGGCATCGGAGACTGCGCCTTTGAGGGCTGTCTCATACGCGCGGGCGGGGTCAGTTTGGCTCACTCCAGAGCCAAAGCCCACGTCTTCATGGACGACGTCGCCGATGCGAATGCGGCATTCACAGAGATAGCCGACGCTGTAGGTGCCCTCGCTTGTGTCTTCGTAAATTTTTTCTAAGCGTTTGATCTCGCGCTGCCAGCCGCCGTACCCGAAGATCCTATTGGCCGTCTCGATGACGTCATAGGTAGGCAGATATGTCAGCCCGTCCGGGCGGCGCTGTACTCGTGATTCATCTAAGGGCTTTTCGAGCTCCGCGATCTGCTCTGGGGAGAAGGGGGATACCCTCTGGTGCTTACCCTCCTTGAAGAGATCGGGCATGGGCCTCAGCTCCTTTCTCGGCTATAGTATGAAGCTTTTTGAAGGGGTGTGCAAGTCGGTTATGGTTTTGGAGCTGTTCGCCTGAGGGGATACCGCTTAGCGTCGGTACTGTTGGCTGAGGAGCTTGGGGCTAAGATTTGGCTCATCTTGACGGGCATGGAGCGTCAAATCGCTTGAATACCTTCACCCATATCCACCATTGCATGCTCCCTTCCAGGAGGCTTAAACCGGCATTGTCCTTAATGTTCTTCCAATCTTCTACGAAAGCACGCCTGGAGAAGATCTTGGATGGGTCACGGGTATATCCCTTCGTGCGTCCCACAAGCTGCCAGCCGTTGTCAGCAAAGAGTCGGGAGTTGGGATGAGTGCAAAGCGTGTCAAAGCCGTAAACAGGACCGCCATAGCGCTCCTCCCACAACCGAACGCCTTCCGTTAGGAGTAAAGCATGGGCCTGAACCCCTAAGCCATTTCCCTGAAATTTGGGGAATATAAATGTCCGAGCGTGATTCACGATGAGTTGGAGGTTATCCCAATATTCATGGTTCTCTCGCGACCAAACATTTACGAGGCCGCGCTCCCTCCAGTTTTTGAGGAATTGGGTCAGGCCGAACGCCTCATCGCGTGGTCGGATATTCGGAAAGGTTGAGCCCAGGACCATGCCTCCCACCCATTCGCCCTGGGAAACAATGGCAAGTCTCATGCAACGTCCGACTCTCTGGCAAGCCCCGGCGTAATGGATCTCATTCGCTGCTTCGTCGAAGACCCGGCGGAGCTCCGGCGTATCCACGACGATGAAACTTAACCGCTGAGGGATCCGCCCGCTGCTTCTCAGAAGATCATTACCTGCTGCACGGATTTGCTCTGCTCTACTCTCACACACTCGCTTTTTCATAACCTCACCTCCTAATCACCTTCATGATAGCAACTGCAGGGTGGAATGATGGTCGGCGTTGGGATGCGCGAATACTCTTGGTTGAAGAAAATCGCCATTCCCCGCCGCAGGTTAGGCAGCACAGAAAGCATTGAATCGTTGAGAGGCATCACCCGGCGAACCGCACGTGGATCAGCTGTCATGCTACCCAATATACGTGTGTGCATGTTGTTCAGCACATGCCATGCTCTTTCATCCGTTGGTATGCTTTGATCAGCGAGCCATAAGCCAACCTTTAATGAACGCCCCATGCGGGAGATGATTTCTAACTCGTCCAGGATCTCTGGTCTTTGGAAGAAACGCCATGCTTCGTCCAAGAATATTACTACGCCTTCATAGGGCACACCTGTTTGCGTGCCCAAGAAGATTTGATTCGCTCTGAAGAAGAGTCCATGAAGGATGTGCTGAATGAAAATCTGCTGAGCAAGCCCTGATTGTAAGCCCGCTACATCAACCACACTGATGTGTCCTGGTCGCATCAGATCCCGAATGTTGATGGGCTGCCCAATGTCAAAGACATTAAGCCTTTGCAGTTCCCCCAATGCTCGGCTTATGGCATCCACGTTAAACGAGGGAATCCGGAGCCGCTCCTGACATTGGGCACAAGTAATATTCACAGAACCATCCTGCCCTTGAGATCGTCTGAGCAAGTTAATAAAGCCGTCTAGTGTATCGTCGAAAAATCCTTGGCGGGGTTGTCCTTGCCGGTCTGTGAATTTTGCTTGGGCCCTTGGGTGTTGGACCTCCTTTTGCGCCCTATCGGTGAGATGGCGCTTATAGAACACCAAGTATTCGTTCAGACGCTCTTTAGATGCCTCGGGTAAGTTGAAAGGTTCCATAATGGATCGCAGGAAATTTTGTCCTTCTTCATCAGGCTCAATTTGACTAAAACTGAAGCTGTAACGCTGTCCCACATTCCTGATGTCCGCTCCCATTGGATAATAGGTTATTCGCTGACGGTCGAAGCCTTTAGGTGTTAGATTCAGTGCCTTCCACAACTCCTGCACATCGGGGCTCCGCTCGAAAATCTTGTCAAGTTCAGTCTCTGGGATGCGCTCCTCAAGTTGGTAGAACTCTGCTCCCTTGATATTGAAGACCACAATCGCTGGGGGCGGCTTCGGGTTGCCAGACTCATCAGGCACTTGCAGACTATGGAACTCGCGAAGGAAGTGCTTCATTACCATCGTCTTACCCCAACCTGACGCAGCAAAGATGGCACCATGAAGAAAGACTTGGTGGCTGGGCAGGATAAGCTCGGTGAACGGGTCATAAAGTCCATCAAGAGTTGCGTAGCCACCAATCCGAAATGAGCCTTGCTGAAGGTTCATTGGCTTCATTAAAGCAAGCCTTACCTCATCAGGTTCAGCAACATAAGCCGCACTCTCTCGTTCTGGCGGGCGCACAGGACCGTAAAGGTCCCTACCATCTTGTGTCACGTGACCAATTGCCCGCACCTTTAATCGAACGGCATCCTCCTGTGTAGTTGCAAAGCCCTGCTGTCGGAATTGCTCATCAGCGTAATATTCGCTGTGTGCCATCTGGCGGTCGTCTTCAAAGGCATGTCCTGGCACAATCTCTACATCCTCAACAATACCCAGAGTCCTCATCTCAAACTTGATGCCCTGCCTCTCGGCATCCCAAATTTTCGTGTCAACGGTTACCAGTGTCCATCGGGCAATGGTACGGTCATGGCGCAGCGGCGCTGTCGCCGCGACGTTCACCTTAAACATGTCCGTCGCAATTGGGTCATTGTAGCCACCACCGACGACACCGAGATACTTACGATTCGCCTGTTGAGCCATACCTCACACCCCCTTATCTGCCTCGTTGCATCCAAGCCCGAAGCTCCTTCGCTAACATCCTCGCTTCGGCATCGGCAAGACTTTCAAATTTAGCAATTAAGGCATATAGGAAGCGTGCGACCTCGCTGCGATTCACCCGCGCGTAGGCATCAGCAATCTTAATCGGATGCGGGATACGGCTGGGCGAACCTGAGCCACGCGCCAGAGTGTAGATTTGATGCGCCACCTCATCATACCAACTGCGATACAGGTCGTAGTAAGTCGGCATGTCCACGCGGAAGGGCGCAACCATTAAGCCTGCCATCATGTAGTAAAAAGCGACAGAACGACGAAACTCTTCCAACCGCATTCGCGGCGTAATGCCTTCTTCTTGCTGCTGCGGCTGATATGGTTTGTAACGCCACAGGGTCGAACGCTTGCCAAACTTCGGCTCAGGTGGGGCAAGTTCCTCGCACGCTCGTAAATAGAGAATCGCGTCACTAGCATAGCGAGCAATCGTCAACCCATTGTTTCGCAACCACGCGCAGCACTCATCCGCCACAGGACGCTTAATAATTCCAACTACTCGCACATCGCGGCGCACCGCATCTTGCACATCTTGAATGAAGTCATTTAAAGCCCTAACGGCTTCAGACGATGGCTGCGACGCACGAGGAGAAGGTGCAGCGCCTTCCGGTGATATCTTACAGAGCGTCGTCCAGAAGCCCGCTGAACCGTGTAGTCGTCCGTCCCGTAGCACCAAGTCGCCGCGATTCGCAAGCTTGAGCGCTGTCTGAAATGCTATCGTCTCAGCGGAGTTACGAGCTACGTCAATTGCCCGAGCTACATTAACCTCACTCTGCGTCGCTCCGCTCCACGAATCTCGAAACTTTTCAAGATAGGCGTCACCATCACTGAAGAAATCAATGATGGGGCTTCCTGTCTGACGCCTTGGCATCTCGGCTGGGACGAGCTGAATCGCTTCGGTCAAGTAGAGCGCAGTTACTTCAGGAACATCCCTACCTGCTGGCCCGCCGCAAACAATGAAGGGCAGAACGGGCACAATCAGCACCGGCTTCACGGTCTCATAGCCGTGAAATGCAATCTTCACGACTACCGCGCGCCCGACGATCAGCCGCCCAATCGGTAGGTCAATAGTCAATGCCCCACCGTCCACTGCCCATACTGTTTTGCCTTGCAATGTCTCCAATCCGCTCCGCAATGTTCCCTTTGACGGCTCTAAAGCGACTTTGTCTCCTACAATCGGGAGTTCGCTATCAGGCTCGACATCCGCACGCTCCTCTCGTTCGGCTTCGGGCAGAATAACTTTGGGGTTCCTCGCCAACTCCAAAATATGTTGTGCGACTTTTTCCGGCTCCAGGTTCAAAGCCATTTATGCGTCCTCCCTAAACGAGGTGTGCTCAGCTTTACCGGCCCACACCAATTGCGGGTCCAGGTGTGGGTCGTAGGCATAGCGAGTGCTCTGGCGCTCCCGCACTTCGTAAGTCGGCGCCATGCCCGCCGGCGGATTGTTCTTCCGCTGGGCTTGAGTATGGCGGAAATCTTCTACAGAAGTCTTGGGGGACCTCCGACGTCGTACCATGGAGCCTCCCCATTTCGTGAAGCCTAGTATAGCCCCTTACTCAAGGGACCGTCAAGCTTGACATCCTGCCCCGTTTGTGCCATAATCTTGCCGTGAGCTTTATGATTGTGCCCATGCGAAAGCTCGTGCTCCTGCTGCTCCGTGCCTGAACGGGCACGGAGACCCCCTCATTTGCTTCTAGCTATCCCTTTGACGACAATACTCCTAGCTCTCTCTCAAAGTGAGGTGCCTTATGCCGAGAATCGCCAAGTACGACTTCAAGAAGATCGAAAAGCGCTGGAAGGACTTCTGGGACAAGCAGGGGTTCTTCAAGGTCGATACGAACAACACCGAGAAGAAGTTCTACTATCTCAACATGTTCCCGTACCCATCAGGGGTACTGCACGTCGGTCACGGGAGAAACTATATCATCGGGGACGCGTTCGCCCGCTACAAGAAGATGCGAGGGTTCAATGTGCTCAACCCGATGGGCTTCGATGCGTTCGGGCTCCCCGCAGAGAACGCGGCCATCGAGAACAAGACCCACCCTAGAGACTGGACGATCGCCAACATCGAAGGGATGAAAAAGCAATTCCGAGAATGGGGCATCGTCTACGACTGGGATCGTGAGATCAGAACCTGCGAGCCAGAGTATTACAGATGGAACCAATGGTTCTTCTTGCAGTTTTATAAGCGTGGGTTAGCCTATCGCGCTGATGCTATTGCGAACTGGTGCCCCGGGTGCGAGACGGTCTTAGCCAACGAACAAGTCATCGACGGTCGCTGCGAACGCTGCGACTCTATAGTAGAGAAGCGCAAGCTCACCCAGTGGTTCTTCAAGATCACCCAGTATGCTGAAGAATTGCTCAAAGACTTAGAGAAGCTGGAGCACTGGCCGGAGCGCGTCAAGAAGATGCAATACAATTGGATTGGGCGGAGTGAGGGCGTCGAGGCGGACTTCGCTCTCGAAGGCTCGTCCAAGACGCTGAAGATCTTTACGACCCGCCCGGACACGATCTTCGGGGTGACGTTCATGGCTATTGCGCCGGAGCATCCTCTGGTCGAAGAGTTTCTCGCTCAGGAGCGCGATCCCCACAAGCGTGCCCAGATGGAGGCGTTTGTACAAAGAGTGCTCCAGCAGGGCGAGATCGCGCGCAGTGCCGTCACCGTCGAGAAGGAGGGCTTCTTCACAGGACGCTACGCCATCAACCCCGTCAATGGCGAGAAAGTCCCAATCTATATAGCGAACTATGTGCTGATGGAGTACGGCACCGGGGCGATCATGGGCGTGCCCGCACACGACCAGCGCGATTTTGAGTTTGCTCAAAAGTACGGGCTGGAGATCCGCCAGGTCATAGACGGCAGCATCTTCTCCGAAAAATCCGTAAACGAAGCGCGCTGGGAAGACGAAGGCGGTCCAGCACGCCTTCCCCAACTCCCCTACGAAGGCCCTGGACGGCTCATCAACTCCGGGGAGTTCACGGGACTCACCAGCGAGCAAGCCTTCCGCAAGATCGGGGAATTCTTAGAATCTCGTGGTCTGGGACGCTTTGCCGTCAAATATAAGCTGCGGGACTGGCTCATCTCGCGCCAGCGCTACTGGGGCACACCCATCCCCATGATCCATTGCGAGCGCTGCGGGATCGTTCCCGTGCCCGAAAGCGAGCTGCCTGTGCTGCTTCCTGATGTGCCGTTCATCGGCAAGAAGGGCTTAGCTGAGATCCCAGAGTTCTATCAGACGACCTGCCCGCAGTGCAAAGGCCCAGCAAAGCGCGATACCGACACCATGGACACGTTCGTCGATTCGAGCTGGTACTTCTTACGCTTTGTCTCGCCGCACGAACAGACACGGCCGTTCGATCCCGATGCCGTCAATAGATGGCTCCCGGTCGATCAATATGTCGGCGGTGTGGAGCACGCGATCTTGCACTTGCTCTACTCGCGCTTCTTCACGAAGGCCTTGCGCGATATGGGGCTGGTGAAGTTTGACGAGCCGTTTGCGCGGCTCTTCACGCAGGGGATCATCGAGCATCTGGCGTATCGCTGTCCTGAGCACAACTGGATCCATCCCAGCGAAGTCAAGGAGGGCAATAAGTGCCCCCACTGCGGGCGCGAGCTCAAGGTTGACTTGCATAAGATGTCCAAGTCCAAGCGCAACACGATCTCCCCGCAGGACGTGATCGACCACTACGGGGCCGACACGGAGAGACTCTATACGCTCTTTATGGGGCCGCCGGAGAAGGACATCGAATGGAGCGACGAAGGCGTGCGGGGCAGCTTTCGCTTCTTGAATCGCGTCTGGAATCTCGTGCTCTCACAGACGCGCAAGCTCACCGATGTCGGAGAGCTCATCCCAGCTCAGTTCACCGAGCGCGAGCGCAAAGTCTGGCAGAAGCTCCACCAGACGATCAAGTCCGTCACTGAAGACATCGAAGGATTTCACTTCAATACAGCGGTCTCGGCGATCATGGAGCTGACCAACGAGCTGACGGACTACGTGAGCGAGAACCCGAAGAAAGTCAATAAAGCGTTGATGAAACGCGCTTTGGAAGACTTGATCTTGATCTTGTCGCCGTTTACGCCGTTCATCTGTGAAGAGCTCTGGCGACGGCTTGGCCATGACGACGCGATACTCGAGCAGAGCTGGCCCAGCTATGATCCTCAGGCGCTGCGCGCGGCCGAGCGCGAGATCGTCATTCAGATTAACGGGAAGGTTCGGGATCGGCTCACTGTTCCCGCAGAGATCAGCGAAGATCAAGCAGAGCTGGAGAGGCGCGCTCTAGCGCAGATTCAGTCGCGCTTAGACGGCAAGCAAGTCGTCAAAGTCATTGTCGTCCCTGGGCGGCTGGTCAACGTGGTCGTGAAGGAATAGAATTGAGACGAGGAGGTGCACACTATGCAGAAGAGAGGCTGGGTCAGGCTCGTAGCTGCTGTCGGGTTAGCGTGCGTACTTGGAGCAGGGTGGGCCTTGGGCTCATCGTGCGTACAGGACGTGCAGCAGCCCTCGGTAGAGATCCCGCTCTACGAAGGGGCTCAAGTCGAGTGGGAAGCGCATCTGACTGCGCAAGAGATGGCCAAGGGGCTTGGTGAGTGGGTGCAAGAGCTGTCGGTGCTTCGGATTGCTGGGTATACGATTGAAGGCGAGCGTGCTCTTGAGGTGCTGAGCTTCTACGATCAGGCACTGAGCGAATGGCGGCGGATTCTCTGGACTCAGCCTAGCGAATCGGGAGGGGTACGGCTGTTTGCAAGAAGCCCACGTTCAATCGTGCTCTCCAGGGTGCGAGCTGTTTTGCAGCAAGATCCTCTAGTGAAGAGGCAAGAGGTCCAGCTCGGATCATTTCACGTTATCGGGGCGGGTAAAGCGAGTCTTTTAGAGAAAGAAAACTATCTCTTCATCGCGGTTTCTAAGAAGTACGAAGCGACCGAGCTGATCGTTGTCACGGCGCAAGTTCTCAGTAAAGTAGATGTGCCGATCTTCGAGGGCGCGGAGCTCCAGTGGGAGCTTGTGCTCACCAAGCAAGATCTCTTGGAGTATCTCACGCGATGGTTTGTAGGGCTCATGGAGAATCCCCCGCTGGCGATGAGAACGAGAATATGGGGGCAGCCGGAGCGCCCTGAGGGCTCTGTGATCGAAGCGCTGAGCTGGCTAGGGGTCTTTGGATTTGAGATGCTCTTCCGGCTGCTGCAGGATTTCTCTGAGGTGAGAATCGTCGGCTATCAGCTCGAGGCGAACAAGGCTCTTGATGTGCTGAGTTTTTATGAATCTCAGTTTAGCAGTTGGACGCGCAACTTCTGGGCCAAGCCCGAAGAATCTGGGGGAATACGGATCTTCAGCCAAGGGGGCGCTGAAGGCCTGAAAGAGCTCGTCGTGATTATCAGCCAGCGCTTAGCAGTCACGAACGTGATTGTGCTCCGTGCGCGACGCTAGCGCCGGGAATATCTTCCCATAAGTTCGGCCTGGGCGAGGATGTGCCCCTCCATCGCCTTGAGCAGCTCGTCTTTGGTCGCGCCGGACGCGAGCGTGAGCACGGTGTCGAGCGCGTAGAGCTTAAAGAAATATCTATGGGTGCCACTGGGCGGGCACGGCCCGCCGTACCCTATTCTTCTCCAGCTATTGCGCCCTTGACGGCTCCCGTCAGGAAGATCGGCATTTGTAGGAACACCTTCAGCCAGCCCTCGCGCCGTCGCTGGGATATTATAGATCACCCAGTGGACCCACGTGCCCATCGGTGCGTCAGGGTCGTCCATAATAAGCGCGAAGCTCTGGGTCTTCTCCGGAGGCTCGCTCCAGCTCAAGGGCGGCGAGACGTCTCTACCGTCACACGTGTAGTCTTTTGGGATCATCGCTCCATGGGTAAACACTGAGCTTGTCAAGGTCATCGTTGGCCCTCCTTTCTGTGGGGGAGTTTTCTCGCCTGAACATCCTGTCAGCAGTACACTGACCAGTGCAAGAACAATGATGTATCTCATAGTTGTTTTTCTAAGAAGATTCCCGTTGCTTTGACAGCGACTTGGATTGCATTCTGCTCCGCACGCTGGAGGCTTTCTGGAGTGATCTGCTCTTGCGTGAGCGTATCGACAACCCCGCAGACGCAACCGGCGCGCAGTCCCAACGCGCTGCACATTGTAAATAAAGTCGCAGCTTCCATCTCGTAGTTGAGCACGCCTAGTCGTTGCCACTCGTCCTTCGTTCCCTGTAAGTCTTTGATAATATACCGACTGAACGAATCTGAGCGCTCCTGCCCAGGGTAAAACGTTGCCGACGAGCACGTGATCCCCACGTGATAGGGGATTTTGAGCGTTTGAGCTGCCTCAACGAGCGCCCACACGAGATTGTAGTCAGCAACGGCAGGGTACTCTATCGGCGCGTAGTGCGTCGACGCGCCGTCTAGGCGCACGGCCCCTGTCGTGATGACCACGTCGCCAACGGTAATATGGGGCTGGATTGCTCCCGTCGTCCCAACGCGCATAAAGATTCTTACGCCAAGCTGAGCCAACTCTTCGACGGCAATGGCTGTCGAAGGCCCGCCGATCCCCGTAGACGTGATCACGATGGGCGTCTCTCCGATGAACCCTAGCCACGTGCAAAATTCCCGATGGGACGCGACGAATCGTCCATGCTTGATGGGCTCCGTCGTGGCGATCTTCTCGACCCGTGCGGGATCGCCGGGGAGGAGGGCGATCTGTGCCCCTGCGATCTCCCTCTCGCTCAAGTTAAGATGGTACACCTGAGGCATCGCTCCTCCCCCCTTGGCGATCATCAGCTGTCATCGGCCTTTGGAGACTAATTGCTTGAACTTGCGGCCGGCTTTGAACTTGGGCACGCGCTTGGCCGGAACGTCGATGGGTTGGCGCGTGCGAGGATTGAAGCGCCGTGCGGCCTTGCGCACCACAGCTTGGAATGTCCCAAACCGTGCCAAGGTCACGGAATCCCCACGGGCGACCGCTTCCATGATTGCGTTGAGCGTTGCGTCGAGAGCCCGCTTGGCTGCGGTCTTCGAGGGCAGCTTGGCTTGCTTGGCTACCAATTCTGCCAGATCGCTCTTGTTCATCCTGTCTCACCCCCTTTCTTTTGTGTTTTATTATAATAATTCCCCGCCTGCTTGGCCAATTGCCCTCCCTCGATAAGCCGGGTATACTGACTCTATGGCGCGTGCGCTGTATGTTACAGATCTCGAGGGGCCGCTGACGCTCAACGATAATGCGTTTGAGATCACAGCGCATTTTCTTCCCAACGGCGCGCACTTCTTCGCGCTCATCAGTAAGCACGACGACATTCTCGCTGATATTGTCAAGCGCCCAGGCTACCATGCAGGGGACACACTCAAGCTCATCGTGCCCTTTCTCAAAGCGTTTGGACTGAGCGATCGCGATCTGAGAGAGTTCTCTAGCAAGACTGTGAAGCTTGTTCCGGGCGCTCGTGAAGCCGTGCACCGCATTCATGCGCGAATGCCGACTTTTATTATCAGCACAAGCTATGAGCCCTATGTGCGGGCTGTCTGCGAAATTTTCGATTTCCCTTGGGAGAACACATACTGTACCAAGATATCTCTGGACGCGTACACGCTCTCAGAGCAAGAGCGCCGGGAACTACTCGGTCTTTACGATCAGATCGTGCAGCGCTCTCAGATGCAGATTCCCTCGGGGGCTCGCAGTCTTGAGGAACTCTCCCCGCAGGATCGAGAGACACTTGAGTTTCTCGATGATGTCTTTTGGGAGCGCCTTTCAAAAATGGAGATCGGGTGTGTCTTACGAGAGATTCAGCCCATCGGCGGGCCGGAGAAAGCCCGTGCGCTGCAAGAGATCGTCCAGCGCACAGGGATTGCGCTCTCGCAGACGATCTACGTCGGTGATAGCATCACCGACGTCGAAGCGTTAGGATTAGTCCGGCGTGAAGGGGGGATAGCTCTGGCGTTCAACGGGAACGGCTACGCGCTGCGAGCTGCCGAATTGGGATGCATCAGCTCCGATGCGCTTATCCTAGCAGAGATTGCTGAGGTGTTTGCTCAGGGTGGGCGCGAGCGCGTGCGCTCTTATCATGCCCAAGGAGCTGAACTTACGGCGCACATAGATGACGCGTTTATCGCGCGAAGCGAGCAGATGCGGCGCCGCCTGCGCGGCGAAGAGATCGGGGGTTTGGGATGAGATGCTTTCAGTTTGGGATTCTCACGTCGCTGCACGACGACGATGCTGTGACGCTCCTGCGCGCTCTTGACAGCGCTATCGAATCAGGGCGTATCGAAGCTGACGTGCCGTGCGTGCTCTGTAACGTCCCAGAACGCCCTTCCGATGAAAGATTAGCGCGGCGCATCGAGGCTGTGAAATACCTAAAATTTCTGAGCAGATTGGTCTTCTTCCCATCGCGGGAGTTTCAGAGGGAGCTGCGCGAGCGGGCCCGCACAGACCCAAAGCTGTTAGATCGCTGGCGCACAGAACACGACCGCGCATTGTTAAAGCTCTTGCCCAAGGATGTGAAGCTCTATCTGTCTGTGGGCTATATGCAGATTCTGAGCGCTGAGCTTTTGGGCGCGCTCGATGTGCTCAATCTTCATCCGGCGATCCCGCAGATCGGCCCCATCGGGATGTGGTCCAAGGTCATGGAAGAGCAGGCCGAGCGCCCGCTGCCTTATCTGTTGGCAGTGCCTCACGAGCAGTTAGCCCAAGAGATTCCGAGCATTATGAGCATAAGCTATCTCAAAGCTGGGGGGATGCTGCACATCGCAACAGAACAGACGGATCGTGGGCCGGTCATATCGTGGTACGAGTTTCCGCTCAGCTCGGAGAGATTGACGAAGCTCTGGATCGAGGTGACGCAGCTTGTGCGCACGCAAGGGCTTGAGCAGGCCAAGCGAGAGCCAGCGTGGAAAGAGCTGGTGCAGCAGATTCGTCGTGAGCAATTTGCGGGCGAGACGCCGCTGATCATTTTGACCTTGGAGAAGCTCTCCCGCGGGCTATGGGAGATCAAAGACAGAACGCTCTATATCCAGGGCAAGCCCTATCCCTACGGCTACTGTCTCAATCGCGAGATCGCGGCGTTTCGCAGCCGTCCGCCCAGCTGAGAGACGGCGAGCTTGGCAAGCTGTGTCCCAAGCTCCGCGCACTCGCGCAGCTCACGCTCCTCGAAGAGCCCATACAGAAAGCCCGCAGCGAATGCATCCCCCGCACCGGTCGTGTCTACGATCCTTCGCAGGCGCGGCGCTTCAACTCTATAAGCGCGCTTGCCGTCGGTGACGTAGCTGCCTTCGGCCCCTAGGGTTACTACGACGATCTTGGAGCCAGCCTTGAGCAGCGAACGCGCTCCGACTTCAGGGTCGTCGGTGTGCGCTAGGAGCTCTAACTCGCGACGGTTGAGAAAGAACACGTGCGTTCTCTTTAGCACAGGGTAGAGCGTCCGTAGACCCCGCCGTGCTAAGATCGCTCCCGGGGCAAAGCTCACTAGAGTATTGGGTGCTAACGCGCGCACGAGCTCACACTGAATGGCCCATTGCTCCTCCCCTACAAACGACGATACGTGCAAAAATTTTGTACGAGAGATATAGCTGAAGTCTATGTCGGCTTTGCGCAAGAGACTGTTCGCTCCCGGCTCAATATACAAAGTGCGTCGCCCTTGCGCGTCTAGAAATCCCAGAGCGCGGCCGGTCTTGGCCTTGGGCTTAATTACGATCCCCGAGGTGTCTACCCCGACATTGCGGAAGCTCTCTAGAATGATTCTCCCGGCCTCGTCATCGCCCACAGCGCCGAGAAAGCCCGCGCGCAGCCCAAGCTGCGCTAGCGCATAAATCGTATTAGCTGCCGAGCCTCCCGGATAAGCCCCGACGAAGACGATCTCGCCCTCGTCGTCATCCAAGAGCCGCTCAACACGGTACAGTTCGTCGAGATTCAAAGCTCCAAAGCCGACGATATCAAACGCACGCATGTCTTTATTGTACACACTTTGACACGAGATGCCGACTTTGGGTAAGCTAAACTGTGATCTTTATGAACCCCAGAGCACTCCTCTCCGTCAGTGATAAGACGAATCTAGACGAGCTTGCCCACGGCCTTGTCGAGCTAGGCTGGGAGATCATCTCCACCGGGGGCACGGCCAAGTTCTTGCACGAGCGCAAGATCCCCGTCACGCTCATCGAGTCCGTGACAGGGTTCCCTGAGATTTTGAGCGGGCGCGTCAAGACGCTCCATCCCAAAATATTCGGGGGAATTCTCGCCCTCCGAGATGACCCCAAACACCAGAGCGAGCTTGCCGCCCAAGCAATCCAAAAGATAGACTTGGTCTGCGTCAATTTCTACCCCTTCATAGAAGCCGCGAAGATCCCCAATCTTCCCGAAGCGCAGCTCATCGAAGAGATAGATATTGGTGGGCCGTCGCTCGTTCGCGCGGCAGCGAAAAATTTCCAGCACGTCATTGTGCTGACCGATCCGTTAGACTATTCGGGTGTCTTGGAAGAGCTACGCCGGGGAGGCGTCTCAGAGACGACAAGACGACGCTTGGCGCTCAAAGCATTCGCGAAAGTCGCCGAACTCGACATCGCGATCTATCAAACGCTGCAAGAACGATGGGATCTTCCACGCGAGAGGCTCTTCTTAGCGTACAGAAGGGCGCACGAGCTGCGCTATGGCGAGAACCCCCATCAACGAGCTGCTTTATATCAGAACGCGCTCGTGCCGGGGCTCTCGTCACACATAGAAGTCTTGTGGGGCAAAGAGCTCTCGTATAACAATTGGCTCGACACCGAGTCAGCGTTAGCACTGTTAAACGAGCTAGCACCTCCAGCGTGCGTGATCATTAAGCATAATAATCCTTGCGGGGTGGCACGCGGCAAGACGCTCCTCGAAGCGTATGTGCGTGCCCTCGAATGCGATCCCGTCTCGGCGTTCGGCGGGATCGTCGCGCTCAATCAGACTGTAAGCAAAGAGCTCGCTGAGAAGCTCAACGAGATATTCTTAGAGATCATCGTCGCGCCGGAGTTTGCGCCTGACGCGCTGCCCATCCTGCATCAGAAGAAAGACCGTCGGCTTCTGCGCTGTAAAGATCTTGCTTTTCCCAAGGAGACCCTGCGCTTTCTCTCCGGGGATCTCTTAGCGCAAGACACGGATAGCATCGTCATCCGCGAGGGCAGTTGGCAAGTACTCGATGGCGCTAAGCTTACTGAGCAGGAGCAGCGCGATCTGATCTTTGCGTTTACGGTCTGTAAGCACGTCAAGTCCAACGCGATTGTCGTCGCGAAAGACGAAGCGACGCTAGGGATCGGCGCGGGGCAGACGAATCGCGTCGGCTCAGCGCGCATTGCCCTGACTCAGGCTGGGGAGAAGGCCCGTGGTGCTGTGCTCGCTTCTGATGGGTTCTTCCCGTTCCCTGATACTGTAGAGCTCGCTGCGCAGTACGGCATCGCCGCGATCATCCAGCCGGGGGGGTCTGTACGCGACGAAGAATCTTTCGCAACAGCGCGAAAGCACAAGATCAAGATGGTCTTGACGGGGGTGCGACACTTCCGCCATTGAAGCTCACAGCGATCTTCTTCGATCTGGACGAGACTCTTTTGGACACATCGGGCTGCCGGCCGCCGGCGGTCGAGGCGAGCTTTCGCGTCGCGGCGCAAAAATACCCTCAACTGAACTTAGAAGCCTGGCGCAAGGCTTCGGAAGAAGTGAAAGCCGAGATGCACGACTTATGGCTGAACTCGCCCAATTCGGGAGCAGAGCTGTTACGCGAGGGGTCGTATCGCATCTTAAAGAAGCTGGGCATAGACGACAGAGAATTTGCGACGCACGTGAGCCAAGCATATTATCAAGCGTGGGTGAGCCATCTGAAGCTCTTCCCTGAAGTGCGCGAGGTGCTCGCGGCGCTGCGCGGACGATTTCGTTTAGGGGTCATCAGCAACGGGCCGAGCGACATCCAACGATACAAATTGAAGCTCTTCGATCTAGAGCGCGAGTTCGACCCCATAGTAATCTCTGGGGAGGTTGGGGTAGCCAAGCCCGATCCGGCGATCTTCCGTCGCGCGTTAGAGTTAGCTAGAGTCTCACCACCTGAGGCGCTCTACGTTGGGGACTCGCCGGTTTATGATATCGTCGGAGCGAAGGGTGTGGGGATGCAGATGGTCTGGGTCAATAGGAACAGCTTACCTGCGAAGAAGTTGGAGGTCAAGCCGGATGGGATAGTGCGGGATTTATGGGAACTGCTCACGCTTGCCGAAAGTAAGAAATCTTGATGGTTTTCTAGAAAGATGCTATACTGATGACACTATGAAGAGACCAGAGCGTTCGCGACGGCGAAAGATCGGAACAGCTTTAGACGAGGAGCTTCTGACGGCAGCGAAGGTCTTGGCAGCTAAGGAGCAGAAGCGATTGGCGCAAGTTATTGAGGAGGCATTGCGGGAGCATCTGCGGCGTAAGCGATCTCAGAGTGTTGTTGATAGAACATATGGGGCCATCAAGGCTCCCTGGGAGGTCATCCAGGCCGTCCTCGAAGAGGAGCCGGGTGTTCTTGAAAGTTAAGCCTTTAAGCAAACTCCCCGCGGGTACGCGCGTCTTTATAGATGCTAATATTTTCATCTATCACTTTACAGGTGCTTCTCAGGAATGCAGAGAGTTCTTAGCACGATGCGAGCACGGCGAGGTTTTCGGAGCCACGGGAGTCTTCATCTTGTTGGAGGTCTTACACCGACTGATGATGATTGAAGCTGAGGCTAAGAAACTCGTCACGCCAGGCGGTGTAGCGAAGAAGCTCAAAGAAAAGCCGGAGATTGTGAAGCGCCTCAAGGACTACCAGGCACATGCCGATGCAATCTTAGAGATGGGGGTAGAGATCCTACCGCTGGATGTGGAAAGCGTAGCAATGAGTGGGCGTTATCGTCGAAAGCACGGTCTTTTAGTGAATGATTCAGTGACAGTGGCGCTGGCGCTCAGTCAAGGAATTTCAACGTTGGCCAGTGCAGACCGAGATTTTGAGAGAGTGAGAGAGTTGGCTGTCTATAAGCCAATGGATGTAGCAGTACAGGCTGCTGGAGGGAAAAACCAATGAAATTACGGTTTAGTGCCACGTTACGGGCAGCTTACTGGCCTGAGTTAGAAAAGCTCTCACAAGATCACAAAGAAGTTAAAGAAGTTCTCGATGATAGTAATATTTGTGTGACCTTTAAATTTTCAGAAATTTACAATTCGATGAAAAAAAGAGAAAAGAAAAAGGCATTTATAGAAATTCCCATTGAAATAGATGTACCTCGGATCAAGGTTTATAAGAAAAAACTAGATACACCAGTTAAAGATAAAAAGTTTATGTTAGATCCATATGCAGATAAAGAAAGCTTTCAGCGAGCATATTCTATAGCAGCCTACGTAGCTGATGTTTTACAAGAACAACTAACATTTTGCGAATTGCTGGAAGAAAGTATTACTCCTATTAATTACATACCGGAAACAAAAGATGATAAACAACTCCTTAATAAAAGCCTTATTAAACGACAACGTCCAGCAAGGTTCGTTTGGCGAACAGGGAATGTCAGCATAGACTTTCAGGCTCTCAATCGCTACTGGAATCATCAAGAACTCCTATCTATCAAAGCCCATGGATTACGTTTGTTGGACAAGGACCCGATTTCAGCATACCGAGAACTATACAGGATCTTCGATCTCGCTCTCAGAGAGCTAAGGGGACACAAATCTAAAGAGTCTCGTAAACCCGAAATTTCAAGGAAAGACCGATTTTTAGCAAAGCACACGGGACGCAACCCTGAAGAGTTTCGTGACCTCAGAGATCTGAGAAATCGTTGCTCTCATGCTTTTAAAAATTTCATTACATATGGTAAGTTAGAAGACCTTGAGAAGATTAGGGGAGCTATGACTAAATTGAAAGAAATTGTGGAGATTCTTGAAGGGAAGCTGCTAAACCTATGAAAGTCCTTCTGATTGGTTCTGGCGGACGCGAACACACACTCGCGTGGGGCTTAGTACAGTCCCCCAAGCTCTCAAAGCTCTTTATTGCCCCAGGCAACGCCGGCACAGCCCAGCTCGGCGAAAATATCCCTATCAGTGCCGAAAATCTCTCTGAGCTTGCTCAGTTCGCCAAGAGAGAACAGATAGACTTAACTATCGTCGGTCCTGAAGCCCCCATCGTCGCTGGCATTCGCGATCTCTTCGAGAGAGAAAATCTCAAAATTGTCGCGCCCACGCAGAGAGCGTCGTTCTTGGAGGGCAGCAAAGTCCAAGCGAAAGCATTTATGCATAAGCACAACATCCCCACGGCGCGACATGCGAGCTTTGATAATTTTGAACAAGCTGTCGCGTTCGCCCGCACGATGCAGCCTCCGATGGTAATTAAGGCCGACGGGCTCGCTGCCGGCAAGGGCGTCGCTATCGCGCAGACGCACTCAGAAGCCGAGCAGATTTTCAAAGACTTTATGATCGCCAAGAGATTCGGCGCAGCTTCTCAGCGCGTCGTTGTTGAGGAGTTTTTAGCCGGGCGAGAATTCTCGCTCTTTGTCGCGTCAGATGGGGTCTCGTGGAGACTGCTGGGCACGGCCCAAGACTATAAAAGACTGCTCGATGGCGACCGCGGCCCCAATACCGGGGGGATGGGCTCGATCTCCCCGGTGCCGTGGCTTAGTGAAAAAATGCTCGACGAAACAGTGAGCAAGATCGTCGCGCCGACGTTTGCTGCCCTGCGCAAAGAGCATTTAAGCTACGAAGGGATTCTGTACTTTGGGCTGATCTGGACGGAACGCGGGCCGTTTGTGCTAGAGTACAATGTGCGCTTTGGTGACCCGGAGACCCAAGTGCTCATCCCCCGATTTGACTGTGATCTCTTGGAACTCTATCTGGCTATCGCCGAGCGACGGCTCGAACGATTTGAGCTGAAGCTTAAGCCCATCAGTGCCGTCTGCGTTGTCTTAGCCTCAGGAGGGTATCCAGAGCACTACGAGAAGGGCTTTGCTATCGAAGGTCTTGACAGGATCAACGACCCCGATGTGCGAGTCTTTCATGCGGGCACAGCACTCGAGGGCGAGCAGCTTGTGACATCTGGAGGACGAGTGCTCAACATCGTTGGGCTAGGTACTTCCGTGCCAGAAGCCCGCGAGCGCGCGTACTCGGCTATCTCAAATATCAGCTTTCAGGGGATGCACTATCGTCGGGATATTGCAGCGCAATACGCTCTTTCGATATAATACAGCGCTTGCTCGCGGCGCTCATCGGTCGACATAGCTAGGAGAGATCACTATGGCTGAGATCGAGCTGAGGAAGATTTCAGACTATATCTGGGAGATCCCGCAGACGGGCGGGATGCGCGTCCCGGCACGCGTCTTTGCCAGCGAGAAATTATTAGAAAAGATCAAGGAGGACGAGACGCTCATCCAAGCGCGCAACATGGCCTATCTCCCTGGGGTGCATAGCCCCGTTTGCGTACTCCCTGATGCCCATCAAGGTTACGGCTTCCCTGTGGGTGGCGTCGCCGCGCTCGACGCCGAGAAGGGCGTTATCTCCCCTGGGGCTATCGGCTTTGACATCAACTGTGGGGTGCGTGTCTGCAAGACAAACTTAAAATACGACGACCTCAAGGGCAAAGAACAGCTCTTAGTAGATACGCTTTTCAATGAGATCCCCACGGGGATCGGCGAGGGATCTATAGTTGGAAAGCTTTCTAAAGACGAGCTCGATAAAGTCGCAGTCCAAGGTGTCCAGTGGGCGCTGCGCCACGGCTTCGCCGTCGAAGAAGATCTTGAGCATTGTGAAGACAACGGCGTCCGCCCCGGCGCCGACCCTGATACCGTTTCCAACGAAGCTAAGGAACGTGCGCAAAAGCAATTAGGCTCTCTGGGGTCGGGGAATCACTTCTTGGAAGTTCAGCGTGTTGTCGAGATCTTCGACGAGGACGTCGCCAAGGAATTCGGGCTCTTCAAAGACCAGATCGTCGTGATGATTCACTGCGGGAGCCGTGGCTACGGGCACCAAATCTGCACGGACTATCTCAGACTGATCGAAAAAGAGCATCGCGATCTGTTAAACTCGCTACCCGATAGACAGCTCGCGTGCGCGCCGGTGCACAGCAAGCTCGCCCAAGACTATTACGCCGCGATGAACTGTGCGATTAACTTCGCGTGGTGCAATAGACAGATCATTATGCATAAAGCCCGGGAATGCTTTGAGAAGGTCTTCCGCGCGAGCTGGCGCGAGCTAGGAATGCACTTGCTCTATGATGTCGCTCATAATATTGGCAAGCGCGAGACGCACAGAATTGACGGGAAAGAGATCGACGTCTATGTCCATCGCAAGGGGGCGACGCGGGCCTTCCCGCCAGGGCGGCCTGAAGTTCCAGAAGCCTATCGTCATGTGGGCCAGCCCATTATCATTCCGGGATCGATGGGCACCGGGGGTTATATCTTAGTGGGAACAGAGGTCGCGATGCGCCAGACGTTTGGGAGCACGGCACACGGGGCGGGGCGCGTGATGAGCCGTACCAAAGCCACGAAAGAGTATCGTGCGGACAATCTCGTGGCCGAGCTGCGCGAGCGTGGTATTTACGTTCGCGGGCAGAGCCGCGCCACTATTGCCGAAGAAGCTCCGGGGGCCTACAAAGACCTCGACGAAGTAGTACGAGTGAGCCACGAAGTCGGGATCGGCCGAAAAGTCGCGAAGCTCCTGCCCGTCTGTAACATCAAGGGCTGAAAACACAAGGCACTGGGAAGCCCCCAGTGCCCTCGCCCAAGCCGTCCAACTTCTAATCTTACTTCTTCTCCAGCAGCCACGTGCGCAGAATGGCCGAGGCGTCGATCTCCGCGCCGCTGATGTTCTTGCGAGTAGCGATGATATTCTGCAGCTTGTTGAGCCACAAGGGCACCAGCGGCACATCACGGGCCACTAGCTGCTGAATTTGCTTATAGATCGCCATGCGCTCGGCGTACTTGGCTGGGTCGACCAAACTGCGCGCCTTATCAAAGAGCGCCTTGTACTCTGCGAACGCCGGATGTTGATTGAAGAACGTTCCCAGCCCTTCGGGGTCATCCACCAACCACGGGCCGAGGAAGTTATCCGGGTCGATGAAGTCCGGGAACCACCCTAGAGCGAAGAAGTCCATCTGACCCGCACCGAGGCGCTGGAAGAACGTGACACGCTCGAGAATCTCAATCTCAACTCGGAAGATCCCAGTCTCTTCCAGAGCGCGAGCTACGATGAGTGCCACATCGCGCTCGGTGTCGCCGTAGCGCGTCGTCGCAGTGAACTTAATCCGCAACGGCGGATTGAGCCCCTTCTCTTTGAGATACTCTTCGAGGAGCTTCTTCGCTTCGGCGACGTTGCGGTCAGGCATCGCTTTGACATAAGCGTCTTTAAAGCCCGGCGGCACCATGCTGTAGAGCGGGTCGTTGATCCCTAAGAAGACTTGCTTGACGATCTTATCGCGGTCTACAGCCAAAGCGATGGCCTTGCGCACGCGCACGTCGTCAAAGGGCGGTCGAGTGACATTGATCACTAAGTAGCGAATATTGAGGCTCTCGCCGCGAATGACGTTGACATTGGGGTCTTTCTCCAGCGCCAAGACGTCTTCAGGATTCAGAGTATGGAACGCAATGTCAATGTTCCCTGCGCGCAACGCTGCAGCCAGCTGGGGCGCTGCGCCCTCAGGGAAGAACTGCGTGATAATCCTGGGCGTCTTGGGGAACTGCGCCTTGTTCCAATACTCCGGGAAGGACTCGTAGACCGTCTGCTTATCGGGGTCCCAGCGGGCGAGCTTGTAGCGCCCCGTGCCGGCATATTGCCCGCTCGCAATCTTATCAGCCGGCGTGGACTTGGGGCTCATGATGAACGCGCAGGCGCAGCCAGCCAGGCGCGGCAGGAACGTCGCATCCGGCCCCTTGGTCACGATCTTCACTGTATAATCGTCGACTTTCTCAACCTTCTCGACATCATACATCAGGGCTTCCCACGCGCCGTTGGGCCCGTTGAGTTTCTTGGCGCGGTTGAGCGAGAAGACGACCGCATCGGCGTTGAAGTCCGCGCCGTCCCAGAACTTCACGCCCTTGCGCAATTTAAACGTGTACTCTTTGCCATCTGCTGAGACCGAGATGCTCTCTGCCAGGTGGGGGACGACTTTCGCTGTCCCACGCTCGAAGTCTACTAGCCCCTCAGAAGTGTTTTGAAAGACGTGCCATGTCCAGTAGTCATACGAATCCGCAACGTCCAGTGTCGTGATGCCGTCGGTCGTCCCAATGATGATCGTGTTCTGTTGCGTAGATGCAGGAACGGTGAGGAACGCTAAAGCGCCAAGAAGAACACCCAATACGAAAAGACGTACTTTCATCTTTTACCTCCTCCTTTCGGTTTTGGCGATGCGTCAAGATACCTCAGCTGTGCAGTCCTGAGATCGACCACCTCCTTTTATGGGTAAGCTTAATTATAGCTCAGTCGAGCTCAAAAGGGAAGCCCCCCTTACATCCGCTGACGCCGTCTGGGATTCAAAAGATCGTTCAACCCCTCGCCGATCAGTCCAAAGCCTAACGATACGAGCATAATCATCAATCCCGGAAAAGTAATGAGCCACCAGTGGCCGCCTTGTAAGAATTTTTGCCCTTTGTTAATGTCAATGCCCCAGTCAGCAGCAGCGAGATCATTGGGGTCTAGAGTAGGCGACAGCCCCAACCCCAGATACGACAGCCCTGCTTCGGTCAAGATCGCGTCGGCAATGTTGAACGGGATGATCGCCAAGACGGACGTGATCGTATTAGGAGCGATATGACGTATGAGAATGCGCAGGTGCGAAGCCCCCAGCGAATGTGCTGCCGCGACAAACTCTTCTTCGCGGATCTGCAGCACCTGCCCGCGCACCACCCGATAGTACGTCGGAATATAGACCAAAAAGATCGCGAAGATCATATTGAGAATTCCAGGGCCGAGCATCGCCACAATAGCGATCGCTAAGATCAGTGATGGGAACGAATAGATCGCGTCCATGCACAGCGAGAGCACCCGATCTAGATAGCCCCCAAAATACCCAGAGACCCAGCCGAGCATTACCCCGACGGAGAGCGACAGCAGCGCCGAGACGAACGCCACGAGCAACGGCACCCGCCCGCCGTAGATCACGCGGCTGAGCACGTCCTGCTCGATGTTATCCGTTCCCATTGGGTGCTCCCAACTGGGCGGCAGCAGGAGCTTGCCCTCCAGGGCTTCTGTTGGGCTATGCGGGGCGATCCACGGCGCAAAGACCGTCATCCCAACAATAAGCCCCACCAAGATCACCCCTGCAAGCAGCAGCCGGTTTCTCCATATGTAGCGCATATTAATAGCGCACCCGCGGGTCTAGCCGCGAATAGAGCAAATCCACGATGAGATTGACCGTCGAGATAAAGAGCGTGATGAAGACGACCGTCCCTTGAATCGCTGGGTAATCCCGCGCGTTGATCGCGCGCAAGAGATACTGGGCTAAGCCGGGCCAGTTGAAGACCGTTTCAGTTAAAATCGCCCCGCCGAGCAACAGCGCGAACTGCAAGCCTACAACTGTTACAATGGGGATCATCGCGTTGCGCAGGGCGTGAGAGATAATAACGCGATATTCTGGCAGCCCCTTGGAGCGCGCGGTCTTCACGTACTCTTTGTCTAACACTTCGAGCATATTGGCCCGGCTGATCCGCCCTACAACCCCTGAGAGCACTACCCCTAACGTGATTGCTGGCAGCGTCAGATGCTTGAGCACCTTTAAGAAAAGCCCAAGATCAGCCCGAAGCAAACTGTCAATCAAATATAATCCCGTAATCGGCTCAAACGACAGCCCAGTGATGGGGTCAATCCGTCCACCCACAGGGAAGATCTTGAGCCACACAGCAAAGACGATCTGCAAAATGAGCCCCAGCCAAAAGATCGGCATAGCAAACGCGATGACGTTAAAGAATCGCATCCCGTGGTCTAGGGGGTGATCACTGTGGACAGCTGCTCCAACCCCTGTGAGCAGCCCAATCAGCACAGCGATGACCATAGCAGCAAGAGCAAGCTCTAACGTCGCAGGAACTTGATTGAGGATCTCTTGGAGCACGGGCTTATTAGTGCGCATGGAGATGCCAAAGTCAAGCCGCGCGATCCCTCCAACATATTCGATATACTGGGTAAATACGGGCTTATTCAGCCCCAATTGCTCCTGGCAGCGCTGAATATCTTCGGAGCGCCCGCGGCCCCCATAGACGACAATACAGACATCCCCGGGCATGATGCGCAATACTATAAAGACCGCACTCAGTAAGATAAAGACCATCGGTATGGTCAGGGCTAGGCGCGTGACGGCGTATTGCCAAAAGCTCATACGGGGTGATTATACGTCGTCGGGCTCCTTAAGTGCAAAATGCTCTGTGTGTAGCGTGCGCTACCGTCAGCTCTTACCTTTTGGCGTTGTTCGTACTATAATAAGCTATCTTATAAAACAGGAGGTGGCCACGGTGATCATCATCGATCCGGTGTTGGTGCTGCTCTTCGCGTTCTGGCTCGTCTTCTTGATGACTCTGATCATCTTCTTGGCCGGCTCCTAGAATCTCGATAGTGCTGGGAGTCAATAGTTCGCTAAGGAGGCAGCTGTGCGTAAAGTCTTTATTACTGTGTTTGTGCTTTTATTAAGTGTCATGCTTCCTGCCTTTGGGCAGAGCGCCCTTGAAGAGCTCGCTAAACAACAGATCGCTCAGAAGACCGGGCTCGACCCCAATCTCTTAGCCACGCTCTTCGTCACTGACGGCGATAATCAGTTTATTCTCGCGTTCGTCTACGTCAACGACCAGACGATGCAGAGCCAGCTCAAGCCTGAGCTCAAGCAAGCGATTGCGCCATATGTGAATAAGCGCGCTCTGTTAACAGTGCTTGCCCCCGCGACAGCGTCGTTGTTCGACCCGTTACGAATTAACTTTGAGCAGGGGTTGGCGCGCTTCTTGCTCTCAGAGCAATCTATTATCAAAGTGACCCCAGATTTTGGTGCAGGGAAGTTCGAGCCGGGCACGGTGAGCGCAGGGATTCTACTACTCAATGATGGGCTTGATTTGAGCAAGCCGTTCCGTATCTATTATGGGGCGCAGTCGACGGTCTTTTCGTTGACGGGGAGACGTTGCCAGCGCAGCCGAATCCGCTCCTCCAGTTACTCTTGTTTTTGCAGTTTCTGTTTTTGAATATTCTCTTGCTCTTCTTGATCCCGTTCTTGCTGGGGCTATAAGCTGTCTTGTCATAGCCATGTATGCATGGATAGGCTACTCAACCTGTCTGTACTTGATTTCCAAGTAGCGATCCACATTTTCGTCTCGTCCTCTTGACTTTTCTCCCCGTTTGTGGTATATACAGGGTGATACCCCACAAAGCCGCTCACTCCCGCTCACAGCCTTGAGGGAGCAGGCAGAAGGAGGAGTTTATGCGCTCTGCTCGCCTGGCCAAGCTCCTAATAGTCATGGTTTTGCTAGGTGACTCCTCATTATGGGCTAATTGGCAGCCAGCCCCCCCCCCAGCAAGTCTCTTGTCCGCCTAAGGAGCCTAATAGCTTCTGTATCTTGCCTGGCCCCCAAGTTTCTTATCATGGGGCTTCTAATATCGCTTTCAGCCCAGATGGACAATGGCTCGCGATTCAGTGGAGCCGCAGTTATGAAGATAAAAAGGCCCCGATAATCTGGGTGTGGAAGGTAGCCACGGGACAGCTTACTGCTCAGTTGCAACCGCCTGCTGAAGAAGAATGGGGCATGGTTCGTTTCAGCCCCGACGGCAAGCTGCTCGCTAGTTTGACTGGGGAGGCCGTCAGAATATGGGAGGTGGGAACTTGGAAGGAGGCACATACTTTACACTTTGACGGTATAGGTAGTAATGCTCTTGCCTTCAGCCCCAACGCGAGGCTCATGGCCTCAGCTACTTGTTTGCAGCGTCAAGATCATATTTGCACACAACCAGTTGTGATCATGTGGGATCCTTATAAAGGCAGAGAAGTCAGGCGTATCACGCAAGCTCATAAGGACTTCATTATAGATCTAGCCTTTCTATCCGATGAGGTGCTGGTTACTGCCTCACTGTGGTTTATACAGTTCTGGCAGGTCACTACGGGGCGTTTAATCTATTTTATATATCCAATACCGGGAGGAGTAAGCAATCTAGAGATCAGCCCAAACGGCAAGCTTCTGGTCGCCCAAGAGTTCTACTCAAGGTCTATTATGATATGGGAGGTTTCGGGCCCACAGAGTCGAAAGCTTGGCTTTATTCAAGGTAACTTTATTGATCTCAGCTTCACACCTGATGGACGATTCTTAGCTGGATCAGTAGTAGAATTACTACAGCAGAATATCCTGAAGCTTCAAATTTGGGGAATCAAGGAGAGCATTAAGGACTGGCAAGTGGCACGTACCCTAGATATAGCTGTGCCAAGTGCCATACATTATAACTTAGATCGTCTTTCCTTCAGCCCTAGTGGAGAGCTCCTAGCTATCTTGATAGGAAACTTCGTGGACTCGGAGGAATACCTCCAACTTTGGTACACTGGGGACTTGCGTTTTAAAAACTAGCTATCTAAGGGGAAAGTAAGACTGGCTACTGCGACCACAATGCCCTCAAGTACTCCCGTCTCATAATGGCGATATGCTTGATCGAGATATTCTTTGGGCAGACGGCCTCGCACTCGCCATGGTTAGAACAGGCTCCAAACCCTTCTTTGTCCATCTGCTCGACCATGCGTAGCACTCTTCTGATACGCTCCGGCTGCCCTTGAGGCAAGAGCGCCAAGTGCGCGATCTTCGCCCCGACAAAGAGCGACGCTGACGCGTTGGGGCACGCAGCCACGCACGCTCCACACCCAATGCACGCTGCCGCATCGAATGCTTGTTCAGCAATATCTTTGGGGATGGGGATGCTATTCGCATCGGGAGCGCTCCCCGTATTCACAGAGATATAACCCCCAGCAGCCATAATTCTATCGAGCGCGCTGCGGTCGACGACTAAGTCTTTAATGACCGGGAAGGCTTTCGCTCGGAAGGGCTCAAGCGTGATGGTCTCGCCGTCTTTGAAGTCGCGCAGATACTGCTGACATGCCGTGCGTCCGCGCTTGGGGCCATGCGCCACCCCGTTCACGAGAAAGCCGCACATCCCACAGATTCCCTCGCGACAGTCGTTGTCAAACTCTACGGGCTGTTCACCTTTCTTAATGAGCTCCTCGTTGAGCACGTCTAAGAGATCCAAAAGCGACATATCTGAAGAGACGTCCCTGATTGTATACGTGACGAACTTCCCCGGAGTGTGAGGGTTCGGCTGTCGCCAGATCCGCAGGTGTAGGGTCATCTTCTTCGCCATATTACTTGTAGCTCCTCACCGTCGGTTTGACGAACTCGAAGACCAATGGTTCTTTATGCAGTTCAGGCTTACTCAGATCCCCTGTGTACTCCCACGCCGCGACGTAGCAGAATTTTTCGTCGTTGCGCAGGGCTTCGCCATCGGGCGTCTGATACTCTTCGCGGAAGTGCGCCCCGCACGACTCTTCTCGATGGAGCGCGTCGATGGCCATCAACTCTGCAAGCTCTAAGAAATCTGCGACGCGACCGGCCATCTCCAAGTTCTTATTGAGCATATTCGCATCGCCAGGGACCTTGAGATTATTCCAGAACTCTTCCCGGAGTCTTCGGATTTTTTCTATGGCTATCTGGAGCCCTTGGGCATTCCGGGCCATCCCCACGTAGTCCCACAGAATCATCCCGAGCTCACGATGAAACTCAAGCACAGTCTTGTTGCCCTTGATTGATAAGAGCTTCGTCAGAAATCTGTGCACATCAGCGAGTGAATCTTTAAACGCGCTATGCTCGGTAGAGACTTTGGGCAGCGTCGTGTTAGCGAAGTAATCTCCGATCGTATAGGGGATGATGAAATACCCGTCGGCGAGCCCTTGCATGAGGGCGCTCGCGCCTAAGCGATTCGCTCCATGATCGGAGAAGTTCGCTTCGCCAAGCACAAACAACCCAGGGATCGTGCTCATCAAGTTATAGTCGACCCAGAGGCCGCCCATCGTATAGTGCACAGCGGGGTAGATACGCATCGGGACTTTATACGGATCTTCTCCGGTGATGTGCTGATACATCTCGAAGAGATTGCCGTATTTTTCTTTGATATAGTCGATGCCCTTCTCGCGGATAGTATCGGAGAAATCGAGATAGACAGCTCTTCCTGTCGCGCCCACGCCGCGCCCTTCGTCGCAGACGGCTTTTACAGCCCGAGAGGCGATATCACGGGGGACTAAGTTCCCGTAGGTGGGATACTTGCGCTCTAAGAAATAGTCTCTCTCGTCTTGGGGAATCTCGTTAGGCGGGCGGGTGTCGCCCTTCTTTGTGGGCACCCAGACGCGCCCGTCGTTACGCAGGCTCTCGCTCATCAGCGTTAATTTCGACTGATAGTCTCCTGTGGCGGGGATACACGTCGGGTGGATCTGCACAAAGCACGGGTTAGCAAAGAACGCGCCGCGCTTATGGCAACGCCAGATCGCGGTGGCGTTCGAGTTCTTCGCATACGTTGCGAGAAAGTACGCATTGCCGTAGCCGCCGGTGCAGAGCACCACGGCATCGCCCACGTAAGGCTCTAATTCCCCAGTGACGAGATTTCTGCAGACGATCCCGCGCGCTTGCCCGTTAATCACGACTAAGTCGAGCATCTCGCGCCGGGGGTAGAGCGTGACGCGCCCGGCGTCGACCTGGCGCATCATCGCGCTATAGGCCCCCAATAATAACTGCTGTCCTGTCTGGCCACGGGCGTAGAACGTCCGCTCGACCAAGGCACCGCCGAACGAGCGCGTATCGAGTAGCCCCCCGTACTCGCGGGCAAACGGCACCCCTTGGGCAACACACTGATCTATAATATTAAGACTTAGCTCGGCTAAGCGATAGACGTTCGACTCTCGGGCGCGGAAGTCCCCGCCCTTGATCGTATCGTAGAACAATCGCCAGACGCTGTCGCCGTCGTTTCTGTAGTTTTTCGCGGCGTTGATGCCGCCCTGGGCGGCGATCGAGTGAGCTCGTCTGGGCGAGTCTTGGATGCAGAACGCTTTGACGTTATAGCCTAGCTCTGCTAGTGAGGCCGCTGCGGAAGCTCCTGCGAGCCCTGTGCCTACCACCAAGATCGTGTACTTGCGCTTGTTGGTCGGGCTGACGAGCTTCAGCTGATCTTTATGCCGTGTCCACCTCGATTCCAGAGGACCGCTGGGAGCTTTTGCGTCTAATAGTTTTATTGCAATAGCCATAGTGCTCCTAGAGATAGAGATAAACCCATAGAGGGATCACGACAAACCCCACAGCGAGCGCTCCCGCGATAAGCACCCCACCGGAGTACCACAGGGGTGTCCAGCGCGGATGGTACGCGCCCAGGGACTGCAATGCGCTCCAGAAGCCATGCCGCAAGTGCAACCCCAGAAAGACCATCACCCCAACGTAGAGCACGACGTTTATGGGCTCGTTGAAGACTTCGACAACGAGCCGATGCAGATCGCGCATCTCCACCCCGTCGACCATGATGGGATAGTACGGGCCAAAGCGGAACGTGATCACATGCCAGATGACAAACGCTAGCAAGACGAGCCCGGTATAGATCATCGTCCGGGAGGAGAGCGTCTGGCGGCTCGTCCCGCCTGCGGTCCGATAGACCCTATACCCCTGGGGACGGGCCTTCACCTTGTCCCAATAGACGAGCAGAGAGCTCCAGATATGGGCGATGAAGAAAGCAGCCAGCCCTATCTCGACGATCCGAAGCCCCACACCGAAGCTCTCCAGAAAGTGAGCCCATCGGTTGTAATCATCGGGGTTTCCTGTCAGAAGCAGCAGGTTCTCGAGCAGATGGACGACCACGAAGAGAAAGAGCCCTATTCCCGCAATAGCGTTGAGAAACTTCTTGGCAACCGACGACCGCGGCCATGCCGCCATATGCTTTCATCCCCTTGCAGAGGGTTCTAACACTATATTTTACAGGACACTGCCCCGCCATGATCTACATCAGCTTTGGGAGTAGCGGAAGTCAGCCCAGACGCCCTTTCGCCGGCGCGCGAAATTTGTTACACTAGCGATATGACCAAGCGAACGAAGCTCGTCTGTACGATTGGGCCGGCTTCATCAAGCCCCCAGATACTCCGCGCCATGATCGAGCATGGGATGAACGTCGCGCGGATCAATATGGCTCACGGCACGCACGAAGAACACCACGAGATGATCAAGCGCGTGCGTGCCGTAGCTCAGGAACTCGGAGTGCCCATTGCGGTCATGGCCGACACCAAAGGACCCGCCATCCGTACGGGAGAGCTCAAAAGCGAGAAGATCTTCTTAAGAAAGGGACAAAAACTGGCGCTTGTCGAAGACCCCGTGCTCGGCGATGAGACGCAGATCTCTGTCAGCTATCAAGGGCTTTGGCACTACGTGCAGCCGGGGATGAAGATCTTGCTCGCCAACGGTGAGATCGAACTTGTGGCCTTAGAAGTCCAGCCGGGTCGCATTCTCTGTGAGGTCCAGAACTCACGAGAGTTAGGGGAGCGCAAGCGCGTCACCATCCCCGACGTCACGCTGCCTGGCCCTGCCCGGACCGACGAAGACGACATTCACTTCGCCCAGACGGTGGGCGTCGACTACATCGCGGCGAGCTTTGTGCAGACAGGCCTGGATATCGATCATATTCGCAGGCTATTGAGCTCTACGGACATAGAGATCATAGCGAAGATCGAGACGCGTGAGGCCGCGCGCAACCTCGACGATATTATCGCTGCGTCTGACGCCGTGATGGTCGCACGCGGGGACTTAGGGGTCGAGCTGCCCCCAGAAGAAGTCCCGCTCTTACAGAAAGAGATCGTCAAGAAGTGCAATCGTGCGGGCAAGCCCGTGATTATTGCCACCCAGATGCTCAAATCTATGACGGAGAACCCTAGGCCCACACGCGCGGAAGTCGCCGATGTCGCCAACGCCATTCTCGATGGCACCGACGCGGTCATGCTCTCGGAGGAGACTGCTGTTGGAAAGTACCCTGTGGAAGCTGTGCGCATGGTGACCCAGATTGCGGAGCGCCTCGAGCGGTCTCCTGCAATCTATCATCGGTACGAGATGAGCACCGGCACAGTCACGGAAGCCATCGGGGAATCAGCGTGTCAGATTGCCGACAGAATTGGCGCAGCGGCGATCATCCCCTCGACGACCTCGGGGTCGACAGCGAAATTGGTCGCGAAGTTTCGCCCCAGAGCGCCAATTATTGCTGTGACCTACACAGAGCGGGTACGCAATAAGCTCGCGCTCGTGTGGGGAGTCTATCCCGTGCAAGTGACGTTCTCTCAAGACACGGATGCTATGGTAAAGCTCTCTATCGAGGCGGCAGCCAAGGCGGGGCAGCTCCCGCCGGGATCGCTCGTGGTGATCACGGCAGGCGTGCCCTTCGGCGTGCCGGGCACGACTAATCTCATCAAAGTCGAGCGCGTCTGAGCGCTCAAGTCAAGGAGAACTCTCATGAATACGACGAAGACGATCGTTATCGCGTTAGGCGGAAACGCTCTACTCGATCCGAACACGAATGGATCAGTCTCTGAACAGATCCGAACGATTGAGCGCAGCTGCGCCACGATCGCGCAGATCATCGCGCGCGGGTATCGTGTGGCTATCACGCATGGCAACGGCCCCCAAGTGGGGAATCTCCTGATTCAGCAAGAGGAGGCCAAAGATATTGTCCCCCCGTTGCCCCTGGACGTTTGCGGTGCGATGACCCAAGGGCAGCTTGGGTATTTGATTCAACAAAAGCTCCGTGAAGCCCTAGGGCAGTTGGGCATAGCGAGACCCGTTGTCACCGTAGTGACTCAAGTGGAGGTAGATCCGAACGATCCGGCGTTTGCTGATCCGACGAAGCCTATCGGGCCGTTCTATGCAGAGCGTGAGCGCCTGGTATTAGAGCAGAAGGGGTATATACTAAAAAGAGTTGGGAGGGGGAGCAAGCCGTGGCGTCGTGTGG
>Ga0209289_100048_pt1 | contig 78344 bp, 82 predicted proteins | sample GXS110809BmetaG_FD_184121 | JGI IMG/M metagenome (GOLD analysis project Ga0209289, IMG submission 184121) | Hot spring microbial communities from Gongxiaoshe hot spring, China to study Microbial Dark Matter (Phase II) - GXS 110809B (SPAdes)... ... | reverse complement strand
TACGGCGTATTCCTAGGAATCCCAACACCCTTCCTATGGAGCTTTGGTGACAGGGAATTCATCGTCGATCTCGTCCAGTTCATCGGCGGCCAAAGAATCACACACTCATATTTTGTGCCTGGTGGTGTGAGGAATGACGCACCGGCTAAGGTGCCAGCCAAGCTCGTCCAACACTTCAGGACATGGTACTCTGAGGCGACTGGCCGGAGGCCCAGTGAGTCAGAACTCACAGACAACTTCCATAAATACGTCCTACATGTTGCTGACTTCATCGACAGTAGACTAGACTATTACTGGGACCTGATGCTTGACAACTCGATATTTATAACAAGGACAAGAGGGGTTGGCATGCTAACACCGGAGGAAGTTGCATCCTTAGGAGCCGTCGGAGTCACATTGAGGGCCTCGGGTTTAAAGCGGGATGTCAGGGTGGATGAGCCTTACGACGCTTATGGTGAGGTGAAGTTTGAGATTCCCGTGATGGTGGAGGGTGATGGCTATGCGAGAGCAGTTATCGCGTTTCGTGAGATGAAGGAGAGCCTCAAGATAATTAGGCAGCTCGTTGAGGGCATGCCGGACGGGCCGTTCAAGCTCAAGCAGCATCCAATAAACATAAGGGTCCCTGCAGGTGAGGCTTTTGCAAGGGCTGAAGCCGCGCATGGAGAAATGGCCTACTACATCAGATCAGATGGCTCAGACAAGCCCTACAGGGTAAGAATACTTGCACCATCCTTCAGAAACCTCATAGTCATACCATACACAACCCGCGGAAAAAGGATAGCAGACATACCAGTGCTATACTGGTCGAATAATTACTGGCCAGTCGAGTGGGACAGATAAGAAACCAGCGGCCTTATCTTCTCCTTCGCAGGCTATACACTACACCACCAGCAACAATAGCAATAGCCACGATGACTATAGCGACTATCATGACGTCGACCTGCCCTGTGGGTGCCTGTGCTTTGGTTGTCTCAAGTGTTGTGAGAAGAGTAATAGTGGTTGGAGATGTCGTCCCCGTCTCAGCTGTTGTTGTAGGCTTTGTAGTCTCCTCAAGCGTCAAGGTCTCTATAACGTAGTAAACCTTAGTCACTGTCGAGCCCCCGCTAACAATCGTGCTCACAAGTGTTGTCTCAGGCAAGGTTGCCATAGTTACTATCGTCGAACCCCTCACAGTGGTTGTAGACAACTTGGTTGTTCCTTCTCTTACGGATGTATATGTCGTTGTGAATGGCTCGATATCGAGAGTCATTCCAGAGATGGTAAAGGTTGTCCCTGGAACAGTCAAGGTGAAACCTGGCACTGCAACGTAGAAGGTTGCAGGTACCTTCTCGAAAATTATCGATTGAATGTTTGAGACTACTTGCTCTCCACATATCTCCCGAAGCTCGCCATATGCTGGCATTGAAATGGTATATTCATAGCCAGCCACCGTGAAAGTTGTGCGGAAGGCTGGGCCGAGGCCAGTATAGGTGGTTGACCAACCGGGCTCGGTGTAGGCGGTTGAAAAGACAATGGTAGGCTCGTTAACTACGGTCGAGAACGTCATCCCAGGGAAACTAATAGCCGTCCCTGTAATTGCGAAGACCTGCTCAGAGACCTCTGTCAAAGCTCTGAAGACTACAACACAAGTCCTATCGGACTCAGCATAAAAACCAACTATGATGAATCCGGGATTAATCAAGGTGACCGTCTTTTCACCCCCCTCAACGGTGACTGTCGTGACAACAGTCGTACCCTGAATAATCTCCAGAGTAGTAATTGTCCTTGTCCTAGTGACTACACTCTGAGAAACTACACCTCCCGTAAGACCTGCAATTATTAGTGAAAACAATAGAATAAAGCGAATACTAGACAATAATCTATTTTTGTTAATGATATGGGTCAACATCCACCGCAGCGATCAAATGTATGTCTGGCGGGATATTTATGTGTTTTCACTCCTAGATTAACATTTATTAGTGATGTATGCAAATGTCTCTGATAATGGGAAAGATAAAGGTCGCCATTTTAGGTGTGGGGAACTGTGCCTCCTCACTGGTCCAAGGAGTAGAATATTATAAGGATGCCCCTGATGACGAGTTTGTCCCCGGTCTCATGCATGTGCGGCTGGGCGGCTATCACGTCTCTGACATAGAGTTTGTGGCAGCGTTCGACATAGATGAGAGGAAGGTTGGGAGGGACCTTTCCGAGGCTATCTTCACCCCTCCTAACAATACGCGCAAGTTTGCAGATGTTCCACATCTAGGCGTTGAGGTTATGAGGGGTATGACGTTCGACAGCCTCGGAAAATACCTGAGAGAAGTTATCAAGAAGGCTTCCGGCGAGACTGTTGACGTAGCCTCAGTCTTGAAGGAGACGGAAGCCGACGTGGTAATCAACTTCCTCCCAGTTGGAAGTGAGTATGCTACTAAGTGGTATGTTGAGCAGGCCTTGGATGCAGGCGCAGGGTTTGTGAACGCAATACCTGTGTTTATTGCCCGGGAGAAGAGGTGGCAGAAGATATTCAAGAAGAGGAATGTGCCAATAGTGGGTGATGATATTAAGAGCCAGGTTGGCGCGACAATTATTCATAGAGTTTTAACGAAGCTTTTCGTAGATAGAGGCGTCAAGATTGAAAGGACTTATCAGCTCAACTTCGGGGGAAACACTGACTTCCTAAATATGCTCGAGCGTGAGAGACTTCAGTCGAAAAAGATCTCAAAGACCTCAGCTGTAGAATCGCTGATTCCATATAATCTTAGTGAGTCCGATATACATGTCGGGCCTAGCGACTATGTTCCGTGGCTGGGGGATAGGAAGTGGGCGTACATTCGTATTGAGGGGAGAAACTTTGGTGACTCGCCGCTGAGTGTAGAGGTCAAGCTGGAGGTCTGGGACTCTCCGAACTCCGCCGGCGTGGCAATAGACGCCTTAAGATGTGTCAAGATAGCGAAGGATAGAGGTGTCAGCGGCCCCCTCGTCTCTGCCTCGGCCTATCTCATGAAGTCTCCTCCGGAGCAGTATCCTGACGATGTTGCCCGCGTTATGCTTGAGGAGTTCATTGAGGGTAAGAGGGAGAGATAGTCAGAGTTTGAAAGATTGTTTCTTCCTAAGGTCTCAGCTTCTACGTATGTAGGCTCTGTAGACGCTTATCATCATGAGTGCCAGAGAAAACGCTCTGACCAGCGCCATGATCTGTGGAGGGGCAGGAGGCATCAGAGGGTTATAGTCGCCGAACCAGGTCAAAATTATTGAGACGTTGCTTATCTCGAAGCTCGGCCAATAGGGTAAGACGCTCCGCGACACCGCTGGGAAGAGTGGGAGGAGCCAGATAGTCATCTGGGGCGTGAAGATGTAGGACATCATGAGCCAGGCGGAGACAGCTAGGAATATTTTAGAGAGGGGCGGCCCTCTAGCTAGCCACGCCTGAATAACCAGAAAGGCTCCGAGCAATGTTCCGAGAAGCTTTGCGGTCGGTGAGAACTGGTCAAAGAATATCCAGATATACCACGCATTCTCCAGCCCCCAGCCGCTGTGATACTCGTAGAAACGAGCGAGCATCCCCGGATTAATAATCTCCTGGATGATGAATAATGGCGCTGCAGCCGCGAGAAATGCGGCGAATAAAACATATCTCTCCCGCCCGCGGCACTCGAGTAGAGCTACAGGCACTATGAACGCTGGATATAGTTTGAATGCAAAGCCTATTCCCGCAGCTAGGCCGCTGATGAGAAATCTCCTCCTCATCATGAATACGACTGCGATTCCAGACATGGCTGCTGCAAAGTGGTCGAAATTGTATATACCGTAGACTACGAGGCTGGGTGATGCTATGAAGACTAGTCCTAGCAAGCCTGCGCCACTCATCCTTGCAACATTGATAATGGACCAGGCTAATGCGATGTAGGCTGGTAAGCTGAGATAAAAGAAAGCCTGATAATATCTTGATATTTCGCCAGAGCTCATGATGGCTGATACATAGATCGTCAGGCAGGAGGCCGGGGGATACTCGAAGAAGAACTGGAAACACGGGACCTCGCCTCTTCTCAGCTGCTCTGCGCTGTCGGGTCTCCACCAAAAACTGTTTATGTCGCTGTAGATGCTCCAACCCAGCTCAGGGTGATGGATGAGGCCGCTCAAAATCCAGGAGAAAACAGCTATGACGTAAACGATTATCTCGGCTCTTCTCTCATCCATCTAGGAGCCTGAAAGGGCTTTGCCTCATATAAGTATATTGAGAATAGCGGGGTCTAATATTCTCAAGTTAGATTTAAATCACGCACAAGGGCAGGTAGATGACAGTGGCTTAGCTTGGCGAGGATGCATGCGAGAAAGCGTGGGGGCTCAGGGTCTAAGCGGCCGCTAAGCAAAGCTCCTCCATCTTGGCTCACGGTCGCGCCTGACGAGGCTGAAGCTCTAGTCATGAAATACGCGAAGAGTGGCGTCGCGCCGAGCCAGATAGGCGTGATTCTGCGAGACCAGCACGGAATCCCTCTTGTTAGACAGGTAACAGGTAAGAGGATGCTCCAGATTCTTGAGGAGAACAAGCTGGCCCCTGAAATTCCCGAGGACCTGAGAAACCTCATCGAAAGGGCTAGGAGGATGCATATACATCTACAAACTCACAAGTCCGACAGATACAACAGGAAGAGGCTTCAGCTGGTCGAGGCCAAAATACACAGGCTGGTCAAATACTATAGAATGGTGGGGAAGATTCCGGAGAACTTTCAGGTCCAAACACTCTACAAGTACGAGTAGCCCACCCCTCACTCAACATAGCTGGATACGACTTTCTCAATTATCAGGAGTTCGAGCGGGTCAACGTTCTCCCCCTTGGCCACCGCGCCTAACTTCCTCTCAGATATCTCGAATATCTGCATCAACCTTTCCCGACTAGCTACTCTTCTGAAAGGCTCGATGCTCCCCCCCAAGATCTCCGCGGCCTTCTTGACCAGCGGCTCAGGGTCCTCTCTGGTAGGCGATATAGCCGCCACAATCACTGTGTCTTCGCCTCCTGTGAGGCCCGCTATCCTCAGTGCGTCTTGAATCTGCCTTTTAGCTGAGAGCTTCAGCAGGAACTCCATCTCCACCCTTTTTGACCTCGCGTATCCTGCTGAAATGGACGCGACCGCCGCAGCGAATGCCGCGACCAAGTGCCTCTCCGAGACAACTATGTCCGGCCTGAGGATCTGGATTGCAGCTCCTCCTTCTGTCGAGTCCCTCGAAAGTAGCTCCAATGGATTATGCTTAACGCCGCAGATCAGGGCGGCGGCAAACCTGTATCCCTTATAGCTTGACTTAATAATTGCCCCCATGAATCATCGGCACGATAACTATTCTATCGCTGTCCGAGACCTCCACCTCGTAGTTGTAGACGGTGCGTGCGTCGACATCGTTGACGAGTATTAGATATCCAGGGCGGATGGAGCCTGAGTCGTCTAGCACTTGTCTTCTGACAGGTTCAGGGAGAAGTTCAAGCACCTCCTTCAGCCTCCTTCTCCCGCCAATTTTTACTTCGTGGACATTCTTGGAGGCTTCTGTTCGTAAGTGTCCGTAGAGCTGTATAATCATGCCCCCATACACCCCGAAAAATTCAGAGAGGAGACATGCTCTTCATCAGGTTTGAAGCCCTCAGCGCAGGTCGGTCTCATCACACAATATACATGCCTGCGGCGTTGATTTTAGCCTTTACCCCCTAGGAGGCGAGAGTGGTGTAGGCCCTCGCCCTGTAAACAAGTGGCTTGAAGTTCGGGTTATTAATCACGGTCTCCAGGACCTCGCAGAGTATCAGAGTGTGGTCTCCCGCCTCCACCGTGCCGTACTTCCGGCATACAATATATGCTGGCGCGTCGTCCAGTATGGGAACTCCCCCCAACCCTTCACGCCAAGATATTCCAGCAAACCTGTCAGTTACGCCTAAGCGCCCCGCGAATCTCTCGCTAAGCTCTACTTGTTCTGATGAAAGTATGTGAATGATGTATGTCTGAGCATCTCTGAAGACCGAGTAAGAGTTTGAGGCCCTGTCTATCGCAATAGTTACTAGAGGAGGGTTGAGTGAGACCGAGGTGAATGAGCTTACTGTCATGCCGTAGATTTTGTCACCTACCTTGGTCGTGACTATGGTTACGCCTTGGGGATAGAGTCTCATGAACTCTTTTAGTCCTTCTTGAACCGCCTGTGAGCCTTTGAACTCCATCTAGAAGCCTCTCACTCCTGCGTATTAGAGTCTCCAGCCTGACTTATCTCAGGAATATAATATATCTTCTGCCTTGCATCTCTTGTGAGTGGACGACGCGCCAGCAACCCCTTCGAAACCAATATGTTCAATGCGTGTCGCAGAGTCCTCTCAGGCAGCATCGTCCTCTTGAGGAGCTGTGAGTAGGTCAGGGGCCCCTCGTATTCAATGGTTTTCAGAATAAGCTTAGCTGATGGTGGAGCGTCGAGCAGCTCCTCGGCCAAGTGTATCTTCTTCTCTATCTTGCTCAGAATTTGCGACGGGCCGTTGAGTCTGATGAATTTAACCGGTGGCTCATATCCCCTGATGATTATCCCCTCCTCGACCTGTATCCGCAGCAGCCCGTCGATGATGACCTCTGCACCGCCACGAGAGGAGACGCTCTCTATAGATATAGTCGAGTTCTCACCTACGATTAGCGGCCTCCGTGTCATGTCGATGGAGTTGACAGGCACTATCGCAAGAGCCTTGGCTCCCTGATGTATCAGAGGGCCGCCTGCGGAGAGCGAGTAGCCGCTTGAGCCTAATGGGGTGGAGACTATTACCCCGTCTGCTAGGTCTCGCCAGAGAAGCTCTCCATCCACCCGGAGACTATACTCGATTAGTGTTGCGCTGATCTGGGAGAAGAGGGCGGCCTCGTTGACAGCCATGAGGGGCGAATGCTCGTCTATCCCGACTTCAAGCGCTGTGAGTGTCTCGACGATGAACTGGCCTCTCGAAATCTTCTCTAAGGCCTCTGGCAGGTCTGCGAGCATGCACTGAGAAAGGAATCCGCGGGTAGCCTCCCTACTCACTGCCAAGACATTGACTTCTCTATCATGGATGGTGTGAAGCGTCTGTAAAATGTCTTTGTCGTCTCCAACAACGATTAGGGCGTCCTCGCGCCTAAACTCCACCCCTGCCAAAGACTCCCGAACATCTATCTCACGAAATCTTTCTCTCAGAGTCTCCTCAATTTCTCTTCTCACCAGGGAGCTTTTACCAGGGATCTTGACGATAATCGACATGCTCACCCTCTATGTAGAATGTGGCGGTCTAGAATATCAATTTTTGAGAAAACTGGTCAATATTACAGTAAACCTCGATAGTAGATCATTTTTTGCCAGTTTCGCTATCTATAATAAAACGGGCATGTTAAGTTAGGCTCCGGAATGAATCGGAGGAAGGCGCTGTCTGGACTGCTGAAGACAGGCGTATTGGTGGCCGGTGCCGCGGGTGCAGGCGCTGTGGCCGGTTATCTCACCGGTAGCGTGCTTAGCAGGCCGACGGAAGTCGGATTAACTGGTGAGAGTAAGCCAATCAAGATCGGGTTCCAGGTTCATAGGACCGGGATAGGTGCGCCCTACGGGTTCTGGTATGAGCGCGTCGCAAACGCCGCTGTCGAGTACATCAACAGGATTGGGGGGATTGCTGGTAGGCCTGTTCAGCTGATCGCAGAGGATGACGAGACAAGCCCAGCAAGGGGGGCGCAGGTCGTTGAGAGGCTGGTCCTTGTCCACAACGTGGACTTCATAATTGGCGCCCTTTTCTCAGATGTGGTGTTATCCTCGGGGCCCAGGGCGGGTGAATTGAAGAGGCCATACTTTGCGGTAAGCGAGGGGACTCATGTGCCTTTCGGCCTATTGAACAGGTGGTGTTTCCAGCCGGGGATAACTGATGTCCCGGGGCAGGTGACAGCCATAGCTAAATGGATCTTCGAGAACCTCGGGAAGAGAGTGGCTATTATCTTCCCAGATTACGCTTTTGGACATGACCACAGGGATGCGCTCACCAAGGCCGCTGAGAGGTATGGGGCGAGAATAGTCGAGCAGATACCGATACCGCCGGGAGAGACAAGCTTTACAAAGTATTTCCCAAAGATTCCTCGCGAAATAGACGTCTTATACCACGTGATGGTTGGTGATGTGCTTACTTTTGTGAGGGAATTGGGCGTGTTTCTTGGTAGAAATAGGCCGGAGATGTTCGGGTTCATTGACTCTATCGAGGCTATTCCGCTCACGGCCCCTGGGCTCGAGTTCTTAGAGGGGACCTACTTCTGGGAAGGATTTCCACGCTATCTTGACGGGTATGACACTCCGTATAACAGGTTTTACAGGGACGTGGTTGGAGTCGATGAGAACGGTGCAGACAGGTCCGACCCCTCCAGAGTCTCGGCCTTCAGCCATATGTTCAGCGTATGGGAAACACTCTTCGTGATAAAGGAGGTTGTTGAGCAGAGCGGCTACAGTGAGCCTAACAGGAGGGACTATGAGCTCTTCGTCAAGGTGCTCGAGTCGATGGACTGGTTTAACGAGGGCATCTGGCATCCGCAGGGCGACAAGATGTTTAACGGTAAGCTGCATCAGTCCTTCGGGCACCAGTTTGTCTCCAAGGTAAGGAACGGCAGGCTAGTCGTGGTCAAGAGGACGGAGATAGAGGACTCTCTCTACGAGCACCCCAACGACTACACGGCTCAGCCACTATACTAGGACCTTGATACAGCTGGAGTATCTCGGATTAGCGATACTCGATGGCTTAGTGAATGGCTTCTCTATCGCTCTTATCGCGTCGGGACTAACTATAGTGTTCGGCATTATAAACATCGTCAACTTGGCTCACGGGGAGCTCTACATGCTGGGGGCGCTTGTGAGCTGGGTGCTAGTTTCGGCGGGCCTTGGTTATGGTTCAGCGCTCATCGTGGCGCCGCTGGTTGTCAGCGGAATGGCGGTCCTGTTGAACATGCTCATCCTTCAGAGATTCGGGCATGAGCCTGGCCCCACAATGCTGGCGACATTCGGCATCCTCTTAATAATTCAGCAGGCCGGTCTCGCCATACTGGGCCCAGCTCCCCGGGCCATATCCCCGCCGTTTAACCCACCAGTCGAGGTGGGTGGGTTCAGCTACTCTGGATTCAAACTCTTTATCGGCCTAGCATCACTGGCAACCTGCCTTCTTGTCTCTGTCATCTTTGACAAGAGCAGGCTCGGCACTCTCCTGAGAGCTGTGCAAGAGAATAGATTGATGGTTGGGTCTCTGGGGATCGACGCAGGGCGCGTAATCATGATAGGTTTTGCATTAGCTGGTGGTCTGGCGGGGCTTGCAGGGGCCCTCAACTCGCCTGTTAGGCAGATACACTTCTTGATGGGCTTCGACGCCCTCGTCGCCTCTTTCGTGGTCGTGGTCCTCGGCGGCATGGGGAGTTTGAGAGGAACCTTAACCGCTGCTGTAGCTCTAGGCCTGCTTGAGAGCTTGACGGCTCTCTTTCTCGCGCCAACCGCCTCGAGGGTGGTCTCGATGTTGATCGCTCTCTCATACGTTGCGGTGCGCAGGCTCGGACAAGCTGGGGGTGGCTCGAGGAGTTGAAAGGCCTGGCCCGCACCATTGTTACATTCTCGATACCGGCCGTCTTGGCGTGCATTTACCCTATACTCCCGGAATATGCGAAGTTTTTCCTAGCTCGGGTCATGATACTTTCGGTCTACGCGTATGGGTATGCCATCTGTTTCCAGATGTTGGGGATGCTCAGCTTGGGGCATGCGGCTCTTTTTGCTGCGGGGATGTATGGGGCCGGGCTCTACACGATCTATGCCTCACCCAGCCCACTCTCAGCCCTCCTGATGGGTGTGGCGGCAGCCTTAGCCTTCTCCCTAGCGATGGGTTTGCTCTCAACGAGGGTGGGAGGCCCATTCCTCACGATAACGACTCTTCTCGCCGCGCAGGCTCTATACTTGGTCGCACTTCACTTCAACGAGATCACGGGTGGAGAGCAGGGAATAGTGCTCGGGAGGGAGGCGACGCTCGTCTGGCCCCTCAGCCCTTGGCTGGGTGAGAGCGACTCAAGGTATCTCTTCTCACTCGTCACGCTGGTCATCGCCGTAACAGGGGTCTGGGCGCTCTCTCGGTCTCGGCTGGGGAAGCTCTTCATAGCCGTGAGGGATGATGAGGAGAAGCTGGAGTCGCTCGGCTACAACACCGCGACGCTCAAGCTCCTAGGATTCGCTCTCTCAGGAGTCTACTCCGGAACGGCTGGAGCTCTTCAAGCCCTACTCTACAGCTATGTCGGAGCCGGCTACGCAGGAATACTAAACTCCGTGGAGCCAGTTCTGTGGGTCCTCGTCGGCGGCCCTCTCATTCAGGTCGGGCCACTCCTCGGATGCATGCTTGTCAACATCATCGCCGACCTAGCGCGGGGGATGCTGAGAGGACATGTCCTCATCGTGGGTCTGGGGCTCGTCTTGATAGCTTTTGCAGCAGGGAGGCTTTCATGGGCTTACAGACTTCTAAGGAGGTCGACGGGCCTTGTCTCCTAGCCAGATTCTTTCTCTACGCGGCGTCTCAAAGTTCTTCGGCGGAGTCCAGGCTGTGCTTGACGTATATTTAGACGTCTTGGAGGGCGAGATGCTGGGGCTAATTGGGCCAAACGGTGCAGGAAAGTCTACGCTCGCCAAACTCATCTTGGGCTCGCTCAAGCCTTCCACCGGAAAGGTATTCTTCGGTGGCAGAGACATAACTGGGCTCTCGAGGAGGGAGAGGGCGGGCCTCGGAATAGCCGGCACAAACCAGTTCCCGCGAGTATTCTCCTCACTCACCCTTAGAGAAAACTTAGAGATCTCTCTGAAGAGTGGGGGTGGAAAGCACCTATTCGAGAGCGTCGCGGAGGTGGCGGAGCTGCTGGGCCTGTCTGGTCTTCTCGAGGCTCAGGCCTCCAGCCTCTCGCACGGCCAGAGAAGGCTGCTGGAGATCGGCATGGCGCTGGTCTCTGGGTCGAGGCTCCTGGTCCTTGACGAGCCCAGCCAAGGTCTGACTGGAGGCGAGGTTGAGAGGCTGGCCTCTATTCTCACCGGATTAAGCTCTAAAAGACTCTCGGTCATACTCATCGACCACAGGGTGGACTTCGTGAAGAGTTTATCCGGCAGGGTCGGAGTGATGAGCAAGGGGAGGATGGTTGCTCTTGGCCCCGCCGGCGATAAGGGTGTCGCCGACGTGATTGAGGAGGTGTATCTAAGGGGACTTGATGCTGGTGATTGAGGGGCTCAGGGCGGGCTACGACGGCTCAGAGGTCTTGAAAGGCGTATCGCTGAGGCTAAGGCGCGGAGAGGCTCTGCTGGTCTTAGGCAGAAACGGTGCAGGTAAGACGACGCTCCTCAAGACGATAGTGGGTCATCTCAAGCCCATGGGGGGGAGGATACTGCTCGACGGGCAGGACATCACGGGCATGCTCCCCCACGAGATAGCCAGAAGGGGTGTGAGATATGTCCCCCAAGACAGAGGCGTCTTTGGAAGACTAACCGTGGAGAAGAACATAAGCCTCGCAAAGGCCTTGAGCCCAAAGGTTGTCGAGGAGAGCCTCAACCTCTTCCCCGAGCTAAAGCCTCTGATGTCAAGGCAAGCGGGAGAGATCAGCGGAGGGGAGCAGCAGATCCTAGCGGTGGCGCGGGCCCTCTCATCCAACCCCAAGCTACTGGTTATGGATGAGCCTACAACCGGGCTAATGCCTCCCATTATACGGCGCATATCATCCGCCGTAAAAAAGCTCTGCGAGGCCGGCGCCTCAGCCATAATCGTGGAGCAGAACCCAGCGCTTGTCCAGGAGCTGGCGGATAGTATCGCGTTGATGGAGAACGGCGAGATAAAATGGGCGGTGAGCGTCGAGAACCTTGAAGAGAGCAAGCAGATGCTGAGAGCGGCGCTAGGAATAAACTTCTAAAACAAATTATAGGTCAAAGAAAAAATGGGGATGCCTATGCGAGATACTCCCACTTACCAGTCTCGGCAGACCGCAGGACGGCGTCGAGTATCTGGTTATTCTTGAGGCCGTCGAGGAAGGTTGCACCTTTGGGTGCCACGGGCTTATCATTCACTATGCAGTCGATGAAGTGGTGGACCTCGTGTACGAAGGTGTGCTCCCAGCCTATGATGTGCCCCGGTGGCCACCAGTTCTCAATGTATGGATGCCCCGGCTCGGTGACAAGTATTCGTCTGTACCCTTGGAGGGTGGCTTCGCCTCGCCTCTCATATAGCTCAACCTCGTTCAGCCTCTCAAGGTTAAAGACAACCGTCCCTTCGGACCCATGTATCTCGAACCTGAGCAGGTTTTTGCAGCCGGCCCCGAACCTCGTGGCCTCGACGGAGCCTATCGCGCCATTCTTGAACCTAACCAGAGATATGAAGGCGTCGTCGACGGTGACTTTGCCCTTCTGCGACGGATTCTCCGGTAAGGGTCTCTCCTCGATGAATGTTTTGGTTAAGCCCATGACGGCCTCTACCTCCCCTACGAGATACCGGGCGAGGTCGAAGACATGTGCGCCCAAGTCGCCCAGCACGCCGCTCCCTGCTATCTCGCGTCTAAGCCTCCAGACGAGGGGGAAGGTCGGGTCAATGATCCAGTCCTGAAGATATGCGCCCCTGAACTGGAGCACCTTGCCTATCACTCCCTGCTCGATCATCTGCCTGACAAGTATCACGGCCGGGACGAACCTGTAGTTGAAGGCTACCATGTGCTTGACACCGGCCTTCTCCACGGCCCTATACATCTCCTCAGCCTCCTTGGCGTTTAGGGCGAGAGGCTTCTCGCACAACACATGCTTGCCCCGCTCCGCGGCCACTATGCATGGTTCCTTGTGGAGGTTGTTTGGCAGCCCGTTATCCACCAGCTCAACCTCGGGGTCCTGGGTCAGCCTAGTCCAGTCTGTGTAGTAGCGCTTGTAGCCGAATCTCTCGGCCGCGGTTTTTAGCTGTGCCTCGGTTCTGCCGTAGATGGCGACTAGCTTGGGGATGGCGGGGACTTCGCGCATTATCCGCGGCATCTTGATGAAGGCGTTGCTGTGGGCCTTGCCCATGAAGGCGTAGCCAAGCATCCCCACGCCTATCTCTCTTACCACCGCTCACTCCTCCCCGCTACCACCAGACCCGCTCCAAGCGCTTCTTGATGACGAGTGGCTTAAGGAACGCTATGGTCTTTTCGACGCCATCCTCCCGACTCATCACAGGGTCCTCATGCTCATAGCTGAGAACATGGTCATAGCCAACCTCGGCCATAGCCGTTATCACCCTCTTCCACGGGACATCACCCCACCCCGGAATCCTGAACCTGAACCCCCTAGTTAGCCTGGTCCATGACCCAGTGGGAATCGAGCCCGAGACCGGCAGATTCTCCTTCACAAGCTCACCATCCTTTGCGTGGCTGTGGTAGATTCTATCGCCGAGCCTTTTAATGAAGACGACAGGGTCTATCAGCTGCCACACGAGGTGGCTCGGGTCGAAGTTGAATCCGAACTCCTTCTTGCCGTTGACCGCCTTAATGGCCTGCTCCGCCGTCTCTATGTTGTAGACGACCTCTTGGGGGTGAACCTCGTGGGCGAATTTGACACCGTTGGCGGCGAAGTGGTCGAGGACCTCGCCCCATCGCTCGGCGAAGAGCGTGAAATAGCTCTCGTATATCCTCTCATACTCGCCGGGGAAGATATACCAAGCCCCCCAGTTCGGGCATCCCATAAACCCGTTCACGACGGTGACATCGAGCAGCTTAGCGGCCTCGGCGGTCTTCTTCATCCTCTCTATGCCGTATTTTATCTTCTCCTCTGGCGTCCCCTTATAGAAAGAATCTGTCGAGGAGTCGTGAGGGCCGAGGACGAGCTGCCCCTCAAGATGGTTCGAGAGTCCCGAGATTGTCAGGTTATACTGCTGGACAAGCCTCTTAACCTCCTGTGCGCCGCCGTTCAGAACTCTGTCGATGTTTAGATGGTTACTGCCCCGCCAAGCCGCTAGCTCCACCGCCTCATAACCTAGGCCTGAAACATATCTCAAAACCTTTTCTAGCGGCTCCTCGTTAAAAAGAACAGTAAAAATCCCTATTTTCATTGCAAACATAATGTTCATGCAGAGGGTATATATTCTTTACATAGTCATGGCAGCATGGTTGAAGGGAGAGGCACCGCGAGCCTCCGCAACTCGAGGCATCGACAGTGCAGCGAAAAACCTCGGCTACGAATTCTTAGAGAAGTGCAGAAAGAATGGCTTCAAAACAGCATACGTGGAGAGGCCTGAGGCTCTCGCCTCCGTCTTTAGCGAGTGGGCCGCGCATTGGTCCATTAAGAGCCTCATGATTGCCGGATTATCTGGTTTTCTGAAAGAAACTATATTCAACGCTCTCATATCTGTAAAAAAAGAGATAACCTGTCTCGAGTTGCCGGATCTCCCCTCAGATCTCACACTTTTTAGAGCCTCTTCACTCGGAGTTTTCAGGGTATATGCAGGTGTTGCTGAGACTGGCGGCTTGATAGTTTTAGATGACTGGGGCTCGAATCTGGCCTCGCTTATCCCCGAATACACTGTGGGTCTTCTTGAAGCCGGGGAAGTCGTTAGTGATTACTGGGCTTTAACGAGTGTTTTGAGGCAGAGGGATATCGGGGGCATGGTGATAATCTCGGGGCCGAGCAGCACATCTGATATAGAGTTGACGCACGTAATAGGCGTCCATGGTCCTGTTGAGGCCGGAGTTATCGTGACGGGGTTTGAGCTTGATGAATAGGGGCAAGATTCTCCAAGTTCTAAGTAACGCCCGAGAGATAGATACACGGTGGAGAAGCATGCTAAGCATGACAGAGAAGAGTAGAGGCGCCATCCTCAGCCTCCCGCCCCAATATCTACAAGGTCTCTTAGCTGCCCGACAGAAAACTCAGGAAAACCTAGCAACACTATTAGAGAAGACCGTTGACTCAGCAAGAAGGAGGGGCTGCCAAGTATTCGTCGCCGAGACTGCCGAGGAAGCGCTACGATACATCGTCGAGCTCGCAAAGAGAAGAGGGGTAAAACGTGTAATAAAATCCAAGTCCATGACTACCGAGGAGCTGGACCTAAACCATGCACTATCCTCGGCAGGAATAGAGGTTGTGGAGACTGACCTTGGTGAAAGAATCGTTCAGCTCGCAGGTCAAAGGCCCTCCCACATAATCGCACCCGCAGTCCACCTAAGCCGTGAGGATGTTGCGAGGCTTGTAAAGGAGCGAAGAAACATAGCAGTAGACCCAAGCCCGGAGGCAATAACTAGATTCTTCAGAAAAGACCTCTGGCAGAGCTTCCAAGAAGCAGACATGGGAATCACCGGCGCAAACATAGTTGTCGCCGAGGATGGGCATGTCGTTATCGTGACAAATGAGGGGAACGGCAGGCTAGTCACGACTATGCCCCGGATACTCGTCTCGGTGGCCGGAATAGAGAAGATAGTTGAGAGCTGGGAAGAGGCATTCCACGTCCTACGCGTTCTGCCGGCCAGCGCCGTCGGGCGCGACGCTACGAGCTACATCACTGTCATTGGCCCACGCGCCATGTCTAGGCACGGCCAAGTCCCTGAATACCACCTAGTGCTGGTCAATAATGGTCGCCTCCGCGCGGGCTCAGAAGTATGGCTCAAAGAAGCCCTCAGATGTATTAGGTGCGCCGCCTGCCTCGACATCTGTCCAACCTTCCGCGTGCTCGGAGGCCACATCTTCGGAGACATATACACGGGGCCGATGGGAGTGCTCTGGACAGCCATAACGAGAGACGTAAAAGCAGCGTCAGAGATCGCAAAATACTGCGTCTCCTGTAGCCTCTGCCTCAGCGCATGCCCTGTCCAAATCGACATACCGCTCGCAATATCCCGGATAAAAGATGCATCCGGAAACCAGACGACGAGGGAAAGAATGCTGACAATGTACGAGCGCTACGCGGCGCTAGGCTCCTCTTTTCCAAGGCTCTTCAACTGGCTGCAGGGGAGCAGAATAACGAGGCGACTTTTGGAGAGCATCTTAGGTATCGACCGGCGCAGAATGATGCATAGGTTCAAGGGCGGTAATCTTTACAAGGCCTTGGGAGAGAGATATTTGGAGGCACAGGAGGCTGACGTAGTCTACTTCCCAGACACCTATGCCACATTCATGGACTGGGGAATCGGTCTACTGGCGGTTAGAGTCTTAGAGGCGAACGGCTACAGCGTTGCTGTCCCTAAGACCGCGGGCTCAGGAATGCCCTCAATTCAATACGGCTTTCACTCGAAGGCAAGACAGATCGCCGAGAAGAACGTGAGGATGCTCAAAAGCTTCGTGGAGAAGGGCTCGAAGATCGTCTGCACTGAGCCAACTGCGGCCTACTGCCTCTCAGAGGCCTACCCGAAGATACTGGGCAGCGAAGACTCTAAAAAAGTCGCGGAGGCAACCACGGAGCTGGTCGCTCTTTTAGCGACCGAGGGCAAGCCAGCTCAGAGACCGATGAGCCACTCCGCAAACTCGGCAATATTTTACCACCATCCATGCCATTCTAGGCTCCTAGCCAAGGGCCGTCCATCAGAGGAGCTCCTCAAGAGACTCGGATACAGTGTATCGACAATCGACTATGGCTGCTGCGGAATCGCGGGGACCTGGGGAATGAGAGTGGGCGTGGAGGGGTATCTCATAAGCTCCGAAATAGGGCGCCGAGTCGCAGACCTTATTCTAGCGACAGGAGCAAAGGAGATAGCCACTGAAAGCAGTGTGTGTTCTCAGCAGCTCCGCCAATTCACCGGCCTAAAAGTGCGGCACACAATAAGATACATTGCGGAATACTTAGGCATCCAAGACCGCGACAGTGACGCGCTAAACTTTTAATTCCTGAATGATTAGCTCTACGGATGTGAAGGAGGTAATACTCCCATACCAAGGGAGGGAATATTACGAAATAGAGGTGGCGGGGCTAAGAAGAGCTCTCCCACTACTCAAAGTCTCAGATGACACATGGATCGCCTACTTCGACAGCTTAGGGGACAGAGAATTCCTATCAAAGTGCGCGGAGATACTCGCAGAGAAGCTGCAGGGGAGCGAAATACTCGTAACCTCGGAGAGCAAAGGAATCCCACTTGTCCATGAAATAGCCTCCATACTGAAACACCCAAGATACATAGTTGCGCGAAAAGAGGTCAAACCATTCATGGTAAACCCGATCGTAGCGGAGTGCAAACCTGTAACAAGCAAAGCGCCAATAAAGCTCAGCATTGACGGCCGCTACGTCCAGTACCTCAACGGCAGAAACGTGGGAATAGTCGACGACATAGTAAGCACCCGCGAAACGCTCGACGCATTGGAGAGGCTTGTAAGGCTCGCCGGAGGCAGGGTCCACAAGAAGGCCGCCATCTTACTCGAGGGTGGGGTTTATGATGACGTAGTATATCTCGGAGTTCTCCCAATATTCAAGCAGTAGGCTCAGTGTAATAACCGCGTAACATTTAGTCAAAGGCAACGGATATTCTCAATATATTGTCCACAGATATAATAGAATAATCTATCCCTCTGCGATGCGGTGAATAGTTAAAGATGGTGTCACAGAAATTGCCTCGCGCTCAAAATGCTGGAACTCAGACACGCGACGAGTTGGGAGCTGTATAACAGCTGGAAATACGCGCCACATGGCTGGGGATCACCCTTACACCGCCTCTGCTCGCGAACAGGCTCATTTCCTCCAGCACTAGCACACTACTACATCGCAAAGTACTCGCGGCCCGGCGACATCGTGTTAGACCCCTTCTCTGGGAAGGGAACAGCGCCCTTAGAGGCCTGCAGGACGGGGAGAGTAGGTATAGGCAACGACCTTGCACCCGAGGCCTATGTCCTGACGCATGCAAAAGTCAAGCCCGTCACATACAAGGAGGTTGAGACATGGGTTATGAAAAACAAGGCACTAATTGAGAAGGGGCTGGAAATGGATGTCCCCGAAGAGGTCGAGGTTTTCTACCACAAGCAAACTCTAAAGCAAATCCTAGCGGCGAGGGAACTCCTGATGAACGACGACTCAAGGACAGGAATATTTGTCAAGGCTCTGATCCTCGGTATTTTGCATGGCTCAAGCTCTTTGAGCCTCTCGATAAAATGCTCACACTCATTCTCCATGTCGCCTGGATATGTAGCCCGGTCGAGAAAGAGTTTAGGCCTGAAAAAGCCCCTCAGAAACCTCGTAGAATGCTTATTGAAGAGGGCGGAGAGGGTTCTCGATGGGCACGAACACGTGGTCGACGGTGAGGCGTATAACGGTGATGCCAGGAATTTGCCTGTGCCTGACGAGTCCGTTGACTTTGTAATTACGTCGCCACCCTATCTCAACATGCAGACCTACGCTTGGGACAATTGGCTGAGACTATGGTTCCTCGGCTACGACTATAAGGAGGTCGCCGCACAGCTTTTCCACTCGAACTCGCTACAGAGATTCTCGGACTTTATTTCTGAGGCATTCAGAGAGGTCTTCAGAGTATTGAAGTGGGGTGGCGCCTGCGCGGTCGTGCTTGGAGTTGTCAAGAAGAAGGGTAAAGTGATTGACTTGGCGGAGATGGTTGAGCCTCTAGCGGTCAAGGCCGGGCTCGACGTTAGGAGAGTAATCTATGACAATATACCTAAAGAAAACAAGTATCTAATGTATCTGGACGAGATGCAGGGTGTTAGCGGGGAGGTTATCTTGGAGCTTGAGAAAGGGAGAGCAACGGAAAATAAAGTACATATCGATTGGTATGTTGATTCGGCGGAGAGGGGTATGCTGGCGACATGATCTTAGAGACGCATGGCGAGGTTTGCAGGCTCGGGTATCTGCGCCTAATAATTGCAGCCGCAAAGACAGGAAGCGCCGAAGAACAGATCACGCAGTCCTATATCTCCACCATACTAGAGGAGTCCCTTAAGACCCTTGACGAATCTCAATACTCTGGATTAGATGTGGTCGGCCTGATACGTACCCCCGTAGCAGCCCGCAACTATGTATCACTTGCAGCAGACCTGAATCTCGTAAACAAGCATTCCCGGGGGCTCGGAGAAAATGGAATCGTGTACGCCTTCTCAAGGAGTATCTCCCCCATCGAGGCATACCTGCGAGGAGAGACTAAACTCTCACTCCTCGACATCATAACCCTCAAGCCAGTCGAGAAAATCTTCTTCACCTGGATACTTTTAACCCAAGACTACCTCATATTTCCTGGAATAATCAAGTGGCTACTTCAGCGCGACAACTTCACAAGATTAGAAGCCATGAATTATGTCATGGAGGAGCTCTACCCCCAAGCCCTCTCCATAATGTTAACAGCCGCGGGAAAAAAAGCGAGAAGCGAGATAATCTCAAAAATGGAGCTGGCGAAAAAATACAGGGAAGAGAGGCTGAAATACGCCACCAAAGCCCTTTGGATCAGAAGCAGCTTATACGCAAAGTATAGGCACGTGGTTCCCCCGAGGCTAGAGTGGCTTGCCGACCTCGGATTCATAAACCGCGTCAGGAGGGGGCGCTACACCGTCTCTGACCAGATATTAAGCCACAAGGAAACAATCCTCAAAGCACTCTCACAACCACCATCAAAGCTACGTGAAAACATCTTCACAATGTTCGCGCCACTCTTCATACCCTACACAGGAAGACCCTCAAAAGAAGCCATCAACAGAGAACTAATCCAAACATTCAACATAATCTCAAGATGGGTCAGAGGACCAGTAAAACTCAGCCTACTCGAAACGGCAGTATGTATAAGACTACTCGAAAACAACCACACAGCAACACCATCAATGGTCCGAGACACCATCAACGAACTCTCAATCCTATACCCAGACAAAATATTCCTCACACCAGGCCCCGACGAAAACCTCTACCTCACAAAGTTAAACTAAGGCGGAGAGAGACGTAAGCCCCTTCACACGAGTGCACCTGTATGCTGAAGATGGTACATATAAAGTAAGAAGACAAAGATTAAATATAAGTAAGACACTAATTGTTCCGATGAAAAAAATAATAACATCTACTCTGCTTGTGGCTTTTCTTCTCCTCTCTCTGCTATCTTCCATCGGAGTAGTCGAAGCCCAGCAGCCAGCTTGGCTTCCAGTTCCCAGGGAGCAGACGGTCATAGTCGAGACTGACGTGGACCCCGCGGTCTTCGATAAGGCCAATCCCTTCATACCAGGCGGCACCCAGTGGGGATCAGGGTGGCATCAAAACGTCGCGGAGTGGGACTGGTACATCAACTACATCACAGGCGAGTATATCTTATGGCGGATAACCGGATGGGAGTACAGAGACAACTTCAGGACATTCATCCTTAAGATTAGAGACGGCGTTAAATGGAACGACGGAGTACAGTATACCGCCGATGATGTTGTATTTAGCGTAAACCTGCAAAAACAATACTTTACAGGCAGCTTTGTCGCGCTGAATGTTGAGTCGGCGCGCGCAGTGGACAAACTGACCGTAGAGATAAGGCTTAAGGAGCCCAATCCGCGCTTCCACCACGTTTTCAGGATGTGGGGGCCCAACGGAGAATGGGTCAGGCCAAAACACGTTTGGGAGGGAAAGGATCCGTTAACCTTCGCTAACTGGCCTCCAGTAGAGACAGGGCCCTACAAGCTCTGGCGTGTCTTTCCGGACCTAAAGATGTATGTCTGGGAGCGTAATGAGGATTACTGGGGTAAAACAGTTCATGGGAAGTTTCCAGGTCCTAAATATGTTGTTTGGAGGCGTGCTCCTCCTGCAGATGTAGACCTTGCCGATTTCCTTAGAGGAGATGTAGACTCGCCTATACCATTCCTATTCACTGTAGATATGATAAGAACTGCCAAGGGCTCCGGCGTTCCTATGGTTGAAGCCCCGTTCCCAGACCCTGTGCCTTTCGGAATACAATTCAACTTGGCGCGATACCCGTTAAGCCTTAGAGAGGTTAGATGGGCAATAGCATATCTTACAAATAAGGAGAAGGTAGCAAGTCTTTATCCAGTAGCGTTAGAGGGTAAGCCTGCCTTATACATGCACGCAGACTGGGGAGCCTTAAAGAAGTACGAATATGCTGACCTATATGGTAAATACAAGATTGAATATAATCCAGCCAAAGCTGATGAGCTACTTAAAGGTCTAGGATTTACTAAGGGGCCTGACGGAATATGGGTAACACCAAATGGCACTAGACTGTCATTCACTATTACAACATGGGGTCCACCAAGCGTTGAAAACCTAATAGCTAATGTGCTCGCTGACGAACTTAACAGGTTTGGAATCGAGGCCGCTGTTCTGACGCCCTCGTTTGCCACGAGAGAGGAGATGAGGCGTACTGGCAACTTCTGGATAGACGTTGAAGTCTCTCATCTTCCGCACGGAATGTGGATATCAGGTGACATATACGAAGGCGCTCTGAGGCATCATAGTAAGATACGTGTAGACGAATGTGGTAAACAATTCTGTAACCCGAGGCTCGACGAGATCGTTGATACATTGAGAGTGAGAGATCCTGAGGATCCTGCCAATGAGCCTCTATATCGGGAAATAGTTGAGATGTTTCTGAGGGAGCTGCCATATTTGCCGGTGGTTGAGAAAATATTCCACCCTGTCTTCAGCACCAAATACTGGGTGGGATGGCCCACTACTGATAACATGTATATAATACCCTATAACTGGTGGCCTCAGCTGATCTTCATACTGTTTGAGCTGAAGCCAGCTCCGCCCCCGCCTGCCCCGCCTGGGCCCCAGACAGTAACGCGCATAGTTACTGAGGAGGTTGTAACGACTGTGGTGAGGGGTGAGACGGTAGTGCAGACCGTGGCGAGAACCATTGAGCAGGTAATCACGAGGGAGGTTCCTGTCGAGGTAGTGCCTGCGTGGGTCCTACCTGCGGTTGCCGTAGGTATAGTTATAGGGATAGGAGGCATAGTGGCTGGAATGCTGGTTAGGAGAAGGGCCAGGTAGCGTTTCAAAACCAATCATTTTTTTACTCATCCCAGTCTATGATTCACAGTTAGTTTATCCCTTCTCGCGTTCAGATGACATGATTTTAATAGTCTACCTCCCCCAATACTAGATTTTTTATGAAAAGATTTATTGGGGTTAAGAACGTGAAATTGGTCGCGGTGGTGGTTGTGACTCGGGCTGAAGTAAGGGTTTATGGAGGTGCGCCGACGCTCTTCATTAATGGGCAGCCATACCCGCCCTATGCCTACTTCCACCCTGTTCCTATTAAGACATACATTGAGCAGTTTAGAGATGCCGGCGTTCACTTGTTCACTTGGGGTTGGAGCGACATAATTAGCCACTCAAGAGATTTGGGATGGGAAGGGCCTGACACGTATGATTATACAAGTTTCGACAGGGAGGTTGAAACGTTTGTCACAGCTGACAGAGAGTGCTATTTATTTCCGAGACTGGCGGTCTCCCCACCCGGATGGTGGTATGATCTCCACCCTGATGAGATGAACGTTTACGACGATGGTGAGAGGGAGGGTGTATCCCTGGCGTCCGCGGTCTGGAGGAAAGAGGCGGGAGAAGCACTCAGAAATCTAATACGACACGTCTTAAACGCCCCCTACGCTGACCACTTTATAGGATTTCATATAACCGGTGGAGTCAATGAATGGTTCTACTGGACTAAAAAGCTGCCGGACTTCAGCCTGCCTGCTCTCAACGCGTTTAGGAGATGGCTGAGGGACAAATATCAAGAGGATGTCTCCATGTTACGTAAAAGATGGGGGAGAAAAGACATCGACTTTGACACGCTCACTATACCTGCAAGGGAGGAAAGAATGTCAAGCGACTTAGGGCTATTCAGGAATCCAGGATGCAACGCCGCGGTCGCAGACTATTATCAATTCCTCTCTGATACAACAGCTGACGCACTCTTATACTTCTGTAAAATCGCTAAGGAAGAGACGCGAGACAAAATTGTGGGAGCCTTCTACGGCTACCTCCTGAACGCTACCGGCTTCCCCTACTACGCCCAACACTGGGGACACAACTCCCTCATGAAAGTGTTAAAATCTCCTTACATAGATTTTCTTTGCTCTCCATACCAGTATCATGACAGGGGACCTGGAGGAGTTGACGGCCTCCAAGCTCTAGTGGATATGGTGAAACTTAGCGGCAAGCTTTGGCTCACAGAGTGTGACCACTTCCCCTACATGTGGAGGCATGGCCTCTCCAAGAATCTTAAGGAGACTCTTGAAATCCATAAGAGGGATTTTGCTCATAACTTGGTTAGAGGGGTTGGCCTCTGGTGGATGGACCTTTGGCCCGAGGCTGGGTGGTATGATCATCCAGAGATACTTAAACTGGTGTCAAAGTTGAGAAGGGTGGGCGAGGCGAGTCTAAACCTTGATAGGTCCACTAAAGGTGATGGTGTCGCAGTCATCATAGATGCGGAGACCCCTTTTCACTTAAAGCTGGGTACCGAGCTTCTGAAACCCCTCGTCTTTGATCAGCTCATACACGAGCTTTATAGGATAGGCACTAGGATAGATGTTTATTTACATGAAGCCTTAGAAAACCCAAACATGCCAGAATACAAGCTATACATATTTCTTGACACATTCTACCTGAGTAAGGAAGAGAGAAGAATTATTCGGGAAAGGGTACAGAGGGACGGCAAAACCTGTGTGTGGGTCCTCTGTCCCGGTTTTCTAAGTGAAGATGGGTTCTCGATCGAGGCGATGGAGGAGCTCGTAGGGATGAAAATAGGCGCGCACGAGGTCAAAGTATTCTTTGAGAAAGCCATGCCGACATTTATCACTATAACAGACTTCGAGCACCCCATAACAGAGAATCTACCCGTAACGACGTTTGGCACATCTACAGGCATAGGGCCCCTCTTCTACACGCTGGACCCTAATGTCAGGGTCCTCGGCAAGTTGCTCGTTCACCAGCACTGGGTTACCGGTGAAGAATGGCCGGGCTTCTGTCTAAGGGAATTTCCGGATTGGAGGTCAATCTACATAGCCGCGCCTAAAATACCTGTAACCATCCTTCGGAATATCGCAAAATATGCCGGAGTCCACATATATAGCGAGGACAGCGACGTGATTTATGCGAATCAATATTTCCTCTCGATACATTCTAGAAAACCTGGAACGAAAGTAATAAAGCTACCAAGTGCCACCCATGTCTACGATATCATCTCAGAGACCTACATAGCTAAGGATACGAGCGAATTCAGTGTAAAAATGGGCCCAAATGAAACTAGGTTGTTTCTTTTAGGCGAGAAGTCACTTCTATCTCCAGCTACTGAAATATTCTAGATGACCGCCTCATCTTTACGATGGTTTTCAGGAAAACAATAACAAACGCACAGACATGATGCAGCCTCAATCTTTTCTTCTCAAAGCCATTAAGACATCCGATAGAGTCGCAGTCGCCACGCAGACATACTTATCGGCCCCACCATAATATATGTAGACCTTATCATTCCGAATTAAGCTGCCGCATGGAAAAACAACATTATCAACGTATCCGCTTTTTTCATACCACATCTGCGGCGACAGCAGTGGTTCCTGAGTTCTAAAAAGTACGCAAGTTGGGTTGTTTATGTCCAATAATACAGCGCCGACTCTATATACGTTATCGCTTGATACACCGTGATAGAAAGTGAGCCACCCCTCATTTATCTTTAAAGGAGGTGAAGCAAGTCCCACTTTTTTGTTATCCCATAAGCCAAATCTAGGACTCATGAGTAGGTGAGACCTGAGCCTTCCCGGGTCAGCCGCATCTAGGTCCGGAATATAGTCATAGACAATATTTATGCCACCAGCTCTGTGTACAAAGAAAAACCCTCCATCCAACCTCTCAGGAATAATGCATGCATCTTTGTCGTCTATATCGGGCGGAGATATAATTCTCGGAGTTGCCCAGCTCCACTTAAAATCGAGAAAGTCCTCAACATATATCCATGTAAGAGCAACTTGAGGGTAATGTAGTCCATCGTAAGCTGTATAGAACATGAATATCCGGTCCCCCACAACCACTATGCGGGGGTCCTCGCAACCCGAGTGTCCCTTTTTCAACTTCATCTCAAAACTTTCCCGAGGAGTGTAGACCGGCTCATCCAAGACCTCTGATACATTTAGACCATCTCTACTCACTGCAAGACCTATCGTCGAAGTCATATCTGCAGACATTGCTCTAAAGAGAATATAGACAACACCCTTTAACTCGATAACCCCCGGATTGAAAGTACACAGAGACCGCCATGACTTATCGTCAGGCCTGATTATAGGGTTCCCCTCATATCTGTAAAAAACCGTCATTACGCTATCAATTCTGCCCGATAATAATATATAAAAATTTGGGGTGCAGGTCACTTAATTCGGAATCTATTATTAACCTCTTAACCTAGTTGGGTCGAGATAGTCTGGTCGCTATAAAGGAAGCAAGCCACCCTCCTGTCACGGCCCACATCATTTAATACTGGCTCCTTATCTTCGCAGATCTTCATAGCGTATGGGCATCGATATCTGAAGACACAACCTCTCTCAGGTTTCAACTCGCTTAATCTACGCACATCGAGGCTAGCCACGCTGCTCACGTTCACACTCCGCGGATCGGGAAGTAGCATTGAGTCAACGAGAAGCTTTGTATATGGATGAAGAGGGTCTCTAATTACTTCCTCGCTCTTTCCCGCCTCAACCAGTCTTCCATGACACAAGACTAATGCCCTGTCGGCCACGTAGTTTGCAGTGATTAAGTCGTGAGTTATGTAGAGACAAGATAAGCCAAGTTTATTCTTCAACTCCAAAAGATTCTCAAGAAATATCGCCCTAAGTGATGCATCTATCATCGAGACAGGTTCGTCTGCAATAAGTAAGCGAGGCTTGATCAACAACGCTAAGACAAGCATGAGCCTCTGCCTCTCTCCTCCACTAAGTTGATGTGGATATCGGCCAAGCAGCTCCTCAGGCCTCATGCCAAGAGACCTCATGGCCTCAACAATTAACGAGCGGGCGTGCTCAGCGTCATTGATATGCAGCAGCTTTCTAAGAGCAATATACAGGAAGCGGTCGACCTTATAATATGGATTATAAATGCCGTATGGATCTTGAAAAACCGACTGAACTTCTCTTCTAAATCTCTCCTTATCGACTTTAAGCCAGTCAGAAATCTCTCTACCTTTATACATGATTTTACCCACAGTTGGTCTTAACAATCCTAAAGCAAGACGAGCAATCGTGCTCTTTCCACTACCGCTCTCACCAACCAAGGCAACTATTTCTGACTTATCAGGAAGTGTGAAAGAGACATCATTTAAAGCTACGACATGCTTAGCGCCGATAAGACCTAAACCTCCACCGATCTTGAAGACAACAGACACCCCATCTAGGCTCAATAAATCGCCTGTCAATGCCTCTCCCCACCGTTGCCATATAGGTGGCAAGCGACCAATCTGTTCCCATCCATCTGCAACATCTCGGGCTCTTTCACACCACATATCTCCATTGCAAGTGGACATCTGGTGTGGAAGCGGCAGCCTTTAGGCCAGTTGAGTGGACTTGGAGCAATACCGGGTATCCCTCTGATCTCTTTCTTCTCAAGCCGAGGAATGGACGAAATTAATAATTTTGTGTAAGGGTGTTGAGGATCATAGAAGATGTCCTCCGTGCTTCCCACCTCAACTATCTTTCCCGCATACATAATTGATAGCCTATCAACTAACTGAGCGTGGGCGGACATATCATGTGATACAAATATCAAAGTAACCCCATAATTATCTCTGAGACCTTTCAACAGTCTAAGTAATGACTTTTGCACCACGACATCCAATGCAGTTATGGGCTCATCGGCTACAACTAGACTCGGGTTAAGTGCGATTGCAATGGCGATTATAACTCTTTGCTTCATACCTCCGCTTAACTCATGAGGATAAGTTCGTAAAACTTCCTTAGGTAACCCAACCACGTTAAGTTTCTCTTCAATAATTGCTTTAGCTTCGTTCTTACTTATGTTGGAATGCTCAATAAGTGCATCGGTCGCCTGTTCCTCAATAGTTAAAACAGGGTTAAGCGAGTTCATAGATCCTTGGGGGATGTATGAAATCCTGTTCCACCTAATTTTGTTCAACCTTTTTTCATCTAAGGTAAGTAAATCTTGACCCTCAAACCACACCTTTCCTGACTTGATGTAGCCTGGCGGTCGGATCAATCGCAATATGCCGTCTACTAACGTAGATTTGCCGCACCCAGATTCACCAGCGATTCCGAAAATCTCTCCTCTATTAACGTAAAGTGACACGCCGTCAACCGATTTATAATCCCCCAGAATGGACTTATAGTAGACCCTCAGGTCCGTGACTTCGAGTAATCTTTGTTCAGCCACATACCTTTATTTTTTTGGCAGCTATATAACCATTGAACTAATACCTATTAATATACGTCCATATTATCGTAAGCGATGATGAAAGTTGCCTTAGGTCTCTTGGAAACCTTTATATTCCTTAAGCTAATTCCATTTAATTAGGATGGCTTCAAACCGCATAAATATTCGCAGATACATAATCAAGAAAGTGGTTAGTTACTTAATCGTTCTCTTTTTATCTACCACGGCAGTCTTTTTTATTCTCAGACTAATCCCTGGTAATCCCATACGGGCATATGTGTACATGCTTCGCTCTCGTTATGGTTTCGAGCCGGTGGGCGATAGAACCATCATCATGTTTGAAGAGATGTTTGGCCTTAACGAGGATGTATTCACACAATATTTGATATTTCTCAGGAGACTAATCTTCGAACTGAACCTTGGCCCATCATTTATGGCGTTTCCAACCCCAGCTCAAGAGTTAATAGCGCGCCACATCCCGTGGACGATTATTCTACTTTCCGTCACCACCATTCTGTCTTGGATTGTAGGCATCATGCTCGGCGTAATTGTTGGTTGGAAGCGAGGGACAAGATTTGACAACTTCTTCTTCACTTTTTCGTTAATATTCTCTCAGGTCCCATACTATATTGTTGCCGTGATCCTTCTTCTCCTGTTTGCATATATAATTCCAATTTTCCCCTCTAGAGGAGCTTATGCAGCATCCTTAACTCTACTTGATCTTAATTTTATTATCAGCGCGCTTCAACACGCGTTTTTACCGGCCTTGTCAATCATACTCGTATCAATGACCGGCTGGCTAATATCTACCAGAGCTCTGGTCATAAGTATAGTTGGAGAAGATTATCTACACTATGCAGAGGCTAAAGGGCTAAGCAGTACCAGAATACTTACCAGATATGTTTTGAGGAATACGCTCTTACCCCAAACGACGGGGTTAGCTATATCCCTAGGATTTATTGTGACTGGCGCGTTCCTCGTTGAATGGATATTTGTTTACCCGGGTATAGGAGCATTGTTCGTCAACGCGATAGGTCTATTAGACTTTAATGTGATACAGGGAATAATAACGCTCACCATGTTCACGGTACTCACGGCAAACCTCATAATGGACTTGATATATCCACTTATTGATCCGAGGGTTGCACTGACATGAGACAAGAAAAACTAGCCGGTGGCTTACTGAGAATACGAGGACTAACTTCACCCATAAAATCCGCGTTATCATATGTGGTAAAATCGAAGAAGCTTCTTGTAGGCGTATCAATTCTATCTGCCCTCATTTTGATAGGCGTTCTCGAGCCTCTAATCAACGAGTTTAGGCTTGGGGGTCTTAAGTCTTCAGCTATTGGTTTCTTTCCGCGACTATTGATGCCATCTCTCAATCACCCTTTGGGGACTGATCATTTTGGGCGAGATGTGCTCGCGATGTTGGTAACTGGCATAAGAAACTCTCTTATTGTTGGTTTTTTAGTTGGCTTAGCTTCAATAACAATTGCTCTTACTATCTCCCTTTTTGCCGCATATAAGGGAGGTGTCATAGATAACCTGCTGAACTCCTTTACAAATGTGGTTTTGATACTGCCTTCATGGGCTATTGCTGCGGCTGCCGTCGCATACATTCAGCGACTAGATATCACGCTTATAGCGCTGATCATCGCTAGTTTTGCTTGGGCAGGACCTGCAAGGCAGATTAGATCACAGGTACTTAGTCTGAAATCAAGACCCTATATTGATCTCGCAAAAATGGTCGGTGAAAAAGATTCAGAGATTATATTTTTAGAGATTCTTCCAAACATTTTGCCATACATTATTGTTGGATTCTCATATGCTGTAATTGGAGGGATATTGGCTGAGACGGGTTTGAGATTGATAGGGCTGGGGGCTGCGGAGATAATGACTCTTGGCTTGCTGATACATATCTTCATGACTAGCGGTCTAATAATTCAAGGATATTACCACTTCATAATTGGTCCAGTTATATCGCTAATACTGATCTTCGTCTCATTAAATCTCATCAACATTGGGCTCGACGAGTTGTTTAACCCCCGACTGAAAAAAGTTACAGGCGAGTGAAGTGTTGCTGAATTTTCATGGAGCTACCTGTATCTTCGTAACTTAGTTCAGAAGCTCCAACGCAAGTGCGGACCAGCCGAAATCCGGGGCTCCCAGAGGCTCGCCGGTCTGGCTGTTATAATTTTCGTTACATGAAGGCCCTTTGTTCATCAAGTCGATTACTCTTTGAGCCAGTAATGTCGCTTCTCGTTCAAACCCGTATGTTTTTAAGCCATGATACGTAAACCAGATAATATTGATCCAAGATCTACCTCTCCAGTATCCTTTTGGGTTGTAGTTCGGGTCATCTGCACTTACCGAGGGTAGTGGAAACGTTGTCCAGAACTCTTTAGGGTTGAATAGGTGTTGAATTAGTTTTCCTGCTTGCTGATGTGTGGCTATGCCTGAATAGAGAGTGAGGAAAGCGGCAGGCGTCTTAACTCTGAGTATCTTATGGTCTCTTTCATATATGTCGTAGTAAAACCCTGTCTCTCCATCCCACATTGACTCCTTGACCCGTCTTGCAGTCGTCTCAGCAAGTTCCTTATACTTCTGAGCTTCTCTTTCAAGCCCTATTCTCTCCGCCATCTTAGATAGAACTTTTCGTTGCATGTAGATGAGGCAGTTTAAATCTACAGCCTCCACAGGCGCCATCCTTATCTGTTTATAATCAGTTTTAAATTCTTCCGGTCTATTACTGAATAAGCGTTTAGGCTCGTCCCATCTTACTGAGTCATCCCACCCCGACTCTAAGTAGTCTACATACGACATTAGCTGGTCTCCATCAGCGTCCCTCTCGGTCCTGAACCAGTGGTCATATCTGTCCAGCGCCCTGTATGCTTTTTCTATGAATTCTATGTCTTCTTCTTTTTCTATTATCTTATCAATTGCTATAGCTAAGACTGGTGGTTGTGTCGTCCAGGGTGCGTAGTCATTTACGTTCCAAAAGATTTGGCAGAACTCTCTTGATAGAAATATCTCGTGGGGGATCCTGCCGTCGTTTTTCTGGGCATGAAACAAGTTTAGAATCTCTTCCTTTGCCATCTGCACATTATGTTTGGATAATATTATTGCGTGGAATGCGGAGTCCCATAGCCATTGATGTCTTAGGGCGAATTTGCTTGGCATGACAAAGGGGTATGTGAGGATCGGATGGTTCCTAACTTGTGCACGGTTAGAGAGTATAACATACCATAAATATCTTGACAACAACTCGTATTCCCTTTTAACTGGGTATTTCTCTGTCGGCGCTCTGACCAGTCTAACTACCTCATCTCTCTTTAATGCCTCTATCGTCTCTGGATTGGATAAGGCGTTTTCGGCACTCTTTCTGCACTCCTCTACCGAGGAATGATGCCCAGCGACGGCTAAGATGAATGATTCTCTTGGAGCTAGCTGCAAATCTGCTGAGAAGTTGGAATGGCTTGGCTCAGCTTTGTTGACAAATATTTTATGACTTGGTGTTATCGCTATGAAAGGACCGTTGCCGGAGTAAGAGCCGATCAATCCTTTACTATGAGATATGAATTTTGAGCCCGCCAGTCCTGCGATTATGTCCCGCGACTGAGGCATAAACCAGCTGAAAATCTGGATCGTCCCGTGGATTTTGATTGTTGTCTCTGACTGCGAGGTGTTATTTATGACATATAATAGTGTGTCTTTATATGCTATGAGTTTGTCCCTCATTACAGCTCCTCCCAAAGATATTGTCCTGTAGGAGACTCCATCTGCCCAATCTTGCCTCAAGATACTTGTCTGTGGGTCGACTATTGTGATGAGTGGTTCAGCCTCGAAGTATTCACCGAACGTGAAGAATTCTACTCCTTTTCCGGCTAATCTTGCTGCTACAAGATTGCCTACAACCTCCCCTTTTCCTTCCACGTATAAGTAAGCTTTCTCCACAGCCTCTTCATCCTTACTCATGTGTTGTGTAACTACTGGAGATTCAGTGTTATATGATTTTCTCTGAGAGAGTGTTGTGAATAGCCCATATAGCCCAGCGGTTGCCAGGCTTATGGACAAAGAGGTCAAGAGTGCTCTTCTGCTGATTCTCAACTCCGGTATATCGGTGGGTGTTTAATTTAATTTGCTTTACGCGTATGTCTTGTGTTTCGATAATGCGGGTCATTCGCTTCTCGGATTTCCCTAACTCCCTTCTTTTGTTTTTGACATCGCTAATCATTCTGCTGAGAGGTTCGCAAAATTGTCTTCGCGATGGTCGCCTTATTATATTCGGAATGGGAGGTCTGCATAAATCTCCTCGAGGACAATTAAGACAGCTAGGGCAGCATTAATCCCGATGTTCTTATCTAATCCTCGATAATTCGACTACGGATATCACTTTCGTTAACCTCGCGCAGTCTTTCCTTGAGCGTTAATTAAGGACGTATATCCATGAATCAAATTGGGGCGGATGACGAAAGATCACCCGTCTGACCCAGATGAGGCGAAGAGGGTCACCTGACGCCCGTCTAGGTTAAGCTCCTCTGCTTAATCGGTTAAAGAAGTGAGGGCCTCTTTACCCTCTATTATATGAGCTAGACTATGGCCAGACTACCCATTAAGGCCGAAACTGTGGAAATTTAGGGGGTGTGCTGTGGGTCGCTTCCGCGCTCAATGGGAGGTGATCCGGCCACACGTTCCCGTGCGGCCACCTTGTTACAACTTCTCCCCCCTCACCGAGTCTAGGCTCGGGCCACCCAACATGGGTGGCTCTCGCCCATCCCCAGCTCGGGTGGAGCGATGGGCAGTGTGTGCAAGGAGCGGGGACGTATTCACCGCCCGGTGGTAACGGGCGGTTACTAGGGATTCCGCGTTCACGAGGGCGAGTTGCAACCCTCGATTCCAACTGAGGCGGAGTTTAGGGATTAGCTCCCCCTTTCGGGGTGGCATCCCACTGTCTCCGCCATTGAACGTCGCGTGCGGCCCGGGGGATTCGGGGCATACCGACCTGCCGTAGCCCGCTCCTTCCTCCCCCTTTCGGGGGCGGTCCCCCCTGAGTGCCCAGCGCCTCTCGGCCGATGGCAACAGGGGGCGCGGGTCTCGTCCGTTGCCTGAATTAACAGGACACCTCACGGCACGCACCGGCGACGGCCATGCACCTCCTCTCGGCTCGTCCGGTAAGGTCGTCAGCCTGACCATCATGCTGCCGTCGCCCCCGGTAAGGTTTCCGGCGTTGAATCCGATTAAGCCGCAACGTCCACCCCTTGTGGTGCTCCCCCGCCAATTCCTTTAAGTTTCAGCCTTGCGGCCGTACTCCCCAGGCGGCGGGCTTAATGGCTTCCCTTCGGCACCGAGGCGGCTCGTAGCCGTCTCGGCACCTGGCCCGCATCGTTTACAGCTGGGACTACCGGGGTATCTAATCCCGTTTGCTCCCCCAGCTTTCGCCCCTCACCGTCGGGCGTGTTCTGGCGCTCCGCCTTCGCCACTGGTGGTCCTCCCGGGATCAGAGGATTTTACCCCTACCCCGGGAATACCGAGCGCCTCTCCCACCCCCAAGCCTAGTAGTATCTCCCGCAGCCCACAGGTTGGGCCTGTGGATTTAACGAGAGACACACTAGGCCGGCTACGGGCGCTTTAGGCCCAGTAATAGTCCTTACCACTCGGGGAGCGGGTATTACCGCGGCGGCTGACACCCGACTTGCCCTCCCCTTATTCGCCCGCCTTCTTACAGCGGGCAAAAGCCACCACGAGGGTGGCACTCGGGGTAACCCCGTCGGGCTTTCGCCCATTGCGGAGTTTTCGCGCCTGCTGCGCCCCGTAGGGCCTGGACTCTTGTCTCAGAGTCCATCTGGGGGCTCCCCCTCTCAGGGCCCCTACCCGTCTTAGGCTTGGTGGGCCGTTACCCCACCAACAACCTGATAGGACGCAGCCCCATCCTGCGGCCCCGACCCAGGGGGTCTCTGGGGCGGGGTTTGGGCGAGCAGTCGTTCCAGAGCTACTCACCTATGGGGGTTTATCCCCAGTTTCCCGGGGTTATCCCCCTCCGCAGGGCAGGTTAGCCACGCGTTACTCAGCTGTGCGCCAGGCCTCAAGATGCCCTGAAGCCTGAGACTTGCATGGCTTAGCCTTACCCCGATAGCGGTAAGGTCCGGCAGGATCAACCGGAGTCCGGCCATTTATGGCGGGGACTAAACTAGCCACGGAAGCGACCCACATTGGACCTGAGGATCATTCCGAGCCCCTCAGGTCTTCACCCCATTGTAGCCAGAGCCGGAGATCGCCACATCACGGTCGAGGTGGATGCACCTATCTCAGTGGCGACGCCGCCTACTAGCCCTGGCCCAAGTAATTATTGTCTTTGGGCAGCATATAAGTTTTTGTAGCCTGGAGGGGCAATGAATAACTAGGCCGTATTAGGTCTGGATGGTCTTCGGCGGTTGATACTGGTGGTCGGCGGGCTTGGCTTCATTGGCAGACGCGTGGTGGAGTCCCTGCTCGAGCGGGGTGAGACGGTGAGAGTGGTGGATAAGGTTGGGAGCAGCGGTTGGAGCCCTAAAGGTGTCGAGCTTGTGATGGGTGATGCAACAGACTTCTCCACCATCAGAGATGCAATGGTTGGTGTGGAGGGTGTGGTGAACTTGGCCTCCTACGTAGATGTTGGAGAATCCGTTTCTCAGCCACATAAATATCTCAGCAACAACATAGCTATACACCTGAACATTCTAGAGGCCGCGAGACGCTCCTCTGTAGGCAAAGTCGTGCTGGCCTCGAGCGCAGCAGTATATGGCGACCGCGAGCCACCGCTCAGAGAGGATTCTGAGACAAGGGCCGTGAACGCCTACGGCCTCAGCAAAATATGCTCCGAGCAGCTCAGCATATCTTATCACAGAAACTACGGCCTTGACACGGTCACACTACGCTACTTTAATGTGATCGGAGAAGGATGCAAAAATGTCTTAAAAATCTTCGTAGAAAACGTGATGTCTGGAAAACCCATAACTCTTCGGGGAAAGATGGTAGGAGGAGAGTTTCGCCCAGCCTCGAGAGATTTTATCTATGTAGGCGACGTCGCCGAGGCCACGGTGAAAGCCCTGTCATCCCCGCCGGGACACCACACAATCAACATCGGGCGCGGAAAAGCGGTGAGCGTCGCAGAGCTAGCTGAGTTAGTGTTTAAGGAGGTTGGCTCTCGCACAGAGACCTTACTGGAATCCCTGCCACCCCACGAGGTTTTAACCAGCTGGGCCGATGTTTCACTCGCAGAGAGGATACTCGGGTGGCGGCCTACCACAAGCTTAGAGACGGCCGTAAAAAAATATGTGAAGTGGTATGGAGGGAAAAAATAGGTTAGTGTGGGGTGTGGTCTTCTTGAACCCTGCTAGGCCAGGTCCATGACGGGGTCCAGTGACGGCGGCAACCTCCTCTCAACCTTTAGCACCGAGCCAATCACAGGTTTCAGCTGGACGGTGAAGACCTCGGTCGGCTGAAGATACTGCATAGCCTCAATACCCACAGTTATTGACCATAATTCGCCGAACTCGATTAGATGGTCACTATCGCCGACAATCTGCTTCACGATAACGCCCGGACTACTGAATGATATTACTGGGGATGTTGCGTTGGCTGTATAGACATTCTCTATACTCGTCCTTGAGTCGTGGTAGGTGACGACTAGAGAGCCCACTCTCAGGTCGATTGGCCTCTTCCCCACGGCCACTTTGAAGAAGATTGTCACGTTCGAAACAGCCCTGCTGTTGCCATTAAGGTCGCTTCTGGCGATAACTGAGCCAACAGTCTCTATTGCAGATGTGGCCTCATCTATTCCAGCCTGGACTACCTCGCCGCTCTTCTGTGTTGTGAAGAGGCCTAGGTTTAGGACGGCGAACGAGAAGGCGGCCGCCACGATGACGAAGCTGATCAGTATTATGGCTGTCTCGAGTCCTGTCAGCGCTGTTCTCCGTCTTGTATTTGTTTTGTGTATTATGTTCATCATACTGCGATTCATACTGTATGATTATTAGTATTTATGTTTTTGCTTACTCTCAGGGAAAGACTTATATACTATTGACTATTCGCATCATACAAAACACATACTACTCTCTTCTTACATAACTAATCATCCTTCTACCCATCACAACCCAATACTCGACATTGACCCCCGGCTCAATTCTGGACCTAATCTCCTCTTCGGCAGGAACCGGTAACTCAACGATCTCGAGGGTCTCTCTATCCATAACGCTGACGGTCTCTCCAACGGTCACGACCTCGCCAGAGCGCTTCTCTATGATGGGTATCTCTATCCGCTGGTCTGAAGGGCCAACGATGTTCCGCTTGACGCCGTCGAAGATTCCGATGGCCACGACCCTGACCTTGGCTGAGCCGTGCTTCCCGGTCTTGGACTTCTCAACCTCCACTACGCGGCAGGGCTCTCCGTCTATCACTATATTGCTGCCCTCCTTTATCGAGCCTAGCTCTGCAGGTCTGCTCAAATTTGACTCCAGCTAAGAAGTTGCTCTAAACTACTATTTTAGCACTGTCTATGCCGGATTCTCATTTCTCCAAGTGTATCATGGGGTCTTGGCTAAGGATTATATAGGTGGTTGGGGTTTTCTTGGCGAGGTTTGAGAGGCGGTTTAGTTTGGCCTCGCCGAGGCGATAAGCCGGCGCAGTATTAAGGTTAAGAGGATTGAAGACGTTCAGAAGCCCTTTGATGTCTTCAAAGCCCTCATAGACAATTATGATAGGGTCTACCTTCTGGAGTCTGTCTCGGGTCCAAGGAAGCTGGCCGAGTTCTCTTTCATAGGCTGGGACCCAGTCGCCACTGTGGTTGTTAATGAGGGGGTCGTAACGATTTTTGACAGGATTGGGCAGGAGAGCTCGAGGATAGAGGCTGGGAATCCAGTGCGTCTATTAGGTGAACTGGTCCACAACTCAAAGAGAAGGGAGAATAGATTCAGGTTTCTAGGCGGTGCTGTTGGATACATCTCCTTCGAGGCAGTTAAGTATTGGGAGGATATTCAGTTTAGAGAAAAGGAGAAGCACGACTTTCCGGAGATGGAATTCGACGTCTACGATCGTGGCCTCGTGTTTGACCATAGGATGAACGAGGCGTACATCTATGGCCCTGAGCCTGAAAGTGAATGGAGGGATGTCGTGAAGTTGTTGAGTGATGTGGATGATGACGAAGTGCTGCTTAAGGCCGATAGTATCAGGTCCAACATTCCGAAGCCGGATTTCGAGAAGATGGTGTTGAAGGCGAAGGAGTATATCGCGGCTGGCGATGTCCTGCAGGTTGTCCCCTCGCGAAGAATTGATCTTGAAGTTTCCGGGAGCTACATTGGTTTTTATAGAAGGCTTAGGCAGGTCAATCCCTCGCCATACATGTATGTGTTCAAGCTGGATGGCCGGTGGATTGTAGGTACTAGTCCTGAGATGCTTGTGAGGGTTGAGGGGTCTAGGGTTGAGACTTTTCCAATTGCTGGGACTAGGCCGATGACTGGACGGGCTGAGGAGGATGACAGGCTGATGGAGGAGTTAAGAAGGGATGAGAAGGAGTTGGCAGAGCATGTGATGCTTGTTGACCTAGCTCGTAACGACCTAGGCAGGGTCTGCAGGTATGGGACAGTCAGGGTAGCCTCTCTGATGGAGATACACAGATATAGCCACGTCCAGCACCTCGTCTCGCACGTCGTCGGCGAGCTTAAGCTAGACTTGAGCGTTATAGATGTCATTGAGGCCACATTCCCAGCGGGGACTGTGACGGGAGCCCCTAAGTTAAGGGCCATGGAGATAATCGATGAGCTGGAGCCTGTTGAGCGTGGCCCATACGCCGGGTGTGTCGGGTATCTCTCCTTTAACGGGAGTGCAGACTTCGCGATAACTATTCGGACACTGTTGGGCCACAGCGCCTCAAGGGCCAGTATTCAGGTCGGTATGGGCGTTGTTGCGGATAGTAATCCAGAGGCGGAGTGGTTTGAGACGGAGCACAAAGCTGCAGCCCTCCTCTCAGCCATGGAGAGGTGAGAAATGGATGATTAGAGTTCTCGTAATAGATAACATGGACTCCTTCGTCTACAACATTGTCCAGTACCTCGGAGAGATTGGGGTTTACCCGATAGTGTTCAGGAACAATAGAATCTCTCTTGAGGAGGCGATTAGGCTTGACCCCGACGCAATAGTTATATCGCCTGGTCCGGGGCACCCTGCTGATAAGAGGTTTTTCGGCGTCTCGGGTGATATCATCCGGGAGATGGGTAGGGAGAAACCTGTTCTGGGTGTCTGTCTTGGTCATCAGGGGATTGTCTCCGTCTTTGGGGGGCGTGTGGAGAGGGCTTCAAGGCTGATGCATGGGAAGGTCAGCATGATTAGGCACAGTGGCTCGGGGATTTTTGAATCTGTCAAAAACCCGCTCAGGGTAGCCCGCTACCACTCGCTTGCAGTCAAGACACCGCTCCCCGAGTCCTTGGAGATAACGGCAATTGCCCTCGACGACGGCGAGATAATGGCTCTGGAGCACAAGTCATATCCGATATATGGCGTCCAGTTCCATCCCGAGTCAATTATGACGGAGGAGGGGCACAGGATACTGGAGAACTTCCTCAAATACGTGAAAAGGTAGAGAGCATAGAATATTTAGCGTTCTAAGGATGTTGATTAGGTGTTGAGTGGCTCGGTCGCGGCCATCCGTGGGTCTTTGGGCGGCGAGCTCTTAGGTCGTCGTATCGCCCACTGTCTTACAAGCAGCGTCTCCATCTATAAGGCTCCAGATATCTCGAGAGCGCTCATCAGGCATGGAGCTGATCTTATCCCGGTCATGACGCCGGATGCGGCGAGGCTGTTGAGCCCTCAGCTCATGGAGTGGGCGACAGGTAACGCGCCGATAGTCGACGTGTCTGGACGAGTTGAGCATGTGGAGTTGACTGAGGGTGCGGGTAAGGTTGACCTTGTGCTGGTCGCCCCGGCAAGCGCCAACACGATAGCCAAGATTAGTCAGGGGGTCTCTGACAACTCTGTCACGCTTCTCTGCTCAGCCGCTCTCGGCATAGGTATTCCTATTGTCATCGCACCCGCGATGCATGCCTCGATGGTGAACAACCCTGCGTTAAAGGAGGCTCTCAAGCGTCTCGTCGAGATGGGAGTAAGCATAGTGAGCCCGATGATGGAGGAGTCTAAAGCGAAGCTGGCCCCGGAGCACCAGATAGTCGAGGAGGTGATCTATAGGCTCACTCCTAAGCCACTGAAGGGTAGAAGATTCGTGGTGAGCGCCGGTCCCACACGCGAATTTATCGACAGAGTCCGCTACATCTCAAACCCTAGCACGGGCCTTATGGGCATTGAGGTCGCGAGAAGCCTCAGGCATCTCGGAGGAGAAGTAATCCTTCTCCTCGGCCCCACACACTTAAACCCACCCGTCGGTGTCGAGACCATGAGAATCGTCTCGACAACGGAGATGGAGCAAGCGGCCCTAGAAGCGGCACACGGCTCCGAGGCCTTCTTCTCAGCTGCCGCGATCGCGGATTACAGGCCAGTAACCACAGCAGCGCAGAAGATAGAGACAGCATTGCATCCACGCCTCGTCATAGAGCTCGAGGCCACACCCAAGATACTTGAATCTGTCAAGAGGGCCGAGCCGGAGCTCGAGATAATACCCTTCAAGGCGGTATACGGCCATAATGATGAGCCGGAAAAAATCATGAGAAGCCTATCTTACCTCGACCCGTTGATGGTGGTAATAAACGACGTCTCAAGGAGCGATATAGGTTTCGCCTCCGCCTTCAACGAGGTAACAGTCGTGGCTAGATCAGGCAGGATATACAGGTTGCCAAAGTCCTCTAAATCTGTCATAGCCCACAGGCTAGTCGAGATATACGTGCAGGAGAAGGGGGGGCACTTACAGCGAGAGCTATAAGTAAATATAACGCCAGCCACGCAACCACTTTGGGCCCGTAGCTCAGTGGTAGAGCGCCCGGCTGTTAACCGGAAGGTCGTGAGGCATCTCCCCCGCCCGGGGAGAGCCCGACAGGGTTCGAATCCCACCGGGCCCGCACACAAATCTAACCTATAAATATGGAGAAGGCTCGGAGGGCTCAAGAATGGGGCCGATAAAATCTTCTAAAAGCTTGGTATTGAGGCTTGAGTTAATTGGCATAGCCTTTATCACCGTTTTAGGAAGTGCTCTCCACTTCACCTACGAGTTATCTGGTTACAACCCCTTGGTCGGCGTCTTCTCAGCGGTTAACGAGAGTGTTTGGGAGCACCTGAAGCTGAGCTTTTGGCCTGCTATGCTATATGCTGCAGTAGAGCACAGATTTCTCGGGAGGACAGTGGGTAACTTCCACGCAGCCAAAGGGCTCGGAATTCTCGTCATGCCGTTTACCATTGTCGGCCTCTTCTATCTTTACACGGCCTTCCTCGAGGAAAACCTGCTTATAGACATCTTGATATTCGTCGTGGCAGTGGCGGTCGGGCAGTTGACGAGTTACAGGTTAATGTTGTGGCGGCCAATCCCTAAAGCGTATCAAATATCTCTAATAACCGCGCTCGCCATACTCTCCGCATTATTCACAGTATTTACATTTCTTCCGCCGCAATTACCTATATTTATGGACCCCGTCAGCGGAGGCTACGGAGTGAGCTCCTAAATCTGCGAGTTGTCTCGCCTCGGGATTAAATATTCCCCGGGTTCGGATTCTTAGGGATTGGAACTTGCAGAAACTAGTATACTGCACTGTGAGACTGAAGCCGGAGCTCAGAAGCAAGCTCGAGAAATATGCCCGGGTTTTTGAGCTTGGAGAGGAGAGCCCCGCCCCTGACCTGGCCAAAGTTGAAGTCCTGATGTGCGGACCCATAACGCCACAGGAGCTCGATGCAATGAAGAATCTAGAACTAATTCAGTGCGTCTACGCCGGTGTCGATGCTCTTCCCTGGAGCCATGTCAGAGAAGACGTCATCGTCGCGAGCAACGCGGGCTCAAACGCTGACGCCGTCGCGGAGCACGCCTTCGCACTCCTCCTAGCTGCGGCGAAGAGGGTTGTCTTCTTTGACTCGAGGATTAGGGGTGGTAATTTCGAGATTGTGGGTGAGTCGAGGATGCTTCATGGGAGGAGAATTTGCGTGCTTGGTCTGGGGGCGATTGGCACCAGAGTCGCGGAGATCGCTAAGGCCTTCAAGATGCATGTCGTTGGCTATGGAAGGTCTTTGAGAGGTGCGGCGCCTCTTGACGAGTTCTACACGCCGGACAGAGTTGAAGACGCGCTGAGGGGCTGTGACTACGCGGTCATAGCCTTACCGCTGACCAAGCACACGCGGGGGCTGATAAACTATCAGAGGCTTAGTCTCATGAGGCGTGACGGAATCCTTGTCAACATAGGGAGGGCGCAAATAGTTGTTAAGGAAGACCTGGCGAGATTCCTCAGAGAGAACCCCTCATTCATATACGCAAACGACGTCTGGTGGAGCATGCAGAACCCCGCCGCGGACTCTGATGTATACTCACTCCCCAACACCCTCTCAACTCCCTGGGTCGCCGGGGCCGCCAGCGCTAGAGAGACTTACGAGGAGATGCTTCGACAGGCGGTGGAGAATGTGGTGCGTTACCTCAGGGGCGAGAAACCACTAAACATCGTCAAACACGAGGATTACAGGTAGGCCCAGCTGATTTTACGGTGTAATGACTCCTAGGGAAGAGTAGAGCGATAGAAAGTGGATGACCAGAGACTTGTATGCGTAGTATTCGCCCGTAGCCAGCCTCTCAACTCTCTTGACGCCTATAAGTGTTCTGAAAGCCTCCGCGCTCTCAGCATCACGTAGAACGTAAGCGTCCTCCAACTCTCCCCTACTAAATATTATCGGGAATATCCGTGACTCGAGCAGCCTTGGCGATAGAAGGGAAGAAGCCGCTTCCAAGTCCTTCCTAGAGAAGTAGTGACGGCCTCCGCTCATCGTCTCCACATATGGCCTCTCCATCCCCAGAAGCTCCTTAATAGACGCTCTCCGCGCAGGAGCTATTTCACGGAAGACCTTCAACTGACTCGACACCCATGCATCTTCACGGCCGCTTCCATGATGATCCTCCAATCCCAGAGCTATACGCGCCGGCGAACCTATATATCTTGCCCGGCTTACATTCACATCAGCTAAAGAAATGGTGAAGGCTGAAGCAGTCTACGTGGGTTTTAGGAAGGAGGCGAAGGCCCGTCTCAGGCTGAAACCAGGTGCGGGGAGAGTCTTCATCAACGGCGCGCTCATAGACCATCTTCCCAACGCACTAGCGAGGGAGAAGATACTGGCCCCCCTTAGCATAGACGAGAAGTTCTCGAAGAAGCATGATTTTCTCATAAAGGTTAGAGGAGGAGGGGTGATGGGTCAGGCCGAGGCTGCGGCTATGGCTATAGCGAAGGCAATGGCGACCGCAAGCGCCGCCTTGAAGGAGAAGATCATTGCTTTAGACAGACACCTGTTGGTCGGTGACCCTAGGAGAACAGAGCCGAAAAAACCAAACAGGAGGTCTGCGCGACGTTTCAAGCAAAAGAGCTACAGATAGCGCTAGTCGGGGGTATATAACAGCTCTGCAGTGCCCCTCATCTTCTCGTCTAGACCATTTGCTTGAATTATGTCGCGGTAAATGTAGTAAGAGGGTCTAACCCTCCTCTTCTTAGTCTGCGGGTCATATGTTATCAAGCCGAACCTCATCGAGAACCCCCTAGCCCACTCAAAGTTGTCGATATAGCTCCAGTGAAGGTATCCCCTCACATCACACCCCTTCTTTACCGCATCCTCAACGGCAGCTATATGAGAGAATAGAAACTGGGGGCGGAGGCGGTCAAATCTATCCGCCGTACCATTCTCCGTCACCATCATCGGCTTCCCATACCTGCTCAGCACAACCAGCACATTCCTCAGACCCTCTGGGTAAATCTCCCAGCCAAATTCAGATGTAGGCCTACCAGCAAGAGACGTCGAGGCGGGCTCACAAGCAAAACCATAACCCGGAACTATTACACCGGGCAGGGGTAATCCAGGGATAGTCGCAGCCTTAATAACTGTCCTCGAGTAATAGTTCACGCCTATCCAGTCCATCTTATCTCTCAGCTCCGGAACCTTCTCAGAGGGCTGAAGACCCATCATGCTTCTGTCGAGCTCGCCCTTAACCAGCGTCTCAAAATACCAGAGATTTGAGAAATAGTTCATCCTCTCCGAAGCCTGCCTATCGGCGTCGCTCTCTTTGTTTAAGGGCTCCACAGCTGAAGTAGCATAGATTATTCCCACTTGAGAGTTTTTGCCGAGGACTCTCTTCAGCTCGTCGTAGCCGCGGGCATGAGCCATCACCAGATTCAGCCGAGCCTTCATGAGTCCCTCGACGCTGAAAAATGCTGGTGGGAAGCCGGCCACGGCCGCGTTTGGCCCGTATCCGATGTCTGTGACCACGAATGGCTCGTTGAAGGTGCTCCACATGTCCACAATGTCCGCGAGCTTAGACCCAACAAAGTGCGCATACTTCACAAATTCTACGACATTTGCCGTGTCCACCCATCCAAGCGGCCCTTCTCGGAGAGCTGAGCTCCTTGCCCTCAGGGGGTCGTGAACCCATATTGGCTGGGTGAAGTGGTTGAGGTTCACTATGACTTTGAAGCCCCTTTCTCTGAGGTCCCTAATCATCTCTCTGTAATGGTTTAAGGCGGCACCGTCGGCAAGCCTCTCCAGCTCCCTCTCGCTCTCAGAGGGAATCTCTACATCGCGGACTATCCCGTTCTCGATTGTGGCCCTCGCCTTAACTTCTCGAGTAGGCTTCGGAAATATCCTGCTCCACTCTACACCAATCCGCATAGTATTTGCTCCCAGCTCAGCGATCAGCTGATGGTCTTGACGATAAAGGTCCCAATAGCCGGGCCCATCCTCAGGCCGATCTCCGCTCACAACTCTGCCCATAATGTTCAGTGGATCGGTAACCCACACGTACCAGTCAGTCCCTCTATCAACTGCAGCATCGCTATACCCCATCTCGAACTGGAAGCCTGCCTCTGAAAAGCCCCACATGAAATCCTTACGAAGCATTCATCAAACACCTCTTTTACGCGATAACAATTTATTCACTGGCATTAAAATCTTTGATAGCAACGTTATAGCATCCTACGCGGCCTAGTGTTGCGTACGGACTAAGTCATCAATATGTGGTTTAGGTGTAAAAACTTATATAGGGGATTCCTCCTTCCAGATAGTGCATGATGACAAAAATATCATATGTAGCTTTTTCGACAGCGTTGCTCCTCGTTGCCGCCTTGCTGCTGTCTGCGGTGCCGGCGAGCTATGGTCAGCTGCCTCTTCCAGCAGGTGTGCCTAGGGGGGACGTCCTAGTTATTGAGAATCACTGGGGAACATATGCCAATCCGAACAACTGGAACTCCATAGCCTCGCCCGGAGTAGGCCCCGCATCCATCGCACCAGGCGGAAGTGGATATCAGCAGCTCTGTAAGGCGTTTCTCTGGTACATCAACACCTCAAACAGTATGTTGATACCATGGATAGCGGCTGAGCCACCCATCTACTCCCCAGACTTCACAAGCCTAATCGTGAAGATTCGGGACGGTGTATATTGGAATGACGGAACCCCACTGACCGCAGAGGATGTTGTATTCACCCTCAAATATCTGAAGGAGGCTCCGGCCCCGATAGGTACAAACGAGAAGGCCTCTGTAAAGGACGCAAGAGCCTTGGATAAGCTAACCGCCCTTATTGAGCTCAACTCTCCTAACCCGAGATGGCACTACTTCTACGCTGTAATAATCTACGGCGCCGGCGGAATACTGCCAAAACATGTCTGGGAGGGTAAGGACCCGCAGAAGTTTGAGAATAACCCGCCGCTTTGTGCTGGGCCGTATAACTTGAGGGCCGTTGACCCTGGTGGAAACTGGTTCCTCTGGGAGAGGTTCGACAATTGGTGGGGTTCTAAGGTATTCGGAGTTGTCCCGGCTGCAAAGTATGTCCTCTACATTAACCATGGGCCAGATGAGGCAAAAGCCCTCGCTATGACCAAGCACGAGCTCGACGCCCTGAGGACGTTGCTTCCAGAGCAGGCCGAGCTCGTTATAAAGAACAACCCATACCTGAAGGGTTGGAGGGCTAGCGCGCCATTCGCTTGGCCCCTAGACCCATGTGTGAAGGGGTTAGCATTCCAGACTAAGACCCCGCCGTTCGACAAGAGGGAGGTAAGATGGGCGCTCGCCTATGCTATAGACTACAGGGTAATTTACAGAGCGTTCGTGGGCATAGACAGATCAACTCCAACTCCAGCTGCACTACCCGTCATCCCGCACGCCTCAGACATTGAGAAATACTACATCCCACTGCTAGACTACCTGAAGCAATACGGCTATGATCCAGAACTGGTGCTTGACATTGCTAGGGAGAACGATGCTTGGTGGGCTGAGCAATACCCTGTCCTCGGCTTCTGGAAGCAGGACCTTGCCAAGGCTGAGCAGCTCCTCACGGCCCAAGGATTTAGGAGAGGGGCAGACGGCAAGTGGCTAATGCCTGATGGAACGCCATGGACAATAGAGATCAAGACGACTTCAGGTTTCGAGATGGAGAGCCAGAGAATAGCATTCTTGGCGGCTGACCAGTGGAGGGCATTCGGTATAGACGTAAAGGTAACGCCCCTCGAGTCCGGCCCATTCTCGACGTCTTACAGCATAGGCGACTTCCAGGTCGGCACCTTCTGGCCGGGCTGCAGCCAGATACTTGACCTCTACGCCAACTGGTACAACAGGTGGCACTCCAAATACTGGACGCAGAAGAAGGGTGAGGGTGGTCACGGAACAGGGTGGAACACTGCCGAGGCGCCTATTGAGGAGCTTAACCGCATAGTGGATGAGCTTGAGAGGACGGCGCCAGACACCGAGAGGGCCTTCGAGCTCTACAGGGAGGCTCTGAAGATCTGGGTCAGGGACCTGCCCTGGCTTGGATTCTTCCCAACACCATTCTACACATTCCAAGACGGCTACGCGTGGGACAACTGGCCAACACATCCTGAGAACTACTACATGGATCCGGTCTCATGGTGGAGCCAGCACCTCTTCATCATACTGAAGGTCAAGCCGACTGGCAGAGCGCCGACTAAGGACGCGATAATGGATCCGAAACCACTAAAAGTTGCCAACACGCCGCTCGTCAAGGTGGCCACGGCCGCTGAGTGGGAGAAACTCATAGGCGCACCACCGGCGGTAGGCGTGACGACGATAACCGTGAGGGAGACCCTGACTCAACAGGTCACTGAGGTCCGAACCCAGCTGGTCACGCAGGTCCAGACTCAAACCGTTACAACTCTTGATGTCGGGCTACTATCAGGAGTTGCGGCGGTAGTTGGAGTTGTCTTACTAGTTGTGGGCATAGCTGTCGGTAGAGCAATGGGACGGCGGAAGCCTGCATAGAAAAATAATTCATGCATTTTTTTCTTTTAGTTGTGCAAAATATATATCCAGCAGTTTATTCTTTAAAGGGTGGTAAGACTTGAGTAGGCTGTTAATATTCATAGCCTCAAGGCTCGTGGCCTTCGCCTTCACAGTGGTTATAGGCGTCTCGGTTGTCTTCATAATTCCGAGGCTTCTACCATACAACCCCGTTGAGGCACAGATAGGCTTCATATATTCCATAGGGCAGTTCTACGACCCCACGGCAATCGAGATGCTTAGACAGACACTCTATGAGTTATATGGGTTAAAGGGTAATCCCATAGAACAGTATTTCGCGGTCTGGCGCAGGATTTTGACATTCGACCTCGGGCCATCAATAATGAATTTCCCGACACCTGTTATCACTCTAATTAGTATAGCCTTACCTTGGACTATAGGCCTCTTAACTTTCTCCACACTTTTCTCTTGGACGGTTGGAAACATTATAGGAACGGTTGCGAGCTTCTTCAATCATAAGAAGTTCTCGAAAGCATTAACGGGTATAGCCGTAGTCCTTTACCCTGTCCCATACTTCATTCTAGCCCTAGTCTTGATGTTCACCTTCGCATACCTGATTCCCATATTCCCGCTTGGAGGAGGGCTCACGCTCGTAGGCATGGGCTTGAGCCTCGAGCTGGCCCTCAATCTTGCTAAGCATGCCGCGCTACCAGCCATCTCAATCATAATACCCGGAGCCCTCGGATGGTGGTTCCTTTCATCCTATACTCTCACTACTCAGAAGAAGACTGAAGACTTCGTAAGGTATGCGGAGCTCAAGGGCCTGTCCAGCAGGGTGGTGCTTAGGCGATACCTTATCAGAAACATTCTTATGCCGCAGACAACGGCCCTCGGCTTAGCTCTGGGGGGAATCTTCAGCGGCGCGCTTCTCACGGAAGTAGTCTACGCTTATCCGGGAATCGGCCGGCTCCTATACGCGGCGATAATAAACAACGACTACAACATGATCATGGGGATATCTTTACTCTCAATACTGGGTGTATCTCTCGCCACGCTCCTTCTTGACTTGATATATCCCTTAATAGACCCCACAGTAAGGTATAGGTGAGAAGAGTTTGACCCTCACAGAGCGGCCTGGTATTGACATGCTGAAAGTAGTGGGAATGGGGGTTTCCAGATTCTCACAAACTTTTTTAGATGTTTACAGGACCAGCCGAACCTTCAGAATAGGCCTCATCATGTTCGTAGCTTTAGTGGCATTGGGTGTGGGGGTTGGCTCTTTCTCACCCTTTGATCCCAGAAGATGGTATCTGGTTACCCCTAACAGGCCTCCAGGCCTTGACTATCTGTTGGGGACAACTACGAACGGTCAAGACGTTTTCTGGCTCCTAACTTGGAGCATTAGGAATTCTCTCATCATCGGGCTTGTAACCGCTATGGTGGCCTCGCATGTTGGATTATTATTAGGCATGCTTGCGGGGGCGAGAGGTGGCCTGCTTGACCGGGTTCTCATGGTTATCACCGACTCGTTCGTCGTCATTCCGGCGCTACCCACGCTGATATTGCTGGCAGTTCTTTTAAGAGACGTTATGACTATACCATTGATGGGACTGATCATCAGCATCTTCTCCTGGCCCTGGCCTTCCAGGCAGGTAAGGGCTATGGTTCTATCTCTCCGCGAGCGCGACTTCATCTCAACCTCCATCTTCTCTGGCTACGGTGTTTGGGGAAGAGTCGTCAGAGACTATCTGCCTTTTATCCTCCCATGGCACCTCGTAAACTTGACAAACACCGTGCTGTTCGCCATCTCAAGCGAAGCTGCTCTAGCCGTTATAGGAGTGTCGATATTGAGCGAGGCAACGCTCGGCGTGATGATCTACTGGGCCCTAAACTACTCAGCCCTGTTTAGGGGTCTCTGGTGGTGGCTCATCTCGCCGGTAATAACGATCATTCTCGTATTCGTCTCTCTCTTCCTAATATCAAAGGGTATATCGGACTACTCGAACCCAAGGCTGAGGTGGCAGGCCAAGGGGTGACTTAATTGTCATCAGAGTCAAGTGTCTTAGAATGCCGTAACGTAACAGCACACTACGACATAGGTAAAGGAATAAGGGTTAGGGCGGTTGACGACGTTGAGCTGTCTGTAAAGGGGCGCGAGATACTGGGGCTGGCCGGCGAGTCTGGTTGCGGAAAGACAACCCTGATGCGTACCATCTACAGAGACGTGTCGCCGCCTCTCAGGGTCGTTTCAGGCTCAGTAACGATAAGGGTGAAGGATGGTGAGGAAATAGACATCTACAAGCTGAGCGACGCAGAACTGAGAAGAATCAGGGCCAAGGTTCTCTCATATATTCCGCAGGGGTCAATGTCCGTTATGAATCCTACCTCACGGGTAAAGCACCAGTTCTTCGAGGTTTTCCGGAAATATGGCAGGTTCAAAAAGGGCGAGATATTGCAGCAGGTTAAAGGGCGACTTCAAGAGCTTGGCCTCCGAGAAAGCATACTAGAGTCCTATCCTCATCAACTAAGCGGTGGGATGAGGCAGCGAACGGTAATAGCTTTGGCGACTATAATGAATCCCAGCGTGGTGCTGGCTGACGAGCCTACCTCAGCACTTGACGTGGTTTATCAGCGCGGAGTGGTTGAGATGATTCAGAACATCAGAGATATGTTCGGCACGTCCTTCATTATCGTATCACATGACATGGGGCTTCACAACCAGATAACAGATAGAATAGCGATAATGTATGCGGGGAAGATAATTGAGGTGGGGAAAACCGACGGCATCTTCAGCGACCCCTTACACCCCTACACGGAAGGCCTCATCAACTCGATTCCCAGAATAGGAGGGTCCAAGAAGCTTGAGGGCCTCTCAGGACTACCTCCCAACCTCGCCAACCCGCCTCCAGGTTGCAGGTTCCACCCAAGATGCCCCTACAGGATGGAGAAGTGTGCTATAGAGGAGCCGCCAATCTTCAGGATAGGTGACAGGGTGGTCTCATGCTGGCTTTTAGAGGGGAAGTGATCAGTGGAGAAAAATAGCCTTTTGAGGGTTAGGCACCTTACCAAGATCTTTAAGACAGGGGGGCTGTTATTTGGTAAAAAGTTCAGAGCAGTAGACGATGTCTCCTTCAATCTAGGCGGCGACTCATCCAGCATATTCACGATAGTTGGTGAGAGCGGGTGCGGCAAAACCACTCTGGCAAGAATGATCCTAGGCCTTATTGAGCCGACTTCTGGGAGTATTGAGATCTTGGGCAGAGACGTTGCTCGTCTTTCGTCAAAGGAGAGAAGTCACTGGCTCCCGAAGGTTATCCAGCCAGTATTCCAGAACCCATTCGAAGCCTTCAATCCGCTCAGAAAAGTTTACTCATATCTGCTGCACACGGCAACATCGGTGGCCGGGATAGAGGATAAGGCGGAGGCCGTGGAGCGTGTTAACCGGGCCCTTGAGGAGGTGAGGCTCTCCCCTGAGGTCGCGATGAGGTCGCCCTACGAGCTCTCCGGCGGACAGGTTCAGCGTCTCTCGATAGCCCGAGCAATAATACCCAACCCCAAACTCATCATAGCCGACGAGCCCGTCTCCATGATTGACGCCTCGCTCAGGATGGGGATTCTGAACATATTTAAGCAACTGAAGGACGAGATGGACATTAACTTCATCTACATAACACATGACCTCTCCACCGCCTACTACATCAGCGACCTGATAGCAGTGATGTATAAGGGCTCTTTCGCCGAGATCGGCCAGGCAGAAGCTATCTTCAAAGAGCCCCTCCACCCCTACACTCAGCTGCTGATCGAGTCGATACCCCGGGTCGATAGGAGATGGACCGGCAAAATTAAGGTCTCTGTCACGGAGGTGGAGGAATATCTGTTGCCGGGCTGTAAATTCGCTGACCGGTGCCCATATGTCATGGAGATCTGTAAAAAGAAGGCTCCGCCACTCATTACTACCAGCGGTGGCGTGCGTGTTTCTTGTTGGCTCTACAATGAAGAGAAAGGGGTTGCGAAGCACTAGATTCCTGGTAGGGTGATTCTAACTTCTTTTCCCGTGCTGGAGGACTCGTAGATGGCGTCTATGATGGAGTGTAGAATGACGCTTTGCCATCCTGTTACGGGGGGCTCGACGCCCTCGGTTATGGATTTGATGAAGGCTTTCGTCATCTCGAGTGGGAGGTCGGCGTTTGGGAGTATTGGTTTTGAGTCGAATAAGAAGTGCTTGGTTCTGGAGTAATATCCTATGCCCTGTAGAGCTTCGTGCCCCTCGGCCTCCACTCCCCCTTTATCCCCCAGAATGCGCAGTCTACCCACCTCCTCTCTGTGAGAGACGTTTGCAGCCCACGCAGTCTCCAGAGCGAGGCTCATCCCATTCTCAAACTTCACGAAGCCTGCGGCAAAGTCTTCAAGCTCGAACTTGCCCGGGTCCCATGTCCCCCAGTTGAACTTTATTTCTTCAGGGTCTCTTCCAAACTTTGTGTAAACGGCTCCGCTGGCGGATACAGGCTTCCTGAACCCTGTTAAGGCCAATATGTTGTCGAGCATGTAGCACCCTATATCTAGGAGAACTCCTCTTCCGCCGGAGAGCTCTTTGTCGATGAAGGTTGGCTTGCCCGGTATCCCTCTTCTCCTCACCAGATATCCATATGCGTAATATGGCTCTCCAAGCATACCAGTTTCCACGAGCTCAAGCCCGTATCTCAGGGCCGGTGAGAACCTCGACCAGAAGCCCACCATCAAGACTTTATTGGCATGCACAGAAGCTCTTACAACCTCCACAACCTCCTGAAGACTTGCGCCAAGAGGCTTATCAACGAGAGCGTGGACCCCGCGCCTGAGGCACTCGACAGCAATTCTGTAGTGAAGCCCTGAAGGAGTCGCTATACTCACGGCCTCGAGGCTCTCCCTCTCTATCATCTCCCTGAAGTCGGTGTAGCCTGCTACGTGGAACTCTTGGCAAACTCTATTCAGTGTGGCTTGGTCTGTGTCGCAGACGGCTACTACTCTCGCATTAGGCGTTCTCGTGAGAGGTATTAAGTGGCGCCCTCTACCATGACCACCAACACCTATAACACCAACTCTGACTTCGGCCATAATATACACCGCAAAAGGTTAAGATACTCTGCGAAATATAAGAGTTGAGTAAAGAGTGACCACGTGAAGTGTTCCTGAAACTGAGAAGGGGGGTATGAGTGTGGTTGGTGACTCTGAGACTGAAGTATGTGTTGTCGAGACTGCTTTTCGCAGGTATTAACATCATCACAGGTGTTAGTTTCGTCTTCATTGTGCTAAGGCTCGCACCGCTGGCTTCTGTGGAGCTCCGGCTTCAAACAGCATTCAGGGTAGGTATAATCCGTTACCCTGATGAAGCTGAGAGGATGAGAGAGGCTTGGATCGGCTTTTATGGTTTGGGGGGCGACCTGTTATCACACTATGTCGAGATCTGGAGGAGGCTCTCGACGTTCGATTTTGGCCCCTCATTAGTGAGCTTTCCAACCCCTGTCTCGACGCTTATTCTCAGGTCTCTGCCTTGGACCATAGGTCTCCTCTCCCTCAGCATTCTCTTTTCCTGGCTTATCGGCACTGTCCTGGGAATCTTTTCAGGCTCCGCACCGTCTAGGAGGTTTTCTCAGGCGCTGATATGGCTCAGCTCAATCATCCATCCAATACCATACTACCTCTTCGGGCTTATGCTGATATTTGTTTTCGCATACCTGATACCTCTTTTCCCGCTTAGTGGCGGCGTCAGTGTCGTCCCACCATACCCGACCGGTGAGCTTTCACACGACTTGAGACTTCTTTTTAACTTGGTTCACCATGCAGCTCTGCCGGCGCTCTCTCTCATTATACCCGCCAGCTTGGGATGGTTCTTTCTAAGCGCGTATGGTGCGACGCGGGCAAAACTTGCTGAGGAGCATGTAGTATACGCGCGCCTCATGGGAGTGAAGGAAGCAGATATTAGGAGGAGGCATCTGTGGGGGGAAGTAAGCCTGGCGCAGCTGACGCTTCTAACGCTTCAGATGAGCCAGATACTAGGCGGAGCTCTCGTGACAGAGATTCTCTTCGCCTTTCCCGGCATCGGATACCTAATCTACAGGGCAATAACTGTCTTCGACTATAACCTCTTGGCCGCCGTGGCCCTCTTATCGGTAGTTGTGGTCTCGATCTCAGTCTTGATACTTGATTTACTCGCCCCCTTTATAGATCCGAGAGTGCAGCAAAAATAGTTCCTTATGGTTTGGAGGGTTTCTTCCACCATGAAAAGATAATGGATACGGCTAGGAGTGCGAGGACAGCTCCTGCAATAATGGAGGAGACTGTCTCGAGGCTTAGCAGCTGGCCACCAACCCATGCGCCTCTCAGCCTCATCTCATATAGCGTGGGCTCTCCCACCCAGACCACCCGCCTCTCCGCTAAAACACCGTTGAGATATACATCGATTCTCACAGAGCCCTTGACTGGCACATATGTAAGTAGTGTGTCGTCGTCTAGTCTTGAAAACCGGAGGGCCTCTCCACCCCAAGTAGCTGAGACCTCAGCATCCTTAACCCTATTCCCGAACCAGTCCAATACTCTTATCCTCAATTCGATGTCGACCTGTGTAACTCTTATGTGTAGAGACGGCCCAGTGACGTCTATGATGCCCTGCGCCACCTCGACTCCACCATAGGAGACAACGTAGTTATGGATTCCGGGGAATAGGCGTAAAACTGCCTTGCCGTCGGGGCCGCTCCTAACGGTGTAAGTCCGTGCCGTAACTTGGTCTGTCATGGTAAGGGAGGCGTTCGGGAGAGGGGCTCCATTTGGGCGCGTTAAAGAGAATTGTGCCTCAATTCTGTCAATCTTGAGAGTGATTGTTGTCTCTCCCGGCAGGACCCCGGTCTCAAGAGCGCTGAGCTGTATGCTCCCCTTGAAGGCAGTCAGCTTGTAAAGGCCCGCACCCGGTTGACCCTCGCTGAAGGGCACCGTGCTGAAGGTAACCTCGCCTCTGGCGCCTGTCACACCCGAGGCGAGCTCTCCCAGCCTCTCAGATTCAAGCAGCACCTGCACGCCCCTCACAGCGTCTCCTCCATCATCAACGACCCTGATAGTTATGTCGGACACGTCGAGAACATACGTTAGGTTAAGGCTCCTAAACAGGTCCGTCTCCTCTCTCAGAAGCACAACCTCAGGCCTTAACTGTCCATAAGTCTTCACCACCTCTACAGCGTATTTGCCCGCAATACTTGACGAAGGTATCTTTACGGAGGCGCCTGTTCTCACGGCCGTTGAGAAGTTCAGTAGCTCCGCGCTGAAGCGGACAGTAGCGTTCACCACCTTACCGAAGAAGTCTAACACATTTACCAGCACGCCTACAACGCTGGAGCCGAGTCTATATTCCCTAGACTCGGGGAGCACGTTTATCGTCGAGTTCAGCACAGTCACACGCTGTAGAGTTCCTGTGACCCTGTAGGGGCCTACCTGTGATAGGTTTGAAAAGGGGACATCCCTCGCGAAAAATCTCCCATTAGAATCTGTGGACCCGCGTCTAATCACGGGCCCCTGCTCCGACCTAAGCTCGACCGAGACCCCCTCCACAGGTTTTCCATCAACGTCCGTGACGACGAGCTCGATATTTTGTATACTTAGAGTGAGGTTGAGGGATGTTGTTTCCGGATAGTTAACGGTGGCTGAAGCCACCACTACTCCGTCAACTGTTGCAGAGACGTTGTAGGTCCCTGGAGAGAGGAGCCTAAACTCTGCCAGTCCCTGCGCCGTCGTCTCAAACGGTCTCCTGAAAGTGGAGTTTGAAATGATGAGCTCGACTCCCGCTCTAGGGTTTCCTGAGGGGTCGAAAACGCGGACAACTAGGCTTACTTGTTGCCCAAACCCAAGCTGCGCGTGTGCCATGAAGATGAGTAGTAGTATTAAGATTGTCCAGCGCCTCAATTTTCCTCAACTCGTACTCCTCACGTATGTCTTGTTGCCGCCAAATAAGGGGTGAGACCTTATGAAGTTTTCGGCGTCAACTAGGACCTGCTTCGCCGTCCTGAAGGTTACCTGTGAGAGCGCATCCTTGAACTTCATCCATGCATATGCCTTGTGCTCCTTGCTGAGGACTACGCGGAACTCGCCTGTGTGCATGAGGAAGAAGGTAACGGTTTTGAGGACAACTTCATCATCGCTTTTGTAATGGTAACTTATGACTCGTTTAAACCCGTCGATAACCTCGACGTTCTGTAAACTTGTCTCCTCCCTGAGCTCGCGCAACGCCGTCTCAATCTCGGATTCACCCTCCTCTATTCCACCCTTTGGGAAGTCCCAGTGTCCACCCCCGTAGAGTAGTAGAAGATAATAATTGTCGCCAATGGAGTCATTGAACACGACCGCGCCGCATGACCTCTTTGTTTTCATCTCGCCAAATGCATAGATATGTATCCTCCGAATATATCTTTGTTTCCTCTTCCATTATTTATTCGCTCTTCTGCCAGCGACCTCCGCGGCCTCTTCAAGTATCCGCCTAGCCTCCTCCTCACTGGCTTCAAAGCGGTTGAAGCCTCTGTCTTCAACAGAGCCGATCTCCAGAGAGACATCATCCAATAGTTCTTGGATTCTTAAAATACGCTCGCCGACCTCGGGTAGGGCTCCGTGAAGCTCCTGCCCGATCTTTGAGACAACACCCCTAATGGGCTGTAGCACCAGCCTGACATCTCTCATGTCCTTAACCGTTGCGAGTCTGTAAGTGACGGCCTCAAGAGACAACTGGCACCTGATCGTGCTGTTGAGTGTTTTTCTGAGCTGAGAGAGCTCTGAGGCGTAGAGCGCTGCTCTCTCCATGTCTCCCTCCCGATGTGCCTTCACACAGGCGTCGAAGAGCTCCCTGCTCCTCCTGCTCATCTGGTCAACACGCGCTGAGAGGCGATTGTTTAGAACTGAGAGGTTTATCGAGACCTCCTCGACTCTCGACCAGACTTTTGACTCACGAGACCACGGAAGACGCATCGACTTTACACGGACACGCTGCATTTATACTGGAGTAGCCAACCGAATTTCACAATACTCTCTAGGTATGGCTAAGAGAATACAATCGAGAATAAATCCTGGCTCATGAACAAGGCGAGCAAGATAAGTAGTGCGCCCAAGACCAAGTTCATAATACGCAGAAACCGCGACCTGATGAGCATGCTCCCCCTCCAAGCTACTGCGCTCATAGAGTAGAGCCAGGCATAGTCTATCCAGATATGCGACATATACATGACAGCGACGCCGGTCCATGCCGCCATTGCGAAGGAGTCAGAGATCAGGCGGGCGCCTATTGTAAGCCACCAGGCTATGAAGTATGGATTCAAGCCGGTGAATATGATGCCTATCAGCATGCCACTCCTCGGGGAATCTGTGCCTAGTTTTTGAAGATCAGCCGGCCTCCTCGTTAGTGCCCCACGAATCTGCATCAAGCCGAAAAAAACCAGCGCTAAAACGCCCAAAACAGATATGGTTAAGCGGGCTAAGGCACTACCTTCAAGCATGGCCACAAGACCCTGAGCTATCAAGATAACAAGAGGAAGCTCAACCACCATGTGACCTGTGGCTGAGTGAAGCCCGACGCTCGCCCCCCGCTTAATGCTCTCACTTAAAGTCGCAACTAGTAGGGGGCCTGGAGCAAGCGCGCCTGAGGCAGAGACCAAGATGACGGTCATGATGAGCTGTGGCCAGTCCATCGAGGGTCCAGAAGAGGCGGCCTGCCATATAAGAATAACCCGCCCAAGACTTTGAAGAAAGTGAAGCCAGTGGCCTCGACTTTTGCAGGAACGTTAACCTATTGCTTGAAGGCAGCGTTAAATACGGCTATCCACAAGAAACTACTCAGAAAATCGGAATTGAGTGTCAGGCTCGTCAACCCTCTCCAGCTGATCAGGGCTACTGCGCACTACCTTAAGGAGAACAATATCGTGACTCCTCCCAAGTGGGCGCCGTTCGTCAAGACAGGTGTCTCGAAGGACAGGCCTCCTTCGGACCCCGACTGGTGGTATATCCGTTGCGCCGCAATCTTGAGGAAGCTGTATGTCTACCGCGATGGTCTGGGCGTCTCGAGGCTCCGTAAGATGTATGGCGGGAGGATAAGAATGGGCCACAGGAACCCTCATTTCGCACCGGGGAGCGGAAGCGTGATAAGGAAGGCTCTCCAGCAGCTGGAGGCGGCAGGTCTGCTCCAAAAGTCTAAGAAGGGGCGCGTATTGACGAGGAAGGGAAGTAAGCTTCTTGAAGAGATTGGCGAGACACTCCTTAGAAGGCAGCAACAACAGTCGGGATGAAGCCTCTGAGTATTGAGGACGACCTTAAGCATTATTCATGGGAGCTCCTGAGAATGAAGCAGGAATATCTATGCGGGGCTTTGAGCTTCTGCGATTATTTTGAGAGGAGGTTCATGGTTGAGAAATCATTCAGGTCGGAGGTCGAAGGCTTGCTGAGAAAAAGAATAGGTAAGAAGAGTAGTAGATAGTGGCTATTCACCAAACTTCTCAGTCTTGTTAGCAAGGTCCATCAGAACACTCATCAAGTCGGTCCCCCTAAGCCTCCCCATGGCTCCCTGCGCAGAGTCAACCTCGTTGAACCTACTCACGTGGTCAACGCGCACACCGTATCCACTTATCAGAACAGGAACAGGGTCTCCTCTATGCTCGCCTGTAAGGGAACTGGTCGTGTGGTCACCTGTTATACAGACTATGAATTCCTCGCTGGGCGGGTCAAAGTTGTCACTGAACGCTGTGTCTATCTTCTCGAGGAACTGTGCCTTGGTTAGAGGGTCTTTATCATGCGCCGCTGTGTCTGTTCCCTTGATGTGGAGGAATATGAAGTCGTAGCTCCTTAGGGCATCGAAGGCGGTCTTGAACTTAGAGTTAAGGTCGGTGCTCAGCGTCCCTGTTGCCCCTGGGGCCTCAACGATCTCCATACCCACCGTGTTGCATACACCCTTGTATAGGGCCGCGCCCGCGATCACAGCTGCCTTTAGATGATATTTAGAGTCAAGGGATGGGAGGTTAGGCATCCGACCCGCTCCCCGCGGTAAAACCATGTTCGCGACAGCTAGTCCTTGGCCTCGCCTTCTCAAGTTCACGGGATGGGATTCAAGAATCTCCCTGTATCTCTTCAACAGCTTGTTTAGGACCTCAGCCGTCCTCTTAGCCTCTCTCGACTCATCGAGAGGCCTAGCCCACGCCACGGGAAGATTGTCTTTGTGTGGGTCGATGTCTGAGACTCTGTCCGAGACCTCTCCACGGAGAACAAGGACGCTTCTATGCTCTACAGTGTGTTTTATCATAACCTCGACGCCGTCAATCTCCTTAACCTCAGAAAGGCTCTCAACAAGCTGTCCCGCTTCCTGACTGCCTATCCGGCCGGCCCTTCTATCCACCACCACGTCGTTGTCGTCAACCGAGGCGAAGTTGCATCTGAAAGCGACATCTCCAGCCCTAAGCCTGACCCCAGCACCTATAGCCTCGAAGGGCCCCCTACCAGGATAATACTTGTATGGGTCATAGCCTAGTATGGAGAGGTGGCCCGTGTCGCTGCCAACGGGAACCCCGGGGGCTACGGGGTCGATGACGCCGTTCATCCCGGCGCGCGCAAGTCCGTTGATGAATGGTATCCGGGCGGCTTGGAGAGGTGTAAGGCCGTTCAAGACTTTAGAGGGCCTGTCGCCGACTCCGTCTAACAATAGAAATAGAATCTTCACATATCCTAGACCGTGGCTAGTAATTTATAAAAACGACTCTCCCATAGCGGGATAATGAGCAGCCGCCCGGAGATCGCGTCTGTTGAGGAAGTGTATAGGGGGAGGCTATTCTCCGTCAAGCATGTCCGCGCAATCTATGACGGTAGGGAGGTGGTCAGAGAGGTCGTTGAGCATCCGGGCTCCGTTGCGGTTGTAGCGCTGGATGAGGATGGAAGATTCCTGCTGGTTACTCAATATAGAGTTGGAGTGGACGAGATTACTTTGGAGATACCTGCAGGGACGCTCGAGCGGGGTGAGTCCCCTGAAGAGTGTGCTCTCAGAGAGGTTGAGGAGGAGACAGGGTATAGGGCGCGCGAACTCCGCCTCATCGCAAAGACCTACACGGCTCCGGGATACTCCAGCGAGACGCTATATATCTATAAAGCAGAGGCCGCCCGCGGCTCAGGCACGAGACACGAGCCAGACGAGAACATAAAAGTAGTCAAGATGAGCGCGGATGAGGTGCTGAAGGCGATCAGGGAGAATGAAATAAATGACTTAAAGAGTATTGCGGCCCTTCTCCTATATATCTACTCGACGAGCGGGATTAGCGGTGTCTCGGCCTAGTCCTCTTCACCTTTCCGAGCTGAGCCGGTTCTAGGTTGAGGACGATTGTTTTGAGGACCATCATCTCCTCTATCGAGTAGCCGATACCTTCGCGCCCTATGCCCGAGTCTTTCACACCCCCGAATGGGAAGTATCCCACTCCGTGGCGTGGAAAGTCATTTATCGTTACCGCTCCCACTTGGAGAGTCTTTGCTATCCTCCACATCCTGTAAAAGTCGTTAGTGAAGACGCAGGAGTCGAGACCATACCTGCTCTTTGAAGCGATGGATAAGGCCTCATTCTCGTCTTTGACCCGCGCTATGGTGACTACAGGTCCGAAAGTCTCCTCCCAAATGATTCTTGCGTCGAGCGGAACCATGTCAAGAACCGTGGGTTCGTGGTAGCTGCCCCTATATCTCCCTCCTCTAAGTAACTTGGCTCCTTTCTCGACCGCGTCGCGCACCAAGGCGTTAACCCTCTCTGCGGCGGCCTTGTTTATAAGTGGGCCCACAGTTACCCCCTCGTTCCTCGGGTCTCCAAACTTGATCTTGTCAACTTCCTCGAGCACCTTCGCGACGAATTTGTCGGCCACAGACTCGACTACCAATATCGCGCTCACGGCGTCGCATCTCTGACCCGCGTTCCGGACTGAGCCCATCACACATCTGTTAGCTGCAAGCTCCAAATCCGCGTCATCTAGCACGATGGCGTATGCTTTTCCGCCAAGCTCTAAGTGAAGCCTCTTGTTAGCCGCAATCTTCGCGATCTCTCTACCGACCTCTGTGCTGCCTGTGAAAGATATCAAGCCCACATCTTCGTGGCCTGCTATCGTGGAGCCAATCTTCCCCGGCCCTGTTACGACGTTGAGAACGCCTGGCGGGACTCCCGCCTCCTCCAAGGCCTTCGCCAACAGGAGTTGGCTTAACGGCGTGTCGCTTGAGGGTTTGACCACCACGGTGTTTCCTGAAAGGAGGGCCGGTATAATCTTGGCTGCCGGGATGTAGAGGGGATAGTTGAACGGGCCTATGGCCCCAACGGTTCCAACTGGCTCGCGAAGAACTATGGCTATCTTCCCCATAGTGTCTGCCGACCAGTCCCCAGGCTTGTATTCACCGCTCACCTTCGATACATCCTCCATCGTCATCCGCATCCTCTCGACAACAGCCGTAATCTCTCCACGCGCGTCAGAACGAGTCTTACCTGCCTCGAGCATCAAGACATTAACAAAGTCCTCAAGATGCCTCTCAATTATCGAGGCTGTGTCGTGGAACATCTCGATCCTGTCGATCGCAGCTATCGCCCTAATCTGAGGCCTTGATTCCCTGGCCGCGGCGACTGCTAGCTCAGCATCCCTCTCATCACCCTTTTGCGCATACGCAAAGACGCTGTCATCGATGGGCGTATCCACTGGGAAAGTCGCACCTTTTAAGCACTCAACCCACCTGCCACCGATAAACATTTTAAAGACAGGCAGCCCCTCATCGCTTATACTGTATAGGTCATCGAAGAAGCCGCTCAGCCTAAGAGTAGGCCGCTGAACCTGGCCAATCTCCGCCGTCGTCATCCCCTTTATCGAGTCATGTCTGTTTTGCCCCCATTTATATACCGTTTCATTGAACCTCACATATATGACATGAATGCTCTCTTTTTTAAATAACGATGTAATTTAGAATAGGGTGGGATGAAGCCGAGCGAAAATGAGGTTCTGAGAGCCCTGAAGACTGTCAAGGACCCTGAGCTCGGCATGGATATCGTGAGCATGGGGATGATAAAGGACCTCAGTGTGCGCGATGGGGATGTGTCGTTCACTCTGGAGCTGACGACCCCTGCCTGCCCCTTCAATTCTCAGATAGAGCAGATGGCGAGGAGCGTGGTGGAGAATGTGCAGGGCGTCAAATCAGTTAAGATGAATGTGACGGCAAGAGTTAGGGAGGGCTGGACGGGTCAGCGGGTTCCTCTGGAAGTGCCCGGAATCAAGAATGTGGTTGCGGTGGGGAGCGGAAAAGGGGGTGTCGGGAAGACAACCGTTGCCACGAACCTTGCCGTCGCTCTCTGCGAGGCAGGAGCCTCCGTCGGGATTTTGGACGCTGACATCTATGGCTCGAGCTTGACAAGATTCATTCGTGACCTGAAGTTCGGCGTGCAGGGGGGAAAGAAGCTTAAGCCCGCCGACGGCCCCTTAGGCCTGAAGATCATGTCGATGGGCCTGATCGTGCCGGATGATACACCTGTTATCTGGCGTGGCCCACTTGTTGGAGGCGCCGTTAGGCAGATGCTTCTCGAAGTGGAGTGGGGGGCGCTGGACTATCTCGTGGTGGACCTTCCACCTGGAACCGGCGACGCGCCTCTCTCCTTGGCTCAAACAATCCCGATAACTGGCGCGCTAATAGTTACTACACCACAGCATGCGTCGCTGGACATAGCCATGAAGGCCCTCAGGATGTTCCAGAAACTGGGAGTAGAGATACTGGGCATAGTGGAGAACATGTCTCATTACGTCTGCCCAGACTGTGGGAGAACCGAGCATATATTTGGGCGCGGAGGAGGGGCAAAGGTCGCAGAGAGCTTGGGAATTCCTCTACTCGCACAGATACCGCTCCTCCCATCCCTCAGAGAGGGCAGCGACAACGGGACACCCGCACTAGTAGCCGACCCTGCTTCACCGGCCTCAGAAGCCTTCAGAGCCTTGGCGAGGAGAGTCGCGGCAGCCTTAAGCGTGACAGCTATCAAGAGGGGGGCGAAATAGCTTTCTTGGAAAAGTCGAGACTAAGCCGGCTTCCAAGACCGGGAGTGTATTCGTCGAGCGATCTTAGAATAGAGGAGATCATCCCAGTGCTCCCAGAGATCTATGAGGGAGGAGAGATTGGAGCCGTAGCACTATACATTGGCGTCACACGCGCCCAGAGCAGAGATGGGAGAGAGGTAGAGATGCTCGAGATAGAGGCTTATGAAGAGAACGCCAACCTCGAGATAGATAGAATCTGCCGCGAGGTCAAGGAGAAGCACGGAGTGGCATACGTCGGTATATGGCATCTGCAGGGCCGTTTTAAGCCAGGTGAGCCTCTTGTGCTCGTAGTTGCGGCCGGCGGCCACAGGGAGCAAGTGATAAAGGCTCTGCACGAGGCAATTGAGAGGTACAAGAAAGAGCCCGCGCTCTTCAAAAAAGAGGTTTACGTAGATGGTATGCACTTGTGGATATCAGAGTAGGTCGGCAAATACTTATATAGCCTGAGGGTCAGCTTAGGTTGGATGAGGCTTGACTTGGACAGGGTTTGAATGGCTCATCGTAGTGGCCGTGTTGCTAGTTTTGTTCTTGTGGGGCCCCGAGAGGCTGCCCAAGATAGCGAAGGCCTTCGGGCAGGCGAAGAAGGAGTTTGAGAAAGCAAGTAAAGAGTCAGGCTCAGGGGAGGGCTCGGTCTCCTCGAAGGAGCCTCAATCCTCTGCCGATGTCTCGTCGCTCTCGGACGAGAAGTTGCTTGAAATCGCGAAGACGCTTGGAATTCCCACTGAGGGCAAGACCAGGGAGGCCCTGATACAGGAGATTAAAGCCAAATTGGCTGCATAACCATGTTAACCGTTCTCGAGGCTGCGCTGATAATCATCGTCATATTTGTCCTGATTATATTCTTCAAGCCAGACCTTATTCTTAGGTTCGCGAAAAGCTTGGGCGAGTTAAGGAGGGAGATGAAGAAAGGAGAAAAAGAGGAACAGTCTTGACTTTAGCGCCCTTTCACGAGCTTTTTTCCGCTCCTGCCTCTCTAGCTATCTCTGCCCAGCTCAGCCCAGCTGCTACTGCCTGAAATGCGAGCGTGATTTGTGCAAGAAGCTGATGCAGGGCGACAAACTCAGGCCTCAAAACGGTGAATACCACTATTGCCCCCATAGCCACCTGAATCATAACAACCAGCAGAGATAGCTGGGCGAGGGCCTTAACAACTTTGAGCCCGCGTAATGGCTCAAGACGCCTTGCCCTAATAACAGTCAGCAGAATCGTTAATACGACGAAAACTCCCCATACCCTGTGCAGAAACTCCATCAAGACCGGGAACGAATCGGGAAACGGGCAGAGAGGCCAGTCAGGACAGGCCATACCCGCCCCGATCGCCGAGACGTAACTGCCGATGACATTCATGATTACTATGGCCGTAGATGCGAGAATCGTTGACTGGAAGAATGCGCTTATCTTCTCCATCAATCTCGGAGTTTTCTGCGTCTAATTTATATCCATCGTGACGAAGCATCAACATGGTTGGGCGAACTGGGGAGGTAGGGGATGGGGCGTAGAAAGGTGCGGAAGAATCCGAACGAGATGACCTTCATAGAGCATATCCTGGAGCTTAGGGATAGGTTAAAAGTTATAGTGATTAGCTATTTCGTGGCTCTCTTCTTCTGGCTAGCCTTCCCCTCAAACATCTCAATCTCCAGCATAAGCACGATCTTTACCGGAGAATACACGCCCGTAATCAGCGTGGTGCTGGAGCACGCTGTCTCGCTGGCCGGCGGTATATTCAGTATAATTCCGGGCAGGCTGGTATCTCCGCTTGAGATATACTTCATAGCCGCGGCTCTTGTCGCTTTTATCACGATTATCCCTGTGATTGGGTATGAAATCTATGCGTATGTCAACCCCGCACTTTATCCTCATGAAAAGGGCCTCGTCTGGCCTTTCCTCACAGCCTTTATCGTGCTCTTCGCAGTTGGCGCCCTGTTTAGCTACCTCATAGTTGTGCCGCTTATCATAAGGTTTATGGCGATTTTCGCCGACATAATTGGTATACCTCCACACTTGAGGCTGATAGAGGCTGGAGACTACTACATGTTTGTCTTCTCGACTGTAGGCTCAATGGGGCTTCTCTTCACATTCCCCGTAATCTTCGTCTTACTGGTCAGGCTGGGCATTCTGAGCTCCAACATACTCTCAAGGAACAGAATCTACTTCTACGGAATCCTCTACATAGTAATAGCGTTCATAACTCCCGACGGCTGGCTCGTGGGGAACACAGTCCTATTCCTTCCCCTCGTGTTAATGATGGAGGTCTCTCTCCGAATATCGAGGAGGATTGAGAGGAGGAGAGAGGCCGGCGTATACTCTGCCGCCAGATGTAAGTTCTGTGGAGCGGTCATGCAGGAGGGAGCAATATTCTGCGGGTTATGCGGTAAGAGCCAGGAGTAACAGTGGAGTAATGTCATGACGTCAGGCCCTTTAGTGTCCCGGAGATCTTCACAATGTCCAGCCTCGCCTTCTTCCCTCCGAGTTGACGGACCATAGCCGTTGAGAGGAGTACCACGGGGAGAGACCTCAACCCACACCTTAAAATGTATTCACCGCCCTGCAGCCGAGTCCTCTTTACAGAGATATCTGACTCAGCGAGCGAGAGCAGGCCACCCAGCCCCAAAAGCTCGTCAACAATGGTCCTCTTTAACTCTGCTGGTGTAACATCGACCTCCCTCGGATAAACCCTAATTAGGAGATACCTCTTCCTCACCCTCGACAAGTCTCCAAACACCCTCCGGGCTTATGCGCCCCTCAAGCCTGCCGCGATTCTCCACGAGAATCTTGGCGGGAGTAGTCGAGACTGTGTTGAGTGCGAAGTCTGGCCCGGCTCCAAGGCACCAAGGAATCGATGCGAGTTGACGCGGCGACCTCAACGAAAACTCGTCCTGTGCTCCCGAGGAGACTATGAGTTTAAGGCGACTCCTGTATGCTGTCCTGACAACACGCATAGAGTTTCTCACAGACTCAAAACCTTGGACAGCGATGTTCGAGAAGACAACCTCGAAAGAGTTGACGGCAACCTGGACCACGTGTCTATCGAGATAAACAGCGTCGATATGGTTCGCAACAACGGTGTCAACCCTCATATCGCGGGCCGCAGCCATAAAAACATCCCTGATGTTTGTTACGACAGAGACAAGGTCACATTTCCAGCGAACATTCCTTAGCAAATTATACAGCTCACCCTTCGAACTGGGGTGTAGGGTGACTCTGCGGAATATCTCTAGGCCGTAGCTCGAGGTCAGCCGCTTAGCCTCGCTCCAAAACTTATCGTCAACCTCGACAGCCACAGCCCAGAATCCAAGCTCGCAGCAGGACTTGAGCATCCGCTCTAGAGAGGATGTGTCCGGCGGCCTCAGCCAGGAATCTACAAACCTTCGGGGCATTGGGGAACCGCCTCTATGCCTCATCACTTCCTGGAGGTTATCTCCAGCTTGATTGAGTCTACCTCCGAGGGCTGGATTATCCCAAGGTATGCCAGCTGCTTGTCAAGCCTGAGATGAATCCTCTCCACCGCCCCACTCCTCTCAATCCTCTCCGAGAGATACTCTTGAGGGAGCTTCGAGAGGATGCGTTGAGCCGTCTCTTCAGCAAGCTCTTCAGGAACCTCCACCTCAAGGACTGTCAGTGGCTCTCCGAAAATCCCCGACAACCTGTGGGCCGTGAATGTCATTTCACGCTCTATGGACAGGATGTTGAGTATCGCCTGCCTCACTTTGGCCTCAGACTCGGTGGGGCCGCAGATTGCCCTAGCCCTTATGCTTAAACTTCCCATCCGACCATGCACTGTGGCTGAGCAGCCTATATACTAATACCATTTATCCTTTAAGCCTGCCAGATATGCTAAGGCATTTGTTGACACGTGAAGAATCGCTGTGACCAGTAGGATGAGTGTGAGTGTCGAGCTGTCTAGCCAGCTGGGCGGTCCATACGGCAATGAGGCCAGTAAAAGGGCTGCGGCCATGAAGCCGAGTTGGTCTAGAACTGGGGCTGGCCTCCCCCTCTCAAGTCCTATTCTCCTCTTTAAGAACGACCCCAGTAAGTCCCCGACCATCGCGCCTACAGGCAGTAACGTATACTCGGGAGGCCCACGGTAGAGCCAGGGGATGGATATCTGTATAGCAATCGCAGTTAGGAGCCCCGTAGCGAGCCCTGAGACGAGACCCTCAAGTGTCTTTCCATCTCCGAGAAGCCTTCTGCCGTCGCGGAGTGTTTTTCCCCGATCGATTGGATGACCGCTACCGATAAGTCGGAGAATTACAACTGGGGCTCCGTTAGCCACATAGGCGGGGAGGACATAGACTATTGCGGTCAGGATATCCTGCATCCTCATCCAGGGGCCGCGACCCAGTCTTTAACGGTTTACATTGCGTAAGCTACTTGAGGGGGTGGCCACTCCTTCTTGCCTCCCAGCAAAACTATAATAGAGTTGCTTTGACTAGGCTTTTGATTTGCGCTACACGGTCTCTATAGACCAAGGCACAACCGGGACAAGGTGTCTGGTCGTGGACGAGGAGGGCAGGCCCGTCTCATGGGCGTATAAGGAGCACGCCAACATCTATCCTAGGCCGGGGTGGGTTGAGCAAGACCCCCTCGAAATACTTGAGGCCACCAAGGCAGTCTTGAGAGAGGCTCTACGGGGTGTAAACCTCGAGGCAGGCTCGGTCGCAGGCGTAGGCGTTACTAACCAGAGAGAGACCACGGTTCTCTGGAACAAGAGGTCTGGCATACCAGTCTATAATACGATTGTCTGGCAAGACACCAGAACAAGAAATAGGTGCGACGAGCTCAGGGCGCAGGGTCTCGAGGAGGACACGATACACAGGCTCACCGGGCTCTACGCATCAACCTATTTCTCCGCCACAAAGATCGAGTGGGCTCTCAAGAATGTGCATAAGGCGCAAGAGACGGCGAGGAAAGGCGAGCTAGCATTTGGGACCATAGACTCCTGGCTAATCTGGAACATGACCCGCAGAACCAATGGTGGCGCTCACGTAACGGACTACTCTAACGCCTCAAGAACCATGCTCTTCGATATCCACAAGTTGGATTGGTCTGACGAGCTACTCAGCCTCTTCGGCATTCCTGATGATATAATGCCCGATCCTCTCCCCAGTATCTATTCAGACTACTATGGGTTCACCGATCTCTGGGGGATTCTGGGAAAGGAAGTCCCTGTCTGTGGCGATCTGGGAGACCAGCAGGCCGCCCTCGTGGGTCAGGCATGCTACTCGGTCGGCGATGCGAAGAACACATATGGGACGGGGTGTTTCCTGCTCCAAAACATAGGGCGGACGCCTAAGCTTTCGAGGCATGGCCTTTTAACGACGGTGGCCTACAGCTCGGAGAGAGGTAAAGCGACGTACGCGATGGAGGGGTCGATAGCCATAGCGGGCTCTCTCCTCAAATGGCTGGCAGAGAATCTTGGGATTATCTCTTCTCCGAGAGAGAGCGGAGAGGTTGCTTCGAGAACCGGGGAGGAGGGCTCTGCGGGCGTGTATTTGGTGCCAGCCTTTAGCGGCCTTTTCGCGCCCTACTGGGACCCCACCGCTAGGGGCGTAATAATTGGCCTCTCAGCATACACGAGGCGCGAGCACATAATACAGGCGGCCTTAGAGAGCATCTGCTGGCAAGTCTATGACGTCGTCGAGTCGATCGAGAAGGACACCGGTATAAGGCTCTCTGTTCTAAAAGTTGACGGAGGAGCCTCCATGAATGATTACCTGATGCAGCTACAAGCAGATATTCTCGGATGCGAGGTCGTGAGGCCAGAATTTGCGGAGACCACATCGCTTGGTGCGGCCTTCGCCGCGGGTTTAGCCTCGGATGTATGGGAAGACTTTGAGACTTTAAGATCTTTGTGGCGGGAATCCGCCAAGTTTAAGCCTACCTGGCCAGTGGAGAGGAGGATCAGCGGCCTCAAGGGGTGGCGGGCGGCCCTAAACCGTGCTAGGGGATGGCTCAGGGAGGTTGAATCTTAGCCTCAAGCTCCCTGACTCTGTGCTCGATGGCTGACATGATCTTCTTTACGAGGTCCTCGCTGGAGTCAGCCTCAATCTCTCTCAGCCTATCCGCTAAAACTCTGTCACCTATAGTCGACCGCACCCATCTCTCAAAGTGTCTGCAGGCCGCGTGGAAGAGTATTGAGTTGCTTGTTGCGAGTGGGATGGTCTCTAACAACTCGTATAAAGAGTGGGCTGATAGCCCAATATATCTCCCATCCTCGTGATAGTGAAAGGCCCTGTCGGGAGGCACAACCCTGAGAAACCTTACAGCCTCCCCCGCGTCACCTCCAATAATCTCTGCTGTAAGGGCTTGAAGATGGGAAACCGCTCTCAAAAAAGAATAGAACATGTTCATCTGGTCTGTGTAGCCGAAATATGCGTGCACGACGCCGGAGGGTCCGTGCCTTGCATACATGTAATAGAGTTGGTCGCTTATCTGAAGCAACCTCCAAGCCCTTATCAACCTCTCAGACCGGCTGCTCCTGACCACGCGCTCCATCCTTTTCAAAGCATTGAAGCAGGTGATCTGCATGGGGTTGCTAAGCCACGCGTCGGTGCTCTTCTCCACATCCGCCCAAGAGATAGTCTCGAGGTCCCCCACGGAGATGACGCCCCTTGGCTCAGCCGCGTCCACGATCTCTGAAGCCGTATTGAAGGATAGGTGCTGATATCTCAGAACCTCGCGGGGCAGGTGTCTGAGAAATTCGTGAATTCCAGACTCCGGCCAGTGGTGCTCGCCGAAAGTCTCATAGTCCATGAAGATCAAGACGTAATCTCCCTCGATCGCAGAGAGCCAGGCTGCATACTTGTCGGCTGTTAAGGGGTAGCCGGGCCAGGTCCTCTCCGAGAAGCGAAACGCTATATCGTCAGAGAGCCTGTAGTTGCGTGTCAGTATCTTTAAGTCGCTGTTGGGAGGAGTGTAGGCGTAGTTGGGTGAGCGGCCGCCGAGGACCCGCTCGACCCCCTCTATTATGATGCCCTTGTAGTTCATCTCCCTGACGCTTCTCGCCACAGAGTTATTGTATAGGAGCTCTGTGTTCTCGAAGACTCGCGGCTCGTAGCCGAAATAGGACAGCATAGCCTCTCTGTGCATCTTGACCTGCTCCCTGAATTCGTCGCTATCGGGTCCGTAGAGGCTTGCAAGGCTGTGATAGTATGTCTGCTCTAAAAGCTCCACCCTGCCGGTTGAGACCATCTTCTGAAACTGGTCGATTATCTCTGGAGCCCATCTCTCCGCCTGCTCTAAAAACACTCCTGAGATGCTGAAATTCACCTTGAAATCTCTCCCCGTCGAGGCGGCCTCGTCAATAGCCTTCAAGATGATGTTGTTGGCGGGTATGTAGCACTTCCTAGCGACCCTCAGAAAAATCTCCCTATTTAGGGTCTCGTCAAGATAAAGCTCGGGAACAGCGTCGACGCCAGCCCTGCTCAGCGCCTCACTCTTCAGCCTTATATTCAGCCTGAAAGGCTGGTGGACCTCAAAGGCTAGGCAGACGCGCGTCAACCATCTTAGAAATTTGGAGACGGGTGCCTATATTCGTGTCGGGTTTTTATAGACGGGGTTAGGAGAGTGAATAGAATGTCGGAGGAAGCCGTAGAGCCCAAGAGGAAGGCAATCGTCAAGATACCGAGTAAGGTTCTGAGGACGCGGAAGGAGAGACCTGTCTTCGTCAGGCAGGAGGCCAAGCGTTACAAGAGGCTCGGCGAGAAATGGAGGAGGCCACGGGGCAAGGATAGCAAGATGAGGCTTCAGAAGCGGGGGTGGCCTCCGCTGGTAAAGGTGGGATACAGGTCTCCCAAAGCTTACCGGGGACTACATCCGTCAGGATTCAGGGAGGTCCTTGTCCACAACCTCTCCGAGCTTGAGGGGCTCGACCCCACGAAGCATGCTGTGAGGATTGCGTCCTCCTTGGGTGCCAGAAGCAAGCTGAGAGTCTATGAGAGGGCCGTCTCTCTCGGGCTGAGGGTTCTAAATCCGCCGAGGGGTGCAACGATATGAGCCTAAATATTCAGAAAAGATTGGCGGCTGAGATTCTGGGCTGCGGAGAAAGCAGAGTCAGGTTTGACCCTGAGAGGCTGGAGGACATCGAGGACGCCATCACTCGCGCAGACATCAGAAGGCTCATTGAGGAGGGAGCCATATATGCCGAGGCCAAGAAGGGAAGCGTCCGCAGGCGTGAGCCGGAGAAGAGGGGGCCGGGTAGACGGAAAGGTGGAAAATACTCAATCCTGTCGCGAAAAGAGAGATGGATGATGAGGGTCAGGGCTCAGAGAAAATATCTGGGAAGGCTAAAGGCGGCACGGATGCTGAGAGAAGAAGCCTATAGAAGCGTCTATCTCCAAGTCAAGGCTGGGCGCTTCAAATCAGTGACAGAGCTGAAAAACTACTTGAAGGAAAACGGCCTCCTACTAGCAGGTGCATAAGATATGCCTCCCGTTAGACCTCTCTCAAGACGGCCTCCTCGGCGAGCGCTTAGCGGCCACACAAACTACAGGAAAAGGCTAAAACTTGTAAAGTCCGGCAAGCCAAGACTAGTGGTTAGGAGAAGCAACAAGTATCTGACTGTTCAGCTGGTTGAGTCGCGGAGGGGCGGAGATTATACGGCGGTAACGGTTACCACGAAGATGCTCAGTAAATATGGCTGGCAGGGTGGGGGGAAGAACATACCTGCCGCATATCTCGCAGGCCTCCTTGCAGGCAAAAAGGCGACGAGTAAAGGATACGGGGAGGCGATAGTCGATCTTGGAATGCACGCCCCTCATCCAGGCTCAAGGCTCTTCGCGGCTGTCAGGGGTGCGTTGGACGCAGGTCTAAAAATCACCTCGGACAAGGAGATGCTCCCATCCGAGGACCGCATAGCAGGCAAACACGTATCAGATTACTATAATGCTTCAAAGGAGTCAGGGGAGAGCTTTGTCTTCTCAGCTCTGCCGCCAGCAATTCTCGAGAACCTCCCCCAGCATGTGGAGGAAGTCAAGCAAAAAATAATCACCAACTCGTCGGTCTGAAGAACTAGCTTATGCGCATATACTACCCGGTATGTGGAGAAGAACCCTCAAGGCATCGCCGACGGTCTTTGTGTGCGCACTAAACCTACTAATCTACACCCTTCAGGGCTTGAGACTAGCCGCGGAGCTGGGGCCAGCCGCGCCCCTAGTCCTCTCTAATCTCATCATCTCAACACTCTTCCTGCTTGCTCTAATCCTCATCATATTCCGCACGCGGAGAAGTATCCAAGCCCTCTTCGCCGCGTCACTCGCAACCCTAATCACGTATAGGATGTGGAGCTCGGCCACTGACCCAGAGCGCGACCTATACTTCAGGGCTGCCCACGGCTTCATGATTCTCCTCGCCTGGCTCCTCCCGGCTACGATTACTGTGCGAGAAGACAGGTCGGCGCTGCGCCCAGTGAATGCTTAAGGGGGGATGTCAACTTTTTGTAGAGGAAGGAATCATTTATCTCGGTCTTGATGCCCGAGGGTCTAGAGCTCCTCCTCCTGGTTTTTGCCGTCGCTTTCGCGGTACTATCAGTCGAGACCAAGAATCTAACTAGGTCTGTCTTCGGCCTCCTCCTCTTCACTGCCACAGTCGGGGTCATCTTCATTCTGGTCGGCGCTGTCCACGTGGGCGCGCTCCAAATAATCGTCTACTCAGGAGGCGTTACTGCGCTCTTCCTCGTGATGATAATGCTGACGTCGAGGAGGGACGAGACATGAGGCTCAATGAAGTCATAGGCGTTTTAGCGACCGTGGTTTTCTCGGCGCTCTTCATTACGAGCCTGGCTACGCGCCCTCTCCTCTACGATTACTGGGCTGAGAACTTGGGGCGGGTGGTGAGGGGCTCGTTTGATGATGTTGGAAGGGCTCTGAGCCAATATGTTTGGGGTGACTTCTTCCCTGCTCTGACGGGCGTTATCGTTCTTCTCCTGGCGATAGTTGTGGGTCTCTCCTCGCTCCTAAGGGAGGGTGAATAAGCATGGCGCTAAGCCCTTCACTGTACATCGTTTTCTCCGGGCTAATCTTCGCGATAGGCATCTACACGCTAGCAACTAAACGCAACATCATAAAACAGCTGATCGGTATCGAGCTCATGATAAACGCGGCCCACCTGAACTTCGTCGTCCTAGCCGTGAACAGTCCCGGCGGCATAGATCCCTATGCCCTCGCCTTCGTCTTCCTCTCACTGGCGGCCGGCGCGTCAGTAATTGCTATTGGAACACTACTCATCGTGAACGTCTACAGAACCTACGGGACAATGGACCTAGAGGCTCTAAGGAAGCTTAGGAGATAATGCCGCCCGCTATCGGCGGAATTATCACCACCCTGTCACCGTCTTTTAGAGCCTTTCTGAGAGGCTCATCAGGTATCTTCAGATCATTGATAGCTATTGCGATGTTTGGCCGAAGCTCACCACTACTCGTCATAATGTAGTCCCTTAGTCTCGGCCCATACTTGCCCACAAGCTTCTCTATGAGTGTGGCAACTGTGGAGCCCTCCTCCAGAACTACCCTCTCCTCCCTCACACCCGTAATCTCTCTCAGATACGCGTAGTATCTTGTTTCAACCGAAATCATGGCCTCACAAACTCTTTAGAGGTGGGAGGTAAAATTTCTATCTCGGCCACAACTCTCAGGGCATGTATTTCCTTAGAGAGGCTGCGAGGTCTTCTGGGGTGGCGTCAATGACTGGCTCGAGGAATAGTTTCTCAAGGAAGCCGTCGTCGTTCACGTATATGGGTGTAGGTGATGGCCTGGCGACTATCCTCGCGTGGAGATAGAAATATTTGCTTATGTCTGAGTCGCTGGGTCCTGAGTAGAATGCCAGGTTTAGACTTGTAAACCCCGCATCTACATAGTATCTAGTCACGCCCATCAGGCCTTTGCAGAACTCCTCCACATCGCTCGGCGCCAGCCTGCTGAGGGAAGATATCCCCTTGAAGATCGCTATGGCTTCTCTATTTCCGAGGGGGGCGTAGCTCGCAATCCACGCCACTCTCTCACCATGCTTCACCATCCTCTCACCCCTCTCCTCCTCCACTTCGATGAGGTCTCCCCAATAGCATGACCCTTCTCGACTATACTTTTCACTTGCCTCAATCTCTTGCCGAAGTGTGTTCGCGGGTTTTTCATCGGCTAAGACTTGGAGGTGTGGGTGGAGTATGCTTGCGCCTGCGGGGGGCTGGTTGTTCCAGCAGAGCAGCCAGTATCGCGCGGCTGGGTCGAGGGCTGCCACGTCTCTCAGATATTCCAGAGAGGCGTTGAGGCCGTTCATCAGCTCATCTGCAGTGATCTGGTCCAGTGTCTTGAAGTGCTCTCTCGTGAAGACTGTTACCGAGTGGTGCTTGGAGAATGGGAAGAGGTTTGGGAAGACCCAGCAATCCCCTCTTTTAAGCCTCTTATATGGTAGCTGTGTATAGGTTGGCGTGCTCTTTTCTATCGCCTCAGGGCAGAATGGGCAGCTCGCCCGCGCCCTCTCTGCAAGCTCCCCGATGGCGGAGGTGTCCACTGAGACCTGCCTAGGTCTCCTAGCCCTCACCACGTTCAGCCTACACCATCTTCCAGTCAGCGGGTCCATCCTATACTCAATCTCTTGAGAACTCTCCGCGCCCCCCGAATCCGGCGGGGAGAACCGTGAAGACACCACAATCTTCCTGAACTCTATCGGCACGATTAGAGTCGGAATGGAGCCTAATTTAAACTTCTGGGCTACAGATGTATCTCAACGATGTCTCCGTCCATCAACACATGGTCATGCCCAACCCTCTCGCCCTGAATCTTCGCGGAAGAGCCCCAGACGCGGGCGTATTTCAGCCTCTCCGCAAACTCTCTATGAATCTTCTCGGCGAGGTCGTAGACCGTGGCCCCTCTTTTTAGCAGCAGCGGCTTCTCAGAGACCTGGCCCTCTCTCCGCGTATAAACCCGGATCATCTCCAGAGCCTCAAAGATACGCTGCTTGAGCTGTTCCACGCCTCCGTTGTGGGCTGAGGCCTTGATAGCTCTAAAGCCTCTCTCCTCCAGCTCTTTCACAGCGCGGTCTGCTTGCGCCTCGTTAAGGTCGGACTTATTCACGATAAAGAGGCTCCTCTTATACTCGGGTCTCCGGATTAGCTCCTCCTCCAGCTCATCAAGCCTCACATCACCCGAGATCTTTATCACCGCGGATTTGATTCCGAGAGACGTCACTAGGTTCTTTACAGCCTCGTAGCCACCTTCAACGGAGCCCATGATGACCATCCTTAGGCCTCCGCTGTCCTTCTTCTCAATCTCAAGCTCGAAGCTCTTCTTCCTGAGCGTGATGCCGTACTCCTCGAGGAGGCTCTCGATTGCCTCGAACTGTTTGACTGGGTCTCGCGAGGCGTCGAGAACGACTATGAGAAGGTCGCTGTTTCTAGCGACGCCTATGCTTTTTGAGGCCATGCCTGTCTCCCTAAACTCTTCAGTGAGTAAGGAGGGGAGGTCGACCAGCTGTATCTCGCACCCGGAGTAATTCATCATTCCTAAGAATGGTCTCTGCGTTGTGAAGGGGTAGTCGGCCACCGGCGATGGAGCGCCCGTAAGGGCTTGAAGCAGGCTGGACTTGCCGGAGTTGGTTATGCCAATGAATGCGGCCTGCACCCAACCCTCCTTCTTAACGCTAAACTCTGAGGCCCCTCCTCCAGCCCTCCTAACCCTCCTCTCCTCCAGCTCATCCCTAAGCTCGGCAAGCCTCTTCCTCAGCTGCCTCCTCAGCTTCTCAGTGCCTTTATGGTCTGGTATGAGGCTCAGGGCCTCCTTCAAAACCTCTATCTTCTCCTCTATCGTTCTAGCACTCTGATACTCTGCAAGCTTATGCCTGGCCTCGGCCGGCAGGTTCGTGGGCAATCCTCTACAATTGATAGTGGTTGTGAGGAGATTTTAGAATTTCACTCCGACATGGGGGAGTCTCGGTTTATATCTGGACCTGAAATGTGTAGGGAGGGGGTCTTGACAATTAAGAAGCTCTTCAAGGAGGCTCAGAGGCTCCTAGCGGAGGCGGGGGTCCCTGAGGCCAGGCTTGTACCTCCGAGGTCCCACGAGTTCGGAGAGGCAACTACCACTTATCCCATGGAAAAGGCGGGCATGGTGGGCAAGAGGCCTTTTGAGCTTGCCGAGGAGATTGTCTCAAAGTTAGGCTCAAGCGAGCTGATCGAGAGCGTCAAGGCTGTGCCCCCCGGGTACATCAACTTCTATGCCGACTGGAGGCGATTTAGCGAGCACACCTTATCCGAAATATTCAGGCTCGGGCAGATGGGTTACGCAAGCTCTGAGATAGGTGAGGGAAAGGTGGTGCTGGTGGAGCACACAAGCGTCAACCCCAACAAGGCGCTACACGTCGGACACGCTAGAAACGTCTACCTCGGCGACCTCGTAGCTAGGACGCTCTCAAAAACCGGCCATAAAGTCTACGTTTTGAATTACGTCGACGACAGCGGCGTCCAGATGGCCAGCATACTTCTTGGCTTTCTGGAGCTGGGCATACCTGCCTCGCCGCCTGAAGGTGTAAGGTTCGACGAATACTGCGGCGACCACGTCTATGTAGAAGTCTCTCGTAAAGCGGAGACAGACCGCACCTTAGAGGAGAGGCTTAGGTCCCTCGCAAAGAGGGTTGAGGAGCGCGGGAGCGGGGAGTTTAGATATGCGAGGGAGGTGGCGGAAAAGGTTCTTTCATACCAGCTCATGACCTGCTGGCGGCTGGGAGCGCGATATGACATGCTCTTCAGGGAGAGCGACGTAGTTGCTTCAGGCCTCTGGTCAAAGACCTTTCAGCGACTGCTCGAGGCTGGCATAATCTACAAGGCGGCCAGCGGCGAGAACGCGGGGTGCTGGTGCGTAGACCTCAGCGGCCACGAAACCCTCTCCAAGGAGGGGGACGAGGTCTTGGTTAAGAGCGACGGCTCAACGACTTATGTCGCGAGAGACATAGCTTTCGCTCTCTGGAAGCTCGGTGAGTCGGATGTGGAGATCGGCGGTAGAGTTTGGGGGCGAAATCCAGATGGCTCTGAGATCTTGATAACCGATACGGACACAGCAACCCATCTAGAGATTCCAAAGGCAAGTATGGTGATAACGGTCGTGGGCTCGGAGCAGAGGCGGCCACAAGAGGTCATAAAATACGTGCTCAAAAAACTCGGTGTTGATGGAGAGAGATATCTGCACTTCTCATATGAGCGTGTCTCTCTGAGCTCAGAGTCGGCTAAAAGACTGGGGATGAGGGAGGTGGAGAGGAAGGCTATACACATGAGTGGGAGGCGAGGCATATACATCAAGGTTGACGCGGTGCTGGATGAGCTGAAGGAGCTTGCCGCGCAGGAGGTGAGGAGGAGACACGCTGACTGGGGAAGTGACAAGGTCGATGAGGTCTCTGAGGCTATTGCCCGCGGGGCTCTCCGCTACTCCCTCCTGAGGACCGAGGCGGAGAAGGCTGTTGTCTTCGACATGAGAGAGGCCTTAAGGCTTGAGGGCGACACAGGTCCATATATCCAGTATAGCGTCGCAAGGGCACACAGAATAGTCGAGAAGGCCAGGGACGCCCATTTGCAGCCGAGCATGCGCAAGAGCGGGGACCTTGTTAAAGAGGAGAAACTGCTGATACGCTCCGCCTCCTATCTGCCACTAGTTGTTGAGGAAGTCGCTAAAACCCTCAGGCTGAGGCAGCTCCTGACACACTCGAGGGAAATGGCTGTAAGGTTCAACGAGTTTTATGAGAAATGTCCAGTGATTGAGGGAGGTGAATCTGCTCCATTTAGACTCGCCCTCGTTGAGTCCTATATCATAGCACAGGCAAGCTTGATGGATATCATTGGCATACCTGTGCTTAGGGAGATGTAGGAAATTTACAGGAGCGTTGAGAGCTTCTCCGCCACCTCATCAAGATTTTTCGCGGCCAGCCAGTTATTGGAGCTAGGATTTCTGCTGATTCCGGTGAGCACAAGTATGCCCTTAGACCCGATGTTCTGGGCTAGAGCCATATCGACCTCCTCGTTATCACCCACCACGACAACCTCCGACGGAGTTAGACCCAATCGCCTTAAAGCTAGGTCTCCGATGTAGCGGGCGGGTTTTCCGACAAGTACCGCCTCTCGCCTAGTAGAGGTTTCGAGAAAGCTGATTAGCGCGCCTGCACCGGGCATGGGGCCGCGCTCAGTCATGTAGATATGGTCCTTGTTGGTAGCTATGAAAAGGGCGCCTTTCAAGATGGCTCTATGCCCCTCAACCAGTCTCCAGTAGCTTATGTCCTTTGTCCCCCCGGCCACTACAGCGTCGGCGTCTTCACTCCTACCCACAACCTGATGCCCGCCCAGAATCATCTCCTCAACCAGCCCTACATCACCTACCACGAAGACCCTACAAGCCCCCCTTCTCTCCCTGAGATACTCAGAGGCCGCCAACCCTGAATTCAAAACATCTTCCAACCTCGCATCACCAATCACACTTAACATCTTATCCAAAAGCATCCTACGAGAGTAAAACGAGTTATTAGTGAGGAACAAGATCCTTAACCCCCACTCCCTCAACCTCTCAACTAGTCTGGAGGCACCAGAAATCGGTGTGTCTCCGAGGAACAATGTCCCATCGACATCCATGAGGACTGCCTCTACTCTCGACAAATTCCGCCCTCCACATGTTATGGGATTAATTTAAACCCCTTTTCTCAGCGCCTCACTGAGGCAGTTGGTGAGAAGTCCAATCTGCTTGTCCGCCACCCTTCTCACCGTCTCTTCCCCGAGGAGCCTCTGAATGATTCCGAGGTCTACGATTGACACCCATTCCAAGACGCTGCCATCGTCCTTGGACGATACCCTCACGGAGATGTCTATGCTGATCTTCGCGCCCACCGCTCTTCCATCGCCGGCAACCCTTACCTCGCCCGGGCTTGTCTCCATGTAGGTAAACCTCATATCGGTTCTGATTCTTGAGAGGTATCCTGCCACTTTAGCCATCTCTGCCAAGTTGAGATAGAAGACTGCCCTGAATTCCTTGTCGCCGATGAGTTCCAGCGACGAGAGGTTGGGGAGGCATTTTCCGAGCCAGAGCGGGTCTCTGAGCCTGGATAGACAGTGCTCTGGGGGGGCGTCGACAGTAAACTTGCCCTCCAACCTCAACTCTGCCCACCTTTCCTTGAGGCGAGTAGTAGCGGGAGTATGAGGCCGACGTATCTCTCGGCGTCGATTGCGTCCTGCACAGCCTTCAAAGTGCTTGCGAGCTCTCCAGAGAGTTCTCCGGCCTTAAGCCTCTCCCTCAGCTCTCTCAGATCCTCTTCGCTCGGCATGTCAAGCCGAATCTTATCTGTATAACTTCCGCGAGGCGCGCCTATCTGCTGGCAAATCTTCTCAACGGCGGTCTCGGCTATCAGCCTGCTCGTAGTTAGCTTCCCCCCGAGAGCCGTTATGAAGCCTCTTACCCCCTGCTCCGAGTGGTCCAGCACCTCAAAGCTCCTCGTGATCTCCCTTAAGCTCATCTGCTCCTCACTTGGGGATATGAGTGGCCTGACAGAGGCGTAAAGCCTCGAGAAGCCCACTCTCCTCAGAGCCGGGACAACCTCTCCACACTCTTGGAGCAATACATTAGCGTCTTCTTCTCTAATCTGTATGTTGTCTGGGTCCTCGACGAGCATGGCGGTTGTGCCGGATATTGTGGCCCCGCTTGTGTAGGGGACAATTATATCTCCGTCGCTGGGTGGTCTCATCCTGTTTAGTATGTGGCGTGTCAGGTTCACGCATGTGACGCCCATCACTCCTGCAGCAGGTATAACCTCGACATGTATGCCGGCCTTCGCCGCGACCTCTCCGCACCACGGCCCCGCAGCGTTAATGACCCCCCTGCACTCAAAGTTAAAGACGTCGCCACCACAGCTCCCCCAAACACCAACAACCCCCCCGTCCTCCACCTTTAAACCACTCGCTTCAGCCCCCTCCAAGACGCTCGCCCCCCTCGCGACAGCGAGGAGGATAGCGGAGACAGCTAGGTCCTTAGCATACACCACCTTATCTGGGACAAAGACCGCGGACCTGACCTTCTCGCTGACCTTTGGCTCCAACTGCCTGAACAACTGAACATCACAATCTCTTACCGGTATTCCGGCTCTCTCGCAGGCTGACGTGAGCTCCGAGTGATATTCCTCTTCCTCAGGTTTGACCGAGACAAAAAAGCCGCCGACGTCCCGGATGCAGTGTGGCGCCATCTCCGAGAGAATCATGTTCTCGCTGATGCATTCACGTGCCGCCTGAGGGTCTGTGGTGGCGTACCTGGCCCCGCTGTGGAGCATTCCGTGGCTTCTGCCCGAGGTGCCTGAGCAGATACTCCTCCTCTCCAGCAAGAGGACAGAGACTCCGCGGAGTGCTAGGTCAAGGGTTGCGAAAACCCCGACCGCGCCACCCCCAACGACAATTACGTCATAATAGCCTCTCAGGGAGCTCAAGGGTTAATCAATTATCAGTGTTGCCTCGATGTTATCTGCCTTTCCCTCGGGATAAGTGGGTAGATTTTGCCGTCTCTCGAAGCTCGTCCGGAGCCCAGATAGAGCCAGCCACTTCTGACAATAACAACCCCCCCGCCCCCAACCC
>Ga0209289_100047_pt1 | contig 78642 bp, 68 predicted proteins | sample GXS110809BmetaG_FD_184121 | JGI IMG/M metagenome (GOLD analysis project Ga0209289, IMG submission 184121) | Hot spring microbial communities from Gongxiaoshe hot spring, China to study Microbial Dark Matter (Phase II) - GXS 110809B (SPAdes)... ... | reverse complement strand
TGTTTGAAGCAGAAAGACTAAAGAGAAGGTTATAAAACAGAATATCAAAATGTGTTTCTTCCATTTTTGCAGAACATTGATTATCTCCTGAAAAGATATCTGTTCCCCTGAGTTCATATTATCTATTTAATTTAAAGTTTCAAATATAATTTTCATATTTTCAATAAAATCTAAAATCATAATAATTTCGTTAGCTATGCTAATATACTATTAATTATAAATAATAAAAGAAAAATAGCTTAACTAAATAATCTAATTATAAAAAATCGTAATTTCATAAAAGGAATTTTTATCTTATTCTATGGATACTAACACTAAAGCAGGATTAAGAGCCATCTTTTAAGCCCTGATGATAAGATTTACGCCTTAAGCGACAAACAAATAGTAAAGTAAATAAATCGTAAAAAATTTTCTTTGATTTCATTCGTTTGTCTAATACGGCGATTTACTATTATTTGATTTTAAAAAGTTTTTCATACATAGATTTTCTCTCCTCAACATTTGCTATTCCTAACTTTTTCCTATACTTGACTATGGTTCTGCGTGCAATATCAACTCCAAATTTTTCCTTTATCAGCCTTACTATTTCAGAATCTGAAAGAGGTTTTGATTTATCCTCATTTGAAATCAAATTATTTATCTCTTCCAATATTGTTTTTTGAGAGACTTTCTTTTCCTCACCTGAAATACTATGAGATAAAAATTCCCTGAGTTCAAAGGTCCCAGAGGGTGTTTTTACAGTCTTACCTCTTATCGCACGACTTATCATACTTGTAGAGATCCCACAAAGCTCACTTAGCTTCTCAAGTGTCAGAGGTTTTATGTCTTTCTTTTTGCCATTCCTCAGAAAATCAATTTGGTATGAGAAAATACATTTTGCAACTTTCAGCAAAATATCATTTCTCATCCTTAATCCTCTTTCAATTTCCCTTGCTCTTCTAATCTTCTCCTGAACTATCTTTTTTGAAGGATCATCTAAATTTATTCCTCTATACCAATCTTCTTTTCTCAGATCTTTTATATATATTTTAGGAGAACTGAGGTGGATATATACATTATTATCATCATAAACTTCAACCTCCAAATCAGGAGATTTTCTGTAAATGCTTGGTTCAGAAAAATTAATTCTAGAAGTAGGGAAAGGTGGGATATCCTTATCTTTGGCGATATCTATTATCTTTGAAATAACCTCATCCTGCTTTATCTTATTTAATACAGCATCTTTAATATCTTTCCCCGAAACAGAAACTTTCTCAAAAAATTCAAATATTTCTGGATATTTTCTCTTTATATCATCAATGATATTCGGAGAAAGCTGATCTTGAATACCATTCTCATCAGCAATTTTTTTCAGAACAAAGTATATGTATTCAGAGGTATTTTTACTACCCATTCCAAATGGTTCAATGGAAGTAATAAGTTCCCTTCTAACACTTTCAAATTCTTCTTCAGAAACATTCAATCCAATCTCTTCAAGACTTTTTAGTATCTCTGACACATCACGAGCTAGATAACCTTTGAAGTCAATGGAATCAAAGATTTCAAGGGCAATCATCCTTCTTTTTTCATCTTCAAAATGGGAAAATATCCGCTGTTTTATGGATTCGTAGGGATATTCTCCTGCTACATAAGTGTTATCTTGTGAATACCTTTCATATTTCTGATCTTCTGCAGAATCCAGAAAATGATGTTGTTCATCTTCATGGTATTCTTTCTCTCTTAAATCTTCAAAGCTTTCCTCCCTAATTGATTTTTCTTTATTCTCTTCCTCATAATTTTCGTCTTCAAGATTCTTTTCCTCATAATTTCCCTCTTCATATTCAAGGAAAGGATTTTCATTAATTTCTTTTTCAAGCATAACATTGAGCTCATCTACAGGGGAAATAAGAATCTGAATCTGAACTTGAGATACAACTAACTTCTGCTCAAGCTTCAGTTTAGGTTTTTGTTCAATATATAACTTCATCGGGGTATAAAAATCTAAATAATAATCTAAATTCTTGACAAAGTGCTTCACATAATGTATAGTCCAAATAAATAATTAAAAACTTCATAAATACTATATTTAATTTTATCAATAATCAAACTTTTCTCCATAATCTCAATTTTTTGTTGAATTTAGAATCAGGTCTAATATTTTAAGCGCTGAGTCAAATAAATATGTACCAAAAATTGTCAATTTCCTCTTGCATTGTAAGTGGAGGATAAAAATTTTTTGACACAGCATTTAAGTTTCTTGCAATTCAGCAAAAGAATACAGTCTAAATCTTTACAATAACCTTATTTTCAAAAATTACTTTTATCTATTAAGAAGAGACAAAGAAAAAATAATGGAAGATATACTAAAGGTAGAAGGATTAGTTGTAAGGTTCGGAGATAAGAAGGTAGTTGATAATGTCAGTTTTTCTGTCAGGAGAGGTGAAATTTTTGGTCTCGTTGGAGAGTCTGGTTCAGGGAAAAGTATAACATCACTTTCTATTATAAGGCTAACTCCAGATAACGCTGAAGTTGAGGGATCAATAGTTTTTGATGGCAAGGAAATAAGCAAGCTTCCCGAGAATGAGATGCGGAAGATAAGGGGGAAAGATATAGCACTTATAACACAAAATCCTCACTCGGCTTTCAATCCGGTTTTAAGAGTTGGATATCAAGTTATAGAACCATTGCTGATACATCATGGCATGAAAGTCAAGGAAGCAGAAAAAAGAGCAATAGATGTCTTCAGGGATCTTGGTATATCTGAACCTGAGACAAGGATAAAAAGCTATCCGCATGAGCTTTCTGGTGGAATGAAGCAGAGAGCAGTAATAGCTATTTCAATATTGACAGGAGCCAAACTCATAATTGCAGATGAACCTACAACAGCATTAGATCCAACAATTGCATCTCAGATACTTAAACTTCTAAGAAAGCTTGTAGATGAGGATAAAAAATCTATGATATTCATTTCTCATGATATATCAGCAGTAGGGTGGATTTCTGACAGAATAGGAGTTATGTATGGTGGATGGATAGTTGAGATGGGAAACACAAGGGAAATCCTAAAGAATCCAATGCATCCATACACGAAAGCTCTGATAGAGGCTATGCCAGGGAGAGAAACCAAACCCAAACCTATTCCTGGTTCTCCACTTGATATAAGCTGGAGCGGATGTAGATTCTCAAAAAGATGCGAATTTGCAAAAAAAGAATGCCAGCAAAAGGAACCTGATATGATAGAATTCAATTCAAGGAAAGTAAAATGTCTTTTCCCCCTCTGATAAAAGAGAATAAATTCACTTTTATTAATTCATTCATTATTTAACTGAGGGGTGTTCATAATTAAGCAAAAGTTTTTTCTTACCTACTCTTGCCCCTATTACATAGATTTTAATTTTTTATAAAAATCAAGCAAGAAGAGGTGATAGAATTATGAACATCCTTGATAAAATTCTTATTAGGAGTATTCGCTTTGCGAATATTTATGGGAGTATTTAAAAATAGAATGAAGTCGCATATAGGAATTTCAGAAATAGAGTTTAAAAATTATTAAAAAATGATTGAGAATCATGAACACTCCTCATTTAACTATGTGGAATTTGTGCGGGTTGTATAGTCTGCGATATTTCTTGTCTTATTTGTTTTGTAGCTATAACCATATTTCTAAGCTTCTCTTTGGCTTCATTTTCTGTTCTTGTCTTTAGGCCACAGTCTGGATCAATCCACAACTGTTCAGGAGAGAGAACTCCAAGAGCCTTTCTTATTCTACTTTTTATAGTTTCAACATCTTCAACAACGTGCGAGTGAGAATCTATGACTCCGAAAGATATATCTTTCGTGAATTTATGCTGTCTAAAAAGTTCAACAAGATCAAGTTCAGAGTTTGACATTTCAAGATCAAGATTATGAACAGGCAATTTAAGCATCTGTGGATAGACGAACTCAAAAGCTCCATAGCATATGTGAGAGATGAAATAAACTCCCCTTATCCCATCTGTCATAATCTCAAGAGCTTCTTTAGCTATTTTAAACTCGTATGGCCGAGTAGAAATAGCAGGTTCATCTATCTGAATTATTCTCGCTCCAGCTTCAGCCAGTGCCTCAACTTCCTTTCTTAGCTCTTTTGCAAAAGCCATACAAACCTTTTCTCTTGTTCCGTAATATTCATCAAAGGACCAATCCATCATAGTGTATGGCCCGGTCAGCATCCCCTTGACAGGTTTCTTTGTAAGAGATTGAGCAAACTTCCACATCTCAACTGTTATAGGTTTCTTCCACTTTATCTTCCCGACTATTCTGGGTTTTATATAATACCTGTTCCCATATGATCTAACAAGTCCGCTCATCTTAAAACCTTCTAAATTCTCAGCAAAGTAAGTTACCATATCCCCCCTGTATATCTCACCATCAACCAAAACATCTATATCTATCTCTTCCTGAAACTTTATCCAGTATTCGGTTGCGCTATATTCAAGTTTTTTCAGTTCCTTTTTTGTTATCTTCTCTCTTCTTGCCTCCTTTATATAATCTGGTTTTGGAAGACTTCCTACAGATGTTGTAGGCAAAACTGGAATTGAAAGCTCTTTAAGAGTTTTCCTTCCTTCTTTCATCATATAGATTATACCTCCTCCTTCTGAATTTGTGAAGAAAACAAATGAAAATGCAATATCTAAAAAGATTTAATGGCAATGAGGATAGGCTCCGGGAACATGTATCCCCTCGGCAATAGGAGAATCTAATTCAGCTATCTTAACATATGAACCGTCTCCATGTATAGCCAGAATATCTGTTGCGTTTTCCTTTAAGACGAAAACATAAATATGTCCATCATGGTATATACCTTCTCCTGGATTTCCTTGAACATCTATGATTTTCTCAAGAGCACCGTTCTTGTTAATAACAGCTATGTTAGTTTTATCTTGAAGTAAAACAAAGAATTTTCCAGGGTATTCTATTCCAACTTGGGAAGAAAAGATTTGTTCATGCTTCCAGAAGAAAGATATATCCCGAGCAACGAAGTCATATCCTATAACACCGCCTTTGAAAATGGTCCAACCGATCGAATCAAATGGAGAAAGCATGGTCTTAAAAGCTTCTTTATCTTTCAGTTCAGTATATATTTGAGAAAGTTTTTTATCCTCATTGGTCAAAACCTTATTCACTTTGAGATTCTTTGCGTCAAAGTCAATGATATATCCAGAACTTGAGTGAGATGCAAGTCCTTGCCCTATATCTTTTCTTATGGATACATCAAAAAATGCGCATTCTTCTTGCTCTTCTGAACATTTTGGAAGTAGGTCTGAAGTGATTTCAGTTTCCAAAGCTTTCTTATCTAAATTCACAACAGATATTTTTGGAGCTCCAAAGTTAGCTACAAACCAAAAGCCGTTGTAATATCTTGCAAAATGTGGAATAGAGAATCCACCAATTCTTGCTATTTCATTGAGTTCAGAAACAGATATGAATGAAACGTCTCCACTATCTTCGTTAGTGACGGAGATAACTTGCCCTGAGTCATCTGTATCCATATGAGAAGGATGTTCTCCAACGTCTATTTCTTTTATAAGAGTGAGTTCCTCACCATCAAAGACATATACTTTATTCTGATTAGAAGCAGCGGCGAAAACATATTTTCCATCTTTTGAGAACATAACTTGATGGAAGACAGCTCCTGGTATTTGTGTGGTTTTGTATATTCTTCCATCTTTTATAATAGACACCTTTCCAGTAGATTCACCACCTACAACTATTTTGGGGAATGGATGATGGTAGGTAGAGTGTTTATCTTCAGTTAAACTTTTTTCAGATGCACAGGAAAGTAAAATAAGAAGTGCCGCTATTTCCTTGGTATGTTTTATAGAGAAGTTTGTTTTCATATTTTAGACCTCCCAGCTTTTTTTTGCTTTTCCCAAGGTCTTCCGGCTTCCCTCGGCTTTTAGCCTACCGTCTTTCTTTTTTTATTTGCCCTTCCCAGAAAGCAAGCTTATCACCCCACCTTCCAGTGGGCAAATAAAAGACGGATTCGGGTCACGGCGGCTGGGACCGCGGCCGATTCTCACGGCCTTCCCTTAATGGAAAAGCGAATATAAAATTAATAATCAAAATAAAAGTGAAAAAAAAACAAAATCTTTCAATGCTAACAATCGGACAGAAAACGAAACAATATCATCTCTAACCTTTTTATAAAAATAAAAATCACTTAAAGATGTATGATTTAATTTATTTTTGATTAAATTTTTGTAGATTCAAAGGAAGATATTCAGTTAGCCTTCTTCCCGACTACTTTTCATTTCAATTTCTTTTTGGATACCAGATTTTAATTTACCTTCCTTTGCAAGCTTTATAACATGTCTCCAACCAAATATCAATGGATACTTTTTATCAATTTCACTCAGTTTCAGATCTTCCCCGGATTTTCTTACTTTCCTTTCAAGATACTCTTTATACCCCCTAAAAGTTACAAGACTTTTTGGCCACCTTAAAACTCCTCTCCTAGATGAAATTTTTAAGAATTTTATGACCTCATATTTTGAAGGGATGGTATCCCCGACAACAGCCCACGTTCTTTTATTCAGTTCCTCATCTCGATCTATCTCAAAAATTATACCTTCATTCTGTTTGACATAATCTAAAAACATCGGTGTATACACTTTCATGTAAAAATCCCTATCTGCTTCAAGTAGAGTTGATAACTTTTTTGGATCTTCTATTCTAACCTCTCCCTTATAGCTCAAAGATAATATCTCTAAAATTAATTCTTCGAGGTTGAATTTTTCTCTATCTTCAAGCATAGGAACAGTATAGACCATACAAAAATACATCGCTTTTCTTATTAAGTCAGCAATCTTCCATTTGATATCTTCATCTCTCGCATAAGCAATATAAACAGCTTTTGAGAATCTTCCAACTATGTATATTTCAGGTGGGTCAGTTATATATCTTTTAAAATCTTGATAGGATATAATGTTATACTTTGCAGAGGCTTGATCAGGGCCAACAGAAACCTCCGCTAAATAAACCGATGGTGGAAGAAACCTGTTCATAAGGATATGCCAGAAAGAGTCATGAACTTTCTCATAAAAATCAATGATAACATAAAAATCATAAAGCCCATCATTTTTGAATGGATCAAAAAGACGAGAACCATAGAAAACGACAGCTATCAAAGATTCCCCAAATTTTTTCCGAAAAAAATTAACGAACTCTGGGACAAACTTATCTTCATGCTTCAATTTCGTTATCTTCTCATAAATCAATTTCCTTATACTTTCTTTCAAAACCTCTTCCATAATTCACTCAAATTAAATAGTAAAAAAATAAATTCTGTAATTAATAAATAAAAAATAATCTCAATAGGTAAAAGTCAATCAAATATCTTCTATTGAAAAAAAATCATTCACTATATTTTCTCTTTGACTTTGGAATTCTTCTTTTTTATCATTTTTCTGACTGCTATGAAGTTCTTCTGATTTGATAATAACTTTATTTTCTTCTTTACCTTCGTATTTCCATTGTTGTTTTCCCTCTTCGTATTCATCAACTATAGACTTGATCCGCTTTAAGTCCCTTTTCAGTCTATCAAACACGGAATCAAAATCCTCCTTTATGGAGTGATAGACAGCATCATATATCTTCTCATATAGAACTGAGCGAGCCTTGGATATAAATCTTTCAAAAATCTCTCCTTCAATACCGGATAAAAAATCCTGCTTAGCAACTGTGAGAACATCACGCTTAATCTTTTCAATTTCTTTTGCAATAAAAGATTTCAGATCCTCCTTTAGATCCGAGTAGATTTTATCTATGACTTGATCCACAATCTTTTTATATATCTCGTTTGAGGCTTGATGTGCGATCTCGAATATGACTCTGTCTGGATCTGGAACCTTCTGAATTTTTGACTTCAGATCTGAAACAATTCCTGAAATCTCTTTTACATATCCTTGAGCTTCCTTCTCTATTGACTTTATGTTATCAAAAATTTCTCGTATAGAAGAAAATAACAAAGATATATCTTCTAACATCTTTTCTTTTTGATCTAACATCCAGTCATGCGATATAACTGTCTTTTCCTCATCAGCTGAATCCTCATCGGTTTCATCTTTTTGGGTCTTATGAACTCTCTTAACTTCCTCTTCATCCTTTAATTTTCTCTGTTGTTTTTGTCTCACTTTCTTCTCCTCTTCCAACTCAACAATTTGAACTTGCTCATCTTGCTTTGGTGAAATGTTTTTCATTGCGTTTTCTATCTCAGATATTACCTGAATAAGTTTCCTCGAGTCTATAGGTTTGGTAATGTATGATGTTATATCCAGTTCCTCCATAAGATCAAGGTCTGGTTTTTCAAGGGCACTTATAAGCATAACTACGTGAACAGGTTTCAGGGACTTTACTTCTTTTGCGATATAATAACCATCTTTATCGGTTTCAAACCTGGTATCTATAAGGACAATACCTATCTCTCGGTCATTTCTTATCAGATTAAGGACCTCTTCTTTAGAATTAGCAGTCTCAACGCTATAACCTTCTTCATCAAGAGCTGTTTTGACTATCCTTGTTATAGTTCTATTATTATCAGCTACGAGTATTTTCATAAGTCTAAATTAATAACCTAAAAGCAAAAATTCAATAACAGGATTTTTCTTATTCTTTAGGCTCTCTAATGTCTCCAAAAATTTTTTCAAGTATTCCTTCTTTATTTGAAATATCTTCATAAACTTCTTCTTTTCTTGTTGCCCAGAATGGGAAAGGAAATCTAACCATAATTGGAACATAAATGCTCGGTTGATTTACGACCATGTTTCCTGGTTGAGATGCGAGAAGACGCATTTTGAGTTCGCGAGTTAGAAATCCGTATTCGCTACTTTCTATCTCTTCAGAACTCATTCTTCCCACAATTTTCACAGATGAATTCATTATTATTTTTCTGCTAACAGTTCTTGCACTCTGTTGAGCACCTATTAGGATGACCCCCAAACTTCTTCCTCTTTCTGCTATATCTTCAAGAACCTCTTTTATCGGAGAAGTTTTTTCCCGTGGAGCATATTTAGAGAGTTCATCAAGGAATACTATGACTTTTCTCTGTCCCGCTCCTTCTTCAGATTGCTGCTTGAAAATTTTTGAAAGTATAGAACCAACAACTATTCTCTGACAAACTTCATCAAGTGGAGTTATATGGAAAACATAAATCTCGTTAGCGCTCAAATTGAGTTTTCCAAGATCTATTATCTTTTCTTGCTCTTCCTCAAAATCAGGTCCTATAAGACTTTCTATCTTTCTTATCATATGTATCCTTGTCATGCATGCACGCTTGGTGGATGTGGTATAGCTTCTCCTTATATCTTCTATCTTTCTAGATACCCTACCCTCTATAAGAGATCTTTTATCCGAAAATAGTATATCTTCAACTAAGTCCCTGATATCTTTATATGTTTTTATTTTCTTTTCCTTTTCAAATGGAGAGATGATGTATTTTCTTTCATTATTTTCTGCGTATTCCGATAAAGCAAACAATATTTCTGCTATATCTTCTATCAGAGATCTTATGTTATCGCTGTCTCCCTCTAATATAGCGTATTTCATTATTCCGTCTTTTGAAAATGTGTATGCAGACCAGCCGAAAATCATAAAATCTCCTGCATCCCGCTGATTTACATCTGGTATAGTTCCTCTACCCTGCCTTTTTGGAGCACAAAATTTCATTCTGAAAGCACTCAAACCTCTCTTTTCATCTATTATAGACCCATAATAATCAGAGAGCTCCGTCCATTTACTCTTTATGTCTTCACCTGATATTTCATAAATTTTTTTGTTCGGCTTATCCATAAAAAGAAGATCTTCACCTTTGACGTTAAATATGATTCCGACATAGTTTTCTCCATGTTTTTTTTCTCTCGCATAGCGCATTATCTCGTGAAGAAGGAATATTCCATATGTTGTTTTCGTAGCGACCCCGGATATCCCTGATATATTTATGTGAGCTCCCTTTTTACCATTGACAAACTCAAGGTCAATAAATATTTTCTGCCCGGTAGTAGAAAAACCAGCAGGAATTTTTTCAGACATCTTATCTGCTCCTATTGCTTTTTGGAATTCGTTGTAAAATTCTTCTCCACCAGCAAGAAAAACCGGATTACCAGGACGTGGAGGAATGAAATACTCAGGCTCTATTCTTGTGATCTTAACATGTGCTACATGGCGCTCCTCAACCCGAACTGAATCTATATAATACATGTCACTATCAAAATCAAGCCCCTCATAACTCCTTTCAATTGAATCCACTATCCCGTAAAATGAAACCCGAAAAGGCTTTCCGTTGATCTTAAGATCTACATAAGTAAAGACAGCATCATCAAGTTGAAGTACTTTATCTCTTCCAACAGCTATATAAAAATCAACTGGAGTAGCCGGCTTACTTCCAAGCACGACTCCAATCTCATTTTTATTGTCATTACTGCTTAACATAAATTATTAATTAGTTTTATAAAGCTAAAGAAAATCAATTAGAGAAATAAATCTTCCTGATGGGCCAGGATATTTCTATTCCTTCTTGATCATACCTTTTCTTAAGAGCTTTAATAAAGTTATGAACTATATGCCAGTTGTAAATTCTATCCTCTGACCTCAAAACAACGGTAAAATTTATGTTGGAATCTCCAAATGTATGGTATCTGATAAAAGGCTCAAAATCCTTGACAGCTCCTGGAACTGTTTTTTGTATTTGTCTTGCCACATCAATAGTAATCGCTTCAACTTTATCAAGATCGGAAGTGTATGAAACTCCAACCTGAACCCAAACTGCCAATTCTCTATCAGGTAGATGACTATTAATTATAACACTTTCAGAAAACTTTGAGTTTGGTATAATAACCACCTGATTCATCAGAGTCATTATTTTAACAGATCTCCATCCTATATCTTCTACAAAACCGGAAATATTCATACTTGGTATCTCAACGAAATCACCTATTCTTACAAATTTTTCCGCAGTGATATGAAAACCAGAGATAACATTTGTTAATGTTGGCTGAAGTGCAAGACCAATAGCCAGTCCTCCCACTCCAAAAGTAGCTATAAGTGGTGTGATTTTTACTCCCAAATGGTCAAGTATGATAAGCCCTCCGACTATATAAATGATAACATTGAATACCTTTGATATGATTTCAGGAGTTCTCTCAAAACCAGCTTGGAACTTTAGCCATAACCTTATGAAAATCTCGCTTAACCTTGCAAGATAAATAGTGAGAACGACTACAGTTAAAACAAAGAAAAATTTCCTAATCAGATCAACTTTTGAAAAACTAAGATAGCTTAAAGATATATAAGAGCCGACTATGATTATCAAAGCTCTCAAGGGAAACCTTGATGCATTGAGTATCTTATCATCAATTTGAGTTTCTGTTCTTTTTGTAATCTTGAGCAAGAAACTATCTAAAACAAATGTAATTAGGTAGGATAAAATAATAGAACCCAAAAATATCAAAATAGATATCACATACTGTTTTTCCAATATATTTTTAATGGCTTCCATATCATCAATTTTATAAATAATGAAGAGCATGACAGGATATGGGATAGAGTACGCGGTTATAGGGAAAAAAAAGTTGAGCTGCTGGATAAAATCAGTAAATTCAAGATTCCTTGAAATTTATTTTGACATACCTCCTGAATACATTGGGATTGAACCTGATATGAGAAAGGAGATAAGAAAAAGAGTGAAAAGAGGAAAGATTGAAATTTTTATAAGAGAAGAGAAATCAAAATTACCTTTCTCCATAAGAAAAATCAAAGCAGAAGATATTCTTCGGGTATTCCACTCTGCACTGATAAAGTTTGAAGATTCAAGAGATAAAGAAGGTTATTCCATAATGCATGATCTTTTGCAAAGAATAAACAAGATAAGAGATCTTATAGGAGATATTGAGATATTACATTCTTCATTCCCAGAAAAAGTAAGATCAATATTGAAAGAAAGATTGAAGCAGATATCACTTGAAATAGGTGTTGAAGAAATTCCAGAAGATATGGTGGATAAAGCTGGAGTAGTGCATATAGTTCGTAAAGCAGATATATCAGAGGAGATAACAAGGGTAAAAACACATATAGAATCATTTGAAGACGAAATAGAAAGAGAGGGAGACGGGAAAAAACTTATGTTCATTGCTCAGGAAATCTTAAGAGAGTTTAATACGATTGGGGCAAAATCTCTTGATTCAAGGATAACGGAAAAGGTTATTGAAGCAAAACTTGAAATAGAAAGAATAAGGGAACAACTTTATAATGTAGAGTAGTATATACAGTAAAAGATCAAAATCATAATTGCTTTGTTTTCTCCATGGGTTCAGATGAATCATGTTCAAAGTTTTCTTGGATATAACTTCTGTAATCTCTCCGTGGAGACTTTTTTCTTACATCCATAAACAAGGGGCCCAATTTAGAGAATGCTTTTTTCAATTTTTTTGAAGCTATTTGTTCTATCTGTCTGACTCGTTCTCTTGTTATGCAAAGGATTTCACTGATTTCATCTAATGTTGCTTCTCTCTTCATATAAAACCCGCAACGCATCTCAATAACTTTTCTTTCTCTGGGAGTTAAAACAAGTTGCATTATCTTTCTTATCTTACTTCTTATATCATCTGATTCCAAGCTTTCAATCACAGATATATCATCTTGAAGATCTAAAACTTCATCAAGTTTTTGAGATTCATCATCTGAATTAAATGAAAACATTTCAAAAGACAGAGGTTCCTTTATTATCTTGAGTATATTGTCTATTTTCTCAATTGGAGTTTTAAGTTTTTCTGCTATCTCTGAAGAAGTTGGTTCCCTACCATTCTCCTGAGAAAAACTTCTTATGAATTTATTAATCTTGTTCATAAGCTCAATGATGTGTCCTGGCATTCTTATAGGATGGATAGTATCATTTAAAGACCTTATTATAGCTTGCTTTATCCAAGGCACAGCATAGGTTGAAAACTTTGTTCCTTTCCTCCACTCAAATCTCTCCATAGCTTTTGCAATTGCTAGATTCCCGTCCTGTATGTAATCAAACATGTCCGTGTTCTGTATATGATATTTCTTTGCTACCTTGACAGAAAGCCTGAGGTTTGAATTGTAAATGATTTCTGTTTGAGCCTTAAGCTTATTTGAAAAATCTTTAACCCTTTTCAAAATATCTGAAATTCTCTTCATTTCCTTGTCATCTAAGTTTTTTTCATTTTTCTGTCCGTACCAGTTTGTTATATGATTTCTCATATGATGAAGGAAATCAAGGGTAAGACCTATACTTGTTTTTATTTCATTCATTTTAGCCAAGCGCTCCTCAACCTTTTTTTCATTCTCTATCTGAAGCATAAGCTTTAGTATTCTATAATGATTTTGGAGCCTAACAAGTCCGTTCTTTATTCTCTTGGCAAGCTCAATTCTTATTTTCTTATTTGATTTTTTCTCAAGATCCCCATAGTGAGCTTTAACTATATCGAAAAACTCCGTTGGGAATTCAGCAGTTTCAATCATGTTTCCAAGTATTCTATCAATCTCATTCCAGAACTCACTAACATCCATAAGTTCGCATAAAATAGACATAGAGTAAAACTCTATTTTCTTGAATATCTCCCTTTCCTCTTCTGCTTTCAGAGGTACAGAATCACGCAGATCCCAAAAATAATTTGACATATACTCTGTTGCCTTTGAGTTTCTTGCCATTTACATATACCTCCCTAATTTTTATTTCATTTTGATATCTCCCTTAATCCTTGTTTTCATCCTTCCTCCTTATCTTTGATCTAACTCCCTCAAGGAAGGATAATTTTTTTATCAATGTAAAATACCTTTGTTTTTTTATTGGATCTCTATAAGCTTCCTTTGAGATTTCTGCAAGTTCCTTTCTTATCTTTTCAATAGCGAGCCTTCTCAAAGTGCTTTCAAGGAGTTCTTCCCATCCGATATCAGGATAATCTTTCCCCTCGATGATAAGTTCGAGCATTAGTTTTTTAACATTTTCATCCGCCAGAAGAGAAATTGCCAACTCAATATTGCCATCTGCCTCCTTTATACATGTCAAAGCAGAAATTACTTCCTCAGAAGATAGATATTCTTCATAATCCAAAATGTATTTGAGGGATTCTTTTTTGAATATTGCAAACCTTAAGATTTCTAGCTCATACTCAGGTATATCTCTCTTTCTTGCGATCGGAATATATGGTTTTGAAAGTTTTCTTGTATCTGACCTAAGGACAGAAATTGGAACATTTAACTTTTCAGATATCTCTCTTAAATATATCTCTGCTTGTGTTTCAGATTGTGTATATACTAGTGAGAGAAGAAGCTGAATCTGTGATACAGCTCTTGATATACCAACTGTATCTTTTTTTCTAAGAGGTTCATCAAGCAAATTTTCAGCGACAAAAATAACTCCATCTTTTATGTCAATATTCTGAACATCACCACCTTTTCTTATAAACGAATCTGGATCTTCTCCATAAGGCAAAATCCCAGCTTTGGGGATAATTCCGGACTTAAGAAACAATTCTATATTTTTAACTGTAGCTTTTCTTCCAGCGCTATCACCGTCAAAGATAATAATGATATCCGAAGCAAGCCTTTTAAGGAAACTTATATGAGACGGTGTTAATGAAGTTCCAAGACAACTTATTGTGTCGCGGAAGCCAGCCTGATGCATTGATATCACATCAAAATAACCTTCAACTATGATACATTTTCCATAAAGTCGTATCTCATCCAGAGCTTGCATTATTCCATAAAAGCTCTCCCTCTTTTTGAAGACAGCACTCTCGGCTGAGTTTATATACTTTGGTTGGAAGTTTTCATCTAATGTCCTCCCACCAAAAGCAATTATCTCACCTTTTACATTATTTATTGGGAACATGATTTTATTCCTGAAGATGAACATGAGAGTTCCTTCTGCATTTTTGATACTACCTGTGGAAACAAGATCTTCTTGAGTGAAACCCTCCTTCAGAAGGACGCTTGGGATAAGATATGGATCAGGAGGAGCAAACCCAAGAGCGAAAAGATCCCACATCTGTTCTTTTATATTTCTTGAAATGAGGTATTCCCTTGCGGATTTTCCTTCTTTGTTTTTCAAATATTTGCGAAGGAGCATCAATATATGAGCATTGACTTGGATAATTTTTCTTTTTTGTGAGTAAAACTCTTTGTCTATTTCTACATATACATCAGGGAAATATCTTTCAGCAAGAAAATTTACAGCTTCAGCAAAAGATATGTTTCTTATTTTTGATATGAATGTTATAACATTTCCACCAACACCACACCCAAAGCAATTGAAGACTTTTTTATCTTCCCTTATTCTTAATGATGGTTTTGTATCCGGATGAAAAGGACAGACAGCATACCAATCTTTTCCTATTTTTTTTACAGATATATATTCTGATATGACTTCAAGGATATCTATTTTTTCAAGTAGCTCTTTTACAAAAAATTTTTTTATCACTTCCATATCTTCACATTTTCAAGGTTTGCTTTTATTATAATACTCTTTTGGAAAATTTGTTATTTCATTCAAAGTTTTGTTATTTTCTTTTTTAATTTTCCACATAAGTTGAAAATGGCGTAAGCTAAAATTAACAATCTGTAGATAACTTTTCAAGTAAAACAAAAATCATATCTCAAGAAAAATAAGGGAAAAAATAAATGAAATGAAAAAGATTGATAAGAAAACCAGAAAATTCTTCCGACCTTAAATCAGTTATACCAAATTAAACCATAATCATCTCCTGATGAATTTCCTTTCAAGCATTTCAAGAAAGATAAGAAAAGCAAGTCCGCCAAGAGATATCAGGACCGCGGATACATAAAAACCAGCTCCAACAACCATACCTATAGCTCCACAGACCCATATTATGGAAGCGGTTGTCAAACCTTCTACTATATCACCTCTTCTGACTATAGATCCAGCTCCAAGAAATCCTATACCAGTGACTATGTTTGAAGCAACACGGACAGGATCGCCACCGAAAATAGAAGATAGCTCAAAAGATAAAAAAGAAAAAAGAGCAGAACCTACCGTTACAAACACCAATGTCTTGAGACCTGCAGGTTTCCTTGAAATCTCTCTTTCTAAACCAAATATGCTACCTGATATAGTCGCAAAAATCAGAACCTTTAACGCTCTGAGAAAAAAATCCAAATCATTTGAGATACTATCCAACATAGCTTAATTTTAACCAAATGAAATAATATAAGAGAACACAATAGTTCCTACATAGGAATTAACAAATATCTCAAAATAGCCTTAATAAAAATCAATTTTTGGTAATTGAAAAACCAATTCCAATCATGTAGAAATATACTCTTTGATAAAATCCTGAACAGATCTCAGATTAAAGCTGTATTCTTCTTCACCAAAATTAATGCTAAATCCTGAACCATTATATAAATACACCCTGCTTGAAATCAATTTCATCTCTTTGATTATCTCATCAAGTCCTTGTTTGTCTCCAGAAAGATACAAAGCTGTAAGAACTTCAATCCAATACTGAAAGAAAAATGGTTCTTCATTGTAAGCCTTAAGATATACAGAAGCTGCATCTTTAAATCTTTTCATACCAAGATATATTTTTCCAAGAGTATAGTAAGCGGGAACCAAATTATTAAAGAGCTTTAGTGCCTGATGACAAAATTTTTCTGCCTCCTTGAAATCTTGCCTTTCAAGAAAAAAATTGCAGAGGAAAACATATATCTGCGCTGAGAGCGCCTTTATAATTTCATTCCTCAGAAAGTAAGTATTATCAAAATTCTCTATCCATACACGGTCTATATATGATTTAAGAATTGTATAACTAGAAAATATGATTGGAGAGAAAATCTCAGGATACCCTCTAACTTGATACATAGATTCATCGGTGGGAAATTCTCTGATGATTCTGAAAAATCTTGAACAAGATTCCAAGAACTTTTTTTCATTCCCAGCTGAATAATGTAAAAATGCAGAATTATACCAAATTATCAAAGAATTTGAATCAAAATTCAGTGAAGAATTCAAATATTCAAAGGCTTTTTCTAATAATTTTCTCTTATCATATTCATATTTCTGAACTGATACCATATATAAAAAAGCAAGGTCAGATAACAAAGAAGATTTTGTATATCTATCTACTTTCTCTACAAGAGAAAAAGCCCAAGATTCTGCATAGCTCAAGATCTTCTCATCTACTACAAAAAAATTAAAAACATCATTTATAAAACTTCTGAAAGACGCAATCTCGGAGTAAATTGATTTGTTATACTTAGAAAAAGTATCATCACTTTTTATCTCTTGAAGTATTCTTCTATAGACAGAATCCTTCGTCACAGTTTTTATCTTTTCATAACCTTCAATAGTTATTCTTTCGCGAGCTTCATCATCGGAAAGATATTTTTTGATGAGCTCAAAAATTTCAGAATCCGTATAAGGCACTGCATGTTCAAATTTTTTCAAATACCTCCAGGTTTGAATATTATCGTCTTCCAGAAATAAACACGAACCAGATTTTAAGGTCTCAAAAACTCTCAAATTCATTCCTTTTTCTATTGAGTGATTAAAAACAATTTTTGAACGAGATAAGGCCTCAGAATAAAGTTTTTTATCACGAAGTCCACAGACTACAGCTACACTATAATTCTCCGGAAGGGTCAATATCTTCTTCAATAATCTATTTCTCCTACTATGTATGCCCGGATTAAGGTTTCCTACAAACAAGACATCTATATTCTTGCTTTTTAAAAGATCTTTTACATCATCTCTCTCAATAACATCTACATAAAGAACAAAAATAGGAAGTCCAATAACTCTTGAAGGAACTCTGCCCGAAAGATAAGAACTGCCAACCTCGTCCGAAAAGATTATACTAAATTTATCTATATTCTGAAGGAAGATATAAGAATTTAAATTCCAATCTCCCAAAACTACGGGATATCTTTTATCATATACTGGTGAAAAAGCGTATTCCGGATCCCAGAGCAAGAAAGGTTCCTCAAACTTAACATCTGTAAGAGGTATGGTTTTTGACTTATCCACGACATCCATTAGAATACCATTCTTTTCAAAAACATATGAAACAGAAAAACTAGATTTATCTTTCGATCTACGAAAACAATATAGCATTGTTATAAGAATTTTAATCTTTGTATCCTAAGACTCATCAACATGCTTTTACCTTATTGTTTCCAGATTAAAGGTTTGTGATGAATTCTTTCATATTCAAATAAACATATCTACGAAATCTCTTCTTCTATATTCTTTTTAAACAAACAAAGTAATTTTCAATAATTATGAAATCAACGGAATGAAATATACTTTATCTTTCATGCCGAAAATCAAGATTGGAGTATTGATTTTTCCTGGAACGAACTGCAACATTGAAACCAAAAGAGCTCTTGAGAAAGCTGGACTTGAGGCAATCTATATATGGCACGAAGAAGATAAAATTCCAAAGGACATAAAAGGAATAGTTATACCTGGTGGTTTTTCATATGGGGACTACCTTGAAGCTGGGAAAATAGCCTCTCTCTCTCCAATAATGCGAAACGTTTCAGAAGCTGGACAAAAGGGGATGCCAATTATTGGAATATGTAATGGATTCCAAATTCTTTGCGCAAGCAATCTTCTTGAGGGAACTTTTATTATGAACATGAAAGGGAAATTTATATCACGCTGGGCAGAAATAATAGTTGAGGATACGGATACTCCATTCACGTGCGATATCAAAAAGGGGGACATATTAAAAATGCCAATAGCTCACAAGTTTGGGAACTACTTTTATAGAAATAAAAAACCAAGAGTGATCTTTAGATATAAAGAAAATCCGAATGGTTCAGCAGACGATATAGCAGGGATATCATCGCCAAAGGGGAACATCGTCGGTATGATGCCGCACCCAGAGAGAGCTACTGGCCTTATAAGTCAAGATGGTTTAAAGATATTTTTATCCATAAAAAAATGGTTTTCCTGATTTTATTCAGATATCTTTTCAACTTTGAATTTCTTTATTTTTGCGTTCTTCCAACTTCCCGGATGAACACCTATCTTCTTACAGAGCAAATTTAAGAATTCTTCTGGAGAGGATACACCATACTCTATGGCAACATCTGGAAGAAGAACTCCACCCTTCCCTTTCATATCAATAATTATTCCGTCCTCACCAATTTTTATTTCGGATATATCTTTTACATCCTCAACCTGTTTTATGATTGATACTTCTATCGATATTTCTGACAGTTCGGATGCTTCGAGAGGTTCAAACCTTGGGTCATTAAAAGAAGAAAAGACGGCATATTTTTGAACCTGTTTCCATATTTCATCTTCTGCAAGTGTTCCTATGCAACCGCGAAGTTTTCCTTTTTTCCTTATAGTAACAAAAACACCATGTTTTTGTTTGAGCTCATTTTTAACCTTCTCATCTAAATTGAGTGAATCTATATTTATCTCTTCAACATCACCTTTTTCTATTTTACTTTTAATAGATCTTTTGGCTAATTCTATAATAATCCTTTTCTTCTCTTCAAAAACCTTATCCTTCATCAAAAATCAATCAATCATGAATACTTTCATCATTTATTTTTATTCCATAGACACCCATCTTGAATATTTTGTATGATAGTAAGGCACATTTTATTCTTATTGGGCTGAGGTCTATTCCAAGTTCATCAACAAGATCTTTTTTTTCAAGCTTGATAGCTTCATTCAGTTTTTTCCCCTTTACCATATCTGCAAGTATATCCGCCGAAACCATAGATATTGTGCAACCTTTACCCTCAAACTTTATATCATCTATTTTAGATTTATCTGGAGAAAGTTTTATATAAATCTTCAGTAGATCTCCACAAGATGGATTACCTTCCTCATAAACTATGTCGGCATCGGGAATAAAACCCTTATTTCTTAAACTTTTGGATCTCGCAACAATATACTCATAATATTCAGTATCCATTCCAATAAATAATTCTGTCTGAATTAGCAAAAATACTATAAAACAAAAATCTATGAATAGTCTATACCTTTTCAAGATTAACAAAGATCATTTTATACCTTGGAGTATGGACATAACTGTCAAAGTCATCATAGGTAGTCAGTTTATTTGTTGAACCGAAGTGAAAAGTGGTATATAGCTCACCTTCTTTTAAACCTTCATCAATTTTACATATCATTACTAATTCTCCTTCTTTGCTTCTGACCCTAACTTTATCTCCATCCTTCAAAGAAAGTTTCTGTGCATCGGGAGGAGATATAAAAAGGAAATCATCTGGATAGAAAATATTGTTTTGTGTTCTGGTAGTAAATGTTCCAGCATTGAACTGGAAGAGAGTTCTACCAGTCATAAGTTTGAATTGATATCCATCTTGTTTAACGGGTTTGTGTTCAATGAGCTTAAAGGAGGCTTTACCTAATTTTGAAAAACCATCTTCGTAAAGGAAAGCTGTTCCATCTGGGTTTTCCTTTGTGGCTGGCCATTGTATTCCTCCATGTTCTTCTATACTCTCATAATCTATCCCTTCGCCTTCTATCCAGACCTTTCTTATTTCTTCCCATATATCCTTAGGATTGGAATAGCTAAAGTATTGTGAATAACCCATCTTTTTAGCTAAATCGCATATGATTTCCCAATCAGCTTTTAATCTTGGTTCAATAACCTTATTGACCTTGTTTATCCTTCTTTCTGCATTCATGAATGTCCCTTCTTTTTCAAAGTGAAGAGAAGTCGGAAGAAAGACATCGCCAAACTCCTGAGCAGTTTTATTCAAGAAAGGGTCTTGTATAACCAAGAATTCAAGATTCTTCAGAGCTTCTTTGGTTTTCTGATAGTTTGGATGAGATAAAAGTATATCCCAACCAATAACATATAGCGCTTTCAACTTCCCCTCAAGCATAGCATCTATGATTTCTATCGCATCAATTCCCTTAGTCAATGGAAGTTTGGTTCCCCAAACTTTTTCAAAGATTTCCTTGCCTTCCTGAATACTGACGAATCCAGTAAGTTTTGTAGGAACACATCCCATATGAGCTGAACCTTGAACATTGTTTTGCCCTCTCAACGGATTTACTCCAGAACCTCTTTTCCCAACGTTTCCAGTCAGCAGAGCTAAATTTATAAGAGCACACACATTTTCTGTTCCTTGACTGTGCTCAGATAGCCCAAGCCCTGAGCAAACAAAAGAAGGTTTTTCAGTCGCATATATTCTTGCAGCTTTCCTTATATCCTGTGCTTTAACTCCACAAATAGATTCAACTTTTTCCGGAGAATAATTCTGAACAAATTTGGAAAAATCTTCAAAGCCCGTAGTTCTATTTGTTATGAATTCCTCATCATACAATTTTTCTTGTATTATGGTGTAAGCCATTGCGTTGAACAGAAGTATATCTGTTCCTGGTGATAGCTGAAGGTGTATATTAGCAATACTAGCGAGATCTGTTTTTCTTGGGTCTATAACAATCAAATTAGCACCTCTTAAGAACGCTTGTTTTATACGCGCACCGACTACGGGATGATTTTCAGTTGGATTAGCCCCACATACCATTATGGTTCTAGCGAACTCAATATCTTCAAATGAGTTGGTTGATGCTCCCGTGCCAAGCATCATTTCAAGAGCCCTCGCAGAAGGGGCATGACATACCCGAGCACAACAATCTACATTATTAGTCCCTATCACAACTCTTGCGAATTTCTGTGTTAGGTAATTTTCTTCGTTCGTAGCCCTTGCAGATCCGAGGATAGAAATTGCATCTGGTCCATACTTATTCTTTATATCAGTAATTCTTTGTGCAACAGTGCTAATAGCTGTATCCCAATCTACTCTTATCCACTTTCCATTTTTCCTCACCATAGGTGAAAGTACTCTTTCGTCTGATTCAATGTAAGAGAATGCATACTTTCCTTTCACACAAAGATGTCCTCTATTTACTGGTGAATCATAAGCACCTTTTATATTTATTATCTTCCCATCTTTAACGCCAACTTCTATACGACAACCAACACCACAATAGACACATGTTGTCTTCACATATTTTTCTGGTTCTCCCTTTTCTATGACGGTTCTATCCTCAAGTGCCCCTGTTGGACAGGCATCTACACAAGCCCCACAGCTAACACAAGAGCTATTAAGCAGGTTCTCACCATCTGGCTGAGGAAGGATTTTACCATTAACATATTTCATGCTCCAGACGAACTGCCCCTCAAGTTCCGCACACACTCTGACACATGTACCGCAACCTATACATCTTGAAAGATCAACATAAATATAAGGATGGGAATCATCAACAAGGTTTTTATCATAAGTTCCATTACATTCAGAAAGAAGATCATATTCCAATATAAACTTATGGAAAAGTTTATTCGGATATTTCAAAACAGCATCCCTTGGATAGTTTTTAGCAAGTATTCTGAGAAAATTTTTTCTCAAATCTTCAAGATCTTTCGTTTCTGGACTTTTTATAACTCTATAATCTGGTCCAAGATGATTCAAAGTTATCTTACTTGTAGGACAGGTAAAAAGGCAAGCTCCACAATCTTTACAAATCTCCCAATATTTCCTCTGGTAAAACGATGAGACTTTCGTATTATGGGATCTATCAATAAAATCAATAACCCCCTTATTCATGATCTCATTACATATTCTGACACACAAACCACAATCAATACAATCTTTGGAGAGGTCCTCAAAAATAAGTTGATCTACATTAAGACCGATTTTTCTGGCGTAATCTTGAAGTATAGGTGAATATGGAGTCATTGAAAGCATAAAATACATAGAGGACATCCTTGCTTTTTTGGCGCTTTCAGATTCAGTGTTTATAACCATTCCATCATATACTTGATAATTACATGAGGTCACTATTTTGCCCCCATCTACCTCAACTAAGCACAGCCTACAAGCTCCGGGAGCCGATAGTTTTTCATAGTAGCATAAGTGAGGTATATGAACACCATAATTGGCTGCGACTTCTAAAATAGTTCTGTTTCCCTCTACCTTAAGTTTTTTACCATTTAGCGTTATATTAACCTTCATTTTGAGTTAATTTGTCCTTTTATATCTATCTTATATCATAATATAGCATTTTACACCTGAGGAGAGAAAACCCTGAATAAAATCATTGAAATTTTAAACTCCTGGGCCTTCTTACCTATTACAAACACGATGGATTTTAATATCATGGCACAAGGATTAGATTGGCATCCCTAATGAATTCAAAAAAAACTATACATAAGCCAGAAAGAAGAGACATAAAATAAGAACGACCAAAGAGAGATAAGAAAAAGATGTTTTATTTATATGGAGAATTAAATATATATTTAACAATTATGAAATCTCCAAATTTTTGGTACTCAAACCATACACTGAACACAATTTTCAAAATACCTTCTTCTTTCATATCTCTTTTACTAATATCAAGGAGAATTTTTATTGGGAAGAAGAAAGTTTTTGAGATACCATCTATTGGTGTCGGGAGCTTAGCATTAGGAGGGGCTGGAAAGACCACACTAACTTTAAAATTAGCAAAACTGCTTTCTGATAATAAAATAAGACCTGCAATAGTTCACAGTGGCTACGGTGGAGAAAAAGAAGGGGTATTTTTCCCAGAATCAGGTTATAGGAATGACATATCAGATGAAGCAATTCTGGCACTCAAAAGGAATTTCATATGCGCATGTTTCAAAAAAAGAGAGATAGCAGTTCAATCTCTAAAAGGAATTGCAGATATTTTAATATTTGACGATTTTTTTTCCTACTTACTTGACCCGGAAATTAAAATTCTTGTATTCACAAAGGAAAGCATAGGTAATTGTCTTGTATTCCCGTTTGGTCCGCTTAGAGAACCTATAATTTCAGCACTTTGGTCGGATTACATATTTTTAGAGAATGGGATCAAAGCTTCCTTCAAAAGGAGGATAAAAAAACTGAACAGAGAGATAATTACTTTCTCATCTCGCATAAAAAGATTTTTATTCCTAAGTGGTAAGAAATTGTTAGAAAAAGATGTAAAGGAACTTGTTGGAGCAAGAGCAATTCTTATATCTGCAATAGCTATTCCTCAAAGATTTGCAAAAATGATAATTGAGAATGGAATAAAAGTGGTTGAACATTTTGCTCTACCTGATCACTCGCAGATTTCATACACTGCTATATCAGAGATAAAAGAAAAAATTAATCAAAGGAAAATTGCAGACGTAGTTATAACAACCGAAAAGGATTTCTGGAAGATACATAATAAAGTGAATAATCTTCCCGTTTATGGAACTCAGGTTGATTTTGAAATAGAAGGAAATGAAGTGGATTTCAAGAAAAAACTTGTAAAACTGGGGACAAAATCTGGATCCATCAGTGATTGATTCTAATCATTAGAAATCTACAAAGTTGATAAAAATTTCAATAGATGTATCATAATTATTATTACTTGGTTTGTAAAAATGAATATCCGCTGTATTCCTTTAATGGTTCCGTTAAAATATAAATAGGTAATGTTCTCAATTTTGAATATACTTCTCTCATCTAGTATGATGATTTTGATTCTGTTTTATTCGGTTCGTATGTTCAAGAATATAAGAGAGAACATGTACAAGACAATATGGGCTCAAGAACTTCTGGCTATATTCAATATACTAAATGAAGATATAATAAAAGCTATTGATATAAAAACAGATGGAGATAAAATCATACTCAAAGGTTTTCTGTTTTCTTTTTCAGATGAAGAAAATGATAAAGATTGGGGAATTATTTTGAACTGTTCAGAAAATGTTGCAAGAATATATAATCTCAACCCACAAAAGTTCATATGGGAACTTGGGGAAAATAAAACTCTAAAGCTTTATAAAATATATGAGAAAAACAAGATTTCCAAAGATATATATGAGGTAAATCTGTCTGCTTGTCCATCTACCGATTCATTATGCTTTTCTGATGTTTATGAAATACATTGGTATTCAGAAAAAGGTAAAATATACAGAGAATCTTTTAGGAATAGTGGAGATAAAATTCATCACTCAAAATTTTTTGTCTCAAAAGGTGAAATACTTGTTTTGGATGGGAAAGTTATTTTAGAAAATAGAGGTTTCAAGATAAGTTTCAGGTTGCATTAATTATGTTTAGGTAATCAAAGTTCCTGAAAATAGGATTCAATCAGATGCAACTTGATAAATTCAAATCAGGCTGAGACCCAAAGTGGCTCAGACCAAGAATATGATAACTGCACTAGATATACTGTCTTATAAGAATAAGAAAAAGATTATTTGCATAACAGCCTACAACTATCTTTTTGCAAAGCTCGTAGATGAAGTTGGACTTGTAGATATCATTCTTGTAGGGGATTCCATGAACGAAGTTCTCTTTGGAGAAAGAAATACAACAACGATACCTCTTGATGTAATGATATGGTGTGCAAGAAGCGTAAGAAAAGCTGTAAAAAACTCTATGGTCGTGTTTGATATGCCATTCGGTACTTTCTATACAAAAGAGGTTGCTATGGAAAATGTTGTCAAGATAATAAAAGAAACTGATGTTGATGCAGTCAAGATAGAAGGAGGAAAAGATAAAGCGGAGATAATAGAAGCAATAGTAAAGATGGGAATTCCTGTGATGGGGCATATCGGATTACTTCCTCAGAGGGTTAGGATAACAGGATACAAAAAGCAGGGCAAAACAGAGGAATCTGCGAGCATCATAACGGAGGATGCAGTCGCTGTTGAAAACGGTGGCGCCTTTTCAGTAGTGCTTGAAGCAGTTGATGAGAACCTCGCAGAGAAGATAACACAAAGGTTATCTATCCCGACAATAGGAATAGCATCCGGGAAAAAATGCGATGGGAAAATAGCGGTTCTTGAAGATATATTGGGTTTGAGCTTGAATACACCAAAACATATAAGATCATACGATAAAGTTGCAGAAAGAGTAATTGAGGCTGTGAAAAGGTATGCGGCAGATGATGTGTAAGTAAAGCAAGGAGGTAAAGATAAGAATGAAAGTTATAAGAAAAATAAAGACGATGCAGAGAGAGGTAGAGAAATTGAAGAAAAAGAATAAAGTTATAGGATTTGTGCCAACTATGGGATATCTGCATGATGGTCATATAAGGCTTATAAATGAAGCTCAAAAAATTTCAGATGTTGTTGTTGTAAGCATATTTGTAAATCCGACTCAGTTTGGACCTAATGAGGACTATGAAAAATATCCAAGAGATGAGAGACGAGACTTGAAACTTTGCAGGAATCATAATGTCGACTATGTTTTTATACCATCTGTGAATGAAATATACCCTGAAGGATATGAAACATATGTTGAACTTACAAAGACTCCCAATCATCTCTGCGGACTTTCAAGACCTGGACACTTTAGAGGTGTAGCAACCATACTCGTCAAGCTCTTTAATATAGTGAAACCAGATATAGCTTTCTTTGGACTGAAAGATTTTCAGCAAACTGTTGTCGTAAAAAAGCTTGTAAGTGATCTGAACATAACGATGAGGATAAAAACAGTAGAAACTGTGCGAGATGTAGATGGACTTGCTCTATCTTCAAGAAATAAATATCTTTCAGAAGAAGAAAGAAAAAAAGCTCTCACCATACCGAGGTCTCTCATTATGGCAAAAGAAATGATAGAATCCGGAGAAAGATCTTGCGAGAAAATAAAGGAGGCTATGAAGAAACTTCTTGAGGAGAATGGATTAAAAGTAGATTATGCCGAGATAGTTGATAGCGATACGCTTGAAGAGCTAAAAGAAGTTAGGTTTCCATGTGCTATAGCGGTAGCAGTATTTGTTGGACAGACTCGTCTTATTGACAACATTGTCATAACAAACAGAAAAAAGATTTTAAATCTTCCTAAAAAGGAGGTAGTAGCATGAGGATACTACTTAAATCAAAAATACATAACGCATTAGTGAATCAGGCTATAGTAAATTATGAGGGGTCAATATCCATACCCTTGAAGATACTAGAGGAGGCAGATATAATGGAGGGAGAACAAGTTCATATATGGAATGTAACGAATGGTAATCGTCTGACAACATATGCTATAGTAAGCGAGGACGACCGGACAATATCAGTAAATGGCGCAGCAGCAAAACTATGCTTTCCTGGTGATACCATAATTATAGCTGCATACGGAATATATACGGAAGAAGAAGCTAAAAGGCACAAAGCTAAAATCCTTATCTTGAATAACAGAAACGAAATAATTAAGAAATACCTTTTTCCAGAAGGAAGTCAGAAATGAAGCTTACAAGTTGATCTTCTGATGAGAACCATGTTGTCCCCTCTCTTGAGAAAACTTTGAATTGATATCTTGCATATCTGAAGTTATGACTCACCATAAGCGAAATCATTTCATCAAAACTTATTTTACCTTTAATATAAAGGTAAGGTTCATAACAAGCAATTGATTTTAAAAGTGGTACAACTTCACCATACTTTTCAAGAGCTTCCTTTATTTCATCAACAAGACCCTGATCTATTTGCTTTAGGACCCTTCTCCTTATCCTTTCTTTGATGTCATCCCTTGATCTATATATACCAAATTTTGCGATAGGGAAATATTCCCCAAACTGCATTTCTGTTATAGACTTGCCAGTCTTAAGTTTTACCTCAATAGCTCTGATTATTCTGTATGTATCATTTATGTGTATTTTTTCAAGGGCTTTTGGATCTATCTCTTTGAGCATATCAACAAGCTTTTGTTTTCCTTCTTTATTCAAAATGTTTTCAAGTTTCTCCCGCAATTCTTTGTCTTCTTTTTCTGAAAAAAATCCTTTTTCAAGAGCTCTTATGTAAAGCCAGGTTCCTCCGACAATTATCGGGATTTTTCCTTTCATTTTTATTTCCTCTATAAGTTTCCTTCCGAGGACTTCAAACTCTTTAGCAGAAAATCTTTCATTAGGTTCTTTTATGCTTATAAAATGCCATTTAAACTCGTTTAGATACTTTACAGGTTTCGCTGTGCCTATATCAAAGTTCCTATAAACTTTTCGCGAATCACAAGATATAAATTCAACATCTACTCCATGCTTTCTCAAATTCAGTCCAACCTTAACCGCAATCTCGGTTTTCCCAGAAGCTGTTGCTCCAACAATTGCTACAGAATAATAAATCATTAGAGAAAATGATTATATTCAAACGAAATGAGAAATAAAAGAAATAACAACATTATTACCATTTCTGCCATATTCATGATAGGTTTAATCTCTTGTATTTCAACAATAACAAGAATGGTGGAGAAGAAAGAATATAGGAACATACAAATAGAAGAAATAAATGGAGAAATCCCTGAAGAAGATTTCATTTTGTGGTTAGGTCATTCTTCATTTGTCATAAAATTGAAAGGTATAGTATTCTACACTGACCCGATATTGACAGATAAAGTAGTCATTATAAAAAGGCTCATAAAGCTACCGGTTGATATAGAAAAACTTCCGGCTCCAGATTTTGTTGTGATAAGCCATAACCACTATGATCACATGGACATACCATCGTTGAAAATTCTTGAAGAAAAGGCAAAAAATGAAGGAAAGAAACTTTATGTCTTTGTTCCAAAGAGAGCATCTTATTACCTGAAAGGTATGAACTTTATAACCGTAGAACTTCCCTGGGGCTCAAAATACAAAATAAAGGATTTAGAAATAACATCGATCAAAGTGAAACATTTTTCTGGTAGGAATCTATTTGATTGGAACTTTTCACTATGGAACGCATATCTTATAGCTTCAGATAATTTCAAAGTTCTATTTATGGGAGATACAGCTTACACAGAGCTACCCTATCTTGAACCAGATTTATCTTTAGCTCCAATTGGTGCATGGAAGCCAAGATGGTTTATGAAAAGAAACCATGTTTCACCTTGTGAAGCAGTTAGGATGTCTTACGAAACGGGAGCAAAACTAATGATACCGATGCATTATGGAACATTTAGACAAGGAGCTGATACTCCAGAAGAATCTATACTTAATATGGAAGAGTGTGCAAAAGAGATTGGTCTGACATACTATGTTGCCAAACCCGGGGAGATATTAACCTTAACAAAAATAGCATCACTATCAAAAAAGATAGCTTCAGATATTTCAGGAGAAAAAACTAAAAAAGATTGATACTAAAACTATACAAAGAATGAGAACATGTTGATATATTTTATTACCTTATTTCTTTTCTTGATTCAAGTGCCTTTCTTAAAGTTGTAGGATCGATATATTCAACTTCAGCTCCAAATGGTATTCCATACGCAGGCCTAGTTATCTTTATATCAAATTTATCAAGGAGCTTTTTTATATACATAGCTGTAGCCTCACCTTCAATAGTTGTATCTGTTAGTATGAGAATTTCCGATATATTTTCAAGTGCAACTCTTGAGATAAGCTCCTTTATTTTTATGTCAGATGAACTAATTCCCTCCTGAGCAGAAATAACTCCCCAAAGAACATGATATAAACCATCCCAGACACCAGATTTTTCAACAGAAATAACATCTTCTACGCTTTCAACAACGCAAATTTTTGTCTTGTCTCTACTTTGATCTGAACAAAACCTACATATTTGTCCTTCAGCTATGAAGAAACACCTCTCGCATAGACTTATCTTAGATTTTATATCTGTAATATCCCTTGCGAGCGATTCAACAAAATTTTGTGGAGATTGTATGAGAAACATTATAAACCTAATAGCTGTTTTTTCACCAACCCCAGGGAACATCATGAATTTCTTCATAAGAGATAAGAATTTTGAGTAAACAATTCCTTTATTCTCCATAAGCAATAAAAACAAAGAAGCTATAAAATTAAATTTGCTTCAAATAGTTGCAATTTCTATTTTATAAAATTACTCCCATTCTATTGTAGCAGGAGGTTTTGATGTTATATCATAAACCACCCTTGATATTTGAGGAATAGATGCTATTATTTTTCTTGCAACCAAATCGAGAAATGTATAACTTAGATGAGCCCAATCAGCCGTCATAGCATCAACAGATTCAACAGCTCTTAATGCCAAAACCCAACCATATCTCCTTTTATCCCCTACAACCCCAACACTTTTTGATTCCGTAAGAACACAAAAAGCTTGCCAAACTTTCTGATATAATCCTGACCTCTTTAATTCTTCCTCAAATATACTTTCTGCTTCACGTAAAATATAAAGCTTCTCCTCTGTAACTTCTCCTAATATCCTCACCGCAAGACCCGGACCTGGAAACGGATGCCTTTCCATGATCTCCTCTGGTATATTCAAAATCTTTCCTATTTGTCTAACCTCATCCTTGTAAAGGTAACGAAATGGCTCAATAATCTTGAAGCCAAAATCTTTTGGCATTCCTCCTACATTATGGTGTGTCTTTATAACATCCGCTTGCCCAGAAACAGAGACACCGCTCTCTATAACATCAGGATATAAAGTTCCCTGAGCAAGATATTCCATATCTTTATATGAACTTATAATATCTTCAAATACCTTAGCAAAATTTCTCCCGATTATTTTTCTTTTCTCCTCAGGATCAGATACACCTTTGAGACTTGGAACAAATTTATCTGAGGCATCAAATATATCTATGTTTATTCCAAGCGTTTCAAAATTATGTTTTACTTTCTTCGCGTCGTCTTTCCTAAGAAGTCCGGTATCTATCAGAAAGTATTTTACTTTGATATTTTTAACCTTACTCAGGAGCACGGCAAGGACAGTGGAATCAGTTCCTCCAGAAACAGCACACAAAACTCCACCGCGAATAGAAGAAAGCTCTTCAATCTTTTTTTCTAGAAACCTCTCAAGATTCCAATCCCGCTCAGCCTTACATATAAGGAAAACGAAATTTTCTATAATCCTCTCTCCAAACTCCGTGTGATATACCTCAGGATGGAACTGAACTCCCCATATGTTTCTAAAATTGAAAGCTGCAACAGGGGAAAAATCAGTGTATGAAAGAACTTCGAAGTTTTCTGGTAATCGTTCTATTATATCTCCATGAGACATCCAAACAAAAAATTCATCTTTGGGAATACCCGAAAATATATTATTTTTCTTTAAAACCTTTAGTTCTGTTCTACCATATTCTCCGACTTCAGCCTTTCTAACTACACCACCAAAAGCATGTGCTATAAGCTGACTACCATAGCAGATACCTATAATCGGGATGTTTAACTGAAATATCCTCATATCAGGATACGGTGCATCGGGTGAATAAACGCTTTGAGGACCTCCAGATAGAAATATACCAGAAGGTCTAAAATTCAGTATCTCTTCAATCTGAGCATTGAACGGAAGTACCTCGGTATAAACTCCAAGCTTTCTTATCCTTCTTGATATAAGATGCGTATATTGCGAACCAAAATCAAGTATTACTATCATACCAAAAAATTTCCTATTTTAAGATAAACAAAACATCTCAAAGTAGAAGAGATTCAAGTTTTCTTTCATTCACTATTCTTGGGAAATATATAGGAGATAGTTTTTAGGATGTTTGGAAGAGTTTTTAAACTTTCTTTTGAAGGGAATGCACTATAATATAAAGAGATTCAAGTTTTTCTTTCTTGCACTATAACAAAATGAAGATAAATCAAAATATCAAACGGAGTAAAAAATAAAACTCAGATTACACAGACGAAAACATCTAATTTCCAAAAACATTATCAATCCTCCATAAAAGAAGAAAAATTACAATGAGAAAATTGTCAATTCCAAGAATTTTAGATATTCATAGAAAAAATAAGAACAAGTTCAAAATTTCTCGCAAAAAATTATGCATACAGTTATTATTAAAGATAAGGAGGATTCAAATGACTGGAGGAAGGATAGTAGGGAAAATAATTTCAAGGTATGGAGTTAAGCATCTTCATACCCTATGCGGTGGTCATATAATGGAAATATACGAGGGATGTTTAGATTACGGAGTCAAAGTTATAGATTACAGGCACGAACAAGCAGCAGTTTTTGCTGCAGATGCAGCGGGGAGAGTATCAGGTATTCCTGGGGTTGCAGCTGTGACAGCTGGTCCTGGAGTTATGAATGCTGTGACATCGGTAGCGAACTCCTGGAGAGCACAAAGTCCTATGATAGTGATCGGTGGGCAAGCTCCTATATTCTTCAAAGGTAAAGGAGCTCTACAAGAAATGGATCATATAGAAGTTATGAAACCGATAACAAAATGGGCTGTCCAAGTTCCTGATACCAAATCGATACCTGAATACCTATCAAGAGCGTTTCAAGCTGCTTTAGATGGAGTTCCAGGACCAGTTTATCTTGAGATGCCTATGGATATACTCTTCAATCCATCAGATGATCTAGAGGCTCTTGAATATTCCTACAGAAGACCCGAATGTTCGGATAAAACTGTAAAGGCTATTAAAGATGCGATAAAGTCATCAAAAAGACCTGTTTTAATAATAGGTGCACAGGCTCTATGGTCAAAATACAAAAACGAGATAAAGAAAATATGTGAGAAGCTTGGTATTCCTGTTTTTCTCAACAGTTTCGCACGCGGTTCTCTTGGTGCAAACCATCCTTTAAACTTCAGGTTTTGTAGGAAACAAGCTTTAGAAAAGGCAGACCTTGTAATACTTGCCGGAACACCTTTGGATTTCAGGTTTGATTATGGGAGGCAGATAAATGAAGGAGCTTTCCTTGTAAGATTAGACCTTGATCCTGCCGAACTCAAGAGAAACCGAGAGGGAAACATTTCAGAAGTATGTGATCCTATATCTGCCCTATACAAATTATCGCAAATTGCAGATTGGTCAGATTTTTCGGAGTGGATAAATGAACTCAATTCATATGAGAATTCTCGCATACAGAAAAATATGCAGGAGGCTGAATCAGATGCAAAGCCAATCAATCCACTTCGTTTATGTAAAGAAGTAGCTGACTTCATATACGAACTTGGAGAAAAAGTCATAATCATAGGAGATGGGGGAGATATAGTTGGGTCAGCAGCTTACTTTCTAAAACCGACACATATTGGTGGATGGCTTGATCCAGGACCACTTGGAACTCTTGGTGTTGGAGCACCATTTGCAATAGGGGCAAAACTTGAAAAACCAGATCATGATGTATTTGTAATATTTGGGGATGGAGCTTTTGGACTCAATGGATTTGAATACGATACCGCTGTCAGACTGAAAATTCCTTTCATAGGAATCATAGGAAACGACGCCGCATGGACCCAGATAAAACGTGCTCAAGTACCAATGTATGGGAGAGCTATAGCAACAGAACTTGATTTCGTAAGATATGACAAGGTAGTAGAAGCTCTTGGAGGATTTGGTTCATATGTTGAAGATCCAAAAGATATAAGAAAAGAACTTGAAAAAGCACTCCAATTTTCAAGAAAAGAGAATAAACCCTCTGTAGTTAATGTGAAGATCGGTGAAACCGAATTCAGAAAAGGTTCAATATCAATGTAAATATGATAAAAAGAACTCTTACTCTTCTGATAATACTGATAGCCACTATAGGTGCCACAGACGAAATATTACTTATTTCCAAAAGAGTAATTCCATTAGTTGAATTCGTAAAGAAAGCCATCGACGAATACTCTGGAATAGATCTTGAAGAAGCGAGATTTTTCTCCAGAAACTCGCAGATACATCCTTTAATATCAAAACTCCTTCAAGATCCTCTGTATTCTATAGTGTTCTTTGCGAAAATTCATGATGGAATATACGAAAACTTATCAAATAAGAACTTTACAAGTATATTCTATACAGTTGCCAGACTATCAGCCGATGTGAAAAGAATAGAGCTCCTTCAAAATCCAGCAGAAAAATTCCTGCCGCAGACTTATGAAAAGACCGAGTATCCGGAAGTTCTTTCTTTAATCTCCAGTTTCTCATTATGCATGCAAAATTCGGTAGAACAAATAAAAAAGCTTGTGGAAAATAACCAGAAATTTTCTGTTGACCATCCAAAAAATCTTACTGAATCATCTGAGATAATAACAAGAAAAAAATTAACCCAAAAAGATATAGAATACTTTCTTGAAAGCCTCAACACATCTTATTACCTCCTTCTTTTCTGTGTAGATAAGCTCATAAAGAAAAAAGATACTTTTTATAAAGTTAAATCTCCCATCAACATTGAAATTCATGGTGTAAATATAGAGATATACCCTGATTCAAATGAGTTTATAGTCATATCGGAAACTCCAACATTAGTGATAAGCACTGGGGGAGAAAAAACATTCTTCTTCAAAAAGTGGAGCAAGGAGGTCTTTCCAACTGCGACTGTAATCTTGAGCCTTGGTGATAATAGAAACACTTACATATTTAAAGATGCAGCACCTTTGAGTCTAAGGTTCATATACGATGAAGGAGGAGATGATAACTACATATGTGATATAGGATGTTTTGGGGGGAGCTTTTTCTCGGCCGACATGATCGTTGATGAGAAAGGAAACGATTCTTATAAAGCAGTTGGTTTATCTCAAGGAGGTGCAATAATTGGAACTGGAATACTTATAGACCTTTCTGGAGATGACAGATATGAATCAACGGCATTTTCACAGGGTTTTGGAGGACTTGGTGGAGGAGCTCTGATTGACCTTAATGGAAATGACCAATACATACTCAAAAAAGGAAAAGATTTCCCATCTTTTCAGGATAGGGAACATAACTTAAGCATGGGACAGGGCTGCGGGACTGGTTTCAGAGCAGATTATATTCCAGATTTTCAGTCAATACCTGGGGGTTTTGGTATTCTCCTTGATTTTTCTGGAAATGATCTTTACTCTGCTGAAGTCTTTTCACAAGGTTGCGGATACTGGTATGGAGTTGGTGTTCTGGGGGATCAGGAAGGAAACGATAAATACGAAGGATACTGGTATTGTCAGGGCTCATCTGCACACTTTGGAGCTGGAATATTTTATAATTTTTCAGGAAATGATTCTTACACATGTAAATTTCAAGGGCAGGGGCACGGGCACGATTTCGGTATAGGTGTATTCCTTGACTACGGAACAGACGATTCAGATAATTTCTCTTGTGATACGCGATGTCTTGGAAGTGCCCACGCAAATGGATCTTCAATATTCATAAATCAAGGAGGATCTGATACATACGAAGCAGAGAGAATAGCTTTTGGAGATTCCATTGTAGATCTTTATGAAAGAAAGGAACACTCAATAAGGCAAGTAATGCTCACAAAGGGGCTCTTCATAGATATCGGGGGAGAAGATGATAAATTCTTTTTAGCTGGGGAAAGAGTATCAAAAGAAAACATAAGCTCAAAGTTCTATTCAAAAGATGAGATGAAAAAATATATAGAAGAAAAATACACTATAAGAAGATTCCATAAGTTTTAATCTATGGAGAGAATAAAAGTAAGAGAGGAAAAAAATGGATTTTTCATATCTCTATCAAACCCATCAAAGAGAAATGCCATAGATGAAAAGATGATAAATGAACTTAACTCATTTTTTTCGGATCAAGGAAAGTTTTCAGATAAAAAATTCGTTTTGATTGAAGGAGAAGGAGATATATTTTGCGCTGGAGGAGATCTAAGGTGGATGCTTGAAAAAGGTCAAAAAGATTTTGATACAAACTTCAACGATGCAATAAACCTTGCAACAATGTATAAAAGAATCTGGGAATGCCCGATTCCAGTCATTCTTAAACTTCTTGGAGGAGCTTGGGGAGGAGGAGTAGGCTTTTTAGCAGTATCTGATATAGTTATCGCTCAAAAGGATGCAAAAATACGATTACCAGAAGTGAAAATTGGGTTAGTCCCAGCGGTGATATCTGTATTCTTGATAAAAAAGATAGGATTATCACATTTCCTCAATCTTGCAATATTAGCAAAAGAGATTACTGCTGAGGAAGCAGAAAAAATAGGTCTTGTAAATATATCTGTCTCAAAAGATGAGATAAACAATATAGAGAATAAAATCATAGAAGAAATATCAAACACTCCTGCAAATTCTCTATCAATGACAAAAAGGCTATCAAGAATAATTTCAACCCAAGATATGGAAAACTCTATAAAACACGCTGCAGAATTCCTTGCAAGATCAAGGTCTAACGAAGAAACTCAGAAAAGAATAAAAGATTTTCTAGAGAAAAAATAGACAAAAAAACGAAGTTCAAAAATGTCTAAATCAGTTAGTTCAAATAGTGTTTTTTTGCTCTGTTGCAATCATAATATACTGATTTATGTATTTTAATTTTCATACTCCGCCACTATTTGATGGATACGGTATTCAGAAAAATATTTTCCCTCTTGTTGTGTTGTTAGGCATTATTTCCTTGAGTATCATAAACTTCAATGGTTTTTGATGGATGCGACAAAACAATATTTTTTTCATTTTACAGCAGTAATAAAATTGAGATTTTATAAAAATATTTTTTAGTTTTATAATTTGAACTTTATGCTTCTGTTGATTTTTTTCTTACTATCTGCGCGTGTTGATGTTTTTTTCAGTGCAACGGATGGATGTGAAGACAATATAGTTAAATCCATAGATTCAGCAAAGCGTTCAATCTACATTGCTTCATATTCTTTGACTTCAAGAGAAATATCAGAGGCTATTGTGAGAGCTAAAAAAAGAGGTTTGGATGTGAAGGTGATAACCGATCCTCAACAATCTTCACAGAAATTCTCAAAAATCAATTTCCTCAGGAATAATGGTGTAGATATAAGAGTTCCTTTATATGATACTAAAGGGAAAAGATTTCTGACACCCAAGATGCATCACAAGTTCATAATATTTGATCAAGAGTATGTTATGACAGGATCATACAATCTCACAGCTTCTGCAGAGGATTTGAACGATGAGAACTGCGTATTCATATACGATGATAAAGATGTTGTAGAGAAGTTCTATCAAGAGTTTCAAAGAATTTGGAAAATATCAAAGTAGCTTAAAGAAATACAATTGTTAGAAGGCTTACGATGCGGGACGGATCAAAATACAACAAATCACTTTCATATTATCAAATCACTAATAATTTTCTTTATGATTCTCAAAAGAGGTGAGAAATATATAGCGCCAAGCATACTATCAGCTAACTTCTTGAAGCTTGAAGAAGATATTAAAACCGCCTATCATAATAATGCCGAGATAATTCATTTTGATGTAATGGATGGAAACTTTGTCCCGAATATATCGTTTGGAATTCCTGTCCTACAGAGCTTATCCGAGATAAAAAAAAGTATTCCAGTTTATTTTGATGCTCATCTTATGATTGAGAAACCAGAAAGGTATATTAAAGATTTCTCCCAAGCTGGTGCAGATATGATTTCATTTCATATAGAAGCTACATACCATCCATACCGCGTATTTGATATAATAAAAAAAGAAGGTAAATTAGCTGGCGTGGCGATGAATCCGGGAACTTCTATTGAATCCATTTATGTTTTACTTGATGTAATAGACTTCGTTCTGGTTATGACAGTAAATCCTGGTTTTGGAGGACAGAGATTCATAGAGAAGGTAGCTTGGAAGATATCCAAACTGGATAAATTGAGAAAAGAAAAAAGTTTAGATTTCTTGATAGAAGTGGATGGAGGACTTAATAGTGAAAATGTCAAAATGGTTGCCGATTTGGGAGCAGACATATTAGTATTCGGTTCTTTTATGTTTTCAGGAAACATAAAAGAGAGAATAAAAGAAATAAGAGAATCACTAAGATGATAGAACAGCAAGAGATAAAATATGGGTACATAGCTTGTGTTGGGAGGCCTAATGTTGGGAAATCCACGCTTATAAACAAATTAGTTGGAGCAAAGGTATCGGCAGTATCTCCAAAACCCCAAACTACCAGAAGATCTATAATAGGGATAAGAACTATAAAGGAGAAAGATAAAATATATCAAATAGTATTTTTTGATACACCTGGGATACACAAGCCAAGAGATGAGCTTGGAGTCCAAATGGTAAAGAATGCTATAGATTCTTTAAGATCTGCCAACATTGTATATCACCTAATAGATGCTTCAGAAGGTATAAGAGGAGAAGATTTAGATGTTTATGAAAACCTGAAGGAAATAATAGAATCGGAAAAATTGAATCCAGTTCTATTTTGTGTTCTTACAAAAATAGATCTAATAAAAAAAGATGAGCTTTTACCCATTATAGATGAGGTAGGCAAATGGAATTTTTATCAAGAGATAATACCCGTTTCTGCTTTAAAAAATGAAAACATTTCTGATCTTATATCAACAACAATAAGGTATCTACCTCAGGAGGAAGAAATACACTTTCCTGAAAATACTTTCTTTGGGCTCCCATTAAAGATAATGGTTCAGGAGATAATTATGGAAAAAATATATAACTACACACATATGGAAATTCCATATTGCACAGCTATAGATATTGAAGAAATAACTCCAAGGAACAGTAATGTTTTATACATAAAGGCAACGATATATGTTGAGAAATCTGGGCAGAAAAAAATAATCATAGGAGAAGATGGGTCAAAAATAAAACAGATAGGAACAATGGCCAGGGAAGAAATAGAACTTCTAACTGGGAAAAAGGTATATCTTGATCTTTGGGTTAAAGTAAGAAAGGACTGGAGAAAAAACATACATTTCGTAAAAAAAATATATTTTTCAGATTAATCTTTTCTCTATTAATATGGATTACATAATATCTGGACTGCAAATTGGTTTGATATATTCTCTATTATCTTTTGGAATTTTCGTTATATATAGGACAACAAGGGTTCTGAATTTTGCGCATGGAGATATTGCAACTTTCGGGACATTTGTATCCCTATCAATTCTTGAGAAAACCGGAAACAGTCTTATCTCTATAATACTTGGATCAACTTGCGGGGGAGTAATATCCTTTTTTTTATACAGGTTTGTTATATACGAAGGAGAAAGAAGAGGGGCAAATCCTTTATCTTTAACAATAATTACAATAGCATTTGCTTACATACTACAGAGCATAGAAATAATCATATGGGGTACTGAACCAAAAGCTTTTCCATCAATAACTCAAGGAAGAATATTTATTTTCTCGTCTCATTTCATATTGATATTTTCTACATCTTTGCTCATTCTGGTAATCATGTATCTTATCACGATGAGGACAAGATTTGGAATTTTCATAAGGGCTATATCCCAAAATCGTGAAGCTTCTGCAACACTTGGAATAAACATAAAAAACGTTGTTGGAACTGTTTGGTTCATATCAGCATTTATAGGTGGGATAGCTGGTTCCCTTATTGCCCCGCTCTACTTTGTAGATCAGTTCTTCTTATTCGATCCCTTCGTGAAATCCTTCATAGGTGCAGTTATCGGTGGATTAGATAATCCTTTTGGTGTAGTTTTGGGTAGTTTAATAGTTGGAATTACTGAAAACTTGTTTGGAGGATATGTATCTATAAAATTCAAAACAGCTTTCGTATTTGTAATAGGACTCATATTCCTTCTGATGAGACCTGAGGGAATTTTGGGAAGAGAATTGAAGGAGAGGGTTTAATATGATAAAAAGAAGCATAAAAATGAAAACAGATTATCTGGATGATTACAGACTAATATCTGATGTTCCTGCTTTGACATTCTTTTTGATAACAACTATGACCTTTATCCTTATACCGTTTTTGGTTTCAGAGCGTTGGTTAAGTACTATCACACACATAGCATTATATTCAATTGCTGTTCTTGGACAAAACATACTTATAGGATACACGGGTCTTATTTCTCTTGGACAATCTGGTTTTCTAGCCATTGGGGCATACACTTTCGCTCATGCATATCCGACATTAGGGCTTATACCATCTATATTCCTTGGGGGGCTGGTCTCCTCTTTATTTGGATTAATAGTGGGATTCCCGTCACTGAGACTTAAAGGTCCATACCTTGCAATAGCTACACTCGGTTTTTCTGTGGCGGTCTTCCAAGTTCTACAGAATGCTCCCTTTATATCTGGGGGTAGGATGGGAATGAGAATTCCGGTTTCGTTAGATAAGACACAAACATATTATATTATTGTCGCTTTTTCTTACCTCTTTTTCATATGGGGATACAAAATCGTTAAATCAAAAATAGGAAAGAGCTTTTCCGCTGTAAGAGATAGCGAAGTAGCTTCCCAGACCCTTGGCATTGATATAGTAAAAGTCAAACTTATTTCTTTTTTTATAAGTTCATTCTACACTGGGGTTGCTGGAGCACTTTATGCGATATATATGAAATATCTTGAACCAACTATGTTCTTCATAACAGAATCAATCCAGATGTTTTCCGCAATAATAATAGGAGGGATCGGTTCTGTGCTAGGTTCAATTCTAGGATCGGTATTTGTTATAGCGGTTCCACAGATTTTCGTTGGAGCTAAAGAACTTGTTCCGGTGATATTTGGAATAGCGATAATATTTGTTATAATGTTCGAACCACTTGGACTATATGGAAGATGGATAAAAATAAAACTATATTTTATGAATTTCCCGTTCAGATGAAAAAAATAAGGAGCACAAAAGAACAAGAAGGTATAGCATTTCTTGATCCAAAACATGCTAAAGTTTTGAGGATTAGACCCGGGGAAATTGTTAAAATCCTTCTGGCAAATGGTAAATTTGCACTTGGTGAAGTTATAGATGAAGCTAAAGCAAAAATAATTAAGATAGAAACACCTATAGAACCAAAAATAAATATATACCTGATTTTATCCATGCTCAAAAGACAGAGTAATGAAATAGCTGTTGAATTCACCTCTCAGATAGGTGTTAAAAAGATAATACCAGTCATAACAGAAAGAGTGAATTTTGATATTCCAGAACACAAGAGAAAGAAGATAAAGGAAAGATTTATGAGAATATCTTCTGAAAATGCGAGAGTATCTGGAACAATTATCCCTGAAATAAATGATGTAATCGACATGAAAAAAGTTCCAGAAGTTTTAGACAGAGATAAAGTTGATCTGCGAATTGTTTTCTGGGAAGATTCTAAATACACTTTCAAACCAGATTATATAAAAGATAGAGAAAAGATAGCCATATTTGTTGGTCCAGAGGGAGGATTTTCTGAAAGAGAAATAGACTTTTTACGCAAGCACGGATTTTCTGATTTCAATCTGGGAAGAAGAATAATAAAAGCTGAGTTCTTTCCCATATACATATGTTCAGTTCTGGATTTTATCTCAAATATAGATCAGACAAAGCTTTAAGTTGAGTCAATCTCTTCCTTCATTATTTGTTTGTTTAATTTCAATGGTTCAATACTCACTATCACTCTTATCTTCTGTGCTGGAAATGACATCGCGTTTAAATTCCACAATGGTTCGATACTCACGTTTTTCATATAATGATTTCAGCATAAAAGAAGTTCCGCCGAGGGCGGAGTTTGGGTGATTAGGTACGAAACTTTTATGCTGTGTTTCATAGGTAGCAGTTTCATTTTTTAATAATCTTTTTGCTCAAAAATTATATCTTTTTCACATCTAATCACAAATTCAAAATAAAGAATAGGTAATGAAAGTTGTTTTAGGTTATAATTTCTGAAGGCATTGATAACATCCTGCCAGTTTTTTTGATTGTGCGGCGGTGCAACAACTACTGGTTGGATATTCCAATCGAATGCGCCGTCTAGATGTCTGCCTGAATTCTGAGATGCCCAATTTACATAATACTCTATTTGTTCTACAACTTCAGGAATAATTGAGAAGTTATGGTAAGCATTATCTTTGTAATTCTACCGATATTTTTTGTCCATATTATATCATCACTAGACGAAAATGTTAACACTGTTGTGCAAGATTATGTAAAAATTGTACACCTTGCATAAAAGATAAAAGCATACATATAGAGACAGAAGGCTGGCACAATATTTTCAGAAAAAAGTATATCATAGCTGAGTAAAGAAAAATTAACAAGAGACTGGAGGTGAAGAAAAATGGCATTGAAACAAAGACCAAGAGACACGAAGGACTTTATGGAAATGATAAAGAAAGAAGGAGCAAGGTTTGTAGATCTGAAATTCGTTGATCCATTTGGACGATTACAGCATCTAACAGTTCCTGCCGAAAAAATAACTCCTGAAGTCATAGATGAAGAGGGAATAGGCTTTGACGGATCATCAATAAGAATGTGGCAAAGCATACATGAATCTGACATGCTTTTATTTATAGATCCAAAAAGTGCAGTTGTAGATCCATTCTTCAAAGAGAAAACAATATCTGTTATGGTAAATGTGAAAGATCCTATCACTCATGAAGCATACTATAAAGATACAAGATACATAGCTCAAAAAGCGGAGGAGTATTTAAAGGAAACTGGTATAGGAGATTCAACACTTTTTGGTCCAGAGCTTGAATTTTTCATATTTGACTCCGTTTCATTTGGTGAGTCTGCAAGATATTCTTTCTTTGAGTTTGATTCAGAAGAAGCTCCATGGAGGATGGAAGATAAGGATTCAAAAGGATATAAAATAAAGCATAAGGAAGGATATTTTCCTGCCCCACCATTTGACACACTAACAGACATAAGAAATGAAGTAAGCTTGATACTTGAGGAAATGGGAATTGAAGTAGAGGTTCACCACCATGAAGTTGCAACAGCTGGTCAAGGAGAAATAGATATAAAAGCAAGACCGCTTACGGAAATGGCAGATAATGCTATACTGCTCAAATATGTTCTTAAAAATGTAGCAAAAAAGTACGGAAAAACTGTAACATTCATGCCAAAACCAATATTTGGAGATAATGGTAATGGCATGCATACACATCAATCAATATGGAGAAACGGGAAACCGCTTTTTGCTGGAGAAAAATATGCTGGTCTTTCTGAACTTGCAATGCACTATATCGGAGGTGTTCTCAAGCATGCAAGAGCAATCTGTGCATTCTCAAATCCAACAACGAATTCATACAAAAGACTTGTTCCCGGATTTGAAGCACCTATAAACTTAGCATACTCTCAAAGAAACAGATCAGCTTCTATAAGGATACCAATGTATTCAGCATCACCAAAAGCGAAAAGAATAGAGGTAAGATTCCCAGACCCCTCATGTAATCCCTATCTCGCATTTGCTGCAATGCTCATGGCTGGGATTGAAGGTGTAGAGAAAAAGATAAATCCAGGCGAACCGCTTGATACAGATATATACAAGCTCCCACCAGAAATACTCGCAAAGGTTCCAAAAACTCCAGAAAACCTGCAAGAAGCCCTTGAGGAACTCAAAAAAGATCATGACTTCCTAACCAAAGGAGGTGTCTTCCCCAAGAAGTTTATAGAAGAATACATATCTTGGAAATATGAAAAGGAAGTAAAAGAATACCTATCAAGAGTTACTCCTTGGGAGTATATAAACTACTTTGATGTGTAATTAACTAGTCAAATATAGTGAATCACTGAAGGGTTAAAACATAAAAAATTTTGAATGGGGGTGCTACAGCCATGGATAAGAAGATAGAATACTACTATGGTATAATTGAAGAGATTACACAAAAATTAAATGGTAACCTAGAAGTAAGTCTAAAAAATGCTATACAAATGTATCAAGATATAGAGGCTATTTATGTCCTTGATTCAAATGGTTTCATGATAACAGACACGATATTAAGACCTGGGACAAAGATGAAGGCCCCAGCCAAAAAAGGAGATAGCTTATCTCATAAACCGTATTTTAAAGTATGCTCTGATTTAAAAACAGATGTTTTTATAACATACAGCTATGTATCATCTGCAACTGGGAGTTTATGTAGGACCGGTACAAAAAGAATAAAAAAAGGGGATAAGGTGTATTTTCTGTGCATAGATTTTGTTGAAACATAAAAGGAGGTGAAAAGAAATGGAAAGTCAAATAAACCAAGGAGATACAGCATGGATTATTGTGGCAACAGCTCTGGTAGGTATGATGACAATTCCCGCTTTGGCACTGTTTTATGGTGGACTTACAAGAACTAAAAGCATACTCAATACAATAATGATGAACATATCAACCTATTTTATTGTTAGCGTCCTTTGGGTGATATATGGATATAGTTTATCTTTCAATGAATCATTATCTGGGATAATAGGTTTCCCATCAAAGATATTCATGAGTTCAGTGGATGTAAAATCTGCTTCTGGAACAATTCCAGAGTTTATATTTTCAGCTTTTCAGCTCACATTTGCAGCTATAACTGTGGCACTCATAAGTGGTGCGGTTGTTGAAAGAATGAAGTTTTCTGCATGGGTTATATTTTCTATACTATGGATGACATTCGTGTATTGTCCAGTAGCTCACTGGGTATGGGGGGGTGGATTTATTATGAAAATAGGAGCTCTTGACTTTGCTGGCGGTACCGTTGTTCACATAAACGCAGGTATATCTGCACTTGCTTTGGTATTAGTTTTAGGTAGAAGGAAAGAACAAGGGGTCTTACCATCAAACATACCTCTTGTTGTAACTGGGGCTGGACTACTTCTTATAGGATGGTTCGGATTCAACGGTGGAAGTGCTCTTGCATCATCTGGACTTGCTTCATCAGCGGTCCTCGTAACAAACACAGCTGCCTCTGTTGCTGCTCTCACATGGATGTTTATAGAGCAAATACACAGGGGAAAACCAACAACAGTCGGAGCTGCTTCGGGACTTGTTGCAGGACTCGTTGGAATAACACCTGCATCCGGATTTGTTGATGTAATAGGATCTATAGTTATAGGTGCAGCAAGTTCTATTTTCTCATACATATTTGTAGTAGTAATAAAATCAAAGCTACCATGGGATGACGCTCTTGACGTATTCGGAATACATGGAATAAGTGGTATCGCAGGATCAATACTCACAGGTGTATTTGCTAATCCTTCAATAAATGAAGCAGGAACAGGATTACTCTATGGTAATCCAAAGCAGCTAATCATACAAACAATCGCATCTCTTATAGTTATAGTCTATTCATTCGTTACAACATTAATAATAGCACTCGCTGTTAAATCTACCATAGGCTTAAAAGTGAAGGAAGAAAATGAAATAATGGGGCTTAACGAATCAGAACACGGAGAAAAAGCTTTTAACTGAAGAATTTAAATGAATAATAAATAAATTTAAGCAATGCAGAATAAAAATATAAAAAGGAGGGACTAATAATCATGAAAAAAATAGAAGCAATAATAAAACCATTTAAACTTGATGAAGTAAAAGACGCACTTATATCAGCCGGAGTAAACGGGATGACTGTAAGCGAGGTAAGGGGATTTGGAAGGCAAAGAGGACATACAGAGCTATATAGAGGTGCAGAATATGTAGTGGATTTTCTACCGAAAATAAAGATAGAAGTTGTAGTTCCAGATAACATAGTTGAAAAAGTTGTCAAGGCAATAATGGACTCAGCAAAAACTGGAAAAGTCGGGGATGGGAAAATATTTATATATCCTATTGAAAGAGTTATAAGAATAAGAACAGGAGAAATAGACGAAGACGCGATATAAAACCGTGGTAAAATCTTATTAAATTCTCCGAGAACTCCGGTGAATAACTATACAAATTTGCATTTCTAAAACTCGAACTTTTTCACTATATCCTAGTTTTTGATATAAAAATTAATGTTCCGAAATTTTTAAATTGTCCTCCTCTTGCTCGCACATTTATTCCTTATCTTGATTCTTAATCTTGGTGAAAAACTTTCCGAAAAATAAGCAATTATATCATACATCCAAAATTCCATATAAATTATGGAAGCATTGAAAAAAGAATTTCCGAAGCTTTCATTGAAAAGCTTTTACATACCGTATGAAATTTCCCAGAAATTACTTACACCTGAACTTTCCCTAAAATGGGTAGAAAAAGCATATCTGTGGCTTGGTTCTAAAAGAGAGAAAGTACAAATGCCAGAAAAGCTCTATTTTTTCTATCAAGACGGAGATATGAGAGTAATGCCGGCAGTTGCTGAAATAGATAGTTATGTAATAAGTGGGATAAAAACAATAAGTGTTCATCTTGATAACCTGAAAAGAAAAATTCCAACAGTTGTTGGATTTTACACTCTTGTAGATTCAAAAACTGGTGCTCTTTTGTGCATTATGGATGCAACATATCTTACCGCTATGAGAACTGGAGCTTCTGTAGCAGTAGCCACAAAATACCTTTACAATGAAAAATCTGCGAGAGTGGGTATAGTTGGATGTGGAACACAAGCAAGAACGCAAATCTTGTTTGTCTCCCAAATTCTTAAAGTAAAAGAGCTTATCATCTACGATATATCTGCTAAAGCTATAGAAAGATTCTCAGAATTTCTCAGAAGAATCAAAGTCAATTTCAAGGTTGCAAAATCATTAGAAGAATTCTCTGAATGCGATATACTCATAACCGCAACTCCATCAAAAAGCCCTATCATCAGAGAAGAACATGTGAAAAATGTAAAACTTATAAATGCAATAGGAGCAGATGGTCCGGGAAAACAAGAACTAGCCCCAGAAATTCTCCTTTCATCATTAGTCATAGTTGATAACAGGGAACAAGCTATATACGGAGGTGAGATAAATGTCCCACTGAAAAATGGTATATTCACCGAAGATAAAATTTTCGCCGAACTTGGTGAAATAGTCGCTGGAAGAAAGAAAATCACGGGAGGGAATAGAATAATATTTGATTCAACGGGCATTGCTATTTTAGATCTATTTGTAAGCTGGGGATTATATCAAAAAGCTCTCAAAGCAAAGAAAGTAAAAATCTTGAATCTGCACTGATTTTCAAATACCTAATCCTATACCAAAATATATTCTAAATGGAGCTTTCAGTGGATCTTGAAAACCGCGAGAAACTACGAATTGAAAAGTAATTCCATATCTATAAAATATGGATGCAGATGTAAGAAGAGCAAAAGATAAGCTACTAAAATACTTGGTCTTAAAAAAGCTACTAAGATTAACAGATCTATTCAAATCTTCTTTTTGTCTTATAAACGAAAATAAGCTATAAAGTCCTCCAATGGATATTCTATGAAGAGCAGATGTATCTGTTATGTTAAGATATCCTGACCAAAGGTCTAAAATAGTTCCAAAATTTCCCTCCAACGATGCATCTCCAAAGAAAACCTGAAGATATCCAGGGTAAGAACTCACAAATTCATCTATTGAACTTACATTTCTAAATGTGTATCCTCCTCTACCTAATACAAGAATAGAGAAATTTTTTTCAAATCCAACAGGTAAAGAATAGTTAGCTCCAACCGAAACTTGAACATTACCTGTCTCATAGCTTTCAGGTTGCCGTATTAATATCTCTCCAAACTGTTCAACTATTAGATCAGTATGTGTCCTGAAAACCGACCCCAGAGTTTCAAATATAAAAGAAATTTGACCAACGGGAAACTTCAAAGGATATAATAATCCAATTCCTGCTATCCCTCTTACGGAAGTAGAAGAATAAGATTGTCCAAACGGTAAATATGTTAGTCCTCCTGTTTTGACCTCCTGTTTGTAGTATTCTACAAACGGTGAAACAAGCAGAATAAGAGAAATTCCTTTTCCTCCATATATTAGAGGAAATCTTATGGGCAAGGCTCCAAAAATACTCAATATTGTCCAACCCTCAGATGAAAGACTTAATCCTTCAAGATCTGTAATAGGAGTTGCTCTATATCTTGAAAAACCGACTAAGAACGATGGGATAAAACTTTCAAAATGAAATGAATCAATCTGACCAATAAAACTCAATGACCCCCTCATACCTAAAAATCCCCTCAAACCTAACTGCATTCTACCAAGAACATCAAACGAAAAAGATTCTAAAGAAAAACCAAAGATGTCCAATGGTATGAAAAAATCAGTAGAAGACGATGTCAGAAGCGGAGTTAAAGTAAGTCCAACAGACGGAACAAAAAGTGGATTTGACAGATCTATAGATGGAGCTTTCTCAAAAGAATAACTACTTTGCGATCTTGAAACATGATTTTCTGAGGAATCATAATTCGCTTTTAGAACTTCTCCGACAACCTCCTCCCAGGTATCCTTCTGAACTTGAATAACTTTTGGTCTAAATCCTTCTGGCTCAAATGAGACATAAACAAAAGATTCCTCTGATATAGGATATGGGAAAAGAGTTCCGGAAATCTCTTCTGTCAATTTCCAAAACCCTCCCCGAGATCCGATTTCCGCCACATAAATATTGAAAACTCCACGCTCTCGGTCTGATGCAAAAGAAATACTATCATCATCTATGAAAACAGGATCTCTATCCTCTGCCTCATCATAGGTTATAAACTTCAAATTTTCCTCAGAACTTATGGGGGTTTGAAAGTTTAAATCTATCAAAACAATATCTTGTTGTTTTCCATCAAAATATGCTGCAACTATACTCTTTCCATCCGGAGAAAAGTTGGGAAACATAAACTGCTTTCCATCTTTGAAATCTGTTATCTTTTTCTCCGTCTTTTCATCAAGATCATACATAAAAAGATTTCTTGAATCTGATTCCGTTTTGACATAGATTATCTTCTTGCCATCAGGAGAAATTGAAGGATATGATGCTCTTTTAGCAATATCTTTTCTATCCTTTATAACAAACTTCTTCCCATCCTCCACAATATAACCGACTGCTAAATTCAGATATAACTCTGGTAAAGATCCAAGAAAAGCAAACTTCTTTGTTGGTTTTGGGTAAGATAATGCTATTTGTGTTCCCTGAACTGAATAGCTTTGCACACCCCCAGCCAATACCTGCTTCTTTCCATCTTTATAAAAAACAAGATTTCTATCCTGAATAAGTAGTATTCCACCCTTGTAAGGTCTTGGCTGATACACGAAGTATATGTTTGGTTTATAAAGACCGACTCTATCTACCTCCAGTTTTATTTTCTCTCCTACTCTTTTTTTCTTATCATATATAGATATATCATCTTTATATCTCTCTTGAAGCCAAATTTTCCATTCCTTTTCTATGTCTTCAAAATTTTTTCCTATTGCATGTTCAAAAGCTTTCTGGTAAGAATATTTGAAGAATTTAGATGAATAATCCATGACCTTCAGGATTGTTTCCCAGCCGTAGTTTTCCTTTATAAAAGTGAGAAAAGAGAATCCGTGGTTATATACTATTTCCCCCTCAAAACCGCTTTTCCCCTCAAAATTACCAAGCTTTTCAAGTGGATAGATCTTATTGTGATAAAGAAGAGTTCTTATAATCATGTCTCTGTAGCTATCTAAAGAATCATATCCTAATTCAGCTGTAACGAGTTGAGCAATCCCTTCTGTAAAATAAGCGGGTTCGGAATAAGGTATGTATGAAATACCAAAACCTCCAATAATAGTTATTTTATTCTGAATATTTCCAACTCCACATATTTTCTGTCCAACAGCGCAGAACAAACCTCCCGATATCGATACGGAAGGAACAGCATCTGGCATTTTCTTTACTTTTTTCAGAGCAAATATATGAGTCAGTTCGTGCACTATAACATCTTCAAGCCATGGATGCCTCCCTCGAAAAGGTATAAAATATATGTCTGCAGTGAATATAATAACCTGATTAAATATCTCAAGTGCAAGACCATTTCCTATATCATCAAAATCCCCGAAAACAATCTTTATTTTCTGACGAGGTTTGATCTTCAGCAATTCAGAAATATGTGGATAAGCCTTCTCTTCTAAAAAAACAACAGCTCTTTCTGCAAAATCTCTTATCTCCGCGTGATAATACACCACAAAATGATTTGTTTCAATTTTATACCAATCCTTCTGTAGGTTAAATGCAAGTAAACTAAAAATTAAGATTGAAACATGCATAAACAATTTTATTCTTGTTATCTTTATCTTATCTTTGATATTTTTAAAGATATTTTTAATTGTTCCTCCAAACCATGAACGAAGGTAAAACAGTTCTCTTTTTTGAAAAGGGGGAAAGTAAAATAGGAAGGATAAAAAAGAAAGAAAATAAATATTTTACTATAATTACTCCAGAAGGAACAGAAAAGACTATATCAGAAATACAAGTATTCAGAATTTTCCCACCATCCGACCTACAGAAAATAATTGAATTCAAAAAAGAAATAGACCTTCAAACCCTCTGGGAGGTCTCATCAAGTATACCCGATTTACGACAAATCACAGAAGATGAGATAATATCAATACACAACCCTAACTTTAAATTTGAGGAGAAAATAGCTCTCATATTAAAGCTCTATTCAAAAGAAAATATATATTTTAAGAACATAAGAGATGATTTATGGTCATTAAGAGATTCAAAAGATGTAGAAAATCTGCAGAAGAAAATTGAAGGAGAGATAGAAAGAAAGGAGAAAGTAAAGAAATTCAAAGAATGGATATCTACTGTTATGGAAAAAATAAAAGTTCTAAAAAACATGGATATAAAAATTTTCTTTTCAGAAAACTACCCTACCTTTGAGGGCGAAATCCCAGAATTTGCGGAAAGCCTATTGCAAAGACTCAAAAAATTCTTCATAATAGAGAAAGAAGATGAAATAGTAAAAGAATCTTTCTCGGGAATAATAGAACTTAAAAGATCGGAAATTTTCAAACTTCTTGTGTTCTTCAAAATAATGAACCCATACGAGAATTTTTTTTTAGAAAAGTTCAATATACCTATAGAAGAACAAGATATAGATGTTAATATCGCATACAGTAAAGAAGGAAGGGAAATAATAGAGGTTCCGACATATTCAATAGATGTAGAAGGGACTGAAATAAGAGATGATGCAGTATCCGAACCGTCTGATATGACAGAAATACTCGTTCATATCGCAGATGTAAGCTTACTTGATAGGGAAGAAATAATTAGCGAAGTCATAAGGCGAGGAAAAACTATTTACTTTCCCGAAGGGAAAATAGATATGCTACCCAAAAAAGCTATAAAAGAGCTCTCTCTTGACTCTGGAATTCATAAACCTTCTATAACATTTAAGATAAAATTTTATCTTGGAGAAAAGATTGAAATAAAGGATGTAGATATATTCAAATCAGAAATCTTTGTAAGAAAAAACTATGAGTTTTCAGATGATGTAGAAGATATACAAAAGATAAAGAAGATAGGAATTGAAATACACAACACAAGAGTAAAAAAGATGGGAGGTGTAAATCTTATATCAGATGATTTCCTTATATTGGTAGATGACAAAGGCAGACTCACAACAGAAAAATGGAAAGTTAATGATATGAGGATAGCAGTTGCGGAAATATCTATGCTATGCTCCTACGCAATTGGTTGGTTTTGCGCTAAAAAATCTATCCCTGTTTTCTTCAGAAGATCCAAGATAGACCCCAATGCTAAATCAGAAATCCATAGGTTTAATGTTGAGTCAGAAAATATACCACTACCAAGACATTACATAATCTGGAGGAATATAAGGGCTTCAAGATACATAGAAACAACTACCGAACCATCTGGAGCTGAATCTCTGGGATACGATTTTTACGCATGGGGAACATCTCCACTGCGAAGAGGTTGGGATTTTATAAACATAATACAGCTATCAAGATATCTTGATGGACAAAAAATGTTCTCAATTCAGGAATTACAAAAAATCAAGGAAAAACTTGAATTATCTATAAGTAAAGCTGAATCTGCAGAAGATTTGAGATATAAATATATACTCGCAATATATACTATGAGAGAATTATCAAATAAACAAATTGATGCACTGATTGTGGAAAAAAATAAAGAATCCATATACTGGATAGAGGAAATACTTTCCTTTCTAAAAGGGAAAAATCCTAAAAAAGTAGAGGTTCTAAATAATGTGAAAGTCTATCTGAAAGCTGATCCGATAAATCTCAAAATCATTCCTATTCCTGCTGAATAATTAATGAGATTGCTCTGTTGCAATCATAGTATCTGATTTATGTATTTTACTTTTCATATCCTAACTCACTAATAAGCATTTTTTGTTTTGATTGAGGCAACAAAGCATTGTTGTATAACTTGACATTACTTCACCTCCTTGGGAAAGTTATATATCACAAAACTTCAAGGGATGTGAATTTTTGATGAATGCAACAGAGCAATACGAGATTACTTCCTTGCAAATCCATTTTTAAAGAATCTCCCTGACAAAAATTTTCAACACAAAAAGAAGCACTAAAATTCAAGAGATTCAATCTAATTATGGAAATTTTCCCCATTATTCGTTTATTATTAGATTGAATCCCAGGAATTCCGATACAGTGTTCCTCTTGCCTTATTTTCCTTTAAATTATCAGTGATGTTTTTATTTTCTTTGCTTCTTATGATCTAATCAAATATAAATATTACTTTATTCTCACACTAAAACACATTATCAAATCATAAATACGCTAAATAAATTTATACCCAGTCTATTGGTATCTCAATGAAGCTATTATGATCAGAAAGGATAAAGGCTTTTGTATCTCCTTTCTTTCTTTCCCATATAGACATGATTATATACACAAGTCCTTCAACAGCTGCTTGAAGATCGTATTGAGAAGCTATCGGAGGATGATCTGGATGAGTATGATATATCCCAATTATCTCAAGGTTGTTTCTATCGGCATAATCTTGAATCTTAATGAAATCTTTTGGATCAAGTATGAATCTTATTGGATTATCACTTAAGTTTTTCGCCTTATGAGCTTCCTTTGGTGTAAAAACATCATCAATCACTCTTCCGAGAATAATCCCGCAAGCTTCATTTGGATATCTCTCAACACCATCCATAAAAATATATTCTGCTATGCTACTTGGTAAAGAGACCCTATATTTCCTCATCAATGATTTAGTATTACCAATTTTATATTTCAAAAAAAATTCAGATTGATTTTCTACATAAGTTTTATCATAAGCTTTGAAGAGAGAGAATCGGGAATAATAAGACACGCTCTATTGCATTCATCAAAAATCATAGTATTTTCCCTAAAAAGGGAATAAAAATTTTTGAATAAATCCTTCAACAAATTTTGTATATGCTTTGTCGCAATCATAGTCAAACATATTGAAATTTTATTGTAGCGAACATTTTTAGACATAGTAAAATGTAAAAATCTTTATATTTCCCATAAAAAAATTTATTTCCTAAAACTGAATGAATATTGTAAAAAATCGCAAGTAAAAGTCTTCTCTTTAGTTCCCTTTTCCATCAAAACCTCTATCCATAAATTCAAAAAATAGATGAACAGGAGAGATTTTCTCAAGCTTACTATTAGCATCGTTTCCCGGAAACTTTAACTTGGCAAGCTTGAGTTTTTGTATCCACAAGATAAAAAGGTAATTTGTAGGTATGTTTTTGGATGAGAGTAAGAGAATAAGGAATCTAAACAAACTTTTAATGCGATTTTCAAGAAAGTTATGTATCTTCCTGCTTGAATTTTTTTATAGTTTTCCTGGTGCATATTATCACTTCATCGTAAAATTGTAGGAAATAAGGAAGTAAAGTTTCAGTGATTGCGACAGAGCATCTTGTATAACTTGAAAGAAATCTTACTATTTAATCCTTCAATTCTTTCAAATTTAAGTAAATCCAAAAAAATTTTTCCGTCAGTCTTTTACCACTCTTTTCTTCCAATCTCCTTAGCTTCTTCTTGAATCCCATGATTTGCTACTCCTTATTATCCTCCAATCTCCTTCTATATTAAGATGGGGAGAGAAGGTCCTTTGATGATAACCAAAGAGTAGAGAGGATTTATATATTTTTATACAAGAAAGATGCTTTGATAGTGTTGGTTGAACAAGGTTTATCATCTTGAAGCTCTCTATATCTTTAATCCAGTTTCTCAGATTTAAGAAACACCATACTTTCATATTTTTTGATTTTTTGTCACCTCACATCCAAAGTTCTATTATCTCTCTCACCTCATTCCTTGATTATATTAACTTTGGGAAAAAACTTTTTTGGAATCACTTAACTGCTGTGTCAAGAAATTTTTATACTCCACTATGCAAATTGACAATTTCTCATTTTTATTTGACAAAGCAGTTAAATTTACAAAGAAGTTTTTGATTTCAAGAGGATCCATAAAAAATCCACGGGAGTTGTTCTAATATAACGCCCCATAAGAATCTCGTAAAATGAACAAGATCTGAAATTAAAAAGTTCGGTGTTTATGATATTTCCCTATTTCCGAACCGTTATGTTAATCATCAATTATTCCTTTTTTAATTTTTAATAAGTAGTAAAGCGGTAAGTTTTTTATTTTGGCTCCTGTTCCCTCCATATTAGCCTTTCTATCTCATCAGGATTTCAATCTGCATGCCATATATAAATTTCTGTAGAATCACTGAATGTCTCACATACTTTTACCAATTTCTTAGTGCTGCATAGGAAGACTTTTCAGCCTCTCCTTGATGCTCTAATCATTTTGAGTTTCGCAGTATTCTCTCAAGGTCTTTTACGCTCCCTGCCTTGTTTATAGCCCTCTTTATCTCCCTCAGCTTACCTATATCCTTTATGTCCTTCAGCATCTCTATCAAATATCTCCCCTCCTCCCCAAACCTCTCCTCTATATCTATCTGAATACCTTCCTTGAGTCCCTTTCCTATACCTTCCTTGAGTCCTTTTTCTATACCTTTCCTTAAACCTTTCCTGAAAAGCCTTGTTTTTGTCAAATCTATCTTCGCTACCTCTTCCATCTCACCCTCTACCTCCTTCTCTCTACCTACCAAAACTGATAGTATATATATCTTATTCACTAACTTCATTAACTTCTGTCTTGACAAAAATTTATAACTCATTATCTTCTGAAAGATTTTTCTCACATCTGCTCCATTACTCAAAATGCCAAGAGCATTTATATGCGGATTATTACTCTCTTGAAACTTCCTAAAAGGTATCTTTGTTATGTCTATAACTTTGAAATGATACTCAACTCCATTAAATGGTGTCCTTTGAACAAATCTTGAAGGAACTTTATTTCCAACACATAAAACTACCTGCCAAATCTCATTATCTTTATACCTCTTTTTCAGAAGAACAAAGTATTCAAGCATTCTTAATGGAAATTCTTTCTGATACTGCAATTGTATCTCAAAATGAACTATAACTTTTTTCCGTTTTGTAAATCCAACATATATCCTGTCAGCTCTTCTTTCTCTTACCTCAGAAAACTCAATATCTTGAACTTTTAACCTCTTTACTTTTATCCCGAATAAAGATAATATCTCTACTTCTGAACCCTCCAATATGTTTTTTAAAGATACATCATATCTTCCCATAAGATGATTTTATCTTTCCTGAAATTGAAAAACTCAAATGTTGCAAGTTCTAAAAAACTTAAATGAATTTTATTACAAGATTATAGTGCTTCTCTGAACATTTACAAAAAAGCATGTAAAAATGAGGAAATTCAAGCTTTTCTTCCGAAAAATTAGGAAATGATCTACAAGTTTCTTTCGTTAAAGAATTATAGTATTCTTCCCTAAAGAGGTAATAAAAATTTTTGAATAAATCCTCCAACAAATCTTGAAAGAAATCTTACTATTTAATCCTTCAATTATTTCAAATCAATTTATTCCTTCTTTAACTGTTGTGTCAAAAAATTTTTATCCTCCACTATGCAAATTGACAATTTCTCATTTTTATTTGATAAAGCAGTTAAATTTACAAAGAATTTTTGATTTCAAGAGAATCCATAAAAAATCCTCGTTTTTTATTTCAACAGAAGCGACAAGAATTCGTAGGTATGTTTTTGGGTGAGATTTAGAATGAAGCAACCTCAGGTTCTTTTGTCGTACAACTGGGGATTACCACCTTTCAAGATAATTTTTGATGAATGCAACAGAGCAAAGTTTTATCATTGAAAAGAGGGAATTGGAATAAATATAAATGAGAGGTGTTCATAATTAAGCAAAAGTTTATTCTTACCTCTCTTGCTCCTATTACAAGATTGGTTTTTATAAAGCAAGGAGAGATGATAGAATTATGAACACCTTTGATAAAATAGGTTATATTCTTTATGAGTATTCGCTTTGCAAATATTTATGGGTATTTAAAAATAGAATGAAGTTGCATATGTGAATTTCAGAAATAGAGTTTAAAATTATTAAAAAGTGATTGAGAATTATGAATACTCCTCATAATCACATACAGAGGTTTAAAATCATGCTGACCATAAGTTTTGTTCCTATTTCCATGTTTTCAATAGATATTCTTTCATCTACTCCATGCATAGTAGAAATCTCCTCCTCGGTAAGGAAGAAAGGCAATATACCATAAGACTGTATTCCTTTTTTTCTGAAAAACCTTGAGTCTGTAAAACCTGTTGATATTATTGGAAAAAATGGATAGTCATAAACGAGTTTCAAAGCTTGTTCTATTTTCTTTAATATATGGCTTGAAGGATCAGACTCTGATGGCTCATATGCGGATATTATTTCAAAAGAAACCCGTGGATCATCAACGATATTTTTAAGTTTCTCTACAATTTCATAATAATCATAGCCCGGGAGAATTCTTATGTCAAGGATTGCCTCAGCTTCCTCTGGAATGACATTTTCTTTGTATCCTGATTTGATGATGGTTATACTCATTGTATTTGAAAGCATAGCAGATAACTTAGGTTTGCCTTTCAGAACTTTATACAAAGCTCTTCCTACAATATTCTTGAGAAAGTTTGAATTTTCTATTAATGAAAGGATGGGATTGGAAAATTTTAAATCTTTTGAGAGATAGAATTTAACGGATTTAACAAGATTTTCTATTATTTTCTTTCCAAGATCAGATGAAGATATTTTGGCCAGGGCTCTGACAAGTATAAGATTGGGATTATCTTCAGAGGGCATCGAAGCATGTCCTGATTTGCCCTTAGCCTTTATTTTCAACCATATCGGTCCTTTTTCACCAAAACATGGAAGATAAATTTTTTTATTATTTAATATGACTCCAGTTCCCCCCTCATTTATGACACAAAATCCGTCTATATCTTCGTAATTAGTAAGATACCCCGCTCCTTTCTCACCTCCCATCTCTTCATCAGCAACAGATATAAACTTCACAGACCTGCTAAGGTTTATATTCATTCTTTTTATGATTGTTGTAGCGACAGCCTCAACTACAGCAAGTCCCTTGCAATCAATTGTTCCTCTACCCCATACATAGCCATTTTTTACCTCTGCAGAAAATGGATGAACAGACCATTGCCTTGGGTCAGCAGGAACAACATCAAGATGACTTAAAAGTATAACTGGCTTTTCTTGATTTCCAGATTTAAGATCAGCTATCACAGTTGAACGACCTTTTTCAGATTCAACTATCCTTGATGGTATTCCAAAGTCATCAAAATATTTTTTAATGTATTCGGCCGCAGGTGCTTCATTTCCCGGGGGATTTGTAGTATCAATCCTTACAAGATTCCTCAAGAGTTCTACAGCTTCATCCCTTACTTCCTTCCATCTTATAGAATTTATAATTTGCTTTATATCATTTGCACCTTCAAGCATAAATATAGTATAAAAATATTTATAACCTAAAAGTCAAATTTCCTCAATGTATATAATATTTCATTCGGAAAAAATCATCTTCAAACAAACCCCTATGTATAGCTTAAAACAAAAGAATAGGTATTAATCAATCTATTCGATAAACAGAATTAGATAAAACACAACAATTAATAAGTTTTATCAGAAGTGGGTAGAAAGATTCTCTAAATTTACCTAAAATTGAATCTTTTATCAAATTAAAAAGATGTGAGAAAGTTTGCAACAATTTTAGGCATATTGATATTTTCTATCTCATTGTTCCTTATGCTTTCCTATGAAAAGGATATAAGATACGGTTTTGTGGAAGTAGAAGGAGGTAAAATGCTTGGAATGTCGGCCGAAACTGCAAAGACATCAGGGGATATAGTTTATGCACAAAATCTATTTTTATCATTTGATGAAGAAGAATTAGGTACGATAGAAGTTCAAGCAGAAAAGTCAGTATATAATTTGAAATCTGGTATCGTAGAAATCAGCGGAAATGTAAGATTAAAGGCTAAAAACATATATGCAGAAACAAAAAAGGCAAAGATTTTTTTAGATGACAAAAGCATAAAGAAAATAGAGAGCTACGAGGATGTGAAAGTTCAAACCAATGGAAGAACGATAAAAGCTGAAAAAGCTGAAATATTTCCAAAAGAAAAAATCATAATATTCACTGGAAATGCAACAATATATCAGAAAGGTCTTGAAATTCAAGGAAAAATAATAAAAGTATATCTTGATTCAGACAAAGTGGAAATAGAAGATACAAGAGCTAAAACCATTGGCGAGTAATTAAATCAATATCAAGATTGAAATAGAATTTTTATAATTTCATATGTGCATAAAAATCAGATAAATCACAGAAAGAAGAAAAAGCAAGAGAAGAATATAATGAAAAAAATAAGCATAAGGATACCAAAAATATTTTTTTTCCTTTCCATAATATCATATATGCTATCAGCATACTTCCTATTATCAGAAAATGGTATTTTCACATACATAAAGCAAAAAAAGCAAATAGAGATTCTTGAGAAGGAAATAAATAAAGTAAAAGAGAATATAAAACAAATAGAATATAAGAAAAAACTCCTGGAAAGCAAAAATAGAGAATATCTTGAGAATGTGTTTAGGAAATTCGGATGGGTAAAACAAGGGGAGAAGATAATAATAACTCAAGAAGAATAATTAAGTGAGAGGTGTTCATAATTAAGCAAAAGTTTATTCTTACCTTCTCTTGCTCCTATCACAATATTGATTTTTTATAAAGCAAGAAGAGGTGATAGAATTATGAACACACTTTAATAAAATAGATATTCTTATAGGAGTGTTTGCTTTGCAAATATTTATGGGTATTTAAAAATAAAATAAAGTGGCATATGTAAATTTCAGAAATAGAGTTTGAAATTATTAAAATGATTGAGAATTATGAACACCCCTCAATTAAGTAAAGACTCGACAATTGAAATGACCATAGATGGTTCTATTCTTTTCATACACTCTACATTTCTAGGGCATCTTGAGATTTCGGCAAAGTACGAGCATGGAGAGCACCAAGTATTAGATCTGACAACAACTGTGTTCTTGGTATATGCCCACTTCAGATGGTTAGTTGGACCAAATATCGCAACAGACGGTTTTCCAAGAAGTTCCGCAATATGTAAGATTGCATTATCTACTCCAACAAAAAGCTTTGCTGAATTAACAAGTGAAAACAACTCGTAAATATCTATTTTCTTTTCTCCTAAAACCACAATCTTATATTTTTTTGATAAGGATTCTGTTATCTCCCGGAATCTATCATAAATTTTTTCTTTTTTCGTTGTGAAAGGAGCAACAAGAACATCAACATCGTAATTCTTTAATCCACTGATAGAAATCGGGAAATAATTCTGAAATTCTTCGTCTATTTTTTTCATATCTGAATCAGGAGATCCTGATATAATACTCATAGCAAAATAAAATAGCCTAAAGAATTCAAAAGCTTCAAAAGAAAAATGAAAGTAATCTAAAGAAAAATCAAGTATATGAGCTTTTGTTGAAAAACCTATTGAAGCCTTGCCCAAAATCCTCGCAAAAATAGCTGGTAGAACAAAAAACTGTTCTGTATCAAGCACGAAATCATATCTACCTAAATTTTTCATAACGAAGAAGGGAAAGGAGAATGAATCATAAACAAAAAATTGTTCAATAATATCGCCATAGCAGAACTTTGCAAAATCAATATTCCTTTTCTCACCAAGAAAATGTATTTCTGAATTAGGAAAATGTTCCCTGAACATTTTCAAAGCTGGTGTAAGAAGTATTGCATCTCCAGCTCCCCCTGGCCTTATAATCAAAATTTTAGCCCCTTTGTTTCCCTTAATTTTTCTTCTTTTAATATACGGAGAAAATAAGCGGAAAACATTATCCACACTTTTTAACAAAGATTGCCAGAACATAAACATAAAAATAAAGAAAAAAATATTAAACCATCAAAAAACATCAAAATTCAATACTTAAAATATGGAAATTCTTGAAAACAGGAAGATAGTAATACTAACTTTATCATTAATAATTGACCTTACAATAGGAGAACCTTCCCAAAAGATACATCCAGTTGTAATAACAGGTAAGGTGATATCCTTATGTCTTACCGAGAAGATCAAATCAAATTTATCAAAGTTGCTCTTTGGTTTATTCCTGATCATAATAGGAAACGCAGTATTCTTATCAATATATTTTATGGGTAAGAAAATAATCACTTTAATTTCAAGTTCCGATATACCTTTAATACTTTTTGAATCCTTTATCTTTAAAACTACATTTGCTCTGAGATCACTTATAGAGCATTCAAATTCAGTCTTCATAAGCCTTAAGGAAAACGATATTGTAAAAGCCAGAAAGGAAGCATCAAAAATAGTTGGAAGGAAAACCGAAGATCTGGATAAACCTCACATTATTTCGGCTTCTGTTGAAAGCGTAGCAGAAAACACAGTCGATAGTTTCTTTTCTCCAATCTTTTTCTTTTTATTTTTCGGTATCCCAGGAAGTATCTTCTACAGGGTATTAAACACACTTGATGCAATGGTTGGTTATAAAAACGAGAAATATAAATTCATTGGTTTTTTCCCAGCCAAAACAGATGATATTTTGAATTTCATACCAGCAAGGCTAAGCATTCTTTTCATATTATTAGGTGCAATAATTTGCAGATACAATATAGAGGATTCTGTTAAGACACTTTTTAAGTATAGAAGAGCAACACCGAGTCCAAACTCATATATTCCGATCTGTCTTTTTAGTGGTGCATTAGGAATAAAGCTTGAAAAAATTGGCTTCTACTCAATTGGAGACTTTGTCCTACCAGAAAATGAAGAGTATATAAGAAAATCAAATATTCTTGCATTAATCTCATGTATTCTTTTTTTTCTGCTCTGTGTGGCAACAATGTATATGTACGGAGTAATGATAAAATGAAGTTTAAGAAAAATCGTCTGAGGCTGAGACGAGATATAGAGAAGGTAATAAAGTTTGGGAAATTGAAAAAAATTTTTGATGAAAAAGGAAATGAAATATTCTTGGTTAGATACTACCCTCATGAAGGGTACAGTAGATTCACAGTATTTGTTCCAAAGAAAGTTGCAAGAAAAAGTGTATGGAGAAACAGGATAAAACGCATAACCAGAGAAGCATTTAGACAAATGATAAAAGAAGGGAAGGCTCCAAATTATGATATAATATTCATTGCTCGGCAGAACATATATCAAAAAAAAACACCTGAGATAAAAAAAATTTTTGAAAGATTCTTTGAAAAGCAATAAAATCAGATAGCAACAGCAAAAGCTACACAGAAATCTCCATCATGTGATATTGATACTAGGATATCTTTTATTCCTCTTTCAGTAGCAGCGTGCAACATACCTCCATACAATCTCACAACAGGATAAGGTAGGTGAATTATCTCTATTTCTCTGAAGACTATCCTCTTTTTAGTCTGAAATGTTTTAAAAATTGCTTCCTTTGAGCAAAAAAGAGCTGCTATCCTCTCGTACGGATTTATTTTTGCACTCATAATGTATTTCAGCTCATCTTGAGTATAAATCCTATTCAAAAATCTTTCTCCATATTCTAAATATACTTTCTTTATTCTTGATATATTCAAAATATCAACCCCAATACCTTTAAGTTCAATCATATAATGAATATAACATGAATGAGAAAAGATTAATAAGTAATCAATCTATTTTTATAAAGTTTATTACCAATCTGAGAAAATCTTTTCAAGATTCCGATCCTACATTAAGTTAATTTTTAAGAATGCTAAAAATCGTACTGAATTTGTATAATTTTTTCTATTTTTTTATTCTCATTTTCTGCTCAGTTTAATTTTATCCTAAAAAAACTTTTGAAAATATTCACATTGAAAATAGGTGTTAGATAAAAAACAAAAAGTACAAAACAAATTATAATAATAATAAATAAATAAACAAATTATAATAATATAAAATTATGAGATTTGATCAGAGTATAGCTCTAACAGGAGTAAGAACGTTCTTAGGTTCAAATTTAGCCATAAGATTACAAAATATTCCTGGGATAAAGCTTACAGTTTTAGATAAACATAGACCAAGCTTTCTTAAAGAAGAAGTAAAATTTTACAGAATAGATCTGACAGATCCCAAATCTGATCAGATGATATATGAAGCCCTTGAGAACGAGAATGTAGATACATTTTTGCACATGGCGTTTTTCGAAGGTAAGGTTCCCGCTTCTTCCTCATATTGTCATGAGGTTCAAGTAATAGGAACATGGTATGTTCTAAACGCTTGCGCTAAAAAGAAAATAAAAAAATTCGTTCTTTCCTCAACAACAGAAGTTTATGGTGCGCATCCTATGAATCCAAATCTTATAAAAGAAGACGCTCCCCTGAGAATAAATGAATCATATAAATATATCAAGGATAGAGTTGAAGCAGAAGAGCTTACAAAAAAGTTTGCAAAAAAATGTCCATCAACAAAAGTTTTAATTTTGCGAAAATGTCCTGTTTTGGGAGATAAGATCAAGAATTTTACAACTTGGTATCTTTCAGGTCCGATAATATTCTCTGTTTTAGGTTTCGACCCTATGATGCAATTCTTGCACCAGGAGGACCTAATCGATGCATTCCTAAGATTCACAGTAGGACACGACGAGATACCTGGAGGAATTTATAACATAGCAGGTAAGGGCGCTTTGCCTCTGCTTTATATAACTCGGCTTATGGGAAGAGTTAATATACCTCTATTTTATTCCTGGCTTTATGCTATGTGTATGTTTGCAAGAACAGCAGGTATTGCTCCTTTTCCACCTCAACACATAGATTACATAAGGTATACATTTGTTGCCGATGGAACAAAGGCCAAGGATATAGTAGGTTTTGTCCCAAGATATACATCAAGAGAAATAGTCGAAGAATTTGCCGGATATATAAAACTCAAGAGAGCAAAAATAAAAACATCTCAAGAAAAATAAACTTGAACTTATAACCTGAATCAAATATTTTTTATCTCCATAGTGTTTTCAATGTTAATCCTTGATGGTTTTGATCATCTACTCGGTTGATCAAAATAGATTCTTCCGTGCATCATGCAACCACATGTATTTATCTTTCTTGAATTCTTATTAAATGATGCTATCAATGGATATATGACATACGATATAGATGAGAACAAACCAAGACCTTTTATCTCAAGGATACGCTTTGCAGCATATTTACCCCAGAATATCCCATTTGAATCCAAAAGATACAAAGCAAAAGGGAAATTTTCTCCAACAAGCTTTTTTAATATATCCTGACTTTCTTGTATAGGCCTTACAGCAAATCCTAATTTCTTTGCTAATTTTGAAAACGAAACACATAACTGACAATCACGATCAAATATCAGAACAGGTTTATCAAAACCAAATTCAAATAATTTTGAATCACTCATATGCTGATATATTTTTATTGTTATTAGTAGAATAATTATAATTATCTGAGATATGTTCAGGCAGTTCAAGTCCAGCTGAAATGGCAAGTTCCCAATCTTTTTTATAGTCCTGCCCGGGTGTTGTTAAATAATTTCCGACCATAAGGTCATCAGCCCCCGCTTTTAGAACCCAATCTTGCCTTTTTCCAAAAACAACCTCCCTACCCCCAGCAACTTTTATCTGCTTTGTTGGATGAACAAAGCGCATCATAGCAATACACTTTGCCGCTTCATATGGGCTCATAAGAGGTAGGATCTCAAAAGGTGTTCCTGGACGAGGGTTTAAAAAATTCAATGGAATTATCTTTGGGTCTATCTTCTTGAGCTCAAAGGCTATCTGAACCCTGTCTTCGATAGATTCCCCCATTCCAAATATACATCCGCAGCATAGCTCTATTCCAGCACCTTTTATTATATTTATTGTCCTCAATCTATCCTGATATGAATGCGTAGTGCATATTTTTTCAAAGTAACGCGGAGATGTCTCTATATTGTGATTTGAATGATCTACACCAGCATCTTTGAGCTTCTGAGCTTGCTTTTCTGTGAGTTCCCCTAAGGTAGCATCAGGTGATATACCAGGAACCTGTTTTCTTATTTCTCTAACCATCTCACAAATAATTTCAATTTCCTTATCTGTAGGTCCTCTTCCGGATGTTACTATCCCAAACTTTGTTGCTCCCATCCTGTAAGCCTCTTTTGCCTTCACAACTACCTCATCAACAGGAAGGAGTGTGTATTTCTGAACATTTGTTCTCCATCGTGTAGATTGAGAACAGAATTTACAATCCTCTGGACACAATCCACTTTTAGCATTTATAATAGCACAAAAATCAATTTTTTTACCTCTAAACTTTTCCCTGATAATTGTAGCATACTCAAACAATTTCTCTATATACACATCAGGAAAAACAAGTATAAACTTAGCATCATCTTGATTTATCTGATCTCCGTTCAGAACCTTATTTGCTATCTCCTTGAGTTTCAAATCATATGACATTTTATGTATTCTTATATATTTCGTAAACCTTACTTTTTTTTCAGTAAACCTTTGTTTTTCTAAACTATTTTTAGTTTCCTGAAGAATTTCTTCAGTTCCGATTTATCTATCTTTGAGAATGAAAATCCTCCCCTATAAAAACCTTTTGAATCAACAGTATAGTGCTTAAGCACAGCTGAACCACCTATTTTTATCCCTGATTTACCTCCTGATAAATCAAGCGAGAATTTAACTTCTTCATCTATCATGGGCAAGAAATATTCAATCATCCTATCCTTCATTTGTATGTGCATAGAAAAACCTCCAAGACTTATATCTCCCAAACTTCCAGAAAGAGCGTATCCATTTTCTCTTTTTATGATAACATCCGCTTTTTCTTTAGGTTTAACCCTGTAATATCTCCTCCTCTCACATATAAAAATACTATCTGGAACCCCGACTATATATATATTAGGATATATACCTTTGAGAGTTTCAACCGGAACTACCTTCATCGAAATTATCCCTCTACCAGAGATGAATCTTAACTCATAATTCTCTCCTTGCTTCAATGCTTGCTCGGATCTCAAAACAAGTTTATTGTCATCTTTTAATCCTATTATATATGCTCTTTTACTGACATCACCGAGCTTTTTCATTATAGAGATCTCAACAATATTATCTTTGATACCCTCTAGTATCTTATTTACACCTTTACCTGATATCTTTATATTAAAAAGATTTTTTGGTAGGTTTTCTATCATAGAATTATTATAATAATAAATTCCTATAATTTTTTTTACGAATTAGAACATGGCTAAAATAAAATAAACATTACTTTATGAGAATATTTTCTAATCTCGTAAAAAGAATCAAAGAAAAATCAGGAGCTTACAAAGATAATTTACTTAAATATTTGCTATATTTCGCATCTGCATTTGCTTTTTCTGTTTCAGTTGAAAACATAGACCCAAGCTTCGCATTCATAATCTCTTTCTTACTATATGTATTTATCTTCTCAAATGTCAAAAGAATGGATTACATAATGATATCTTTGTATTCCATTTTATTCTTTCTATCTTTATATGGATTGAGGAAATTGATAATAGAAGAAAGGATATTCGTATCTGACTATAAAATATTTTTTGCTTTTCCGTACTTTACTATCATATCCACGCTATTTTTTCTAATAGAAAGAAAAAAAGCAGTCTACTTTTGCACCTTCTTATGCCTTTTATCTATACCTATACTTCCTGAAATAAATCAGGAATTCCTGACACTTCCTTCGGCTTGGTTTTTTTCCTCATTGATTTCTGTTCCGATGCTATCAAAAAGTAGAAGGAGATTCTCTCTGTTCAAAACTTCTATTGTCTATGGACTTTTTGGAGGAACGCTTATATTTACAATGACAGGTGGAATATGGAAAGCAGTTATATTCATCTTATCCTCTATAATTTCTCCTTTCATCTCCATCTCCATACTATACTTTTTTGAAAGAACCTTTAATATCCTTACACCATTTTATCTTTTTGATCTTCAAGATATAGAACATCCTATTCTTGTTCAACTCAGGAAAAAGGCTCCCGGAACATTCCATCATAGCCTTGTAGTAGCAGATATAGCTTATGTAGCAGCCAAGGAAGTGGGAGCAGATGCTGAACTCATAAGATGTGCAGCTTTATATCATGATATAGGTAAAACCGCTAGACCTGATTATTTTATAGAGAACATAGGAGATATGTCCGCACACATGAAGATAAATTTACCCTTAAGTTCAAAACTTGTTGTGAAACATGTTGAGGATGGCGAAAAAATTGCAAGGTCATATTCAATCCCCCAGAGAATAATCGACTTTATACTTGAACATCACGGAACCACTTATCCAGAATATTTTTTGAGAGCAGCAAAAAGATTAGATATACATCTTGATATAAGATATCCCGGCCCGACTCCAAGAAGCCTTGAAACCGTTATAATGATGATCTGTGATTCTTCAGAAGCAGCTGTAAGATCCCTTGAAAAATACAGTCCTGAGAGAATAAAAGATATGGTCTCAAAAGTCGTAAAATCTAAAATAGATCAAGGACAGTTTGATAATTCCCCAGTAACGCTTCAGCAGATTAAAAAAATTGAAGAATCAGTAACGAAAGCTCTTTGTGATTTTTATCACCTAAGAATAAGCTATGATGAAAAAAGCGTACAAAGGTATTTGGAAAAGAAGAAAAAATTTGAGAACGGTCATGCCAAAGAAAACGGACACCAAGATATAAAAGATAAAAGACAACAAAATAATTGATTCAATCTGATTCTTTCAAGAATCACTCTATTGTTCGGCAAATTATAAAAAGAAATTAATAAAGATAAAAATCATTCTCAAGATAATGTCTTATAATATGAATTTTACTGAAATATTTCTTCACCTTGGTATTGGGAAAACAGGAACTAAATTTCTTCAATATGATTTTTTCCCATTTCTTAAAAATACAATCTATATACATAGATGGAGGATAGAAAAAACTATAGGTTTTTTGAAATCAATTCAGAATGTAGGGAAAAAAATACTTTACTCTGGAGAGTACGATATAGAATTAGATAAAATAATAACTCTTCTTTCAAAAGAATTGCCTTATGCTGGGATAATTCTCGTATTCAGAAGACAAGATGAATGGATACTCTCGCAATACAAAAGGTTTGTGAAAAATGGTTATCACATCAGCTTTCAAGATTTTTTCAATCTGAAAGATGGATTCTACTACAAACCAAAAGATCTCTTCTTCTATCCAAAGATTGAAAAGATAATTAATTACATGAAGAAAGGGGCAATTTTTCTAAATTATGAGTCCTTAAGAAAAAGACCTAAAGATTTCCTGAAAAAGATAAGTGATTACATAGGGACCGATTGGTTTAATATGATCAGATATAAAGAAAGACATAAATCTTATTCTGAAAAACAATTAAAGTTTTCATATGTGGCTTCAAGGTTCATAAAATATACTCCTTCTGAGAATACTCTGAGAAGGATACTGTTTATTCTTCCAATAAGATATTCTCTACTATATATAGGCAAGTTTATGCCAGAGATTCCATACAATATATTCCCAACTGAAAAAGAGCTTCTTGAAATAAGAAATTATTACCGGGATGATTGGGAAAAATGCCTTTCAGTCTTTTCCATCTAGAATGAAAACAACGCTACCGTTCAACATACCGTGTTCTGCCTGAACTATTCCTACATCACACTTCCCCTTTTTTTGTCTTTCACCTGCTTCTCCCCGCAACTGCATGACAACCTCAGCAAATTCTATCATTGGTGTAGCTCCTGCAGGATGCCCGAAAGCTATTCTACCTCCACTTGGATCAATGTAAAGTTTTGAATCTGGTCCAACATTCCCCTCCTTGAAAGCATAAACTGCTTTGCCTTTTTCGAAAAATCCCATATCCTCAAGTATGGTGAGTTCAGTTGTTGAAAAGACACCATATATCTCAGCAACATCTACATCTTTTCTGGTTAATCCTGATGATTTGAAAGCCTCATCTGTAGCTTTTGCTACTCCTTTAGAACTATATATGCTATACTCAAATTGATTCGGCCAGAAAGAAGTTGGGGTATGGTATTCACCATAACCTCTTATTTTTACTCTTCTTTTCTTACATGGGGTGGATTTTTCAAATCTTTCTGATGAGAGTATAACACAGGCAGCACCAGAAGCAAAAACAGAACAATCATGAAGATACAAAGGATAACATATCTCTTTTGATTTGATAACATCTTCTGGAGATATAAGCTCGCGCAAAAGGGCTTTTGGATTCTTATGAGCATGCTCTCTCAAGCGAACAGCAACATAATTAAGATCATCTCTACTTATATTGTTCTCGTACATATATCTCTGGCCTGCCATAGCGTAGTAAGGGATAGGAGCTCCAATACCATAAAGAGCATCATACGGACCATAAAGGTTTATTTGTGAAATCGTCGCAGAATAAATGAATTGTTCAAATGACATGCTTTCAAGTGGTCTATCGGATCTTTCATCCATCGCAACGACAGCAACAAGATCACATCTCCCTGAAATTATTTCAAGCATTCCATATCTTATAGCCAAAGCGGCCGTACTACCGCCATTTTCAACCATGATTTGCGTCTTAAGTTCTTTCCCAAGGTAATGTCCCATATGATGAGCGTGCATAAAAAAGTTCAGACCTATACCTCCAAGAATCGGCGGAGTAAAAACTATCCCATCAATCTCATCATGAGAAATCCCTGCATCTTCTATGGCTTTTTTCAGGACATCAAATATAACATCTTTATAAGGAATCCCGAACTTTTCCTTAACAGCTTCTTTATAATACACTCCTCTTACATATACATTCATAATAAATTGAACTTACATACAATTTGAACATTTGTTCAAATTTCAAGAATTGATTAAACTCTCTTGAGAGAAAAGATTCTGCTTCTAACTATGGTTTCTTTCATTTCTGCAACAGCTCTTTCAAACCCAACAAACACGGCACGCGCAACTATAGAATGTCCTATTGAAAGCTCAGATATCTCGGGAATCTGGCAGATCTTGCCAACATTATTCAAATTTAAAGCATGCCCACCCATAACATATAATCCCATATCATGAGCAAATTTCGCTGAATCAGCTATAGAGTTAAAGATAGAAAAATCTTGTGGGTTCATGGCATACTGAGTTGTGTTTATCTCCACAAAGTCAACCTCAAGCTCTTTTGCCTTCCCTATTATCTCCAATTTCGGATCAATAAAAGTTCCAACTTTTATTCCAGCATTCCTGAGTTTCTTTGAAAAATCTTTCACTTTTTTGAAGTTCTCTTCTTCTGTTAGATCTATTCCGCCTTCAGTCGTAACTTCTTGTTGTTTTTCAGGTACGAGAGTTACCTTATCCGGCTTCAATTCGAGGACAAAATCAAGTATATCTTCAAAGAACCCCATCTCAACTGTTAAAGGTAAAGGAACTGATTCCTTAATAAGTGTTGCGTCTTTTTCCTTTATATGCCTACGATCATTCCTTATATGTACTGTTATTCCATCAGCTCCCGCAAGTCTTGCAAGCATAGCAGCCTGAACAGGAGACGGTTCATAAGTTTTCCTAGCCTCTCTCAGAGTAGCTACATGATCAACGTTAACGGAAAGCTTTATTTCTTCCATATCATAAAAATATGCAAAAGGTCAAATTCAATCTATAGATTAACAAAAAACAATCAAATCAATTGATATCCATCATCCAATTTTCTTATCCTGATACGTAAATATTAATCAATGAATCCATAATTTAAGAAATCTTCTCAAAAACAAACCACCTCCTTCTACCATCCCTGACAAAACCTATTTTATTATAATAATTATCAGGTAATTCTCTTTCAGATATCAATATTATATTTTTTTTATCTAAAATCTTGTAATCTTCTGGATCATATGTTATAATAGTATCAAAATCAAAACTCCGGATAGCTTGATCAAAGCTCATAACCTTAAGTCTTGATGTCTCTCTATACTTCCTCTTTAGATATCTTACTTCTATATCATTTTTTCCGGATAGGACTACAAGATCCCTTCCAATTATAAACTTTGGTATAAAAGATTTGATTGCTCCAACATATAGAACTTTTCTACCAATTTTGTTTTTGATCATTTCATATATCTTTTCTGAACATTTCAGACCTAAAACGGGTTTCAAAACATAATTTTTACTTTCTAATCTACACTTTATCATCCATAAAAGATATAATATTCCATCTTTCCATGTTATCTTCTTACCTTCTTCATAGGTTCTACCATAGTATGATATTGGAACCTCATAAACTCTAAAACCAAGCTGCAAAACCCTCGCAGTAAATTCAACTTCAAATTCAAAACCCTTAGCTTTCATCAAAGGTAAGTATTCATCAAGAACAATTTTTGAGAAAGCTTTATATCCAGTTGATATATCTGTAAGTATGCTATCAAAAAGCAAATTAGCAAAAAGTGATAAAAACCTATTTCCAAGATAATGAGAAAACATAAAAACTCTTCTGCTATCTCCCAGGAATCTGGAACCATAAACAACATCTGCCACACCCTGAGATATAGGCTTTATAAGCACCGGATAATTTTCCGGATCATACTCCAGGTCAGCGTCTTGAATTATTATTATATCTCCTTGTACCTCCATAAAACCGGTTTTTAGTGCAGCACCCTTCCCTTTTTCCTTGTCCTGACGCAAAACTTTCACTTTGTTCATATTATCTGATTTAAAAGTTTTTATTAACTCCCATGTTCCATCAGTTGAACCATTATCCACTATTATTATCTCCTTCTTATATGGAGATTCTTTAACCTTTTTGAATATATCCTCTATAGTGTTAGCTTCATTATAGGCAGGTATAACGACCGAAAGCATTGGAAAACATAATTTACTATTTTCCTAAAAACATTTATATTTTATTAAGAAATTCAATGGAATACAAAAATTCATATTCTCAAAGGTTTCTACAGAGGATTCAAAAATCATACAGAAAAATAGCTGTTTATTTAAACAATTTATCTTCTTTCATCTTCTGCAATTGTATCAGAATAGAAAAATCAACCAAATCACCGGAATTCTCCACCTATTGGATTTCATAGCGTAACAATAAGAAAGTTTCAAAAAATTGACCAATATATAAAATCCTTTCCAATCAAATTATCTCCACAAAAAATCAATACCATGAAGTCTAAATTGTATATCCATCTGAATCTTTTAACCTTTCAACTCTTTCTAACTCCATGATGATAAATAACTAGGGAAATATCTCTCCAGGTAGTTCAAGATTTCTTCTGTTATACAAAGAAGATCAAAATTTTTTCTCCAAAAAACAAAATTCTCTGTCCCAAATACACTTTCTATTTTATAGTATATGTCTGGGAACTTTTCATAACTGCTGTCATATAATTAAGGAATTGGAAAGTTATAAATATGACATTTTTGAATTCACAACTATAAACTTAATAGGAAATAATAGGTTATATCTCTTTAAATTCTATATGAATTTAAAAAGCTTGTTTTATTGTAAGGAGAATAAGCATTTAAATTAACTTCAAAATTAAATTATTATCATCTAACCGAAATGATATGTTTTCAGATGTTTTAAAAATGCTGTGTCCTGGAGATACTGGATATAATACAAAGTTGTTAGTAGAGACATATTTTTCTCTAAGAATTCTCTCAAAAAGATCTCTTGAGATAGAGATAACAGACGAATTATCCTTTGTTTTAGAAATAATAGCCGAAGCCTTAAGATAACTGAGCAAATAAGTATCTAAAAATATCTTATTTTGATCAAGAAGCAAAGAATCAGATGAGAAGATAAAAATATCCGATTCACTTTCTACTTCATCTAAACTCTTTACAATTTTTACATAGTCTGGATGAAACATTTTTTCTATTCTATACCTTATATTCCTATCATCAGATATACCATAAAATTTAACGAAAGGATATATATTCATCAGAACATTCTGAACAAAAATTGATGTAGAATTAATACCACTTTTAAGATCTACAATGAAACTACATTTTGGATTTGTATTATATATAGGTTTAAAAGAAAAACGAAGTAATCGTAAGAAATTATCTTTCAAGGAAAGATCAGTCCTTACATCTGTAGATAAAAAGATATCTAAAATATAGAAAATTTCATCATTAATATGACCTTTAAAAAGACAAAGAGGTAGATATGTTTCCATGTATTCCAAAGCAATTTCAGTTGGAAAATCCTTATAAGCTTGTTCAAATAAAGACAGTTTTATCAAGGTTTTTATTCTCTCTACCATATATCTTTGATTTGGATAAAGAGAATATGCTTTGTCAAACATTTTAAGTGAGGTGTTCAAATCAGACTCTCCCGACAAGTTTGTATCACGCAATAAACATCCTAAAAGATAATAAACATAAGATAAAACAAAGTCCTTGTCCTTATTACTCAAAAAATCTGAATTTACAATTTCTTGAAAAAAATTCCTGTATTCTGGAAAATAAGAATAAAGAAACATTCCTGGAGGAATAACAGACGATAATAAAGGAACATACTTTAAAAAAGAGGAACTTATTTTCTCTTTGAGTAAAATCTCCTCCGATACCTTCAATAAATCAATAGCCTTTTTATAGTTGAATCTTGAAATCTCTAGCAGGGCAATATCAATAGGTAAAATGAAATTCTCTGAAATCTTAAGTTCATATGTTGCCGAAATATTGAAATCAACTATTGTCTTATACGAATGAAATAGATCTTTTAAAAAACTATCTTCAAATGAGACAATATAATTTTCATCTTCATCTATAATCTTCTTCAAATATTGGAAGATTTTTTCCTTTACAGACTTTGGTAGAGAGTATATATCTATAAGCTGGAACAAAGAAAGGATATCTGAAATAAAGATATCCTCTTTAGAAAATTCGTATGGATTTCTAACCGAAGATGAATCCAAATTTTGGTATATGTGATTTACAAGTTCAGAAAATCGTAAATCAGGACGGAATAAACTCTGTAAATTCAAAATTCTTTCCAATCTTTCCTCGTGATTACAGGAATTAACAAAATCTAAAACTTTATCAATCGTTTCTCCTATATCTTTAAAATTATGATAAACAAAAAAATCTTCTCCTTCTTTGAAAAAAGCTGAAAACTCTTTGGAATTAGTAATCAGAACTCCCCCAGCAAGAATAAATTCAGGTCTTTGAACTTCTCCTCTCCTATGATAAGTGATAGAGAACTTTGAATCAAGAAGATATTTTTTATACTCATCTAATGATATATAACCCCTATTTATCTTATAGTTAAGATTCTTCTGATGGAGAATTTTCGCTATCTCTGAAAACAGCTCAGCTTTTTCCCTCATGAGTTTTACATTTGTATTACCAGAGTAAAAAAAGTCTATACTTCTTTTCTTTAGGTCTTTTATTTCATCCTTTCCAAACTCCCCTTCAAACGAAATCCACATCGGAAATTTTATAACTCTTCTCGCTCCAAGTTTTTGTATTTGTTCTTTAGATTCATCAGAAAAACAAACGACACAATCTGCCATTCTGAAAAAATGATAAGAACGGAGTATATCATAGTCATAGTCGCAAGTCACAAAAACAACAGGGTAATCAACTTCAAATAGTCCTCTTGGTAAAAATAAGTATTCAGGACCTTGTATTAGTATAAAATCAGGTTCCCATCCATCAGGAAGATTTTTCAAAATGTCTGTAATCCCCATACCTATGTCAAACCTTATATCCGCATTCCCCAAAACATTAAAAGTGATTACATCTATGCCTTTATTTCTGATTTGAGATTTGTATCTCCTTGCTATATTACCAATATGAATATTTGAAATAGGAGATCTATCACCAACATCTATCCCATAAACAAGTACTCTTATCATAAATATAATTTTCTAAATCTTGACGATTCAATTTATGATTCAAAATAATATCGCTTTGTTATCAATGATTGATATCACACTTCAAAGAGGAATTTACACCATTTTAGAATTAGTTTAAAACTATTCAGTAGCAAAGTTTAAAAAGTATCACGGAATTTTCAGCAATTCTTGATACAAAATAGCAGAAAAAAGCAATAATAACTCATTTTACTCTTGTTGATTGCCTGACTGAAAACCTTTTTACTCTATTATGCGCCGAATCTCTTAAGCGAAGTATAAACTCAAGCAATTTTCCCCTTGGTTTTAATTCCTGCCTTTGATAAATGATATTTATATCTCTTGAATTTCTATCTTTTTTCTCTATACAAGCAAAAGGTATTCCATAAGGTGCAATAACAGATTCAGCAGATGAGTAATGTCCTTTTCCTCCGTCTATCAAAATAAAATCTGGCATCGGTTCATCTTTCCCCGAAACTCCATCTCTTAATCTTCTTTCAAGGACATTTTTCAGTGCGAATATATCATCATAACCTTCAGGACTAACATTGTAAAAGCGCATCCGCTCTGGTATGAATTTACCATATTCAAAATGAACTTTCACTCCCGCAAGTCTTTTACCTCCAAAGTTTGAGAAATCATAAACTTCTATTCTCTTTGGTATTTCTTGCAGTAGTAAAAACTTTGCAAATTCCTCAAGTAGTCTTATTTTTTCAGATTCACTTGTTCTCATCTGTAAAAGATTTTCCAAAGCACTCTTCTTCGCAAACTTCAGTATCTGTCTTTCTTCTTCATCTTGAGGTGGCCTAAATATATATTTTCCTAAAACTTGTTTTTCAACAAAATAATCCGAGACACATTCAAGAACATTATCAGATGATTCAATAAAATTGGATGAAATGATTTCATCTATATTTTGTCCTCCGTATCTAAAAACTCCACCGTAGCTTCCAAAAAATCTTCCCTCCCTTATTTTAATTGCTGCAACTGCAACCTTTTCATCAAAAACTTCAGCTGAAATATAATCTCCACTCCTATAGTCTTGGAATACTACTCTCTTATAGTCAAGAACTTTTTTTATCGCTTCAAGAGCATCTCTATATTTTGCAGCAAGTTCAAAGTTTTCCTTTTCTGCTTCCTCCCACATCTTCTTTTCAATCTCATCTATTACAGCTCTAAATTTTCCAAGAAGAAAATCTTTCATAGAATTAACTTTTCTCATATACTCTGATCTATCTACGCTATAAGCACAAGGAGCTGCACACAAAGAAATTTGACCATCAAGGCACGGTCTTTTTGCTTTCTTAAATTGCTTAAACTTGTGATCATTACAAGATCTTACATTAAAAACTCTCTTGACACATTCGAATAGTTCTTTCGTATCCTTGATATTAAAAGGTCCAAAATAAATTGAAGAATCCTTTTTGTAAATCCTTGTTATTGATATAGATGGAAATTCAGATGCCATATCTAACTTTAGATATTTAAGTCCTCTTGAATCTTTTAGTTTTATATTGTATTTAGGAAGATTCTCTAATATTAACTTTTGTTCCAAGAAAATAGCATCTTCTTCAGTAGGGGTGATTATCCATTTTATATCATCTGCTTCTTGAACTATTTTTGGAACACTACTCCTTGTATCAGTAAAATCAAGGTAAGCTTTTATCCTATCTCTTATACTTTTAGATTTTCCAATATATATAGGATGCCCACCAGATAGAAAAATATATACTCCTGGAGATTGCGGAGCAAGAGAAATCCTACTCCTATCTATCATCTCATCAATATAATAATGCTCTATAGAAAAATCCCAAAAGCAGTTTCAATCGGGATCTAAAATCAAGATTTGAGTATTTCACCTTTGATTTGGGAGCTGATTAGCAGAGTTTGCAAAAATATAAAGTATAAAATCTCTGACTAAAGTTCCTTGCTAAAGTATGCCCAAAACTATTTTTATCACTGGAACATCAACAGAAGTAGGAAAAACATACTTTTCACTCCTTCTCTTGAAAAAATTGAAAGATCTTGGGATGAGAACAGCTTATTTCAAACCGATTGAAACAGGGGGAAATGTACCAGAAGATTATCTAAAATGTTCCAGAATTGCGACAATTGCTCCTCCACCCTTATATCACTTTAAAACACCTGTTTCTCCACACCTTGCAGTAAAAATAGAAAGAAGAAAGAAAATAGATCCATTAAAGATAAGAGAAAAAATAAAAGAAATACAAAGAAGTGATATAGATTTCATAATTATAGAAGGTGCAGGTGGATTTATGGTTCCAATAACAGATGATTACACATACGCGGATCTTATTAAGGATGCAAAAATTCCGATTGTTATAATTGCCTCATCATACCTTGGAGTTATCAACCATACACTTTTGACAATAGAAGTAGCAAGAATAAAAAAAGTCAAAATTGTCGGTGTGATTCTGAACTTTACAAAGAAGCCCAAAAATATAGCCGAAAGAACTAACGAAAAAGCTCTGAAAAAATTAATCGGGAAACTTTTTCTTGGGAAAATAAACTATGGAGAAATTGAGCTTCCAAAACAGATCATAAACAAAATACAGCTATACTAGAACAATACACAATAAGATTAACACACAACATACTTAATGCTTTTTCCTACTAATGAGTTGGCTTGAATCAGAGATGATTATTAAGAATATGTTTAAAAATTAAAATGGAGACCAAAATTTTTATGGTAATTATCGCAAGCATTCACTTGGAAATCTCAATTGAAATTTTTTATTTCAGATTTTATATCTAATACTCACCAAAACATCTCAAAAGATTCAAACTAAATTTACGCATTTTTTCATTGCAAAAATCATATCTGTATCAATTTAACATATTCTATATCAGGATTTCTTCGTCCTATTTTTTCTTGGTTGTAAATCTACATAATAGTAAAATATATCAAAATCAAAGATTTCTTGATTATGCTTTCCTAAATTCTTTATATTCTTTTGCAACTTCCTGAATTGATTGTTTAGCGTCTCCGAATAACATATATGAGTTATCAAGATAAAACAGTGGATTTGGGACACCCGAAAATCCAGCTCTCATACTTCTTTTGAGAACTATAACTGTTTTGGCTTTATCAACTTCTATTATTGGCATTCCAGAAATAGGAGTATTTTTCGAATCCCTTGCAAGTGGATTGACAACATCATTAGCTCCTATTACAAACGCAATATCAGTTTCAGAGATAAGAGCATTTGATTCTTCAAGAGTTTTTATATTATCATAAGGTATATCAGCTTCTGCAAGGAGAACATTCATATGTCCTGGCATTCTTCCAGCAACAGGGTGAATAGCAAAATAAACTTGCTTACCATCTTTAACGAGCAAATTAAAAAGCTCCTTTACAGCAAATTGTGCCTGAGAAACAGCCATACCATATCCGGGGACAAAAGCAACAGTTCTTGCAGAATCAAGTAAAATCGCAACCTCTTGCGGATCTGTCTTTTTGGCCCTTCCCTTTATCTGAACACCTGCAAAAGATTCTTCTGTCATCTGGATTGTAACATTTCCTATAAGTATATCAACAAACTTTCGGTTCATCGCATCGGCCATAATCTTGGTTAATATAAATCCTGAAGATCCAACGAGGGAACCAGTTATTATAAGAGCATAGTTATTCAGGACAAATCCAGATATCGCTGCGGCAATTCCAGAGTATGCGTTGAGCAGAGATATAGCAACAGGCATATCAGCTCCACCTATTGGTATAACAAGCATAATCCCAAGAACCGCAGAAACGGCAAATGTGATCCAGAGAAAATTCAAACTTCCAGTATCTGCAAAAAAACCAATTAGTATCAAACAAGCTATAAGCAGTAAAAGATTCCAAAGTTTGTGGAAAGGTAAAGAAATAGGATCACCTTTCATTATCTCTTGAAGTTTTGCAAAAGCTATAAAGCTACCAAAAAATGTCACCGAACCGACAAGGACGGAAAGACCTCCAACAACCCTGTTCCACTCTGGTGAAACTCCTTGAGGAAGTTTGAAAGCTCCGTAGAAAGTTGAAATAGCAACAAGAGCAGAAGCGAGTCCGCCAAATCCATTGAATATCGCAACAGTTTGTGGCATTTGCGTCATCTTCACAATATATGCCCAGGAACTACCTATCAAAGCCCCAAGAATCAGACCTATTGCTATGTTTCTGAAAGATACTATATCTTTAACGAACAGAGTTGCAACAATAGCAAGTAGCATACCAAAAGCAGATATCATATTTCCTCTTACAGCAGTTCTTGGAGAACTTAAAAGCTTGAGCCCAAATATAAAAAGAACAGCACTTACAAGGTAAATTATATTTATCAGCAATTCGGACATCTTTACTTCCTCCTTCCTTCCTTAAACATCCTTAGCATCCTATCTGTAACAAGATAACCACCAAAGACATTTATAGATGCAAATACAATAGCAACTGTTCCCAAAATTTCTGCAGCAACAGTATGCCCAGAACCAGCTGAAATTATAGAACCAACAATTGTTATTCCACTTATAGCATTTGAACCAGACATAAGAGGAGTATGTAAAAGAGGTGGAACTTTAGTTATAATCTCAAAACCTGCTATCAAAGCTAAAACAAAAATTATCACTCCAACAATAATTGGATCAGACATCCTACCCGAACCTCCTTTTTACAAGATTTTTACCGACAAGGTTAAGAAATGCCAAATTTCAGATTTATTTTTAAAACTATCCATCCAACTCTTTATATAATTATCCACCGCATCACAGAGTTATTACTCAATTATTCAAGTGTAAATCAATCATCTCTAAAAAATCAAAAATAAATATCCTGAAAGATTGAAACAGAAACTATAAACTATTTATTCTCATTTATAAGCCTTCTACTTACAACTTTTCCCACTGAAAATTTATGATGTTTCTTTTTTCCTTGCTGAATTCAATCCCAATTATATAGATGTTTTTGGATGTGTATTTCTCCCAGTATTTCTTTTGTTTTATCTGCTCCAAAGCTTTTCCTTCTTCCTCGTCCTTCTCCAC